>ULUV01032563.1_pt1 | contig 43300 bp, 29 predicted proteins | sample 1958921 | NCBI WGS metagenome assembly ULUV01 (sample SAMEA4835772, study PRJEB28245) | human gut metagenome | biome: gut microbiome; material: fecal sample | place: Denmark | collected 2008
CATACCTCCAAATAAAATCACAAATATTTTCCAACTTTTTTTCATCTTGCAGAAAACGGCACATAGCAAAGCTATGTGAACCACTGATAAACGAGCAGAATATTCTTTACATAAATCTCGTTTTGCAGTATGACCAAGAAGAGAAGTGGCAAATCCTTAACGTGATAATGTGAGAATGTGATTATGTGATAACCTGAACACGGCCTAATCACATTATCACATTATCACATTATCACAATAAGAAAATCAATGTTCCCCATAAGGCTAGGTATTTCCGAAGTCAAAGAATAGTATATATAAAATAATATATTATTTTATATATACTATTCTTTGGGGATTTTTTCACCCCCTCTCCTCGGAGTGGAGAATCCTTAATGTGATAATGTGATAATGTGATAATGTAAGAACGCAACTGGACTTGAAAGGTTTATCTATACTTTAGCGAACGTGACATAAGAATATATTTATCAGCCACTTACGCACGCTACAAAATCAATCACACACTCCATCTTCTACCTATCCCGTGTAATTTATTCACTTTCATTAACTACACAGAAAACTTGTCCCCTGCCCCCTTCCTCTCGAAAAAACCAGGGGAAAGAGAGGAAAATCCCCCAAAAATGTGTACCTTTGTAGGGCCGATAGACTGCATCGACAAGCTAAAACTTGCCTTGCGGCAGTCGTTAGAGCTGCAAAAACAACTATCTATCCACACTTTCAGCGACACTGGAAGCTGTGTCTGCAAAAAGAAAGAACAAGATATATGAAACATAACTGTCTGATAACCAGTCATTTCGGGGGGGGGTAATTCCGTTACTTCGGGATTGACCTCGGTTTTTCATACCTCTACCAAAAGACGGCTTTTATCGTGTCAAAGGGCGATAATTGCCGTCTTTTTGGCGTTATTTGCCACTGGATGCTCGAAAGATGACCCCTCGTACCTTCTCGAAGACCCCTCCGAAACGGCCCCTTCCGACACCATCGTGGGCGGAAGTTTTGACTTTGACATCACCGACGACGACACGATTGAGGTCGATCTGAACCCGCAAAAATAGGCCCATGGAGAAAAAGAAAATAGTGCGCTTTATCGCAGAGGAGACCCAGGGCGAATGCTTCACGTCTTTCAAGTATTGCTACGATGACAACAATGCGCCTTCGATCAGCTATAACGACGAAGAGAAGAGCTACGTCAACTTGAGAGACTACGCCGAGGACGTGCATGACCCACGCCCCCGCGACATGCGCTCCCGTGCCGAGATCCTCCGCCAAGGGCCACCCCTGTTCAAGTTTTTCCTTGACGGGTCACGCCGCGTTTACAAAGTGGACGACATACAGTATGACAAGAAAGTGTTCCCTATTGTCAGCGGACAAATATCCGTGGCTTGCTGTGCGCGAGAAATGAACGAAGACTACACCTTCCGATCATTCAAGCATGTTATGGAGGAATCGTACCCAGTCTTGTGTCTTCCCGTTTCAGCCAACGGCGAAGGCATAGACCATTCCGTCTTTTTTCGCAACCTCAGAGATAAGATCAACGAGCTACCCCAGCTCAAATCGGCCAACATTGCCCTTGAAAAGGTACTTTATTATTTGACCAAGCTCGAGGGCAACGAAACCCTGGAAAACAAGGGCATAGCGCGAATCCAAGACGAGATGGTGGATTGCGAGAAGCGGATCGTGGCCCACTTGATGAACCAGCATTTGCTGAATCAAAACAACTACTTGATCAAGGACGGTTCCATCCAGTACAAGCCGATGAAGACTGGCGACTACAAGGAGCTGACGCGAATACGCAACAACTACCGCCATGTGATAGGGGTCTCGAAGAAATTCAACCCCAACCTGATGAAGGATCAGAAAGACCAAAGCAGCGCAGGTGCTATAGCCCGGCTCAAGCCCTATCACCGGACGCCCGCCTTTCTGTGGCAACCAGGCGACGAATGGGGCAATGTGAACTTTGCCATTTGGTACGTCCGCCTAAGACCCATAGACAAGACTGCTTCGCCCTATGCGGGCATCGTAAAGGTAGAAAAGATGCTCATGACAGGACACGAGTCGGAATATGGACTTTCGACCGACGAGATTGACACCATTACTGCCCACCTCGTCAACGAGCGAAATCCGGTCTGCTACGGCAACGACGCACGCTGGGCCAACCATCTCTATCCAGTCTATTTGACAGAATGTTATTGCAAAAGCCGTTTTAAGAGCGACTATTATTTTTTGAACTTGTTTTAGTTTACTATATGGAAGTTATAGGCAGAATCATAGCAACGGAGAAACAACCTTCTACTATTGAAGAGTTTACGTTTTGGACCAAAACAGACTTAAAGCTTAAGCCCTTCGACGTAGTTGTCGTAGAGCACATTCCCGCCACTGGGCAGGACAAGCCGTCGAAGACCTATGGCGTGGTGGAGGCTATCTCCCACATGACAGACTCTCCGAGCGCTTTGGCGGGCTTTATTTCGAGCGATTTCGGCGATGTCAACTCAACCGCCTACACAGATCGCATCGGCATGAATTATGTCCAGTGTAAGGTGGTCGGCAATAGCGAGGGCATTTTCATTCCTGTCCAGGAAGGCAGAAAGGTCTATCTCGCCTCAAAAGACGAGATAGAGGAAGCATTGGGACTTAACGGCGTGAAGCATAAGATACCCGCTGGCTATGTGGAAATGTATGAAGGAAGCAACAAGCAAACGCTCCCAGTCAACTTCAATTCTCATTTTCTCATTGGTCCAGAAGGTGCCCACCTCAACATATCCGGTATTTCGGGCCTGGCCTCGAAAACCTCTTATGCCATGTTTCTGATGAAGGCCATCCAAGACGTGACCATGCGCGAGAAGAAAGAGTCGGTCGCCTTTATCATGATGAACGTCAAGGGTACCGACTTGCTGAAAATCGACCAAATGAACGATCGCAAGGATGAACTTGAAAAAATAAAGCCAGTCTATAAAATTCTTGGACTGGAAATGTCTCCCTTCAAGCAGGTGAAGTATTTTTATCCTTACTCCAAGGATTACACCTCTTACACCTACGAGAAATACGACAGCATCAAAACACGGCTGGATGCTGGAAAGGCATTCCAGTATAAGTATCTGTTTGAGACCGACGAAGACAAGGAGTGTCTCGACCTGCTCTTTGCCAATGTTGACGACCCCAATGACACCATAGAGTCTATCATCAGTTTCATCATTTCAAATGGTGGCAACTTCAAGGGCGTTGAATCATGGACGGATTTTAAACAAGCACTGTTTGAACAGACGCAAACTTCCAAGACCACGGGTGCGAAGAGCGAGATCTCTGTCCTGAGCTGGAGAAAGTTCTACCGCTTGTTCAACAAAAGCTACCAGAAATGTCAGCAGATGTTCACCGAGCATCTGGGCAACAACGGCAAGAGCGTGCGCTTGCGCGAAGAAATAAGCAAGATTGGCAAAAACGACGTCATGGTGATAGACATAGCCAAACTCGACGAGGAGTCGCAGGGGTTTGTGTTCGGCGACGTGATGCGGGCCGTATACAACCTCAAATTGGGCTCGTCGGGACGGTCAGAAGACGAGATACCCGACCGGATTGTTCTTTTCATCGACGAGTTGAACAAATATGCCTCGCACGACGTGCCCAAATCTTCGCCCATCTTGCGTCAGCTACTCGACATTACAGAGCGAGGACGCTCGCTGGGCATCGTATTGTTTGGAGCTGAGCAGTTTGTGAGCGACATACACAAACGGGTGAAGGGCAATTGTGCCACACAAGCCTTTGGCAGAACCAATGCCATAGAGATAACCAAAGAGGATTTCCGCTTTGTCCCGTCAGTGTACAAGACGATGCTGACAAGGCAAAAGCAGGGTGAGTACATCATTCAGAACCCCTTGTTCCGCTCTATGCTGAACATCAAATTCCCTCTTCCGATCTATAAATATTACGACTGATCATGACAGAAAAAAAACAAATAACTACCGACGCGAAAATTGGCAAAGACGTCATCGAGTCGCTGACGCTTGGCATGTATGAGGACTGCCGTTTCATCTACAGAGAATATGTCCAAAACGCAGCCGACCAAGTGGACAAAGCCGTTGCTGACCATCTGCTGGAAAAGGGAGAGGAGGCTATCCACATCCAAATAGACCCAGACGAAAGAACCATCACGGTGGAGGACAATGCTACTGGCATTCCTCAGCATAGCGTGATGCCCATCCTTCGCAACGTGGCCCACTCCACCAAGCAGCGCGGCGTGGACAAAGGCTTCCGAGGCATCGGACGACTGGGAGGATTGGGCTACTGCTCCAAACTGACGTTTATCACCTCCTACAAAGGAGAGGATGTCGTATCCATCATGACTTGGGATGCGGAGCGTCTCAAGGAGATCATCAACGACCGTGAGTACGACGCCGAAGCAAAAGACGTGCTCATGGAAGTGACTTCCCTCAAGACACAGAAAGAGGATGTCGACAAGCACTATTTCAAGGTGATGCTGGAAGACGTCACCGCTGACGACCTGCTCGACATAGAAAGCGTGCGCGAGTACCTCTCCATGGTCGCCCCAGTGGACATCGAAATGGGGTTCATTTTCGGAACTCGCATCAAAGAATACATGAAGGAGCATGGCCTGAGCTTGGACATTTACAGGATATATGTCAACGGAGAACAGATATTCAAGCCATACAAAACCCAAATCTACGAGCCGAGTCAGAAAGGCAAGAAGCCCGTGGACGAGATATATGGCGTAGATTTTCTCATGGGGAAAGACGACAACGGCGATATTCTCTATTGGGGGTGGTACACCCTGTCGTGTCTGAAGGGCCAGATGAAGCCCATCAACCTTGCCCGCGGCATCCGTTTGCGCAAGGAGAATATACAAATCGGCGACGCCGAGATTTGTAGGAAGTTTTTTGACAAAACGAACGACCAGCGCTTCTCGTTCTATTTCTTCGGGGAGATTCATGCCGTAAGCAAGGATCTTATCCCCAATGCGCGCCGCGACTATTTTGGTGAGAACAAGACTTGCGCGGAATTTGAGAAAAAGATAAAGGAAGATTTCTTACAACTCAGGGGGATTTGCCAGGATGCTTCCAAAATACGCTCAAGCCAAAGGGAAATTGACAAAAAAAACAAGCTGAAAAAGACGATCGAGGAAAAGAATAGAAAAGGCTACACGAGCAAGGATGAAAAAGAAAAACTGGAGCGTCAATTTGAGGAGGCTCAAAAAATCGCCAAAAAGGCAAGAGCCGAACTGGCAAAGAAGCAGCAGGAGATGGCAAAAGCAAACTCTCCTCTTCTTGACATCATAGACAAATTCACCCCCAAGCAAGCTGGCGATACGGAGATCTCCTCACCCAAACCATCACCCAGAGTGCCTGCTCAAAACAAGAAGATACCATTTCGTACCGACAAGCCTATCTATTCTTGCTATTCCAAGCATGAGAAAAAATTGATAGGTAGGATCTATGCTTCGATTACGAATGCCATCGCAGACGAACGGCAACGGGAGGCGTTGATTTCAAAGATAGAAGAAGATATAACACAATGAAACGTAACGTTCTACTATTAGAGCCAAACTATAAAAATAAGTTTCCACCCATCGCACTGATGAAGCTCGCCACGTATTTTAGAATGCGTGGCGACCATGTCGTATTCTACAAGGGAGACTTGAAGGAGTTTCTTATCAACGACATTGCCAATGATTGTGTCAAAAAGTTGACCCAGTTGGACAATACGATCAACTGGAAGCTCCGCACGGACAAGATAGCAACTTATATCAAGTACAAAAGAAAAAACGACATAGGAAAAATAGGATTAGACGACTCGAACTATGCCATACTGCTTTATCCGTGGCTGGAATACTACAAGAATTTCTATCACAAAAAAGAGTATATCAAGCATCCCAAGTGGGACTGGGTCGGCGTGACCACGCTGTTTACTTTTTATTGGGACATCACGATTGAGACGATAGAGTTTGCCAAGTTGATGGTGAAGGACAAAAAAAACTTGATGGTCGGCGGAGTGCTGGCCTCTATCCAGCCCAACGAGATAGAAGCTGCAACGGGCATCAAGCCCCATCAGGGCACACTGCACACTCCCTTCAAAGACATTGATCCGGACAATCCCTATATCATAGACGAGCTGCCTCTGGACTATTCCATCCTCGACGAGATAGACTACGTCTATCCTGACAGTGGCGCTTTCTATAGCTATTCCACCCGCGGATGTATTCGGCGTTGCCCCTTTTGCGCAGTCCCGATTCTCGAGCCGAAATATCAGGAATATCTTCCTCTGAAAGAGCGCATTGAGCGAACAAGAAGACTTTTTGGTGATCAGCGAAACCTCCTTTTGATGGACAACAACGTGCTTGCATCAAAACAACTTCCTGCCATCATAGAGGACATACGCTCATGCGGCTTTGTGCCTGGGGCAAAGTTTTTGAGCCCTAACTTGTATGATATAGCTATACGCAACTTGCGCTTTGGCCTGAACGACCGTGCCTATATTCGTAAGGGCTGGAAACTGCTGAGAGAACTCAACGAAATGAAAACGCTGAACGAAGAAGAGCGTACGCATGTCTATCACTTAAGAGAAGTCAACGGATTGCTGCATGCCGAGACATGCACCAAGGAGGCTTTGGTCAGAACGTACAAGGATTTTGCTCCATATTTTGCCAAAAAATATGCCAAACAAAGGGGACGGCTTCGCTTTATAGATTTCAACCAAGGAGTTGACGGGCGCCTTTTTACGGAAGACAAGGTCAGCCTGCTGGCCCAGATACCCGTGCGCCCGCTTCGGGTCGCGTTTGACGACGTAAAGACCGAAGCCGCTTACGTCCAGGCTTTGACGATGAGCGCCAAGGCTGGTATGAGGGACTTCTCCAACTATCTGCTTTACAACTTCCGAGACCGTCCGGAGGATCTGTATTACCGATTGAAGGTGAATGTGGATCTTTGCGAATCATTGGATGTGAGCATCTATTCGTTCCCCATGAAGTATCACCCCATCCGAGACGAACACAGCCACGACAGAGACTACATAGGAGAACATTGGAACAGAAAATATATCCGCGCCGTACAGGCCATTCTCAATGCCACAAAGGGGAAAATTGGGCGCGGAGTGTCTTTCTTCGAGAAAGCCTTTGGCAAGAGTGTGGACGAATACATGGAGCTGCTCATCATGCCAGAGACCTTCCTGCTTTTCCGCTTGTTCTTCGAACATTTGGGCTATACGCAAAAATGGCGCGAAGACATGGCTACGCTGACCGAACAGGAAAAGCAGGAATTATATCCCATTATTTTTAAAAATGATTTCAATCACATAGAGGAACTAACTGACAACGAAAAATATCGTCATATTTTGAAATACTACAAAGATTTCCGGCGCGACATAGCTGACCACAACTCCGAACTTTACAAGTTGAAAAAAGAATTTGACCAGTCAAGAAAATAAAGGCAAATGGATTATTTCAATACCGCACAAAAACTTCCAACGGTCATAAACAATGACTTTGCTACCTATTTCATGCACCTGCGCATGGAATACCTTATGTCTGAGGAATGGAGAAAAGTGGAGGCTAATTTCAAAAGAGAGCTCAGTATTCATATCATTCCCAACGACTTAGATCGCCTCATATCTTACCTGAGGGAGCAAAAAGAGGCGTGTCTGCAGAATTTCAGATCAAAAGGACTGGTGGCAAGTCTATGGGAAAAATGCTACGACTGCCAAAGCGGACGTTTTGATGAAGAGGATTTCATCAAAAAACTATATTATATCTCTGACTTCAAGATCGACCCAAGGGACTTGCTTGATTTTTTTGGCTACTATTGTTTGAACACAATGATAGAGACCGTAATGCAGGGCGCACTCAAACGTAAACACATACAAACAATGACAGGACATTTCAACGTGTTTATAAACAACGGGGAGGTGTCTTTTGGAGACACTACCTTTGATGAAGGCCACGACGATTACGACGAAGAAGAAGAAGAGGAAGAAGAGGAAGAAGACATCGTAAAGAATCTAATCTTCAAAACAAAAATTTTTGACTCCAACGCCCGTCTCGTGGCATTAAGGGGGCTGGTCGCCAATGCCATAAACATGTCTGAATATAACAAATTGTACGGCGAAAGAAATCCATACACCATTGACCCTGAGGCACAAAACGAATGGTATTACATTATGAGGGCTCTGGAAGAGGCTGAGATAGTCTGTTCTATGACCGTACCAAAATTTATTGACCAAATGATCGCATGGTTTCCATTTCTCTTTTCTTTTCATACGGCCCATGAGTTGGATATGTTCAAGCGCAATCTTGGCAAATCCATTTCGCACGAAAAGGGATTGTGGAAATACGGCAGGGCCAAGGAGGTGACACGGTTGAAAGACATGTGGGCGCGTTGTCAACAATTAGGAATAGACACAGCAAAAGTCGATAGGATGCACAATGCTGTATATATTGGCTTGCTGCTTAAACTATTGAAATTGAGACAAGACATAGAAAAACAGAACGCAAAACGATAGACTGCCCTCGCCTATCCCTTGTTGAGAATTTGAATCTCCTAAAGAATCTATTAGACGAACCATTGGAAAGATTGGACGGAAACGTACAAAGTGATTGGACACATTAGATACGGCTTCAATTTCGTTTTTTCATTTTTCTAAAAGAGCAAACTTCCCATTACTTTTGCACCGTCAGTTGAGACCCCAAGCGGCCCACTGACGGTGCTGGTTTTTATAGCCCTCATTGCGCCGTCAAAGCCCGTGGAACCCCTCGCTGGCAAAGTAATAATAACAAATAAAAGGTCGTGAAAAGGCGCGACGTAAAACGAGAACAATGAGCATGTATTTCAGTTTCACAGTTTGGAGGTTTTTGTTTAGCATCAGTATGAGTTGTAGTAAAAAAGAAAAGTAAGAAGAGAGTTATGGAATCAAAAATTATGCGAGTAGTGCAGCAGGGCGAGGCCTTCGCTGTGCAGAGTCAGAAGAGCGAGACGGGACAGGTGAAGAAGTGCAACATCCTGCTGCAGGAGCTGGGCGGGAAGTACGCCGACCAGTACGCCTGTACGATGCTGGGCAACGCGGCCACCTGCCGCTTCTCCCAGGACGAACTGGTGGCCGTCAGCCTCCGCTTCACGGTCAACGAGTATGAGGGACGCCACTATCAGGACATCCTCGTGGCGGACATCCATCGATTGAATCGGTGATTTATTTTTAACATGAATCATCGTTAATCGAATCATTAATCGGTCATTAATAGGATTGGCCCAAGGGCCAATTTTGAGAACAGGGAAGTAAAAAAAATAAAAATCTGAGTTGAGTACGAGGAGGATATTCCATGGTAAAGCGCGCAACAATCCACGTCTCTTCTCGCACAAAATCAGTAAAAATGAATAAGAATAATCAAGTCAACAATCAGGTTGAGAATCAGAACCATGGCAACCATTGCCAGCACGTACAGATCGGCGGACAGGCTTACTACGACGACCGCAAGTATTTTCTTTTTTCGCCCGATGCGCCCGTGCCGCAGGCCGTGGAGAGCTTTCGCAAGGCGGGCGTAGGACAGCAGATGAGCGACGGGACGTTTGATTTCGTGCCAAGGGCGAAAGCGAAGAGCCGCAGCGTGCTCATTCGCAAGCTCGCCCACGGGCGCATCAGCAGGACGCAGGACGATGCCGTGCAACTGACGTTGAAGTTTTTCCGCACGGAGAACGTGGTTATAGCCCAGGCCATCATGGACGAGGCGCAGGACGCCATCGACGCCCTGCTCAATGAGCAACTGACGAAATAACAAAGAAAGGAGGAAGAAACTATCATGAGTGTACACTTGATATATTATCAGCAGGGCCACAAGATGATGGAGGCCGTGGCGACGGAGGAGGCTTATCGCCGCTATCGCGACAGCCAGGCGCAGCAGCGCTGGGTGGAAACGATTCGCCATCCGAAGCCCGAGACCGACGTCTCGGCAGCGAAGCGGAAGCTGGTGCAGTTCAACTACTCCTGCTTGCCCACGGAGGACGGTTGCCTCAAAGGGGCGAAGCGACTGAGCAAATCGGTAGGCATGGACATCGACCATCTGAGCGCCGACGAGGTGAATCTGGTCGCTGCTACGGCCATTGAGAAGAAGGACGAACTGGGCCTGCTGATGCTGGAGCGCAGCGCCCGTGGAGGCGGCCTCCACGTCGTCTTCCGCCGCCATCCCGAGATGGACCAGGAGGCCAACCTGCGCTGGGCCTCCGACCTATTAGGCGTGGAGTATGACGCAGGGGCTAAAGACATTACCCGCGTCTTCTTCGCCACCACGTCCGAGGACCTGCTCTACCTCCATGAGGACCTCTTCGACAATGCAGAATGCGGAGCGTCTGAGGCAGTTGGCAAGACGGCCACGGAGACTGCCACCACGGCTTCTGAGCCAAAGCAAAGGACCGAGCAGACAATGGCAGGCCCAACGGCCTCTGTGAACTCAGGGGCGGCTTCTACGGCCTCTAAGACGGCCTCTGAAACGACTGAACAGGACGCCGTGGAGACGAAGACAGAGGAAGGCAAGACGAGCGAGACGGCAAGCAAATCGCCGGCCGAAGAGAAAGAAGAAAAGGCGGCCGAGGCGGAGGATTCTTTGTGCTACGAGGGCATTCCCTACGACCGTATCATCAAGAAGTGGTGGGACTTTTACAACGAAGGAAAAACACCCTCGAAGTCCAACCGCAACACGCTGACCTTCGAGCTGGCCGTCAACCTCCGCAACATCTGCGACTCCGACCCACAGCTGCTGGACCGCATCATCCCCTGCTACGACGAGTTTCCCGAGACGGAGAAAATGGCTTGCATCCGGTCGGCCCTGGGCGAGAAGAAGACGCAAATGCCAAAGCGGCTGAAGGACGTGCTGACGGCCGTGCAACAGGACATGAGGGCCGAGGCCCGGGAGGAGGCCGAAGAGGAGGAAGCGCTGCTCCAGGACGACCTCTACTACTACGACGCGCTGCCCAAAATGCCGCAGGGCGTGAGGGAGAGTATCGGCGCCGTGGGGCCATACCTCGCCATGCCCGCTATCTTCGCCATCACACCCGCCATCGGCATGCTCGCCACGGGCGTGCGCGTCGATATTCACGGCAACCCCTCGCAGCTCAACCTCATCAGCTATATCGCAGGAGATTTTGCATCAGGTAAGGGCAGTATCGACCCCGTGGTCTCCGCTTGGCTCTCGGAGATAAAAATAGCCGATAAAGGCTACTTGGAGGCCGAGGAGGAATGGCGCGCGCGGAAGCGGGCGGCCAAGAACAAGAAGGAGCAGCCGGAAGAACCGAAATACCCCGTGCGTTACCTGACCCTCAACAACACCGTGGCCAACCTCGCCGACCGACTGGCCAACACGGGTGGCAAGCACGCCTTTTCCTTCACGCCCGAGGCCGACACCGTGGCGCAGAAGTGGCGCACGGCGATGTGCGACTTCTCCGTGATGCTGCGCCAGGCCTACGACGGCACACCCTACGACCGCGAAGCGAAATCGGCGGACGCCGTCAACGTCCACATAGAGAAGCTGCTGTGGAACGTCGTGATGTGCGGCACGCCCGACGCCCTCTACCGCGTCATCACCAACTACACGGACGGTTTTCAGAGCCGTGTGGCCGTGGCCCGCACGCCCGACAATACCTTCTCGGCGCTCGCGGAGAGCCCCTACCATCTGACGGAGCAACACAAGGCGAAGATCCAGCAAGTGGCCCACCTGCTGCCCTTGATGAGCGGCGACGTGGAACTGCCGAAACTGGAGAAACGGGGCCGCGACTGGCTGGAGCGAATCCGCATCGAGACGCTGGAGAACGACGACAAGACCAAGGCGCGCCAGCGCTTCCGCACCTGCCCCACGGCGATGCGCATGACGGCCTGTCTGATGCTCTGTCGTGTGGCCGAGCAGCTCATCCAGCACCACGGACTGCAAGGCGCTGAGACACAACTGAAAGCCGACCCAACGCTATGGCAGAAGATGCTCCAGCGCCAGCAGACGCCGCAGATGCTCGCCACTTTCGACGTCTTGGCCGACTACATGATCGACAACGCCATCTACTTCTTCCGAGAGCGTATCGAAGAGGCTTTTCGGGCGGCCACCTATGCCCCTGCCGACGCTCCGCGCACCAAGAAAAGTAGCAATGACACGATTTATAAGCAATTGGAGACCAATTTCACCAGCGACGAAGCCTTTTCTCTTGCCATGAGCCTAAGGGGTGGAAACGTGACGAAAGTCAGGATAAACTCCATGCTCTATAGGTGGGAACGACAGGGGATGGTCAGAAGAATCGACAGAGGTGTGTATAAAAAAACCTTTCGCCTCGACCTTTAGTAGTTAATGACGAAATGACGAAATGACGAAATGACGTTTTCACTTTTCCACTTCCCCCTTTCGGACTTTCGCAGTCGGAAAACAGTTGGAAAAACAGTCAGCAAAACAAAAACATCAAAACAAACATCAAAAAATGATCAAGAACATGTCAATAATCTTATCAGAACACTTCCGCCTCACGGAGTTTACCACCTCCCTCGTCGCCGTCACGCGGCGCATAGACAACACGCCGCCGCTCTCGGCGGTCAGCAACCTCCAGCAGCTCTGCCTCCACGTCCTGGAGCCGCTGCGGGCCCACCTCGGCCACGCCGTCCGCATCAACAGCGGCTACCGCTCGCCAAGGCTCAACGCCGCCGTAGGGGGCGTGAAAACCTCGGACCACACGCGCGGCTGCGCCGCCGACATTTTTATTCCTGACGCCAAGACGGGCCGCGAGTGGTTCGCCTGGATGATGGACAACCTCGAGTTTGACCAGCTCATCTGGGAGACCGCGTCCCGGGGCAAGACCTGCTGGATACACGTCGGCTACCGGGGCGCGGGCCGCAACCGCCAGCAGGTGATCGGCCACCTCGTGAAGCGGTAGGAAAAAGCACAGAGACCATAGAGACCCGTGGCGGACCAGCGCCATCGCGCGGCCTCTATGGTCTCGCTTCGTAGATCATGGTCCCGTTGTTTGGATTATCGCATAGGATCGTCTTTGACGGTTCAAGGTACAAAGGTCCTAAGCGTAGGATGAATTTCACCAAGGATTTACAAATAAGACAGGCAGACTTGAAATAATCAAGACTGCCTGAATGTAGGGTCCAATCCTCTTGCGAGGAATGATCCGATGCAAAGATAAAAACAAATTTCCAAAGCATCAAATCTTACGAGCAATAATTTCTCTTTTTCACGAAATTTATCCACTTATTCAAAAAAATAGTCTTATATTTGCATATTGGAATAAAAACATAGAGAAACGATGAACAGAATAGACTTTCGTAAAGCAATGTTGGACGACAATAATTTCCGTATGAAAAAGATGGTCATTTTCCTTATGTTGCTCTGCATACAGATTTCTGCTTCTGTATGTCACGCACAGGTGAACGATTGGAAGAATTATCTTTCAAAGGCATGGGTCAGAAACATTGTTGTAGATGGCGACAAACTTTATCTGGGAACGGATGGCGGTCTGGCTATTTACGACAAAAACACTGGTCGATGCCAATTCCTTGATAGAACAAATGGATTGGCAGACAACAATATCGTTGGACTGGCTCACCACAATGGCAAGTGGTGGATAGGTGGCAAATACACAGGCATGAGCATTTATGATGAAAACTCATTTCAGAATAGGCAGTTCCCTTTTGCACTTCAAAGCTGTTTCGCCTTTGATGATGCATTAGATAAGGTGTATATTGGAGCAATACACGATATCTATATCTTGAAAGATAATTACTATACGGTTTACACTCCCGACCCCAAAGCAGACATACATTCCTATCCTGCTATCCAATCTCTTGTTCTTGATAAAAACGGTACACTGTGGTTTGGTGGCTTTACGTTTGGTTTCCTTTCCTCCAATGGAAATACCACGCTTCTAAACTGTGGCGCAAGTGAAGTTAACAATATAATAATCGACGATAAAGACAACAAATGGTTGGCAACTAACAGAGGGTTAATCAAGTATGACGGCACATCTTTCACTTCGTACAACACTTCAGGCGGACAACTGTCAAGTAACAATGTTCAAGGATTAGCTTTCGACACGAATCGTAATTTATGGATGGGAAATTGGAACGTACTTGTCAAATATGACGGAAAACAATTCTCCTCTTACCCGCTTCCTTCAAACTACAGCAACGACTGGATATGCGACATTGCACCCGATGGTAACGATGTATGGGTAGCAACACGATTTCATGGATTGCTCAGATTCTATGACGGCACGTTTGAACAGACAGAACTGGAGAAGAATATATTGACGCAGAACCTGATGCACGAGGTTTCCACAGTCGACGAGAAAGGCAACGTGTGCTTTGCATCCAATGATTATCTTGCCCAATACACAGAGAAAGGGGAATGGAAACACCTGTTTCCTAATGCAAAGGACTATTACCCTGCTATTAACGCAGCTGCATACGATAAGCGAGGACGTTTGTGGGTTGCACCCAATAATAGCGATACCATACTGGCTGTTATAGAAAATGCCGATACAACTGTTTTCAAACGAGATAACACGCCATTTCAAACAGGGCAGTTAAAACAACTGGAATTCGATAGCAAAAACCATTTATGGGTTGGAGCATCAAATGGCTTATATAAATACGACGGCGTACAATGGTCTCAATACAACTCTTCAAATTCGCCAATGCCAGGCGACATGATAACATCCCTCGCTTTTGATAAGAGCGACAGGGTATGGGTTGGAATCGCGGACCTTGGAGTGTGCTCTTTTGATGGGCATAATTGGGTGTGTCATGATACGATAAATTCCCCTATTCCATATAATTATGTTGACTGTATCGCTGTTGATTCGCATAACAGAGTATGGATGAATAGTAGATCTAGTAGGAATGGAACGCCTGTAATGGGTAAAGATTATGGTGGTGGATTGGTTTGCTACGATGGCACGAATTGGAAAATCTATAACCAATATAACTCCAACATAGGCGGCAACTGCATCGTGGATATTGCAATAGACAAGCATGATGCCCTATGGATGGCAGTATCTGATATAGGTCTTGTACGCTTCGATGGGGAAAACCAATGGGATGCTTACACAATCTACAACAGTGGACTGGCTAATCCGTGGCCAATTCAGGTGCAGATAGATATCAAGCGAGATATGATTTGGCTCAGCTATGAAGCATCGGGAGGCATATCTTCCGCCAAGATGAATCAAGGCACAGGTGTAGAAAGAATATTTGTAACGCCAAATGGTGCAAAAGCTATTTACACTATTGAGGGACGCAAAGTAAAAGCTATGACACCAGGGCAGATTTATATCATGCGAGACGAGAACGGGAAAACAACAAAAGTTCTTGCTCGGTAGTATCAATAGCTAAAAAGAATATGGGACTACTCGATTTTATATACACGGGCGTGATAGCGCACTTTCTGAAAAAGAGACTGGGCGGATCGGGCCATCATTCCGCACACGACCATCACGACCACGCGCACGAGCATCATGGGGATCATGAGGACTACGACCATGAGGACAATTGGCGTGAGGACAATTGGCGTGAGGACAGTTGGCGTGAGGACAGTTGGCGTGAGGACGAAGCCTTGGACCACGGCGACCGCGACCTCGACGATGTCATCTACAACAAATACATCCACGAAGACTACGACCACGACTGCGAGGACTGCAACCACGACGACTATGACCACGGCGACCACGACGACCACGACGACTACGGAGAGCACGATCTGGACGGCTGGTATGGCGACGAATACTAAACGCCGAGGCTGAAAAAAAAAGAGGCTGGTGGGGGAAAGGCGACCATGACCTTTCCCCCACCAGCCTGATGGGCCGCGGGGTGTGGCGGCGGAAGGAATCCTACTTTACTTCAGCACCTCGACGGAGCGCTTGACGAAGTCGTTGAGCGCGGCGCCCTTGAGCATGCCGTTCTGGAGAAGGGCGAGATCGACCAACTGATGGATCAGGGTGTTGTCCTTGGCATAGTCGGCGACGATCTGGCGCTTCTTGCCGCGCTGGTCCTCCAGGGCCTTCTCCGTCTGGGAGAGGTCGTCCTTGTCGGCCTGGGAGATCTCCTCGGGCTTCTTGTCCTTCTGGGCCTGGCGCAGGGCGGCGAGGCGGGCCTCCTGGCCCTTGATCTCGCTGAGGACGGGCTTCATGGTCTCGGCCGTGGCAGCGGTCTCGTCGGCGAGGATCTGCTTGATGAGCGGGTGGTCGGCGTTGAGCACGAGCATGTAGCTGTCCGGCATCTGGCCATAGAAGCCCATGCCCTGCTGGAAGCGGCTCATGTCCTTCATGCGGCGCATCCACTCGTTCTGCGTGATCACGGTCGGCTGGGCCGTCTCGCCAAGGGCCTGGACCTCGACGCCAAACTCGGTCTTGTCGAGACGGGGCATCTGGGAGCGGAAGGCCTCTGACAAATTGTCACGCTCGTCCTGGGAGAGTGTCAGTTCGTGGACCTCGTCCTTGGCGATGAGGCGATCGACGGTGTCGGAATCGACACGCACGAAGTGGCTCTTCTCCAGCTTCTGCTCGAGCAGGGAGACGGTCGGCACGTCGAGTTCGCCGTCGCAGAGCAGGACGCTGTAGCCCTTGGCCTTGGCGGCCTCGATGTAGGTGTATTGCTCCTCCTTGTTGACGGCGTAGAGATAGATGAGGTTGCCGTCCTTGTCGGTCTGGTTGTCCTTGATGAGCGTGCGATACTCGTCGAAGGTGAAGTATTTGCCCTCGGTGTCCTTCATCAGCGCAAAGTCCTTGGCGCGGTCGTAGAAGGCGTCGCGCTCGGAGAGCATGCCGTAGTTGATGAAGAGCTTGAGGTCGTCCCACTTCTCCTCATACTCCTTGCGGTTCTCCTTGAAGATGCTGCTCAGGCGGTCGGCGACCTTCTTGGTGATATAGGTCGAGATCTTCTTGACGTTGGCGTCGCTCTGGAGGTAGCTGCGGCTGACGTTGAGCGGGATGTCGGGAGAGTCGATGACGCCGTGGAGCAGCGTCAGGAACTCGGGGACGATGCCCTCGACGTGGTCGGTGACGAAGACCTGGTTGCAGTAGAGCTGGATCTTGTTGCGCTGGAGCTCGATGTTGGACTTGATGCGCGGAAAGTAGAGGATGCCGGTGAGCGTGAAGGGGTAATCGACGTTGAGGTGGATCCAGAACAGGGGATCGTCGTTCATGGGGAAGAGCGTGTGGTAGAACTTCTTGTAGTCCTCGTCCTTGAGCGACGACGGCGACTTCGGCCAGAGGGGCTCGACGCTGTTGATGACGTTGTCCTCGTCGGTATCGACCTGCTTGCCGTCCTTCCACTCCGTCTTCTTGCCGAAGACCACGGGCACGGCCATAAACTTGCAGTACTTCGTGAGCAGCTGCTCGATGGTCGATTTCTGGAGATAATCCTTGCTGTCGTCGTCGATGTGGAGGATGATGTCGGAACCGCGGTCGGCCTTCTCCACCTCGTCGATGGTGTATTCGGGGCTGCCGTCGCAGGTCCAGCGCACGGCGTGGCTGCCCTCGCGCCAGCTCTTGGTGACGATCTCGACCTTCTTGCTCACCATGAAGGCGGAGTAGAATCCGAGACCGAAATGGCCGATGATGGCCTCAGCCTTGTCCTTGTACTTGTCGAGGAAGTCGGTGACGCCGGAGAAGGCGATCTGGTTGATGTACTTGTCGATCTCCTCGGCCGTCATGCCGATACCGCGGTCGGAGATGGTGAGCGTGCCGGCCTGCTCATCGAGGGTGACGCGGACGGAGAGGTCGCCCAGGTCGCCGGAGAAGTCGCCTGCCGAGGCGAGGGTCTTCATCTTCTGCGTGGCGTCCACGGCGTTGCTGACCATCTCGCGAAGGAATATCTCGTGGTCGGAATACAGAAACTGCTTGATGACGGGGAAGATGTTCTCCGTCGTTACTCCAATATTACCTTTCTTTTCCATTATTGTGATATGAGTTTTTAAGATTCGTTTTAACTGTGTCATTGCAAATAGCGTGCCAAAACGAAAAATGGCCTGGAGGGCTCACGAAGCGTGATGGGGCACGCCACGGGGTCCTGCCAGGCCTGGGAAAAGAGACGGAAAAAATAGAGTTGTGCGCGGGCGTTACCGGATGAAGAGGAGCTCGCGATACTTCGGCTGCGTCCAGAGCTCGTCGCTGACGCAGAGCTCCAGTTTGTCGATGTGGTAGCGGATGGCCTCCATCTTCGGCACGACCGTGTCGTGGTAGGCGACGGCCTTCTCGCGCTCGTCGGCGATGCGGTTGGCCACCTTGCGGGCGTTGACCAGCTCCTCCACGCCCTGCTCGATGGCCTGGGTGCGCTCGGCGATGTCCTCGATGATCTTCATGTTGCGCGAACTGAGCTTCTCGGCCTTCTCGGCAGGGAAGACGGCGCGCATGCTCTGCACGTTCTTGAGCAGCATGCTCTGGTAGTGGGTGGCCACGGGGATGATGTGGTTCATGGTGAGGTCGCCCATGACGCGGGCCTCGATCTGAATCTTCTTCGTGTAGGTCTCCCACTTCACCTCGTTGCGGGCCTCCAGCTCCTTGCGCGTCATGACGCCGAGGCTGGTGAACATGCGGACGGAGGACTCGCTGAGGTAGTTGTCGAAGATGACGGGGCAGCTCGTCTCGCAGTCGAGGCCACGGCGGCGGGCCTCCTCGACCCACTCCTCGCTATAGCCGTTGCCATCGAAGCGGATGGGCTTGCAGGCCGTGATGTCCTCGCGCAGGACGCTGACGATGGCCTTCATGCGGTCCTCGCCCTGGGCGATGAGGGCATCGACGCGCGCCTTGAAGTCGGTCAGGGCCTCGGCCACGGCGCTATTGAGGGCGATCATCGCCGAGGCGCAGTTGGCCTCGGATCCCACGGCGCGAAACTCGAAGCGGTTGCCGGTGAAGGCGAAGGGAGAGGTGCGGTTGCGGTCGGTGTTGTCGATCATCAGTTCGGGAATCTCGGGGATGTCCATCTTCAGGCCCTGCTTGCCGGCCATGATGAAGTCGTCCTCGCTGTCGCTCTGCTCGATGTGGTCGAGGAGCTCGGAGAGCTGCTTGCCGAGGAAGGAGGAGATGATGGCGGGAGGGGCCTCGTTGGCGCCGAGGCGGTGGGCGTTGGTGGCGCTCATGATGGAGGCCTTGAGCAGGCCGTTGTGGCGATAGACGCCCATCAGGGTCTCGACGATGAAGGTGACGAAGCGGAGCGTGGACTCGGGAGTCTTGCCGGGGGCGTGGAGCAGCACGCCGGTGTCGGTGGAGAGACTCCAGTTGCAGTGTTTGCCGCTGCCGTTGATGCCGGCGAAGGGCTTCTCGTGGAGCAGGACGATGAAACCGTGCTTGCGCGCCACCTTCTTCATCAGCGACATCAGGAGCATGTTGTGGTCGACGGCGAGGTTGCAGTCCTCGAAGATGGGGGCAAACTCAAACTGGTTGGGGGCCACCTCGTTGTGGCGGGTCTTGCAGGGGATGGCGAGTTCGAGGGCCTGCACCTCCAGGTCCTTCATGAAGCTCTGCACGCGGTCGGGGATGGTGCCGAAATAGTGGTCGTCCATCTGCTGGTTCTTGGCCGACTCGTGGCCCATGAGGGTGCGGCCCGTCAGCATCAGGTCGGGGCGGGCGCTATAGAGGTCGGCATCGACGAGGAAGTACTCCTGCTCCCAACCGAGATTGGTCTTCACCTTGCTCACCTTCGGGTCGAAATAGTGGCAGACGTCGGTGGCGGCCACGCTGAGGGCGTGGAGCGTGCGGAGCAAGGGAGCCTTGTAGTCGAGGGCCTCGCCCGTATAGGAGATGAAGATGGTGGGGATGCAGAGGGTGTCGTCGATGATGAAGACGGGGGAGGTGGGGTCCCAGGCGGAATAGCCGCGGGCCTCGAAGGTGTTGCGGATGCCGCCGCTGGGGAAAGAACTGGCGTCGGGCTCCTGCTGGACGAGCAACTTGCCCGAGAAGTCTTCGATCATGCCGCCCTTGCCGTCGTGCTCCACAAAGGCGTCGTGCTTCTCGGCGGTGCCGCCGGTCAGGGGCTGGAACCAGTGGGTGTAGTGGGTGACGCCCATCTCCATGGCCCACTGCTTCATGCCGGAGGCCACGGCATTGGCTATGGAGCGGTCGAGGGGCGTGCCGTTGTCGATGACGTCGGTGAGCTGGGTGTAGATGGCGGCGGGCAGGTATTTGTACATCTTAGCGCGGGTGAACACATACTTGCCAAAATACTCGGACGGACGCTCCTTTGGAACTTCCACCTCTAAGGGGCGCTTCTTGAACGCCTCCTCTACGACCTGAAATCTTAAATTCGACATATCCTGAACCTTAAAGTATAATATATAATGTTATCCTAATCATTATCGGCTACCTCACGGTAGAAACCAAAAGCAAAACGCCCGAGCCTCATCCATGTGCCCAGGTGTCTCTCATGTCTGCCATTGCAGTAGTCGATCGTGTGTGGTCTATCCTAAACTGGGGGCAAAAATACAAATAAAATTTGAAAAGGCCCGCAACATACCGTTTTTTTTACGATTTATTCAACCAATCGGCCTTTCTATCGCCAGGAGCGCCCCACGAGAGGAGGGGCGCAGGCGTCAGAACGGCATACCGACGGCGAAATGGAAGGCGAAGTCGCGGCCCCAGCGGGGATGGAAGATGGGATAATGGTCCTTGTGGTCGTCGTAGGCAGGATTGATCGCCTTCATGGCGCCGTCGAGGCGGAGGATGAAATAGCCGAAGTTGAGGCGCAGGCCGAGGCCGTAGGAGACGGCAATCTGCTTGAAGAAGGTGTCGAGCTGAAACTGGCCGCCGGGCTGCTCGGGATAGGATCGGAGCGTCCAGATGTTGCCCGCATCGACAAAGGCGGCGCCGTCGAACTTCCAGAACAGGTGGGTGCGATACTCGAGGTTGAGGTCGAGGCGCATGTCGCCGGTCTGATTGATGAAGTCGATGCGGCCGTCGCGGCCACGATACTTGCCGGGACCGAGCTCGCGGACGCTCCAACCGCGCACGGAGTTGGCACCACCGGAGAAGTAGCGCTTCTCGAAGGGCAGCACGGTGCTGTTGCCATAGGGCCACGCCACACCCAGGAGGCCGTGGAGGGCCAGCGTGTTGTGGGAGCTGAAACGCAGCAGGCGCGTGTATTCGAAGTCGAACTTGGCATACTGGGCGTAGGCGATATTGAAGAGCTGGCGCTGGCCGTGGCTGTTCTGCTTGAAGCGGAAGATCTGGGAGAAGCCGCTCAGCAGGTTGCCCGCCGTCTCGACGCTCGCACGGATGACGCGGTCGCCGGCGTTGTAGGTGAGGCCGAAGCCCGCCTTCATGATGAAGAGGTCCTCGTAGTTGTAGCGCAGGATGGCGTTGCGGTTGGAGACGCTGTCGAGGTAGTCGTGCTTGAAGGTGGCGCTGATCCAGGGCATATAGACGTAGCTGAGGTCGAGGACGTCGAGCTTGTACTGCACCCTGCCGTCGCGCGTCGGCCACCGATACTTGAGGCCGGCAGAGAAGACACGGCGATGGAACTCGGGGCGGTTCTGGAGATTCCAGGCCACGGAGAGCTCGGTCGAGGCCGTGCTGCCGCGACGGCCCTTACGCGAGAGGAAGGGAGTCATCAGGCGGGGCATCTGGAAACGGGCCTCGACGCCATACTCCTCGTAGTCGCCGCGCTCGTAGCCCTCCAGTCCCTTGATGGCCTCGAAGGCGCCACGGAGCTCGATGCTGAGGAGTTCGCTGCCGCGGAAGAGGTTGCGGTTCTGATAGGTCAGCGTGGCGGCTGCTCCGAAGTCGCCAGCCGTATTGGTGCCCTCGGGCTGGAAGGCGATGGTGTTGGGCTTGCGCATGGAGAGGCGGATGTCGGTGTCGAGGTTGTGGAGCGTATCCTCGCGAAAGGTGATGTTGGTGTAGCGGACGGCGCCGAGCCGCGCGAAGTTGTTGTAGGTGCGCTGCAGGTCGGAGGCGCTAAACCACTCGCCGGCCTTGACCACCGTGTTTTCGGCCAGCACGCTGCGGCGCAGGGGCAGGTCGTAGCCGTCGCCGGATCGGTAGTGGATGGAACGCACGCGATAGCGGGGATGGGGCTTGGGGGGCGCACTGCTGTTCTCGCGGTAGGGCAGGATGCGGCAGACGAGGTTGACGCCCTGCGTGCCCTGGAGGGAGTCGGCGGTATAGGTGACGAAGTCTTTGTGGAAACGATAGAAGCCGGAGTCGTTGAGGACGGTGGCGATGCGCTTGCGGAGGTTGTCGAGGGAGGAGACGGTGAAGACCTCGCCCACCTGCTGATCGCCCGTGCCAAAGACGGGGGCAAGGACCTGGGCCACGGCGGAGTCGGGGATGTCGTAGCGGAAGGAACTGATGCGGTAGGGATCGCCGGGATGGAGGGTATAGATGGCCTTGAGCTTGCGGCCACGGACCTGCGTCTCGAAATCGACGTAACTGTTCATATAGCCCATGTTCTGCATGGCCAGACGCAGGTCGGCGCAGGACCGGGCGGCCTCCAGGGAGTCATAGACGACGGGCTCCTCGCCGATATGGCGCAGCGTGCGGTTGAGCCACTTCGTGGAGTCGCGGCCCGCCAGGGAGTAGGTGCCCAGGGGAATCTTGAAGAGGGAGAACCAATGGGAGTTGCCCTTTTGGCGGACGTACTGGCCAAACTGGGCGGCGTCGAGGTCCTTGCTGTCGGTGCGCACCTGGACGGCGTCGAGGAGGTAGCGGTCTTCGGGCACGAACTTGGACGTGGAGCAACCCGTCAGGGCCATGGCTACCAGCGTGATCAGCAACAATAACAGGGGCGTATGTCGGTTCTTCCAATTCATAAAATTCATTATTTTGCGCAAAGTTAGCAAAAAAAACAGAGCCGTCGGGAATCATTGGCGCATTTTTTACTATATTTGCACTGTGATAACCAATAACCAAGTAAAAATCATCCGATCGCTATCGACGCGCAAGGGGCGCAAGACGACGGGCTGGTTCATGGCCGAAGGGCCGAAAGTGGTGGGCGACCTCCAGGCTGCTGGCTTCCGGCCGGTGGCCATCTACGACGAGATGGAGGACGTCAGGCGCATCTCGCAACTGCAGCATCCGCAGGGGGTGGTGGGCGTCTTCGAGATACCCGCAGGACCTCGGGATGGGGCCGGGATCGACCCCAGCGAACTGACCCTCGTGCTCGACGGCGTGCAGGACCCGGGCAACCTGGGCACCATCATCCGCGTGGCCGACTGGTTTGGCGTGGGCGCCATCTGGTGCTCGCCCGACACGGCCGACTGCTGGAATCCGAAGGTCGTCCAGGCTACGATGGGAAGCATCGCGCGCGTGGCCATCCACTATGCGCCGCTCGTGCCGCTGATCGATGCGCTCGACAAGGACTGCCCCGTCTATACGACGCAGCTCGACGGCGAGAACATCTACGAGACGACGCTCAAGCCCCACGGCGTGATCGTGATGGGCAACGAGGGCAACGGGGTGACGGAGGAAGTGAGGCAACGGGGCACACGACCGCTGCTCATCCCCAATTTCCCCCAAGGCAGGACGACGGCCGAGTCGCTCAATGTGGCGATCGCCACGGCCCTGGTCTTAGGAGAGTTTCGGCGCAGGGTGTTCTAAGACAGGAATGTTTTAGGACGGAATGTTCCAAGATAAGATTGTTCCAGGACAGAATTGTTCCAGGACAAGATTGTTCCAGGACAAGATTGTTCCAGGCAGGATGATTTTCTAAGAAAAGCAATGGATAGAGAAGCACTGACAAAAGATCGCAGCGTGGCTCGCTGCATCGCCGAGGGCTACCGGCTCTTCACCGGCCAACAGCTGACGACGCTCCGCCGGACATGGAAACCGCTGGTAGCCTCATCGCTGGGATGGGCGCTGAGCATCACGACGGCGCTCTGCGGACAATGGATCGGGACGGCGCTGGCCCTGCTGCTGGCGCTGGCCGCACTGGTTGTTTTCAAGCGGACCATCCTGCAGTTGGTCGCGCCCATGCCGAAGTGTGGCAGGGCGGCCAAGCGCGTGCTTCGCCATCTGGGGAGCTACCTCACCTACGCCCTCCTATCGGGCATCATCGGCCTGGTGGTCTTCACGCTGCTGATGATCCCGGCCATCATCCTGCTCATAGAAGGCTACTTCGACTACACGCTGGCAGCGGAGGGCGACCCCAGGGTGCTGGGCATGGGCTACTGGGTGCTGACCACGGCAACGCTGACCTTCTGTCTCGCGCTGGTCTTCTACGCAATGATATGGAAGACGTTTGGCGAGGCCTATCTCTATGGGGCGATGGTGGCGCAGGACGAGGTAAGGAAAAGGCAGCAGGCGCGGACCACGACTTGGACGACGGCAGCAGACTGACGGACGCCTATCCCCCACCCCTCCTCATATCATAACATCAACTCAAAAGAATGAAGAAACTATTTTTGTCACTTCTTGCAGCACTTTCACTCCACGCCTACGGAGACAATGTTTACGGAATGGAAAACAACGACACGACGACCATACAGATTATAGAGACTTCCGACGTGCACGGTTGTTTCTTTCCCTACGACTTTATCAACCGCCGCGACCTGCCGGGTTCGCTGGCCCGCGTAAAAACCTACGTTGACCGGATGAGGGCGCAGTATGGGGCAGAGAACGTCTTTCTGCTCGACAATGGCGACATCCTGCAGGGCCAGCCCATCTGCTACTATTACAACTATGTGGCGACGAGACAGACCAACATCGCGGCACAATGTACGAACTACCTACAGTATGACGCCCAGACGCTGGGCAACCACGACGTGGAGACGGGCCACGGGGTCTATGACAAATGGATCAGGGAGAGCCACGCGCCGGTCCTGGGAGCCAACGTCATCGACACGCGGACGGGAAAACCCTACACCCTGCCCTATCGCGTGTTGTGCAAGGACGGCAAGGTGAAGGTGGCGATCATCGGCATGATCACGCCAGCCATCCCCAGTTGGCTGAAGGAGAATCTGTGGAGCGGACTGCGCTTCGACGACATGGTGGCCACGGCACGGAAAACCATCCAGGAGGTGAAGGATCGGGAGCATCCGGACGTGATCGTCGGCCTCTTCCACTCGGGATGGGACGGCGGCATCGTGACAGAGGACTATACGGAGGACGCCTCGCGGAGGGTCGCCGAGGAGGTGGCGGGATTTGACGTCGTGCTCTTCGGACACGACCACAGGCCGCACCAGTCGGTGGTGGAGAACGGCGATGGCCAGGAGGTAGTCTGCCTGGACCCGGCCAACAACGCGCGCAAGGTGGCCTTGGCCACGATCCAACTCGTGGAGAGGGACGGACAATGGCGCGTGGCCAAGAAGGAGGGAAGCATCGTGGATGTGGCCAACCTGGAGCCCGACGCGGGATATATGGACCATTTTGCAGCGGCCATCGACAGCGTGAAGGCCTGGGCGGAGCAGCCGCTGGGCACGTTCAAGCACGAGATCTCCACGCGCGACAGCTATTTTGGGTCATCGGCCTTCAACGACCTCATTCTCAACCTCGAACTGCAGATTACCAAGGCGGACATCGCCTTCAACGCGCCCCTGTCGCTGAGCGCCTCGATCAAGGCGGGAGAGGTGACGGTGGCGGATATGTTCAACCTCTATAAGTATGAGAACCAGCTCTACGTGATGCGGATGACGGGCGACGAGATACGCCGCCATCTGGAGATGAGCTACGACCAATGGGTGAACACGATGAAGAAGCCCGAGGACCATCTGCTGCTCTTCGACGACACGAGCGACGACGCGCAGCGACTGGGATTCAAAAACTTCCTCTTCAACTTCGACTCGGCGGCCGGCATCGACTACGAGGTGGACGTGACGAAGCCCAACGGACAAAAGGTGCGCATCCTCCAGATGAGCGACGGAAGACCGTTTGACCCGAACGCCTGGTATCGCGTGGCAATCAACAGCTACCGAGGCAACGGAGGCGGAGAACTGCTCACGAAGGGGGCGGGCATTCCACACGACTCACTGCAGAGCCGCATCCTCTGGGAGAGCGAGCGCGACCAGCGCCACTACCTCATGGAGGAGATCAAGCGGATGGGGACACTCGACCCGCAACCGAACAACAACTGGCGCTTCGTGCCGGAGAAATGGGTGAAGCCGGCGGCAGCAAGGGACTACGAGCTGCTCTTCGGAAAGAAGGAATAAGGAAAGTATTCGGAAAGAAGTTATAAAGAGAAGTCTTCGGAAAGAACAACGAGATCACACACATCATGAAATATTGGTTCATATTCGTCAAGGATGCCGTCATGCTGGAGAAGAACGCGGACGGCAGTCGTACCATCCCCATGGCTGAGAATCCTCCCATCGAACTGAAGCCCTGGACGCACGTGATGGAGATAGCACCGATAGAGGACGGGACGGAGGTGAGGGCGGCCAGCATCGACTATCCCATCGCCGAGGATGATCGCTACGAGACATGCCCACTGCGCAAGTCGTTCTATCATCTGCCGACGGAACTCTATCTGAAGGCGGGAAAATGTCGCGAACTGCTCTACTGGGACCAGAACACGCAATACTGCGGGGTGTGTGGTGCGCCCACAAGGATGGATACCATCATTTCGAAGAAGTGTACGCATTGTGGCAAGGAGTTCTGGCCACAACTGGCCACGGCCGTCATCGTGCTCGTACACCGGGGCGAGGAGGTGCTGCTCGTCCATGCGAAAAACTTCGTCAACAACCGCATCTATGGACTGGTGGCGGGATTTGTTGAGACGGGTGAGACGCTCGAAGAGGCCGTGAGGCGCGAGGTGATGGAGGAGACGCAACTCGACATCACCAACCTCCGCTATTTCGGCTCGCAACCCTGGCCCTTCCCCTGCGGACTGATGGTGGGATTCCACGCCGACTATGCGGGAGGCGAGATCCATCTGCAACGGTCCGAACTGGAGCGCGGAAGCTGGTTTGGCAGAGACAACCTGCCGCCGCTACCCGAGAAGCTGAGCATCGCGCGAAAGCTCGTCGATGACTGGCTGGGGGAGGAATAGGCACGGGGGGCGCCACATGGGTAAAGCACAACACACATGGGTGGAAGGCGGAACCCACACATGGAAGGAACACAACTATTATATTGACCTATAATAAAAGAGCGAAAAAATGAAGAAACAAGTTTTGGTGACAGGTGCCAACAAGGGCATCGGATATGAGATAGCACGCCATCTGGGAAAATCGGGATGGCAGGTAGTGGTCGGCGCACGCTGTGAAGACCGAGCACTGAAGGCCATGGAGGCCCTCCGCGCCGAGGGTACCGACGTGGCGGGATGGCAGTATGTGAACCTTGCGGACAACGGCGAGATCGAGGTCTCGGCCCACGAGATAGCGGAGAAGTATCCGGGGCTCTCGCTGCTGGTCAACAACGCGGGCATTCCGGGCGACATGTCGGTCAGGAGCTACGAGCAGTCGCTGCAGGACGTGATCGACACGGTGCAGGTCAACTATATCGGCACGTTCTATCTGACGAAGTTGCTGCTGCCGCTGCTGGAGAAAAACCAGGGCAGAATCTGCAACATCACCGTGCCAAGCACGTTTAGCCCCTACTGGCACCCGATGGCCTACGTGGCCAGCAAGGCGGGACAGAACACGATGATCGCCACGATGGGATGGGAGTTTGACCACTTCCACGTGCCCGTGGAGGCGTTTACCATCCACCCGGGAGCCACCTCCACCGACCTCAACGGCCACTACGACGGACCGGGATCGCACCAGCCCGACGTGATCGGCCAAAAGGTGGCGGAGATCATCAACGACGGAAAGCGACACAACGGGGAGTTTATCGAGCTCTACCCGATTGTGGATGAGGGCAACTACTAACCAAGTCCAAAATAACATAAAAAAACGAAGCCTATGAACTTCAAAGAATTGGCAACCGCGCGCTTCTCTGTGCGCAAATTCACCGACGAGGCGGTCTCGCAGGCCGACCTCGACGCGATCATGACGTGTGTGCAACTGGCTCCGTCGGCCTGCAACCGGCAGCCTTGGAAGTTTCTCCTTCTCGCCTCCGACGAGGCCAAGGAGAAGATACGCCAGTGCTACGACCGTCCTTGGTTTGCCTCCGCGCCGATCTATGTGCTCTGCATGAAGGACACGACCAACGCGTGGGTGCGTCCCGACGACGGCAAGTCGCATGGCGACATCGACCTCGGAATAGCCGTGGAGCATCTGGCCTTGGCTGCCGCCGACCGTGGACTGGGCACCTGCTGGGTGTGCAACTACGATGTGGAGGCCGTGAAGCGCCTGTTTCCCGTAGAGGGCTTCGAGGCCGTGGCGATCATTCCGCTGGGACACGTCGCCGAGGACTGTCCGAACCCGGGAAAGAAAAGGAAGGGTCTCGACGAAATTTGGCAAAAACTGTAAATATTGAAGCCCTATGGAGTATAAAAAACGACTCACAAGATCGACGACCGACAAATGGCTGGCGGGCGTCTGTGGCGGTATAGCCGAGTATTTCGGATGGGACGTGGCGATCCTACGCATCGTCTATGTCGTCCTGACGACCTGCACGGCCTTCTGTGGCGTACTGGTATATATCCTCCTTTGGATCTGCATGCCGAAGGAGACGAAGTATATAGAGTAAGGAGACAAAGCAAGAAGACTGCGGAAGATAGTCAGAAAGAAATTTTCCTGGTCCAAAGGTAGGGATGGTTTTCCTATCCCTACCTTTTTCTTTTTATCTGCGTTTCTTTTTATCTGCCTTGGCGTCGAATCTATACGTGAAGGTAAGATTGGCATAGTGGTGGATATAGTTTTCGGCTGATTCGTAACGCTGGAATGCCGTATATTTGCTATCATAATAGATGTCTTTGTTGAAGATATCATCAATATACAGCGACAGGCGGCATTTGTTCTTGCAGAAACTGTAATCAACACTCAACGATGAAATGATCTTGTGGCCGTTCATTCCCGACGTGGCATAATCAGAACGGAAATGATCGGCTACCTCCGCTACCACTTGGAAAGGTTCGAGCTTCAGCATAGCTGTCACACCTAATCTATTATATAAAGGATGCATGTTGTATGATGCGTCATCATAGCGGTAGCGGTTCCATTGCAGACGGTCGTACAAAGACAGCTGCAGCGTGTTTGTCTCATACGACAAATCAAAGTCTTCGTCTATGCCAACCGTTTTCTGATGATTCAAGGCAGGAACAGTATTAGGGTCATTGTTGTCCACCACCGTCAGGAAGCCATACGACTGTGATGCCTGTACCGACAGTTTGTTCATCAACCGGAAATATGCGCCAATACCTTGGTCGTAGTTGACTCCGAATTTCCAGGAGTCGCCTCCTCTCACGTTCATTGGCTTCGACTCATAGACGCCTGTTGCGGAATTATAACGATAGAGCGTGGCAATCGGATTGATTTCCTTTGTATATGACGCAGTCAGTCCGAGCACTATCTGCTTGCGCAGCCACATGCGATGGTAGCTATATTTGGTCGTATGACTGTGTGATTTGCCAAGGAAGGGATTGCCCACAGAAATAGACAGCGGATTGATGGTGTTGCGATAAGCGAGCGTGCTCACCAGGTCGGGCACCGTAGTATGATAGGCAAAAGAGAAATCCATATTGCGCACACGGCTCATCTTCCATTTCAGAAATAGCGACGGTTCGTAGCCATAGCTTGTGCGCACGGCAGTGGTGTCGAGTTGTCCATAATGGTAATCTGCCTTCTCACGATATACGTTCCAGTTGAACTTAGGCATAATCATGAGAGACTTCGCGGGGGTGATGGTTGACTTCAGAGAGAAGCTATTGGTCCATTGGTGCATCAGGTTGCCCATGGTGTTGGCAAGGTCTGGCGTCGTCGGCATACCTCCCACCACGTTCTCTTCGCTATGGTCGGTATATATGTCGCGAATGGCTCTGGTACGCGAATAGGTCACATTGTCGGATAGGTCCAGATAAACCTTGCTACTCAGCCAGTATTCCAGTTCGGCGCCGAGCTGCGTGCTGAGGCCATGATTGTTGCGTTCGTAATACTGCCATAGCGTTTCGCTTCTGTTGTCCCTCAGATATTCCAGGCTGCGGTTGTTGTGGGTATCTTCATCGGATCCGCTTATTTTGGTGTAGCCTTGCAAGGTGAACGAACCTTTCTTGCCAAAGAAGTGTTCCCATGAGTAGTCCATATTCAGACTGCGCGTCTGACTGTCACTTGTATGACAATAGCGGTTGCGGGTGATCAATCGGTCATAGAGAGCATCGCCAGGTTTTGCGGCAAAGGCTGCGCCGATAGTGTGGTATTCAAACTTCTCCGGATCGTAGCCATACGATGCTCCTTGGTCTTCGCTGATGCTATGGCCTTTCTCGTAAGCCGCCTTCACATCTACGTTTATGCTATTCACCGAATCGGTGTAAGCAAAGAGTTTTGTCTGCAACTGCGGAGTGAGCTTATGGGCATAGCGGTAGTTGTCTGCTACGCTAAACGTGCGCTCCTTACCAGGGAAGAAAGTCTCGGTTGACTGAGTGCTTGTGCTCCATCCATCACTGTGGCCCAGATTGGCACTGATGTCGAAGCTATTGTCGCTGTAGGATCCTGCACCCTCTGTCTTCCAGTTGTGTTGGTAGTTGTACGATCCATACTGACTCTTGCCGTCGCCGTCGATGTTGCGATCCATACTTTGACCCATAGTGCGGTCTATATAGCGGTTGGTGTTGTTTGCCTGACCATATATCATCTGTGGGTCGTGGTCGCTCAGCCGACTGGCCCTGAGACTGAACATATACCGCTTGTCTGTCTGGTATTGTGCTTCTGCCTCTCCATACCACTTGTCGAGAAATCCCGGCTTTACCTGTATGTCAAGCACGTGGTCTTCCTCACCATCGTCATTGCCAGTATGGCGTGCCAGCTCCGACTTGCGGTCGTAGAGCTTCAGTTTGCTTGCCACTTCTGCCGGCAACTCGCTGATGATCTGACTGCCGCCGAAGACATCCCGACCGTTCATCATCAGGCGTATGGGTTTGTCGTTCCAGTAGAGTTTGCCGTCGCGGTTCTCCACTCCCGGCAGTTTCTTGATCAGTTCGGCAAGGCGTGCTCCTTCCTTCAGTTTGAACGCTTCGGGGTTGAACACTATCGTGTCGCCCACCATAGTGATGCGGGGCATCTTGGCCGTCACCTTTACCTCCTGCAGCATGAGTGCCGTGGGTTGCAACTTGATGATGCCAAGGTCGGTCGTATCTTTCACCTCCCTGCCATAGGAATAGTCCACCTTGCGGAGATTCTTGTAGCCTATCATGCTAAACTTGAACATGATGCGTCCTTCCATACTACCATTCAGATAGAAGCATCCCGTACTGTCGGTCTCTGTCGTACTCTGAATAGACCATCCAGGTTGGGGGTTGATCTCGCTCTCTACCCTTGCTCCGACAATAACCTCGCCAGTCTCAGCATTGACAACCTTCCCCTTGAAAGTATCGGCATAGCAAACAGTTGTCTGCAGGATGCTTAACGCCAAGACAATAAAGGCTTTCATGAATGGATTTCCCATAAACCTATATATTAATGTGACTATTAACAACCATAATTCCGCAACACTATGGGTTCTATATACACAATGTGCATATTCTGGCAACATTAGCCATAGGGCAGGTGCGAATCAGAAATAGACCTCCTGGATGTCGTTGACGTCGGTGTCCTCGGACGTGGAACAGAAGTCGAAGTCCTTGGGGATGGCAAACTGCGGTTTGTCGCTGTAGCCCAACTGGTGGTCGGCATAGACCTTCTTCATAAAGTAGGCCCAGATAGGCAGGGCGGCGGCAGCTCCCTGTCCGAGGGAAGTGGAATCGAAGTGGATGTCGCGGTCCTCACCGCCCACCCAGGCGCCACTGACCAGTTCGGGGGTGAAGGCGATAAACCAACCGTCGGAGTTGCTGTTGGTCGTACCCGTCTTGCCACAGATGTCGCCCTTCATCCCGTAGGCACCCTTCAGTCGGCTACCCGTACCGCCATCGATGACGGCACGCATCATGTCGATCATGCGATAGGAGTTGTCCTCGCTGATCACCTCCGTCATCAGGGGCTGGAACTTGGCAATGACATTGCCGTGGCTGTCCTCAATCTTCGTGACAAACAACGGGGCGCAGCGCACGCCGCCATTGGCGAAGGCCGTATAGGCCGAGACCATCTCGCCGACAGAGACCTCGCAGGGACCGAGACTGAGCACGGGGGTGGCGTTGCGGTCGATGTCGGGATTGTTGAGGCCGAAGTCGTGGAGGATGCCCACAAACTGCTGCGGGCCAAGGGTCGTGATGAGGCTGGCCGAGATCCAGTTGTTGGAGTGCTGCAGCGCCCACTTCAGCGGCACTTGCTGGCCGTTGCGCGCATGGCTGCCGTTGCGCGGGGTCCATCCGCCGTAGGAGTGCTGGACGTTGCGGAGGGTGGTGCAAGGAGTCATACCGTTCTGCATGGCCAGGGCATAGAGGAAGGGCTTGATGGTGGATCCCACCTGGCGACGGCCTCCCATCACCATGTCATACTTGAAGTGGTCGTAGTCGATACCGCCGACATAAGCCTTGACGGCGCCCGTATGGGGATCCATGCTCATGAAGGCAGAACGCAGAAAACTCTTATAATAGACAATGGAGTCGATCGGCGTCATCGTGCGCTCCTCGGGACCATGATAGGTGAAGACCGTCATATCCACTGGGGTGCGGAAGGCACGGATAATCTCCTCGGGCGAGGCTCCTGCCTCCTTCATACGGAGGAAGCGCGTGCTCTGACGGATGCTGCGGTTGATGCTATTCTTGATCTGCTGGCGCGAGATGCCGGAGGAGAAAGGCGCATTGGGCTTGTAGTGGTTCTCCTGGTTGAAAGCCGTCTGGAGACTACGCCCCACATGCTCGCGCACGGCCTGCTCGGCATACTGCTGCATGCGCGTGTCGATGGTCGTGAAGATACGGAGGCCGTCGGTATTGACGTTGTAGTTGTCGCCATTGCGCTTGTGGTTCTTGTTGCACCAGCCATAGAGCGGGTCGGTGGCCCAGGCGATGGAGTCGAGCACGTACTGGCGCTCACGCCAGGCAGGATAGTTTTCGCGCAGAGGCAACTCGGCCATCATATACTGCTTGAGGAAGGCCTGAAAGTAGCTGCCCGCACCAGCAATGGGCTTTTCGTGGGAGAAATGGAGCTCCAGGGGCTGCGCACTCGCCTGGCCGTACTGCTCTGAGGTGATGTAGCCACACTTGAGCATCTGCGCCAGGACGACATTGCGACGCTGGCGGCAACGATCCTGGTAGCGCACGGGATTGAACATCGAGGGGTTCTTGCACATACCCACCAGGATGGCCGACTCGTCGAGGTTGAGCTGCCAGGGCTCCTTGTCGAAATAGATATTGGCCGCCCGCTTGATGCCGACGGCGTTGTGGAGGAAGTCGAAGTAGTTGAGGTACATAGCGATGATCTCCTCCTTGGTGAAGTATCGCTCCAGCTTGATGGCGATGATCCACTCAATCGGCTTCTGCAACATGCGCTCCAGCGTGCCGTGGGCCTTCTCAGAATAGAGCTGCTTGGCAAGCTGCTGCGTGATGGTGGAACCGCCACCAGCCTCGTGGTGGCCGAGGATGCCTCGCTTGATGATGGCACGGCCCAGGGCGATATAGTCGATGCCGGAGTGCTCGTAGAAACGCTCGTCCTCGGTGGCGACCAGCGCATGGACGAGGTTGGGGCTGATACTGTTGTAATCGACCGCCACACGGTTGCCGTTGTCCTCATTCCACGTGCCGATGAGCTTGCCATTGGCCGAATAGACCTGGGTGGCAAACTTATCGATCGGATTGGAAAGGGTGTCCATATCGGGCATATAGCCTATCCAGCCATTCCATACGGCAATGAAAAACATGAGGCAGAAAGCCACAACGATTGCCAGTCCTTCCCAAAGGAAGTGAACGATTGCTCTTCTCATGAATCGAGTACCTTTTTATATATAGTGTGCAAAGTTAATGAAAAAATAGGGTTCAACATAGAAGTAAAGGCAAAAAAGTGAGCTCCACCGATTATTACACGTTTTTTTTATCCTCCAACTCATTTTTTCCCGCACTACCCGATGCTAATCAAAAAAGAATTTGTATCTTTGAACCCGAATTATAAAACATAGAAGCGGTAAATGGAAAAACATAACTTTGTGAACATCCAGACCCTGAACCGCGAGGAGCTTTTGCACCTCCTGGAGATGGCGAAGGAGTTTGAGGCACACCCCAACCGTGAGTTGCTGAAGGGGAAAGTGGTGGCAACACTATTTTATGAGCCTTCCACCCGCACCCGATTGAGCTTTGAGACGGCTGCCAACCGACTGGGTGCGCGCGTCATCGGCTTTACCGACGCCAAGGTTTCGAGCGTCAGCAAGGGCGAAACGTTGAAGGACACAATTCTCATGGTGTCCAACTATGCAGACGTGATCGTCATGCGCCACCATATCGAGGGCGCGGCACAATACGCCTCGGAAGTAGCACCCGTCCCCATCGTCAATGCGGGAGACGGAGCCCACCAGCATCCATCGCAATGCCTGCTCGACCTCTACACGATCCAGCAGACGCAGGGCACGCTGGAGAACCTCAACATCTACCTGGTCGGCGACCTCCGCTACGGACGCACCGTCCACTCCCTACTCATGGCGATGCGCCATTTCAACCCCACTTTCCATTTCATATCGCCCAAGGAGCTCGCCATGCCCGAAGAGTATAAGCTCTACTGCCGGAAGCACGGCATCAAGTATGAGGAGCACGAGGAGTTTGACGAGGACGTAATCGCCGACGCCGACATCCTCTACATGACGCGCGTGCAAAAGGAGCGCTTCTCCGACCTGATGGAGTATGAGCGCGTGAAGAATGTCTATATCCTGCACGAGAACATGCTCGGCAAGGTCAAGGACAACATGCGCATCCTCCACCCGCTACCCCGCGTGAACGAGATTGCCTACGACGTGGACGCCAATCCCCACGCCTACTACATCCAGCAGGCCAAGAACGGACTCTATGCCCGCGAGGCCATCTTCTGCCATTGCCTTGGTATCTCCATCGAGGAGATTCGCAATGACAAAACGATCATTGAATAACCAGCAAGCGATGAACAAGAAAGAAAGACTCGTGGCCGCCATCAAGAACGGCACGGTAATAGACCATATCCCCGTGGAGAAGACCTTCGACGTCGTCAACCTTCTCCAGCTCCAGCACCTCTCCACCCCAGTGACGATCGGCTACAACCTCTCGTCGAAGATGGTGGGCACGAAGGGCATCATCAAGGTGAGCGACAAGTTCTTCACAGACGATGAGATCTCGCGCCTCTCGGTAGTGGCGCCCAACGTGGTGCTCAACATCATCAAGGACTACGAGGTGGTGGAGAAGAAAAAGGTGGAGACGCCCGACGAGCTGCGGGGCATCGTCAAGTGCAACAATCCGAAGTGTATCACCAACAACGAACCGATGGACACCATCTTCAACGTGATAGACAAGGAGCACGGAATACTGAAATGTCACTACTGCGACAAAGAACAAAAAATGGATAAGGTGGAACTTTGCTAACCATTGCAAGAGAAATCTAACCTAACCTGCGCAATCCATAGACCCCTGCCAACTGCGAGCTCTAACCCCCGCAGAGGGACGCTATGGACTATCCAGGCTGAAACATCAATAATAATATCTTAATAAAGTAAAAGTACAAGTATGAGAAGAGACCAAGAGATTTTCGACTTGATCGAGCAAGAGCATCAGCGTCAGCTGAAGGGTATGGAGCTGATCGCTTCAGAGAACTTCGTGAGCGATGAGGTGATGAACGCCATGGGTTCATACCTCACCAACAAATATGCCGAGGGTTATCCCGGCAAGCGCTACTACGGCGGTTGCCAGGTGGTGGACAAGGTGGAGAACCTCGCCATCGACCGCGTGAAGCAGCTCTTCGGCGCTGAGTTTGTCAACGTGCAGCCCCACTCTGGCGCACAGGCCAACCAGGCTGTACTGCTCGCCATCCTGAAGCCGGGCGACACCTTCATGGGCTTGGACCTCGATCAGGGCGGCCACCTCTCTCACGGTAGCGCTGTCAACACGTCGGGTATTCTCTACAACCACGTCGGCTATCACCTCTGCCGCGAGACGGGCCGCGTGGACTACGACGAGATGGAGAAGCTGGCCCTGGAGAACAAGCCGAAGCTGATCATCGGTGGTGGTTCTGCCTACAGCCGTGAGTGGGACTACGAGCGCATGCGCAAGATCGCCGACGCAGTAGGTGCCATCCTGCTGGTCGATATGGCTCACCCGGCTGGTCTGATCGCAGCTGGCTTGCTGAAGAACCCGGTGAAGTACGCTCACATCGTCACCACGACGACCCACAAGACGCTCCGTGGTCCGCGCGGTGGTATCATCATGATGGGCAAGGACTTCGAGAACCCGTGGGGTCTGAAGACGAAGAAGGGCGATCTGAAGAAGATGTCCATGCTGCTCAACTCCGCTGTCTTCCCGGGCAACCAGGGTGGTCCGCTGGAGCACGTCATCGCTGCCAAGGCCGTCGGTTTCGGCGAGAACTTGCTGCCTTCTTGGAAGGAGTATGCTACGCAGGTGAAGAAGAACGCCGCCGTGCTGGCTGAGGACCTCATCGGCTACGGCTTCGACATCGTGAGCGGTGGTACTGACAACCACTCCATGCTGCTCGACCTCCGTCCGAAGTATCCGGAGCTGACGGGTAAGGTGGCTGAGGCTGCCCTCGTGGCTGCCGATATCACGGCCAACAAGAATGCCGTTCCCTACGACGAGCGTTCTGCCTTCCAGACCTCAGGTCTCCGTCTTGGCACCGCTGCCATGACGACCCGTGGCGCCAAGGAGGACATGATGCACCTCGTGGCTGAGTTGATCAACGAGGTATTGGCTGATCCCGAGAACGAGCAGGTCATCGCCCGCGTTCGCGAGAAGGTCAATGCTACGATGAAGGACTATCCTCTCTTCGCTTATTAATATCGACTCTATACGACTGGGACTTGGTGCTTCGCACAACGACGCGGGGCCAAGTCCCAGTTTTTCTTTTCCTGACGTCAGCCAATCTGATTCTTGCCGTCTGTCCAATCTGTTGGCACCATCATCAGACTTGCGCTTTCAGCTCATAGTGCGCCGTCATTTTAATCATATATATATAGGTCGTCATCATAAACATATATATAGGCCATTCTCATATTCATACATATAGGCCGTCATCATAATCATATATATAGGTAATAAGGGAAGATCCTTTCCTCATCCTCACGCCATGTCACACTCGATCTCACCGCTCCACCCCACCCGCTTTTCCGTCTGCTTTTTCGTCCGCTGGATGATCTTGCTCCTCGTGGCAACCATCGCCATCGATGCTTCTGCCCAATCCCAACGCCGCAAGAAGAAGCGCAGCTGGAACGAGAAGGTGGAATATGCCGACAGCATCCGACTGGAGATCCGACGGGCCTCGGACGAGGGACGCCTGCTGCAATGGGGCGACAGTATCTTGCGGGCTCGAAGAGACAGCGGGAGCATGGACGAGAAGAAATACAACGCCCTGCGCAAGCGACTGGTGAAGTATGACCAACTGCTGCATGCGGGCAACGCCATCCTTGCAGAGCGCTACCAGCGCATCAACTACGACACGGCCTATATCATGCGGCCACCCGGACGCTGGACCATCAAACTGCGGGGCAACCTCTCGGGAGCATGGATTCGCACCACGGGACGCAATGGCGAGGACCAATACCACACCGAGGTGGAGTCGGACTTCCGCGGCACGCTGAGTATGGCGGTGGCATATCGCGGACTGGGAGCTGCCGTGGCGCTCAACCCCATGAAACTGGCGGGAAAGAGCCAGGACTATGAGTTGAACGTCAACTCCTACAGCAACCGCTTCGGCTTCGACATCGTGTTTCTCTCGTCGAAGACCTACCACGGCAAGGCCTCAATGAACGACGAGGTCACGCCGATCGAGAAAGGGGCCATCAGGCAGCAGGCCCTCAACGTCAACCTCTACTATGCGTTCAACAGCAAGCGCTTCTCCTTTCCGGCGGCCTTCAGCCAGAGTTACCTCCAGCGCAGAAGCGCGGGCAGCTTCATGGTGGGCGCCAGTTTCGACGGACAGATCACGGACATCGACGCCAACGAGACCGCCAACCAGCAGCCCATCAACCTCAAACTGATGGAGATTGGTATTGGCGCAGGCTACGGCTACAACCTCGTGGCGGGCAAGCGGTGGCTCTTCCACCTCTCCCTCCTGCCCACCTTCGACTTCTATATCCACTCCCGACTCAAGGAGAACGGAGAGCGCATCAACCTCCACTACCGCTTCCCCAGCCTCATCACGACAGGACGTGGTGCAGCGGTCTATTCCTGGCGCAACCAGTTTGCCGTCGCCGCCTTGATCTACAACTATTCCGTGGTGGGCGACCGAGACCAGCTGCAGGTGCGCAGAAGCAAATGGCGCGTGCGCTTCACCTACGGTTTCCGCTTCTGACGAGCGAGAAGTCCCAAGCGCAAGGCCGAACCATCATCGGGTTCAGCCGAATGAGGCGACAGGGTTGTACGTATTGTTCGATACAGTTCCACGTTCCGACGTTGATATGGCAGTTGCGTATCTCCCCCAAGGCCGGGAGCCAAAGCACACACTAACATTCCTGCAATGGTGGTGTGGTTGTAAATCGTGGCAAACGTAGTATTGTTTGTCGTTGTTTATAGTCTTCCCTGGTGACAAATTGTCATCAATTTATGCCGTATTGTCATATTTACAAATCGGGTATAGGTTTTGCCTATCATTCGGCAGAAAACAATAATAAAAAACGTGAAGAATCTCCCGAGGCGCCACAGCCGAAGGAGAGGAAGCACAGAAAGGAGAAACAAATATGACATTTGACAAATTCACCATCAAAGCCCAAGAGGCTATCCAAAGCGCGCTGGACACGGCGAAGCGCAATGGACAGCAGACCATCGAGCCGGTTCACATCCTTGCCGGCGTGATGGACAAGGGCAAAGACGTGACGGACTACGTGCTCCAAAAGTTGGGAGTGAACGCCCAGACCGTCGAGCTGAGTCTGCAAAACGAGATCAAGCATCTGCCGAAGGTCTCGGGCGGAGAACCCTATTTCTCTCCCGACAGCAACAAGGTGCTGGAGAAGACCCTCGATATTTCCCAGAAACTCGGCGACGACTACGTGAGCATCGAACCGCTGCTGCTGGCCCTGCTACAAGTGGGCAGCACCGCCTCACGTATCCTGAAGGACGCTGGCTGCACGGAGAAGGAAATGCTCCAGGCCATCCAGTCGCTGCGCCAAGGACAGAAGGTGGAGAGCCAAAGCGGAGACGAAAACTTCCAGGCCCTCTCCAAGTATGCCACCAACCTCGTGGAGCGGGCGCGGGCAGGAAAACTCGACCCAGTGATCGGCCGTGACGAGGAGATACGCCGCGTCTTGCAGATCCTCTCCCGCCGTACGAAGAACAACCCGATCCTCATTGGTGAGCCGGGTACGGGCAAGACGGCTATCGTCGAAGGACTGGCCGAGCGTATCGTGCGTGGCGACGTGCCCGAGAACCTGAAGGACAAGCAACTCTACTCCCTCGATATGGGCGCACTCGTGGCGGGTGCCAAATACAAGGGCGAGTTTGAGGAGCGCCTGAAATCGGTGATCAAGGAGGTGACGAAGGCCGAAGGCGACATCATCCTCTTCATCGACGAGATCCACACGCTCGTGGGAGCCGGTGGTGGCGAGGGCGCCATGGACGCCGCCAACATCCTCAAGCCGGCCCTGGCACGTGGCGAACTGCGTGCCATCGGTGCGACGACGCTCAACGAGTATCAGAAGTACTTCGAGAAGGACAAGGCCCTGGAGCGCCGCTTCCAGACCGTCATGGTCGAGGAGCCGGACGAGACCGACGCCATCTCCATCCTACGTGGACTGAAGGAGCGCTACGAGAACCACCACAAGGTGCGTATCCAGGACGACGCCTGCATCGCTGCCGTGCAACTCTCTGAACGCTACATCACAGACCGTTTCCTCCCCGACAAGGCCATCGACCTCATGGATGAGGCTGCTGCCAAACTCCGTATGGAGCGCGACTCCGTGCCGGAGGAACTGGACGAACTGGAGAGACAGTTGAAGCAGAAGGAGATCGAGCGCGAGTCGGTGAAGCGCGAGGTGCAGCCGGGAGCGACCGAGAAGGACCCCGACCTGCAAAAGCTCAACAACATCGAGCGCGAGATAGCCGAACTGCAGGACAAGGTGAAGGGATTCCGAGCCAAATGGGAGGCCCAGAAGGCCCTGGTCAACAAGATCCAGCAGGACAAGCAGCAGATAGAGCAACTGAAGTTTGACGCCGAGCGCGCCGAGCGCGAGGGCAACTACCAGCTCGTGGCGGAGATACGCTATGGCAAACTGCAGCAGATAGACGCCGACATCAAGGCCATACAGAAGCAGCTCGACCAGACGCAGGGTGGCGAGAAACTCATCCGCGAGGAGGTGACTGCCGACGATATCGCCGAGGTGGTGAGCCGCTGGACGGGAATCCCCGTGACGCGGATGATGCAGAGCGAGCGCGACAAGCTCCTCCACCTGGAGGAAGAGCTCCACAAGCGGGTGATTGGCCAGGATGAGGCCATTACGGCCGTGGCCGACGCCGTGCGCCGCAGCCGCGCCGGACTGCAAGATCCGAAGAAGCCGATAGCCTCCTTCATCTTCCTCGGCACGACGGGTACGGGTAAGACCGAGCTGGCGAAGGCGCTGGCCGAATACCTCTTCGACGACGAGACGATGATGACGCGTATCGATATGAGCGAATACCAAGAGAAGTTTAGTGTCTCCCGCCTCATCGGCGCGCCTCCGGGGTACGTCGGTTACGACGAGGGTGGCCAGTTGACCGAGGCCGTCAGGCGCAAGCCCTACTCCGTGGTTCTCTTCGATGAGATAGAGAAGGCCCACCCCGACGTCTTCAATATCCTGCTCCAGGTGCTCGACGACGGACGACTGACGGACAACAAGGGCCGCACGGTCAACTTCAAGAACACCATCATCATCATGACCTCCAACCTCGGATCGCAGTACATCCAGCAGCAGTTTGAGCACATCAGTGCCGCCAACCGCGCCATGGTGGTCGAGGAGACGAAGACGAAGGTGATGGAGATGCTCAAGAAGACCATCCGTCCGGAGTTTCTCAACCGTATCGACGAGACGATCATGTTCCAGCCGCTCACGAAGGAAGAGATCGCGGGTGTTGTCACCCTCCAGCTCGACCGCGTCAAGGCTATGCTGAAGCCGCAAGGTTTCGACCTGGAATGGACGCCGGAGGCCGTCAGTTACCTCTGCGACAAGGGCTACGACCCGGAGTTTGGCGCACGCCCCGTAAAGCGGGCCATCCAGCACTACGTCCTCAACGACCTCTCCAAGGCGCTGCTGGCTGGCACGGTGATCCGCGACAAGGCCATCACTATCGACCAGAGCAACGGTTCGCTGATCTTTCGCAACGAATAAGAGAAAAACGGATAAGACAAACAAGACGGGGGTGGCCGGAAGGCCGCCTTCCGCTTCCACTTCAAGCAAGACAACTTCATAAGTTGACAATAAGCCTGTTAATAGAAAGCCCGGTGGCACTACATGGTGTCACCGGGCTCTTTTTGTTGTTGGCTATTGGTCAAGTCCGCCTACTTGCTCACGCCGCGCACGGAGTAGCCGCTGGAGCAGTAGTTGTCGCTAGAATACCAGAAGTCGCGACCTAAGTAGAGATAATAGCTTCTGTAGCCGTAGTCGGTGTTGAGCATGCTCGACCAATAGAAGCCGTAGTAGCCCTGGGTCTCCACCTCGTCGTAGTTGCGGTAGCCCGGGAGCGGGAAGAAGATCTGATTGCCGTTGGGGCCCGTGACGAGCACACCGTTCATGCCGCTGCGCTGCGTCTCCTGCAGACTGCAGTTGTCCATCAGTTCCTTCTGGTCTTCCACCGTCGGCATCCGCCATGCGTCGCCCATGAGGACGTGGGCCACATCATAGGAAGTGCCCGCGATGTCCTCGCCGATTTTCACCTCGTCGATCCAGTCCTCAGTGTAAGCATAGGTGTAGCGGTTATAGGAGTCCTTCTGCCACGTCTCTCCCCATGCATAGAAGCCTCCGAAAGCCTCGGGGAAGGGTGCGCCGACATTGCAGCAAGCCCACTTCGTGCCACTCGGCAGTCCGAGATCCACGGCGTGAGGATGGTGGGCGTCGGGACAGGTGTTGACGACGGTGGCGAAACTCACGCTGTCGATGGTCGAGAGCAGCGTGCGATAGACGCTGTCGCGGGTCCAAATCTCCTGGACGACATACTCCTCGTGGCGCTGCCCCTGCAGGTCCACCTGCGAGCAGACCACACTATCGATCTCCGACTTCAGGAACGTCAGTTTGCCCAAGTTGCTATTGCGATACACATACATGGCCTCGTTTTGCGCCATTGCCCCACAGACCATGGCGAAGAGGATCAAGAATGAGAGCGAGAGTCTTTTCATTGCTTACGGATTTTGAAGGTTACTGACGAAGTTTTCACTACATAGATCGCTGCTGGCTGACCCGAGAGCGAGATCGAGGCAGCCCCCTTGGCATCAGTCGTAGCCGTGGCCACACACTTTCCGTCCAGGGTATAGACCGCCACCTCGGTAGCCGGGGTCAGGTGCGCCACCTGGAGCTCATCGCCCAGAAAGGAGATGAGAGAGCCCGTCTGAGCCAGGCCGTTGACGCCCGAATACTCCACCGCCTCGTAGGTGAACTTCATGATGTCGGCCGAGGGATAGCTGACTTCGTTGCTTTGAGTAGTGACGACCAGGTCGTTGCTGACAAAGGTGACGACGGGACGCTCTTTGAGCAGGATTGTCACCTCCTCGCCCGAAGCCTTGTGAAGGCGCAAGGCGTTGAGGATCACCGCATCGTCTGCCCCCATGGCCAACATGGGCAACAAAAGGGCAAGTGAAAGGATCATCTTTCGCATCGTTTCTTTAATTTGATTGATTAATATTCATTACGTCTCATATACCGAGTAGACGATCTGCCAGGGCCCTCGCGCCGACGACGATGTGCCTCGTGGTGGCCCAAGATCAAACTCATCTGCAAAAATAATGCTTTTTCTCCAAACAACATCTTAATTTCATGGAAAAAACGTCGCTGGCTCTACGATTGGTGCGGATTTCCCTTGAGATCGGTTCACAGATTGACTCAAAATGCCACAAAAATTGGCTCGCAAAGGCCACGAGAATCGGTTTAGAAAACCACGAGAATGGGAACGCAAAACCATGAGAATGGGAATGCTAAGGGACGAGAATGGGAACGCTAAGGGACGAGAATGGGAACGCTAAGGGACGAGAATGGGCTCACCCGATAAATCAGGGGGAGAATTCTTTAATTCTATA
>ULUV01016411.1_pt1 | contig 42590 bp, 36 predicted proteins | sample 1958921 | NCBI WGS metagenome assembly ULUV01 (sample SAMEA4835772, study PRJEB28245) | human gut metagenome | biome: gut microbiome; material: fecal sample | place: Denmark | collected 2008
GCATCCGGCGAAAGTGTTGATTCATAGTTGGTTAGCTAATACAGCAAAAGCCAGGTTACCCATTTTCTCATGCAACCTGGCTTTAGCTTTTCGTGCTAAAGCATTAAATGTCAGTGCTTTCTGCGCTTCGTTCAGATGCAGGTTGTTCCACTTCTGTCTTCAGTTATTCCTGATTTTGACGCAGCGGCCTTTGCGTATTTATGCAGCAAGTAATTTCGAGATCTTCTGCTTTGTCCGGCAAAGTATGGTATAGGTGTTTTTGGTTGTGGTGCCAAGATACTCTGCAGTCTCTGCACGGGTGTAACCGTCTCGGTCCATTGTGAATACGGCACGGTCATCCTCCTTGAGGGTGTTCAGTATATCATCTATCCTGTTTGAGGTCTCCCAAGAAATAACCTCGTCCTCTGCCGTGACATTGTTCGCAAGTTCAGGTATCTCGAGTTCGTCATCATCTTCTGTCAGATAGGTGATTCCAAATGTCTCATGACGAGAGTGAAGGAAGTTGATGGTCTTCTGGCGGACAATGAGGTTTGTCCACGTGCGGAGTGAACAGCCTTTCGAGACATCGAAGGTTTCAAGGGCTTTGATTACGGCATCGCTTACGATGTCGTTTATGTCTTCATCGCTTATCCAGGAATAATCATTCGCATTGTAATATTCAAGTGTATTCGTTACAGTGAGGACGGCTAAGTTGCGGAGATTTTCGTACTCTTTTCGAGTGATTTTCTGATAATCGTTGATCATGTTTTAATATCAGTTTTTAGAGCTTCTACGGCTTGTAGCAAATATATGATTATTGCTTTTTTTGAAAAAATCTTTGTGATAATTATGAGGCTAACTTGTTGATTTTGGCTGAACATTGCTTGTGTTTGTAAACCTAACATTTACAGATGTGCTTATACCGACAAATAAGAATGCAACATTGAGTTATCTCATCATGGACAACCTTCTTTGCTCCGAGGAGAGGAGCGTCGAAGGAGACACGGTCTCCGTTTGTGAGAGAAGTCTTTCAGAAGATTACTGCTGTCTGGAGATTGTCTCTCCAGAGTTAGTCCGTGGAAAAAAAGAAGCGCAGGATAGATGACCTGCGCTCGCACTATGAGAAGCATTGATCACGTCATCATCTGACATTGATCTGGTCTATAAAGTTGCTGTTCATGGCTATTCTGCATTTTTGATGTTGATTTTCGGCAACATACGGTATTGGACGGCGCATGTCTGCCCGAGCGACTCCAGGATGCTGTCCGTGTCCTTGTATGCCCCTGGCGCCTCGTCCAGGGTTTCCGGCGTCACGCTGGTCGTGTAGATGCCCTCCATCTGCCGGTGGTATTCCACCATCGAGATGTTGCGTTTGGCATTTGCCCGCGACATGCAGCGGCCTGAGCCGTGAGGGGCCGAGAAATTCCATTCAGGATTGGACCTGCCTTCGCACACGACGATGCCGTCACGCATGTTGAACGGAATTACCATCAGCTCTCCGGTGTATGAGCGGATGGCACCTTTCCGGAGGATCATGTCACGGAAGTCGACATAGTTGTGCGTAGTCCTGATGTAGCCTTCGACGCGTGCCCCGTTGATCTTGTGCATGATCTTCGCGGCCTTTCCCAGCACCACCTCCCTGTTGAAGCGGGCATAGGCCTGGGCGATGACCATATCTGTGAGGTAGCCTTTGAGGTTCTCGTCCACGAGGTATCCGGGAGCGTTGGGATTGCGCTGGGCAATGCGGTCCCATTTGTTGAACACCTTCAGTCCGAGATGGCGTGAACCGGTATGTACCGTGAAGGCGAAACGGCCGTCGCCTTCATCGTACTCCATGAATTGGTTGCCTCCTCCGATGGAGCCGACGGACTTGTAGAACACCCCCTTGTCCATCCCGACGGAGCGGATCCAGTCTTCCAGTTCCCGCTCGCCGGTCAATTCCAGATGGTTGACCAGTCCGCCGGAGGATTGTCTGGCACTGCTCAGCTCCTGGCGGAGATACTTCAGGAAGGGCTTCATCTCGAACTGCCGCTCCCTGTTGATGTTGAACCCGGAAGGAATCTCCATCCTGAGCCGGTGCTCAAAGAGGGCGTAGTCATTCCTGTCCAGCGGACGGTCGAAGAATTCCAGGTCAATGCCGCAGCCGATGTCGAGGCCGACGTGCTGCGGGTTGATGAATGACGTGACGGGGCAGGTGAAGCCGATGACTATGCCTTTGCCCTGATGGACATCCGGCATCACGCGGATTCTGGTGTCCCTGAACAATGGATTCCCGAGGAGATCTCCGACGGTCCCTACGGCCTCGTCCTCCACGTCCTCCGTATAAATGATGCAGTCTTTGCAATATTTCCCTTGCAGCGCAAGGACATTGCGCCTTTCGATTGTTTCCATAAGTTTGGATATTGTTGAACCTGTCTCCTTCCGGAGACGAAATAGAAATTAGTGGTCCCTGCCTGGCTATCGCCGGGTTCTTGGGAAAGTATGATAAAATGAGGAACGCATTCAATGTAAGTATTCGGTGAAACAATATGGGTACGACTCCGCCTTTAACATGCGGTCAGAAATATGAATACTTACAGATTGAGCACGCTGATATGATTTGGTCCAACATCGGGTCGTCTCCTCAGGAAGCGTCTTGCTGGGGCGTCTGCCTGGGCGGGATTCTCCATTATAGATGGTTTCGGTAGCTGAAAACCGCGCAAAAGTAGAATGTTTATTCGTAAAAAACAAATTTTTCAGTTCCGACATGCCTCAGTCATTGAGTGTTTCGCAATGTTTTCATTTCAGTTCTATCGTGCAGACCCGGCCGTACTGTTCCATCCATTGGTGGTGAACGTCGTATGAGTCCCTGTCCTCGCAGACCCACAGGATCTTTGTGCGGAAGCCGTCAGGGATTTCCGGCTGCGGGGCGTATCCGTCGGTAAGGATGACGAGACCGTCATATCCGTTCTCGTGGGCGTAGTTTATGGGTTCCGTGAAGGATGTGCCGCCGCGTCCTATGACCATGACGTCCGTCATTGTCTTCTTCAGGCTCTTCACTATGCTGATCCCGCAGTCGAACTGGATTACGTCGACAGCCTCGAAACCGTACTTGAAGGCGGAGTTTACCACGCCGTAGAAATATGTCAGCATCTCCGTGGAGATGGATCCGCTCACGTCCACGGCGATCAGGAGCTTCGTCTCGAAATCTCTTGTGGAGCCCATCTGCTGGAATCCGCTCCTGCGGTTGGGGCGCATGCGCGTAAGCTTCCTTCTTGACGAGAGTACGCTGGCCCTGAAACCGCTGAAGACGGTTCTCCAGTTGATTCTTGCCCTGGTCGATGCCTTGATCTGCTCTGCGAAAGGACCGGCAAGGGAGCCCCAGTCCTTGACCGAGTCAATGACCCCGTTGATCATGGCAGCCGTGAGGTCATCCTCCTCCCACAGCCCGGAGAGGTCCGAGTTCGCCTTCGAGTTGGCTTTCAGGCGTTCCTGGATGTCCTGGATGTTCTGGGTCCGGCCGCTGCCGGTGTCGCCGGAGTCTCCTGAACTGCCGGAGTCGCCGGAGTCCAGGGGAGTTCCATCTTCCGGTGGCAGCATCTCCTGGATGCGTCTGGCGTACCATTCGTACATCATTCCTCCTTTCAGGTCGTAGTCCTCGGGCCTGTCTATCTTCATTGCCCCGTAGTCGTAGTTGTCGCCTATGGTGATGTTGCTTCCTGCCGCGGCGGCTTCGTCGCAGCACATGTCGGGCTTGCGCTCGTAGGGATGCTTGAGGATGATCCTCACGGCCTCCATGCGCAGCGCCTCGTCAAGGGCGGTGTCCGTCATGTTCTCAAGGAATTCCGGGTTGTACTCGATTCTTCGCCGCCCGCACCTGACAGGGCAGGCGATCGAGCTGTTCTCCACGAGTTCATGCAGGCAGACCACCTGGAAGAGCGCCGAATCGGAAAGATACCAGTGCTCGATTATGTTGGTGATCCTGTCACTGAGTGAGTCCATATCCTTATCTGATGCTTTTTACGTACTGTATGAGTCCCATGGTGAGGAACGGGCATTGCTTCGCGAAGAACTTCACGGCTTCAGGGTACGTTCCTCCCACATAGAGGTTGGCGAAGTGTCCCGCCGCCTCCTTTTTCTCCTTGGCGAGGAAGCTGAAATAGTCGTCGACATTCTGCTTCACCTTGTCCAGGTCACCTGGGGCCACGTTCTCCACTTCCAGATGCCTGAAGATGCCGTCATTGATGACGCACAGCTCGTGGGGCTTGTATCCCTTCAGCGTCTTCATCACCTTCTGGAGGTTGTAGAGCACGTCCTTTCCGGACACGAGCCTGGAGTTCTTCACGTTCGAGAGGAATGCGGATGCGGCTTTCGGCCCCACGATGCTGGAGATGATCTTCGTGTCGAGCGCGTCCAGCTCGTCCCTCCCCGCGATGATGTCGCTTACGCGCTTCCAGGCTCTGCGGTCCGGAGTCTTGTCAATGCCGGTGTCTTCACCTTCCTTTGAGTCGGGATTGCGGTCAAGCCAAATGTGGTTCTCCTGGATGAAGTCAATGACCCTGCCGTCGACTCCCGCCTTCCTCGCCCACAGCAGCCATTCCTCTACGGACGGGCGGAAATTCACGATGTTGAACCTGGACACTAGAGCCGGGTCCATGTCCGTAAGCTGGTAGTTGTCGCCGTAGTTGACCGCGGCAATGATGCGGCTGCCCTCTGGAAGTGGACGCCCCGCAAGCTTCTTGTTGAGACAGAGGTCCATCACCGTCTGCAGGATCTCTGGACGGGCCCTGTTCAGCTCGTCGAGGAAGAGGACTATCGGCTTTCCGTCCGTAGGGAACCAGTACGGCGGCATGAAGTCTGTCCTGCCGGTGTTTTCATCCAAGTGGGGGAGTCCGATGAGGTCTCCCGGGTCGGCCATCTGTCCGAGGAACAGTGCGACCACCTTGAGTCCCTTTTCCTGGAAGTATCCGGTCAGGAACTCCGACTTGCCGATTCCGTGGTTGCCGACGAGCATGATGTTGTGTGTGGAAGGCGTGCGGTCCAGCATTGACCTGAGCGCCGTGATGTCAGTCTGAATATTTGCCATAGTTTGTTTCTTAACTTGTTATACTCCTACTTGCCCGCTCCCATGATGTTGTCTATCATGCCGTATTCCAGTGCCTCCCCGGACGTCATCCAGTAGTCCCTGTCCATGTCGGCGAATACCTTGTCGTAGCTCTGGCCCGACTGCCGGGAAAGGATGTTGCATAGCTCCTCCCTGCAGGATTCGATCTGCCTGGCCGCGATGAGGATGTCAGACGCCTGTCCGCTGGCTCCTCCGAGCGGCTGGTGGATGAGGACCCTGGCGTGGGGGAGTGCGGCCCGCTTGCCTTTGGCCCCGGAACACAGCAGGATGCTGCCCATGGACGCGGCCATTCCGGTGACTGTGGTTGCGACGTCCGGAGAGATGAGGTTTATCGTGTCCATGATTGAGAGACCAGCGGAGACGCTGCCTCCAGGAGTGTTCAGGTACAGGGTTATGTCCGCGGTCGGATTCTGGGATGTCAGGTAGAGAAGCTGGGCGGTGATGATGTTTGCGACATCGTTGTTGATTTCAGTGCCCAGGACAAGGATCCTGTCCATCATGAGACGGCTGAACACGTCCATCGATGCCACGTTGAGAGCCCTCTCCTCGATGATGGTGGGGTTTATGTATGCGGCCGTGAGGTTGGCGTAGCCGTTTATTGCGTTGCTGCTGATGCCGCACTTCTGTACGGCGTATCTTTCAAATTCAGTTCCTTTCATATCGTTGTTGGATGTTTATTCTATATGTACCGCACGGCACGTCATTTCTTACACATGTCGGACGAAAAATCATCACCATATTCTTCCAAGATGCAGTCAATAGGAATTATCGAAAAAATAAAAAATAAAAGCAGTCTTTATTGGAATTTCACGTCTGGTCCGAATTCTTCCCGGATGCGCTCCATATCTTTTATTGCAGGAATTATCTTGTCGGTCTGGTCTTGAAGAGTCTTGTATCTGAGTGGGAGAATCAATGTCCTATTTTTTATGGGCATCATCAGTTTTACACGATATTTCTGTCGTACAAACCAGTATCCTGAATAGCCGGCATTGTCCAGAATCGAACTGACTATGGCCAATGATCCCGTTTCACAGATTGCTCTTACTTTTGTGGACTTCCTGCATTCGATTTCAATCGCCCTGGTCGATTGTTCCAGCAAATCATCCAATGTGTCCAATTTGGCGAGAAACTTCCGGTAATCCTGGCTGAGCCGCGTGGATTTCAATGGGCTCTCCTTTTCCCACCATTTGCGGAGATTCTGTTTCTCCCTGATAACAAGGCCTTTGAAATCGATTCCTTCCCCAGTATTGATCTTATGCTCGATGATTGGACGAATCCCTTTAATTGCGGCACGAAGCCATATCTTTTCGTTGAATTCCATAAATGACGCAAAGTTTTCTTGAAAGAACTTCAATTTCTCTTATTTGTCCATAGCTTATTCGAGTTCCTGACAATGCTTGTTTATTGTTCAGGACCAGGACCGGCTAAAACCCGATCCTGTTGTTCTTCGTGCAGACTTTTTCTTGAGAACAAAGCTTGACGATGGATTCCATTGTCGGGACACCGCCTTCGAGGACTTCCTGCATGGTGGTCTTGCGGACGATGTTGTCGATCTCTCCGCCGCTGAAGTCGAAGTCCGACGCCAGCTTGTGAGCCTGCTCTGCGGAAAGGATCGGGAGCTTGTCCTGCCAGATGTTCTTCTTTGCTTCCACGCCCGGTTTGTCCAGGCGTATCTTGAAGAGGAAGCGGCGTTCGAAAGCCTTGTCAAGATTCTCTTCAAGGTTGGTGGTCGCGATCAGTATGCCGTCGAGCTTCTCCATCTCTTCCAGCAGGATGTTCTGGATGGTGTTCTCCGTCTGGTCGACGCTTGAGCCCCTGCTCATGTCTTTGCGCTTGGAGAAAAGGCCGTCAGCCTCATTGAACAGAAGGATCGGCTTAATCTTGGAGCGCTTGCACTGCTGGCGGTAGCGGGTAAAGATATCCTTGACGATTTTTTCGCTCTCGCCGTACCACATGCTCTTGGAGGCGCTGAGATCCACGTGGACAATGTCCCTGCCGCTCTGGCGGGCCCACTGCATGACTGATTCTGTCTTTCCGGTACCTGGTGCACCGTAAAGAAGTACGGCGATACCTTTGGAAAGGCCTTTGGACTCCAATCTTTCCGTCAATGCCCGGTAGTTATCCTCCATGAGGGAATCGCCGACCATTGAAAGCTGACGCTGCTCATTCTCGGAGAAGAAAAGCTGCTTCGGCTTGATGTCCTCGCAGTTGACCAAGTCTTTCTTGTCGACTTTCTGGATGAACAGTTTGGCGTCCTCCTCGAAGAACAGCTCCTTGCCTTTGTCGGTAAGCACAAGACCGGTCTGAGGTCCGAACAATGAACTTATGGAGGTAATCTCCACGAGGTCCAGCTCCTGAAGTTTATGTTTCTCTTCCTTGAACAGGTTCAAATATTCGGCGCGGTCCCTGACTGAAAACAAACATTTCAGCTCATTGATGAGATTGATGCCTCCGGGACAATAGTTGCAGGCCATATAGAACAGTATGCGGTCCCCTTCGGAGCGGATAAGTTCACGTACTTTTCTGATGCAAGACAGCTGCTTGTTGTGGCTCTCCATTTTTAAAAGTTCACGCCTCCTGACTATTAGCGCATTGCGTGCCTCGGAATCATACTTTTCGTCATCATGGAAAAACTTTGTCACCATTCTGGCAAACTTGTAGCGGTCTGGGCAATCCAGTTTGTCTCCAAAGGATGAGTAGTCGTTTTCGAGCAGAAGCTCCTTTCCCTTCTCGGTAAGGGTCATTTCTTCCCGGTCATCGCTTATGTAGACCAATTCATTGGAAATCAGGGCGTTTGTTCCGTCCAGAAGTCTGGCGCGTGCGGAAATGCGGTTTCCGAAAGACTCATAGATATCTTCCAGAGTCCTTTCAATTGACGATCTTCTCGAAGGGCATTCGCAGAAATCATTGCAGATCTCATAGAAAAGTATCCTGTCGGAGAGTTCCTCCAGATGTCTGCGGACTTCCTGGACGAACGTCATGTTCGCATTGAGTTTCTCAGCATCGGACGCGACCTGAAGCAGACTGCGGAATGTCACGTCGGAATTCTGGACAGCGTTGCTGACCAGAGAGCATAAGGCATAGCGGTCGAAGTCTGAGGTCTTTGCTTCCACGCCTTCCAAGTTGGGAGTCTTATTGTCAATGATGCTGTTGAGAACGACCGGCGTGACTCCGAAACTCTGTTCGACGATCTTGCAGGTCTTCATGCCGTGGGTGTTGATATAGATGAGGCCTTTATCCAGCATATTCTTGACTGCCGGAGTGTACTCCATCATATCCAGGATGGTGCAGTCGTACATCCTGGACATGTCGTCAAAGTCGCATGTCCGTCCTCTGCATTCCGACTCGAAAATCGGAATGAAAACGATGGCTTCCTCGCGGTTCTCAAGTCCCAGGCAAGCCGTAAGATTGTCCAATGCCTCACTGATTTCCTTGCCTCCCAGACGGGCGAGCTTGCTGTTCTTCAGTTTGTTGGCGCAAAATTTTATCTGCTGAATTATGCTTTTAGCCATAAGTCTATGATTTTACTGGTACAAAGTTATTGATACGTGCTGCCAAAATGTGGCAGCACGTAAAATGGTTGTTAAGTGTTGAGGTGTGTTTGACGGCAGAAGTCGTTTCTCAGCTGTTTTCTTAGTATCCGAATTCTGCCTGGAATGGCCTCAGGTTGGAATTGCCGGAGTTGTGGTCCTCTATTATTGAGAAGGTTATGACCTTGAACTTGTTCTTGAACTCCTCTTCCTCCATCACTTCATGGAAAAGTCTGGCGACTTCTGCAGGAGGGTTATGGAAGGCACCGCATCCGAAGGCGCCGAGTACGAGGGAGTCATGACCATGAAGGAGGCCTATGCGGAAGATTGTGCGAATCTTGCATCGTGTAATGTCGAGGGCCTCCTGAGGCATGTGTCCGTCAGCAGTGAGCTTTATGGAATATCTTCCGTCGAGATTCAGTGCGGCACAGGATACCACGGCAACATTGTATGGGTCCTCCATCATCGTGCAGTCTGCCCCCTCACGGAATACGGTGACACAAGGTGAATATATTGCACTATATCTCGTTGTTATAGGATAGTTGTCTCCGGGAATGAGAAAGTATCCATATTTGGTCGCGCTGCCTCTATGGAAGGCATAGATGGAACGGGTCAGAGTACTTCTGCGGCAAATGGTCTCTTCCTGAGCCCTGGCACCATTCTCGACGCCCCCGCCGGGATGTCCGCCACTGGCAAAGTTGAGAAGAAGAGGGTTATAGCCTTCAGAGACAAGGCGTTCTGCCGTTACGAGACAATCATTGTTCTCGACAAGCACTCTGGTCCCTCCTGCCACGTTCGGAGCCGAAATCGCCTGGATCTCCTGCTGGTAGCATCTGCTTCCTTTGAGCATGTCGGAGAAATCGAGCTGGACGGTCCTTCCTGAGGGTGTCGTATATTCTCCGCGGCGGATGCAGTCTGCGGTCTGACGAAAGATGGCGGCGTTCCTCTTTTTGCGCTCGTCGATAGCTGAATCAAATGTTCTATATCCCATGACTTAATTGTTTTTCAAAATGTAAACTGTTCGCAAGTTTTCCTGTTGCTATATACTATACAATGCTTCTTCACCAATCTTACATGGATTTCCTATATTTTTTCACTTTTCTTGTGTTTTCGGCAAATTTGAACGTAATTTGTGCCCGAATACATAAACCAATGGCAAAGAAAAGGTTCCGGATTACGGAGAAAGACTTCCTCCTTGCCAACCGGAAGGCCTCGAGAGAGGAGGAAATCGCAAAGTACGGCAAGCAGATAATGTTCCGTACGACAACTCAGAAATCCAAGAAGGTCTATGACCGCAAGCGTCTGAAAAAGGCAGGCATCAATTCCGATGACCTGCCTTTAATGATTTTTTCGTCTTTAGCGGAAAAACATAGTTTTTTATAAACTGCGCTTTAGAAATAAGTTTACTTGATTCGCCAAGAGTTAACATTCCTTTCTTTGCTGCAGTAATTTGCTCCTATGCACACCACTTCCCTACTGTCATCATTGAACTTGTCAGCATAGCCCATGTCCTCAATTTGTTTAAGAGCAATATCAGCGGAAGAATTGAACTTGAATTCAAAGATGTAGATGTACCTGTCCGTCCGGATTGTCATGTCCATCCTTCCCTTGCTGGTGTGTTCCTCCACTTCTGCATAGAAGCCACAAAGTGTCGTGAGGATATACATCACGCTTTGGAAGTGTCTCTCCTGGTCCGGCTGGAGTTCATAAGGGCAGTTGGAAAGGAATGCCTGCAGGCGGACCATAAATCCCTCGATATCCTTATTTCTGAGACACAGTACAAATTGGCTGATCTCAAATCCGGATTTTGTTTTCTCGACATTGGTATAGTACGGAATAAGAAACTTCACGAAACCCTCTTCCACCTCTTTGTTCGGATACCCCAGTTTGTATAGGCTGAACTCCTTGTCATACCCTTTTATCGTCAGATATCCGCTCTGATATATCACTGGGATTGGATTGGTGGAATCCGAGTCGATGCTGTTCAGTTCATCGGCTGTCGGTTCCTCCTTCTCGAGATCGGAAAGGTTGTAGTTATGTTTCTTGAGCAGTTCGACAAGGTATGTCGGGGTTCCGGTCTCGAACCAGTACGAGCCGAGTTTCTTCTTGTCAAGTGCATTAAGGATGCTGAACGGGTTATATATACCCGGTGTGTCATCTTCGCTGAAATGGTATCCGTCGTAGTTCTCCTTCAGCATGGCGTAGGCATCTTCCGGCTGTATGCCGATATTCCTGGCCAGGTCTTCAACTTCTCCTGATAGATTGCTTCGGATCTCCTTCTCCGTCAGCCCGCAGATATCATAGTATCTCGGATCCATTGAGATGTCATTAAGGTGGTTCAGGTCGCTGAATACGCTGACCTTGCCGAACTTAGTGACCCCAGTTAGGAAAGCGAACTGAATGTATCTGTCACAAGATTTTAAGGCACTATAGAAACTCTTGAGAGTGGAGCGGTATTCATCCTGGAGAGCATCGTTGCCGATTGCTTGCAGGACAGGTTTGTCGTATTCGTCCACAAGGATGACCACTCGGTTCCCAGAATGCTCGTAAGCCTTTTGAATGACAGCAGAGAATCTTGGGCCATAATATTTGTTTTGGGACGTCAAACCATACTTAACTTCTTCTTTTTGTAGAAAATCGTTAAGAATGTAGTCTAAGGCATCCAAATTCTCATATTTCTGTGTATTCAGGTCTAGATGCAGCACAGGATATTCAATCCAATCCTTTTCCATGCTATCAATCTTCAGGCCTGAAAATAAATCTTTCCTCCCAAGAAAATATGCCTCAAGTGTTGACAGGAACAGGCTCTTTCCGAAACGCCTCGGACGGGAGAGAAAATAGTAGCATCCCGACTTGGCAAGACGGTAGATGTTCTCGCTCTTGTCAATGTATTTGTATCCCTCGGTGCGCAATTTAGCGAAGTCCTGGATCCCTATTGGTAATTTGCTATGCATCTTATTACTATATTACAACCTTTCCATAATCTCGTCTGCAAGCGCCTGGAAATTCTTTGATCCGTTGGCTTCAGGCTATGCGCTGACTACATCGGTGAACTCGAAAGCCGTCTTTCCAACGCTTCCCTTATGGTTCACAATAGCGATGATCTTTGCCTTTTTCATGGCGAGTAGATTGTGAAATATACGAAGATAGTAATAAATGTGATATATTACTTAAAATATTTCTCTTTGTCGGTGCAGATAGCATTTAAATATGACTACCTCTCTAGGAAAGTCTGGCTTACATGGTTTTTCTATATTATTTCGCATTTCTTGTGTGTTTTTTCTATATTTGAATTGAAAACATAATTATATGGACGGCCACGATATTATCAGCGGATTATTGAATGAGGTCTTCCTGTGCATTGACGAGCGAATCGCATCAGGAGAGGACTACAGCGTTCTTGAAACGGCTATTAAAGGGAACGAGGAGATGATGCACTCATCCGTAATCGCTTCTCTTTTGGATACCCGAGGGTCTCATGGCCAGAAATGCCGCTTCTTGGAACTCTTTTTGGGATGTCTTCCTGAACAGTTCAAATCATTTGACCCTTCCGGCGCACGGACTGCCTGTGAAAGATACATTGGCAAGATGACTGAAGACTCGGGAGGCAGGGTCGACATCTGCATTGAAAACAGCAGCGGGCAGATGATCGTCATTGAAAACAAGATTTTCGCGGGCGACCAGGAACATCAGATACTTCGTTATGTGAAGTTCCTGAGAGGCAGACCGCGAAATAGGGGCGGCGAGAAATTTCCAGTCCTGTATCTTACTCCTGACGGGCATTCTCCTTCCGATGACAGCACGCAGGCTGATGGAATGCAATGCAAGTGCGGCGTAGATTATGTGTGCATTTCATATAAGGATGTCATTGTGCCGTGGCTGGACAAATGTATCAATGAAATGGAAGAAAAGCCACATCTGAAGGAGCATTTGACGACATATCGGGACATCATAAAGAAAAAAGTATTGGGCATGGACAGAAAGAAGGATATAATAAATATCATTGAAAGTACTGAGAAGAACATCAAGGCGGCGAGAGAAATCTCCGGCCAGCTTGATGAAATCAAAATTGACGCGGTCACGACTTTTTGGCGGACAATCAAGAAGAATCTTGAGGAAGATGGCTTGTGTCCGGAGTTTTGCCACTTTGATGCAAATAAGAAATTAATGATTGTCCGGGACATCGAAGTTTTAGTGCGTAAATATGTCGACAGACCGAATGAAGACAACCGATACTTCGGCATAAGCGTGAAATTGCAAAATGACGGTCATGTTTGCCTGCTGGTGGAGGAGAATATCTATTTTGCCATAGCTCCCAAACTGGTGGACTTGCCCGCATTGAAGGATCGGAAAACGGAATTGAAGGATTGGAAAACGGACTCTGAGCGGTTCTCCGCATGGAAATATCCGAAGTACGGGAAAAAGAGCCTTCTGTCTCCAGATGATGACATTTGGGGACTTGCATGCAGTAAGAATAAGAGTGCTGATACCGTTTCGTGTATTCTGATCCAAAAGCTTTCATCTGAATTTATAGATATTGTGCGAAAACTTGCCTGACATATTTTGAGTTGCATCGGCGACTTAGTATGCGTTAAGGATTAATTGATAGCCCCGGCTGCCGCTTTTTGGCGGTGTCGGGGCGTACTTTTGTTGCATGATGGAACTGGAAGAACTCATACGTGAATACGAAGAGGACGTTGCCCTGGAAATGTACCATGAAATGGTCGACTACATTGACAATCATGGTGCTGATATAACGGGGCGGAATGTGGATTATACCCTTATGGAGGTCATCAGCACGGTCCGGGCGTCTGCTTACATGCCGGAAGGGACAATGCTCGCACTCCGGGGATATGAGATTGTGGTGGAGACACAGATGGGTCTCGGCATCAGTTTTTGTATGGGACAATTCTGGATCGGCGGGAAACTGATACTGATAAGGTATGAGGAAGAGATTGAAAACTACCTGGTACATTTTATCAACAATATCCTTCCCGGCGGCCTTTCAGTATGGAAAGAGAAGATGGAACATGTGGAAATGGATCTTCTCAAGAGGGAAAAAATCCGTAACATTCTGGAGAACAGTGCCGAATCTCTGATTCAGACCGTTCTGGAGGAGAAGGGCCTGGAATACAGACTCTGTTTCAGGGACAGTGGCATCGAACTGCTGGTCTATCGAGACGCCAAGTATCTTACGTACAGTGATTTCCGCTATGAGACGTTCTCGGATGATTTTCGGGACTTTGTCGATGGTAAACTAAAAACTATATGATATGGATGAAATGTTGTTTTGCAGAAATGCGGAGAATGAAGAGATGACGTTGCCGCTGGCCATAGGCAGGGACGAGAACGGCAGGCCTCTGTGGCTGGACCTTGCCGCGGCTCCCAATATCCTTTTGGCGGGATGCACGAAACAGGGAAAGTCCGTGGCAATGAATGCGATGATTGCTTCGCTCATGCTGCTTAAAGGACAGGAAGAAGTGAAGTTCATATTCATTGACCCTAAACGGGCGGAACTTGCGGCCTGGGTTGGAGCCGCCGGCAGCCGATATGCGGGTGGAGAGTCCGAGGCCAATGCTGAACTGGACAGGCTGACGGTCGAACTTGACAGACGTCTTTCAGGATTGGCAGAAGATTCTCGGAGAAAGTATCCGAAGATAGTGGTGTTCGTAGATGAGTATGCGGACCTTATGGATTACGGCTCCAAGAAGACTGCCGCGTTCAAGAATATCGTAGGCTTGTCCAAAGCGGGAAATACAGTGGGGATTCACATGGTAATTTCAACGAATCGCGTTTCCGGGAAAGTGATAACCAAAGAGATAAAGGAGAATTTTCCTGTAAGGATGGGATTCCGCATGTTTGAAAAGCGAGATTCCATAGTCGTTTTGGATAGGACCGGAGCGGAGCGGCTTGACGGAAATGGCGACATGCTTCTGCTTCGCGGGCCTGATGTGGAAAGGGTGCAGGGCACGTTCCTCTCCACTGATGAATGTATGGCGATTAAGGTCAAGGAAGAGAACAATATCGATTGTGATTCAGTCGTTACTCCTGAATAAAAGATGAAATACTTGGAAAAGTTGCAAAAATAGCATAGATTTGCCTTGAAAAAGTTGCAAAAACTGTGGTAAAACACATTGCTAAAATTGTGCAATATATGCTTAACAGAAAGATTGACAATGAAATAGATGTGCATTTCTCCAACTCGAAGAAGGCGTTGTTTCTTACCGGTGCCAGACAGGTAGGTAAGACCTATTCTATCCGGAAATATGCTAAACGGCATGGCTTGAATCTCATTGAGTTCAATTTCTTGCTTCAGCCGGAGACGATGGACATAATCAATGGGGCAGGAGATGTCAAAGAACTGCTGCTCAGAATTTCGGCATATTCGCGAGTCCCTTTGGTGCGAAGCAGAACATTGATTTTTTTTGATGAAGTGCAGGAATGCCCGGATGTGATGACCTGGGTCAAAGCATTGGTGGACGAAGGAAGCTATATTTATGCGTTGAGTGGTTCCCTGCTGGGTGTTGAATTGAAAGACATCCGTTCAGTGCCTGTTGGTTATATGTCAGAGATGCAGGTCTATCCCATGGATTTTGAGGAATTTGTCCGTGCCGTGGGGGTGCCGGAGAATGTGCTGGAAGCTGTCAAGAAGTCTTGGTCGGAGAAAACGCCGGTGGATGCCTATATACATGAAAAAATGATGCAACTATTTCAGTTGTACATCATAGTTGGAGGTATGCCTGCTGCGGTCCAGACTTATATGGATTCCAACAATATTCAGAACGTGGTGAAAGAACAGAGGGATATTATCAATCTTTATAAGAAAGACATAGCCCGTTACGACAAGGATGTCAGAAAGAAACTGTATATCGATGAGGTGTTTGATCTCATCCCTTCCGAGTTGAATGCCAAGAACAAACGGTTCATCCTCAAACGTCTCAATGAGAATATGACTTTCGGCAGACATGAAAATGATTTCATCTGGCTCAAAGACGCGGACATGGCACTTCCGACATACAATGTCGAAGAACCAGTCTCTCCGTTGAAACTGAGTGAGCAGCGGAACCTTTTCAAACTTTTCCAGAACGATGTAGGGCTGCTTTCTTGCCAATATTCATCAGGAGGGATCCAACTGAAGATTCTGCAGGGAAAGGTGAACGTGAACTATGGTAGCGTATTTGAAAATGCTGTCGCGCAAGAACTTCACGCTCATGGATGGGATTTGTACTACTTCAACAGCAAGAAGCAGGGAGAAATTGACTTTATATTGGAGACGGATGATGAAATCATTCCCTTGGAAGTCAAGTCTGGCAAGGATTACGAACGTCATAATGCGCTGTCCAAAGTCCTGAGCACCCCGAATTATGGAATATGGAGAGCGATAGTTCTGTGCAATGACAACCTGCACGTGAAGGGCAATGTCGAATATCTGCCTGTCTATATGACCATGTTCCTTGTCAAACAAGATGAACTGGAAAATCCTATATATAAAGTGAACCTGGAGTTCTAGAAGTTTTTTTTGACATGAACATTCTTCATCTCTCGGATACCCATGGGGCACATCGCAGTCTTGGCAGGCTTCCTGAGGCGGACGTGATTGTCCACTCGGGAGACATTGCCATGAACGGATCATCCTCGGAGGCACTGGACTTTATGAGGTGGTTCAGCGCACTTCCCTATGCCCATAAGATTTTCGTGGCGGGAAACCACGACTCATGCCTGTATGGTGCCGTCATTGACGGACTTGACTCCAATTGCCATTATCTGTGCAACAGTTCGGTGGAGATAGACGGCGTGACATTCTATGGGGTCCCCATGTTTATGGAGGACTGTAGTTCCGGACGCCAGAAGGAGTTCTATGAAATGATTCCTGACGGCGTGGATGTGCTGATTACCCATGCCCCGCCATACGGAATTCTCGACCAGGACGGAAGCATCCATTACGGCTCCTATGAACTGCTATCGCGAGTGACTGCAGTCCGTCCCCGGATACATCTTTTCGGCCACATCCATAAGGCCAATGGCCTGGAGAAAAGCGGCGGAACCGTCTTTTCCAATGCTGCCATGATGGACGAGCATTACGGCATGCTGCTGGAGTCGCATTTGATTAATTTGTAGATTATGGAAGAAAAATTGGAAAAATATCAGAAGACGATTGAACTGTGCAGTTTAATCATGAAAGAAATCAAGGCGGAGAGGATGTCCAATACGAAGATGGGCAAGTATGTCAATGTGTTTTCCCTTTGGAATGAATTTTCCGGCATAAGTGAACCTATCCATAGCCGAATCCTGCATTTTTTCCTTTCGGATAATCCGATGCATGGACAAGGCAAATTGTTCTTGTCTGCGTTTTTGGAGTATATTGGTTTTGAGAAGGACAAAGGCAATGAGGAATGGATAATAACGGCTGAGGAAGGGCGTGTGGATGTTTTGTTAAGAAGACTGAATCCGTTAGGCGCTGTCATAATTGAGAATAAATCCAATTGGGCAGGAGATCAACCTAACCAATTGTACCGGTACTGGTATGAGAATATTCACAAACGCGAAGAAGATTGCTGTACTGATTATTATTCGAAGCACCCTGAGTACAAAATAGTTTATTTGGTGCCTGATGAAGTCAAACATATCAGTGCCAATTCAATTTTACGTCCGGTTGATTATCCTGAATACTTGCCGGAAGAACTACCTATGGAACTAAAAGTGTTGACTTTTCACGAGGATATCCCTGAGTGGTTAGGAGAATGCATGGATAAACTGCCGGCAGAGAATACTCCGCTCCGGAATCTGATTGCCCAGTATATTGAATATTGTAAACAGTTATAAGAAAATGAATGAGATAGAAAAGGTTTTGAGTCTTTTTAAAACTGCAGAAGACTGGAACTCGTTTGTGGAACTCTCCAACATGAAGGACATGATGGTCCGCGAACTGAAGTGTCGTCTATTTATAATCGCAAAAACGAAATGTGTCGTGTAGGGAAACGAAATGCGATGGTTTTGGTTGAAAACGAGATGTGAGAGATATTTGACACACATATAGTAAAGCACCGTTCAAATGTGGTTTGATTCGCATTTAAACGGTGCTTCTTTAATCTTCGCGTTGGCGTCTTCCTTTGCCTATTGGATAAGGTCTTGCTGCCCTATAAAGACCAAATGCCTTCTGGCGTTGCTCTTCTGTTAGGAAAAAACCATTGTTCTTGATGTAGGCTTCATAGATTTCCGCCTCATAAAGATGCTCGACGTCGAGTTTGGTTATGAGTGGTTTGAGCTTTTTGAGGTCTTGGATGGTAAGTTTCAACTCAGTAGCTACAGCGGGCACGAGAAATTTTCCCACCTGCATTGCCGGTCCATTATTCAGGGCATAGTCAATCATTTCCTTCTTCGACTTCCTGATAAAAATGTAATGGCAGCAAGTACCATCTGTCATTTGATAGAAGTGAGAGAATCCATTGCCGGTCTTGACTAATGTCAGAAAGTCCGAATCTTTCGGCTCGAAGCCTTCCATTCCACTGAAGAATGCTTTAGAGCCAATCAAAAATCGTTTATTTTCCATTTGATTTACGTTTTAATTTTCCTAAACTGTTCATTATGGTGGAACGGTCCACCTCCCTATATATTTCAGTAGTTTGCATCTTGGTATGTCCGAGAATCTTTTGAACTACTGATATGTCCACACCTTTTTGTCCAAGCAACGTTGCACAGGTGTGGCGTGATGAGTGAAAGGTAATCTTCGGATCCGCACCCACTCTATCGAGCAGCCCTCTCAGGACTTTATTCACAGACTGGTTATTCCCCAACTTCTTAGTGAGATTACCGATGTCTCCCTTGTACTTCTCGATGAGAAGCAGTGCTTTCCCTCCGAAAATTTCTTTCAACGGAATTTCAACAACACCTCCTGTCTTTTGCATTTTCTTTGACAACCAACCATCGTTGATGTTGTCTTGTCTAAGGGATGATATATCAGAGAAACGGAGCCCTGTATAGCAGCCAAAGAGAAAAGCATCTCGTACAATGTCCTCACGTCCTTTCAATGTCAGTTTCTCAAGCTTATGAAGCTGGTCAACCGTGACATAACCCTTCTTTGACACCATCTGCTGGATTCTGAAGCGGTCAAAAGGATTCACAGATATGATATCCCTCTTCTTAGCTTCATTCAACAACGCCCTCAAGAGACGAAGACGAGATATTCTGGTATTGTGCATAATGCCACTTTCTCGAAGCCACTTGTCGTATGAGACGATAAACTGATAGTCTATGTCCGTAATTAGAGCACCTTTTCTGAAGCGTTCAATGTTGTTCAGAAGTGTCTTATAATTGGCGACTGTCAAATCCTTTCTGTCGCTTTGCTTGACTACTTCCATACCGAAATCGCATAATTTCGCAGCAGGCGATATATGGGCTTTCACCGCTTCTTTTAAAGTCACTAAATTAACATCGACACCTCGTTTGATGTACTCCAATTCTACGCGCTCAATATCTTGAATCATCAGATAAAGAGCATAGTTCAAACTGTCTGCACAATCACCGACCACTTGGCCGTGCTTAAATCTTTCAGGGCGCACGTAGGTGTGTGTTGAGAAATAAATCTTTCGCAAGGCCTGGGCACATTCGATTTGAATCAAGCCTTCCCCTCTGGAGTTGAGTCTGCCAGAGCGGTTGAATACTAAACGATAACGAATCTTTTGCAACATATTTATTAAAATTAGTTCGGGAACAGACATACTGGAAAGGCTTCAGAAACATTTTGGCGTGAAGATAGAAGTGCTTGATGCTCGGCTTTCTAAAGAGCGTTTTACCGGTAGCATCGACCTCGGACTTCCGCTTGATGAAATACTCGACTACTTGGATGTAGATGAAAAATATTCTGTGACGATGAATGGTGGTGTTGTTTATATCGCATCTGGAAGCCGAAATGGGTATTAAAATAATTGACTGATAACCAATTATAGCATATTATAGCATATATGAGAAAAATTATCCCTTGTCTGAAGAATGTTTTCAGATGGTTTGTTCCGGCAATCTTGTCACTTGTATTTGCCAGCGTGGAGGCAAGTGCACAGACCGAAGATGAAATGTATGTGACGATTCACATGAAGAATCAGCCGCTTGCGGTCCTGCTCGATGAAATCGGCCGACAGTGCGGATGTTCCTTTATTCTCAGGGACAATGACGTCAAACAGGATTTAAGGCTGGCAGTTGACGCTGAAAATGAGAGACTTGATCATGTTCTTGAAAAGATGCTGAAAGGTACTGGCTTACGGCATCAGATAGACGGTCGCAAGATTTCCATTTTTCGTTCTGAAGATAAGACTCCACGGACGCGTATGGTCAGAGGCCTTGTAACGGATGAGTCAGGCTGCCCACTTGTCGGTGCTGTCGTATTCTTTCCTCAGAATCCGTCTTTGGGCAAAGAGACGGATCTTGACGGGAAATTTGAAATTGCCATACCTCAGGGCATTGACCATCTGACTATTTCTCTTATAGGATTCGGAAGTGAGAATATTTTCTTGCCGGCAAATATTTCTGAGCCTCTTTCCATTGTTCTCAAGGAGGATGTTCAGATGCTTGACGATGTTGTTGTCGTAGGTTATGGTATCCAGCGCAAGAGCGTTGTGACTGCGGCCATCAGCAGCGTCAAGGGTGATGCGCTCACGCAGACAGCCGGTACCCGCGTGGACAATCTGCTGAAAGGCATGGTGTCGGGTGTCACAATCACACAGAACTCCGGTCAGCCCGGTTCAGGGACAAAAGTTCGCATACGCGGCATAGGCACAATCAATGACAGCAACCCTCTCTACATCGTGGATGGTATGCCGGTAAGCGGCAGCATAGACTATCTCAACCCTGCCGACATCATGTCCGTCGAGATTCTCAAGGATGCTGCATCAGCTGCAATATATGGCGCCCGTGGTGCTAACGGAGTCATTCTTGTGACCACTCGTCAGGGCAGCAGAGATCGTCTGTCTGTGGATTATTCTTTTTCCTATGGCTGGCAAAGTCCGTGTCGTACCAAAGATGTGCTCGATGCCACAGAATATGCAGTGCTGATGAACGAAATGAATATGAACAGCGGCATGTCCCCTGTCTATGACGACCCCAAGTCATTTGGCCGAGGCACAGATTGGCAGAAGGAGGTCTTCAACTATAATGCCCCTGTCATAGAGCATCAGGCAAGCATCAGCGGTGGCAATGACAAACTGAGCTACTATCTCTCGTTCGGCTACCTCTACAACGAGGGCATCATAGGCGGAAATTTCAATCGCTCAAACTACGACCGCTACAGTGCCCGCGCCAATACCACTTACACTTTTTTTGATCATCAGGAACGCAACTGGCTCCGCAACTTCCGTGGAGGAGTAAATATGGCTTACTCGCGTACGACCTCGATGAGCATTGGCGAAAACAGTGAGCGGGGAAGCATACTCGGAAGTGCCGTGTCAATGTCACCGATAATGAAAGTCTATGCCGATGATCCGCAGGTTGTCCTTGCCGCTCATCCTAATGCGGTTACGGACTCCAAGGGAAATGTCTTTGCCATTGCGGGAGACGATTTTGGAAATATGGTGAATCCTCTCGCGTCCCTGAGTCTTCCTGGTGATAAGTCGAAGGCGGACAAACTGGTAGGCAATGTTTTCGGTGAGATAGAACTCTATAAGGGCCTTAAATTCAAGTCTTCTTATGGCGTGGAACTGATCTTTAGCGGCAACGACGGCTATCAGATGCCTTATTGGCTCGGGCGATACACCTACATAGACCGTTCTTCCGTCTGGTCAAGCATGAACCGGCTCTTTACATGGCAGGTGGAGAATACACTTTCGTATAATTGCAGGATTGCAGAGCGACATGACCTCACAATCCTTCTCGGGCAGTCAGCCTCGTCTTCGCAGTCGCAGAGCATCGGAGGATCAAGCTACGATCTCGGAAACCCCAAACAGCCGTGGATAGACAATACCGAGTCTGACACCAATTCCCGCAGCGCGTGGGGCTCGCTGTCTCCTTTCCATAGGCTTCTGTCATGGTTTGGGAGGGTAAGTTACAACTATGATGAGAGATATATGGCCGAACTCACGCTTCGCCGTGACGGATCTTCAAATTTCGGCCCATCGCACAAATGGGCGACATTCCCTTCTGTTTCGCTCGGATGGAACATCACGAACGAGCCGTTTATGCAGAACCGTCCGTCGCAGATTTCCGCGCTCAAACTTCGCGGAAGTTGGGGACTCAACGGAAATGAATCCATAGGGTCGTTCCGCTACATTTCAACGGTGACTTCCGGTGTAGGATACATTTTGGGTCCCGAGGGACTCAATGTGATAAAGCCGGGTGTGACACCGGTTGCCTATCCTAATGATCAGCTCAAATGGGAACAGTCGGAGCAGTACAATGTCGGACTGGATGCAGGATTCTTCGGCAACTCTCTGACATTTACCATAGACTGGTTCAATAAGAGGACAAACGGAATGCTCATGACTGTTCCTCTTCCTCAATATATCGGAAACTCAAGACCTTACGGAAATGTAGGCGACATGAAGAACGCGGGAGTGGAAATGGACGTGCGTTATCGTTTTGCCAAAGGTGACTTTAATTTCGAGATAGGCGGGAATGCAACCTATGTGAAAAACCGCGTCATACGGCTTGGCAATCAGAATGGATGGGCGAATTATGACACTGTGCTCGGAAATATAGGCACCATCACTAGAGCCGAGAACGGAGAGCCGTTCCCTTTTTTCTATGGGATGCGCACCGCCGGGATCTTCCAGACTACGGAAGACGTTGCCTCATACGTCAATTCGGCAGGGGAGATGCTTCAGAAGGACGCGAAGCCAGGTGATGTCAGGTTTGTTGACGTGAATGGCGACGGCACCATTGATGACGAGGATCGTACAAAGATAGGAAAGGGGTCTCCAGACTGGATTCTCGGAGCCAACATCAGCATCGGATGGAAGGGTATAGACTTTTCCGCATTACTTTATGCCTCAATAGGCAATGACGTTTTTGATGCATCCTATCGGTCTGATTATCCGTATCTTAATATGCCGCGTTATATGCTTTCGCGTTGGACTGGTCCAAATTCCTCCGACCGTATTCCGCGCCTATCCCGCAAAGTGGATGCTGTCAACTGGCAGTCTTCCGACCTCTATGTCCATGATGGTTCTTTCCTGCGTCTGCGCAATCTGCAGATAGGCTATACGATGCCGGAGAAATGGATGAAGACTATTTTCGTCCAGAGGCTGCGCTTATATGTCGGGGTCGAGAACCTCTTTACACTGACCCGTTACGATGGCTTTGACCCAGAGATAGCATCCGGCGGTACATCGACCGGAGTCGACAGGGGTGTCTATCCGACACCGCGAACACTTTCTGTCGGAGCACAGTTGACTTTCTAAATGAAGTGGATCTTTAATACCTTTAAAATGAAAAAGATATACATAGTAATAACTCTTGTCGGACTCTTTGCTACTGCATCATGTTCTTCTGATTTCCTGAATGTCACGCCAACAACGGAAATTCCTGAAGACGAATATTTCGATGACTATGAAAAACTGATGAAGGGTCTTATGGCAGCATACGCACCGATGCAGTGGCCGGATTTCGTGTTCGGAGGCTATGCTCCGCTGCAGTTTGTCTCTGACGTCATGTCTGACGATGTCCGCGTGGGTGGCGCGAATGAGACTGATATTCCGTATCTTCATCTGATGCGTAGTTTTTCGGCGACTCCGAACTATACGCCCTCGACACTTTGGGTCACATTCTATTCTGGGATCTATCGGGCCAATCTTGTCCTGAAATATGTCGGGACAGCAAGCGGGATGTCGTCAGCATCGCGCAGCCGTATCAGGGCTGAGGCATTGACACTCAGAGCATGGAACTACAGCTGGCTCTGGAAACTTTTCGGAAATGTTCCATACTTCACTAAGAATCCTTCCGGTCCTTATATTATCGAGCAGTATGATGCGGACAGGGTATATTCAGAGATGCTTAAAGACCTTGATTCTGCACTCGAAGGCAGCGCTCTTCCAAAAGTGGTGAAGTCTTCAGAATATGGGCGCTTCACCAGGGCCGCGGCTCAGATGCTCAGGGCCAATGTGGTCATGTATCAGAAAGACGAGACTATGTATGGGACTGTACTTGCTGATTTGCGGGAGATAATAAGCTCTAAGCTTTACAGTCTGCGTCCTGATTTCTCGAGCATTTGGACAGATGCCGGAGAGTGGTGTCAGGAGTCGATTTTTGAAGTCAACTACACGGATTCTCCGAGTGAACGCACGTGGGAAAGTCCCACAAAGGTCGGTGGGTCAGTGTTCCCGACGCTCATAGGAATAAACGGATATTCCGGGCCTGAGTTCGATGTCGGCGGTTATGGATTCGAACCGGTTGAAAAGTCTCTGTATGAAGCGTTTGATCCAGATGATACTAGACGTGACGCTACCATACTCTGCTTTCCCAAGTGGCAGCAGGCCCATCCTGAAGCCACATACACTCCGCGTTACGATGACACCGGCTATTTCAATCGCAAGTACCTCGGACGCTCCGATGGCCACAGCCGCTATAACGGTAATGCGCCGGAACTCAATTTTCGCAATAACTACAGGGTATGGCGCTACTCGGAGACGCTTCTCGCCGCCTCTGAACTTATTCTCCGTACCGGTGGACCGCAGGCTGAAGCCGATTCCTATCTGAATGAGGTTCGGGCTCGCGCATTCGGAATGAAAGTTACGGACGCAGCATTCGCCTCAAAGAAACGCACCGCCACTCTTGACAACATTTTGCTTGAAAACCGGCTCGAGTTTGCGTTGGAAGGGCACAGGTTCTGGGATCTCGTGCGTTTCGACAAGGCCGGGCAGGTTCTCGGCGAAAGAGGCTATACCGATTCTAAGAAATGGCTGCCTATCCCGCAGTCAGAAATCGACCAGGCTCAGGGAACGTTGAAACAAAACCAATATTGACAACACATAGACTATGAAAAGAATTTTTACAATCTTTGCATTGGCAGCTTTTGCAGCCGCATGTTCCGGGCCTTCATTTGAATTGGGCAAAGTTCCGGACAGTAAGTCTCCGAAGTATTCAGTGACACCGGATACTGACTCCCCTAATATCATAAGATTTACATTTGACGAGGAACAGGTTTCTCCGTTCTGGAAAATCAGAAAACCCGACGGCAGCTATTTGGAAAGCAGCAGCCGCGACTTTACGCTGCGTTATTTCATGAAGGGAGAATATGATGGCACGCTTACGGTTTATGGTAGCGGCGGAATGGGTGAACCGGTTCCGTTCACATTTATGGTCACAGACAATGATCCTGTCGTCCAGAAACTCACTGGCGATGGGGAACAGAAAGTCTGGGTGTGGAATTGGTCTGAGGACGGCCATTTCGGTGAAGGCGCGAGGGATGCTCAGGCTCCGGACTGGTGGCCTGTCGCCGCATGGGAGATGAAGGATTTTGCAATGTATGACGATGAATTGTCTTTTGTGACTGACACGTGGGAATATGTCCTCGACACGAAAGGTAAAATTTATGCGGACGGGACTGTGCTCACGCTCATCGATCCGGAGGGTTTCCCGGAGGGCGGCAGTTATCGTGGAACAGATGTCGAGTACACCCAGCAGGAGGGGCAGAAATGGGGACTGTATGCAGACGAAAACGGGAAACTGTGGCTCAGTTTTACCGATGGTGGCTTTCCGTCCTATCCTTGCTGTCCTTCCGCTATGGGCGGTGCATACGAGGTGCTTGAACTTTCTGACGATACTCTTTTCTTGAAATACGACACGGGTTCAGACACTTATGGCTCGTGGTTTTTCCGCTTTGTGCTCAAAGGTACGCAGCCGCAGACCGGCGGCAGCACTCCGGGCAAACCGGAACAGCCTGATACACCGTCTATGACTGAAATGGAGAAGAACTTGACAACTAATAAGGATCTCTCGCAGAAAGTGTGGATTTGGGACCAAACAACCAAAGGACACTATGGCGAGGGAGATAAGGATGCTCTTGAACCGAACTGGTGGCCTGTTGAACCGTATGAGATGAAAAACTACTCGATGTATGACGATGAACTCGAATTCCGCTTCGACAACCATGCGTATATTCTTCGCTCCAACGGCTATGTCTATTGCGACAAATCTGCGCTTCCGGCCATGGGGCATAAAGGAAGTGAGGCCACTGATATAGAATACAGCCAACCGGAAGGTCAGAGTTGGGAAATCGTTGAGGAAAACGGGGTGAATTACATCTGCTTCTCCGAGATGGCTTTCCCGAGTGCGATTCCTGTCCCGGCTGCCCTCGGAGGTAAGTACCGGATTCTTGCACTCACGGCGGACTGTCTCTATCTTCGCCTTCAGACCGCCGATGATTCATGGTATTTCAGATTTGTTCCGAAGAAATAGTGATGTGATATGAGAACTAGATATTTGATATATATGGTACTCCTGTCGGTGCTCTGCGCGGCGTTGACAGGATGCATGAGAAAAGACCCCGAATATTTCAAGAAACCTGACTGGTACGCTCCGGACGAGGAAGTTGAGGGTACAGGCGAATACCGCCTTGTCTGGTCCGATGAGTTCGATGAAGAGCCTGCCGACGGAAAGCCGTGGGCGTTTCCTTCGGACAGCTGGGTTTTCGAGACTGGTGGTACCGGATGGGGTAACGACGAGGAGCAGTACTATGTTGACAAGTCCTATGACGACAAGGTCGTCTCCAAAGTGAAGGACGGTAACCTTATTCTGACGGCATACAAACTTGATACGCCTCTTGACGGCAAGAAATACATCTCCGCGAGGCTGACTACAAAGCGTTCCTGGACATACGGGAAGATTGAGATGCGCGCCAAACTTCCGGCAGGCAGGGGAACCTGGCCGGCTTTCTGGATGCTCCCGGCCGCGAGGACTTCGGACAACCTTCTGGACGGTGAGATTGACATCATGGAATATGTCGGCTACGAGCCGGGCATAGTATGGTTTTCTCTTCATAACAAGAAGGACAGGACCGATGAAGGCAAGAACCTTCTTACCACATCGCTGGAGGTGGAGTCGCCTGAGACTGAGTGGCATACCTATGGCGTGGAGTGGACCGCGGAGTATATACAGGCCTATGTGGACGGCATCCCTTACTATACGTTCCGCAACGACGGATCTTCAGACCCGCAGTCATGGCCGTTCGACAAGCCGTTCAATATCAAGCTTAACATAGCTGTAGGTGGCAGTTGGGGTGGATATATGGGGGTTGACGATTCCATATTCCCAGCAGAGTACATCATAGACTATGTGCGTATCTATCAGCGCTGATGTCACATGCGACAGATAATCATATAATTAATTTGAATACAAATATGAAACAGTATGAAACTCCGTCGGTCACATTGGTGACTGTTTACACGGAATTTGGCTTCGCGACAAGCGGAGAGGAGAAATTCAGCGGCTCCTACATCAATCTCGCAGAAGAAGAAAATTATGGAGAATTCTAATCTTTAATGTGTTATGAATAATCTGATGAGGAATATCGCGTTTGCCGCAACTGCATTGACGCTCGTCTTTTCTTGTAACGAGGAATCTATGCCAGATGTAGTGAATCGGAATTTAGCTGCAGTCGATTTTACGGCGTCTGGCCATGTTACTAAAACTGTTTTCGGAATTCTGGACAACGGCTCCTATCCTGTGCTGTGGACGGAAAATCAGAAAGTTGCGCTGTTTTATAATTCGCAGACCGGCGATCAGGGATGGACTGACGGCGCACAGTATGTGACCCCTGTGCCGTCCGAAGGCGGATTGACAGCCTCATTCTCGGCATCATTTTCAAAGGAAGAGTCGGACAGACATTCCTTCTTTGCCTTCAGCCCGCTTGGAGCGCTGAAATGGATGGGAAATGAGGACTGGAATGGAGACGGAGTCGGTGAGAAGGTTGTTTATGCTATACTTCCGGCCGATCAGATTCCGCATATGGGCACTTGCGATGAGAAAGGGCAGCTGCTTGTCGCACGAGCAGATTTTACGGATTATCCGGAGAATGTCCCACTGGCTTTTACACATCTTTCCGCATACGGCAAAATCGCAAGACTTGAACTCCCGGAAGAGGCTTTCCCTGGAGAAAGCGATGATTCGAAAATAGAGGCGGGAATAGTCGGCGTGCTTTTGGAGACAAACAAGCCCATTTCGGGGGAGATTTATCGCAATTTTGAGGAGAACACGGTTTATGTTAACAAGGATGAGGCAAAGTATTATATTTATCTTGATGTGAACAATGAACTTAAGGGGAAGGCTCTTAGCGATGTGTTTTTCGCATGTGTTCCTATGCAGTTGGCTGACGGCGACAATCTCAAGGTTACGGTTTATACAACATCCGAATCCGAAAAATGGGTGAAGACAATAAACTTTTCTTCATCGCATGCTCTTTCGTTCAGCTCGGGCAGGATTTCGTCTTTCAGCATCAGTTCAGACGGATTTAAAAAACTGAAGATTTCTTGAACTGTGCCTGATTTCGCGGACTCTAGACTCAGGATGAGCCGGTGCTGACATATATTGATTTTGATATGACAAAAATACAAACGACAATTCTGGGGCTGACGCTTTTCATGCTCTGCTCCTGCGGTGGCAAAAACACGAATCCCGCAATTCCGTACGACAATGAAATAGAGTCGCAGGTGGAAGGAGTCCTTTCTGCAATGACTCTTGAGGAGAAGGTCGGGCAGATGACCCAGCTGACCTCAGAGCTTATAATTGAGAAAGGTACTCACAAAGTCTCGGCCGATGGCGAGGCTCTTCTTCGTAAGTACAAGATAGGCTCGATTCTCAACACTATGGGAACCTCTGCAGACTCTGCTGCTGCCTATAGGGAGTTCATCGGGCAGATTCAGAAGATTTCCATGGATGAGACCGGCATCCCGTGCCTCTATGGCCTGGATCAGATTCATGGCGCATCCTATACCGTGGGTTCAGTTCTCTTTCCTCATGAAATAGGCCTTGCAGCATCTTTCAACGATTCTCTCGCCTTCAATGTGGGAGAGGTTTGCGCCTATGAAACTCGCGCCTGCAATGTCCCTTGGGTGTTTACTCCGACCCTTGATCTCAGCAGAAACCAATGCTGGCCAAGGATGTGGGAAAGTTTCGGGGAAGACCCGCTTGTGCAGAGCCGGATGGGCGCTGCAATGACTATGGGATTTCAGGGTAATGATCCTAATCATATTGACGGGGAACATGTTGCAGTGAGCGTGAAGCACTACATGGCTTACGGAGCCTCAGTTTCAGGCCAGGACCGCACGCCCTCGATGGTAAGCCTTCGTGAAATGAAGGAAAAGTTCTTTCCTCCGTTCAAGGCTGCCATTGAGGCCGGAGCGCTCACTGTTATGGTGAGTTCCACCAGTAACGACGGCATTCCTTTCCATTCAAACCGCGAATTGCTCACCGGTTGGCTAAAGGAAGGGTTGAACTGGGACGGGATGATTGTGACTGACTGGGCAGATGTCAAAAACTTATATGATCGTGACCATACTGCCGCGACCTACAAAGATGCCATTGCCCAGTCGGTTAATGCCGGGGTGGACATGATTATGGAACCGTACAGCGTGGAGGTCTGCGATATTCTTGCGGAACTTGCGGAGGAGGGAATTGTCCCAATGGCCCGCATTGACGATGCGGTGCGACGCATTTTGAGGGTAAAATTTCGTCTTGGACTATTCGACGACCCATATTCATCCGGCTCGGACTATGCAAAACTCGGCTGCGATGAATTTGTGTCTAAGGCTCGCTGTGCTGCGCTTGAGAGTGAAGTTCTTCTCAAAAACGAAAATTCCATTCTTCCGCTTCCGAAGGAAAGCCGGATACTCCTTGTCGGCCCCAATGCTGATTCTATGCGCCCTCTCGGAGGCGGGTGGAACTATTCATGGCAGGGCGATTGCTCCGAAAGACAGGATTTTACCGGAAAATACAACACGATTCGGGAGGCGCTTTCAGCAAAATTCAGAAAAGTGGAGTATGTTCCTGTTCTTGAATATCCGGAATACGGAGATTTCCGTCAGGAGACGAGGGGTGATTTTGCAAAGGCTGTCCGTGCGGCTGCAGATGCTGATGTGATTGTCGCTGCAATAGGGGAAAACTCATATTGCGAGACCAAAGGCAACATCAATGACCTTACGATTTCTCTGAACCAGAGTGAACTTGTCAAGGCTCTTGCGACAGCAGGAAAGCCTCTTGTCCTGATTCTTAATGAAGGACGTCCGAGAATAATAAACGACATTGAACCGATGGCAGATGCCATTGTGTCAGTTCTTCTTCCAGGCAATTATGGAGGAGACGCGCTTGCGTCCCTTCTCTGCGGTGAGGAGAACTTCAGCGCGAAGCTGCCTTACACATATCCGAAATATGTGAACCGCCTCAATACCTACGACTACAAGCTCTGTGAAAACCGTGCGACGATGGATGGTCTTTATGACTACAATGCTAATATCGAGAGCCAGTGGCCTTTCGGATTTGGTTTGAGTTACACGACTTTTGAATATTCCAACCTCACGGCAGACAAACAGAAATTTCATGCGGGCGACGTACTGAAGGTCAGCGTGGATGTCAGGAACACCGGGAAAGTGGTCGGCAAAGAGGCAGTGTTGCTGTTCTGCTCGGATTTGTGCGCCTCATTGACACCGGATGTAAGGCGGCTCCGTGACTATGCGAAAGTTTCTCTCGAACCGGGTCAGAGCACGACCGTCACATTTGAACTCAAGGCTTCCGACCTTGCATTTGTGGACAATGGTCTGAACTGGGTTCTTGAACCAGGGGAGTTCCGTCTTGCTTGTGGAGATCAGTCCCTTCTGATAGAATGTGTTGGGAATACAAGGGAAGAACTTGCCCGTTGAAGTATGAAGAACATTTTTAAACACATTGACTTGTTAGTCTGCGGATGCTTCTCGATAATTGGAACATTCGTTCTGACGATCTCCTGCTCGTGGAAAGGTCCTGAAATCCGTTGGATTGAAGGCGAGGAGAATGACGGTAAGTGTATCCACAGAATAGTAATCGATAATGCCGCATCGTTGCCGGAAAAATGGACAATCTGGTTCTCTCAGATGCCTGCGGGCCTCGATGTCCTTGAAGGTTCGGATGCCGATATAAGGCAGGTGCAGGGGAACCTTTATAAAATAACTCCTCGGGATGGTCTCGGCTTCGGAGATTCGTTGGTCATATCCTACCGCTCTGCTCCGCTTCCCCGGCGAAGTTGGGCTCCCGAAGGATTCGTACTTCAGGACATGAATTCCGAATCATCCACCGGTACAGCCTTGAATACCGTTTACGAATATCTTCCGCTGGAATCAGACGGAGAGTTCTGGTACGGCTATAATGCATCATTGGAAGCCGGTCGCCCGGGTGTCACAGACATCATACCTTCTCTCAAGCGAGTGAGCGGGACTCCGTTCAAAGATGACCGCGAACTCAGGGAGGATAATAATCTCCATTCTTCCCAATATGTACAGAACCATTCATTGATGACTGGCGTGGAAAAACCGGACGGATGGTATCGTCTGTCGATTGATTTGGACGGAAAGGTGTCGATAATCGCTAATGATGCCGACGGGGAGTTCTATGCGCGGATGACTCTTTCTAAACTGCGCCGTAACAGCGGTGCGGAACTCCTCAGAAATGTCTATGTCGAAGACTGGCCGGACTTTCAGTATCGTGGTTATATGCTTGATGTGTCAAGGAACTTCACCACGCCGGCTAACCTCAAGAGACTTATAGACATTCTTTCCGGCTACAAAGTGAATTACCTCCATCTTCACCTCGCTGATGACGAGGGCTGGAGGCTGGAAATTGACGGGATACCGGAGCTTACTTCAGTCGGTGCTTTCCATTGCCTTAATCCGGAACTCGGTCTGCAGCCTTCATACGACGGCTGTGCGGACCCTCATTCTTCCGCCTTGTCCAATGGTTTCTATAATAATGATGAGTTTAAGGATATACTCCGTTACGCATGGGAACGCAGAATAAGGGTAATTCCTGAGTTTGACACTCCGGGCCATAGCCGTGCTGCAATATATTCCATGAAAGCATACGAGAAAAGGACCGGGGATGAGTCTATGCGTCTGCAAAATCCGGCTGACAGTTCACGCTATTGTGGAGCACAGGGATATACGGACAATGTGATGAGTGTTGAATTGGAATCGGTGTATAAGTTTATAGGTCGTGTATTCGACAGCGTGATAAGACTTTATGCTGATGCGGGCACTCCTCTCGAGGCAATTCACATAGGGGGAGATGAAGTCCCTTCCGGTGCTTGGTATGGCAGGCCGCTTCATGCGACATTCCTTGGGCGTGTGGCTGACATTGCCAAGGACAGGGGAGTGAAGATTGCCGGGTGGCAGGAAATTGCAACTTGTACGGAGCCGTCCGTGGCAGCCAAGCTCAAGGATGTAATGTTTGTGAACCATGTCTGGAACACAGCAGGGGGAAACAGCGGGCTCCCTTTTACAATAGCTGCCTGTGGTTACCCGACGGTCATGTCCAATGTGGAATTTACATATGCAGATCAGGCATATTCTTCGAATAAACAGGAAATCGCGCACGACTGGGCATGCTTCATTGACGACACTACATCGATTGGCCTTCCTGTCAGAAAGGAGGAAAACATAGCAGGCGTACAAGCTCAGCTTTTTACCGAAACCATACGAAGTTTTGACGATGTCTGCTATGATAGTTTTCCGAAAATTCTCGGCGTTTTTGAACGCGGATGGAATGCGGATTCAACTCTTTCCGGATGTCAGTTCTATAGTATTATTGCCGGTAATGAGATGCCGTGGTGGGACTCATGTGGCATTGCTTACCACATTCCACAACCTGGGATGATTGTCCGGGACGGTAAAATTCTCACAAACTCGGTAATACCGGAGACCCGCATAGAAGTTTCTGCGGATGGAAAGCACTCCACTGCAGTGTATGGTTCTCGTCGCAGTTGCGCCACGACCCTCTGAACTCTGACATTTCTGTGCCTTCCGGCAGGGTGATTGGCTCGAAGCCGAGTGCCGTGGCCTGTTCGAGCAGGAGACGGACGCTTGCCGCTGCCCAGGTGTAGGAGCCGAAGGCGAAGAATTTGCGGTTTTTGACGCCTCTTGCGCTGACAACTTTCATAAGAGACTCTACATTCCGATTACATTTGCGGCTAATAATCCGCAATTTTTGCGTTTTATTTGCCGCAGAGTATTATATTTGCCGAAAATTGAAGCGCAATGTATATACACGTGACAGCCACTTGGCCGCATTTCAATTGGGACCGGAGCCGTATAGATCCCAAACTTGCTGCCGTAAATAAAGCCACCGGTTATCTGGAGGGGATACTGACCTCCATTGGTTTCGACGTAAAGGAGCGTGCAGCAGTGGAAGCTTACACGCATGACATCGTCGCGTCTTCAGAGATTGAAGGCCTGTTGCTGAATCCAGACCAGATTCGTTCTTCCATAGCCAGGAGGATGGGTGTCCAAATTACAGGTGAGGTCCCTTACGGCCATTACGTAGAGGGAATCGTGCAAATGATGATGGATGCTGTCCAAGGTTACGACAAGCCTCTCACCGATGACCGGCTATTCGGATGGCATTGCGCTCTTTTCCCGAATGGCAGGAACGGTTACGAGGAAATCAACGTGGGGAAATACCGCGTAGATGAAATGAACGTCATTTCTGGTGCTCTTGGAAGGGAAAAGGTCCATTACCACGCTCCTGCACCGGAGAGAGTTCCGGAAGAAATGAACATATTCCTAAAATGGTTCAATGACCCTTCTACCCCCAGAGATTACGTCAAATCAGCCATTGCTCACTTCTGGTTCGTCTGTATCCACCCCTTTGACGATGGCAACGGTCGTATCGGCAGGGCCATTGCAGACATGGCGCTGAGCCAGGCAGACAACTCGGCGCTGCGATACTTCAGTATGTCCCGCCAGATAGGACAGGAGAAGAACAAGTATTACGACATGCTAGAGCGTTGTCAGAAAGGCACAACTGACATCAGTGCCTGGATTGAGTGGTACCTGGATTGTATGCTGCGGGCAATCAAGGGGGCGGAAGAGATGCTGTCTTCCATTCTGGACAAAGCCGTCTTTTGGCAGAACCACTCCCAAGCTGATATCAACGAGCGTCAACGCACCGTTCTCAATATCTTCCTGGACGGTAACAAGGGTAAACTTACTCCCAAGCGCTGGGCGAAACTCGCCAAGGTATCCCCAGATACCGCAGTTCGTGATGTACAGCACCTCGCAGACATAGGTATCCTGATTCCGGAGGAGGATAAAGTTCGCAATATTGCTTACGGAATTAAGATTTCCGACAAGAGAAACTTGATTCCCGGACCGATAGAGGAGGAGTAATTATCCACCATTTGTCAATGAGCTCCACATCAGGGAAGCGACACAAAGATTATGGTTCTAAGATAAACTTTATTAAATTCGTACCCGGATTCCCGAATTTCATGGGAAAATCGGACTTAATCACCTTAAATTCTAATGAACCATGTACAAACGAATTTTCGATTGTATGTCGGAGATATGGCGTATCTTTGTGAAGATAAACCGAAATATATGATAGCCGTATGAAACGATTGATAGCCATTTGTGAGCTTGACTGCGAAAAGTGCTACGCCTATGCGAGGGCTGCCGGATGAATGGGGCTAAGACCTTTTACTGCAACTCCTTGTGTGAAATACGGAAATGCGCAAAATGCAAATGGCTTCGAGACTTGCGGTAAATAATCCGCAAATTCTGCGGAAACTTACACGCATGACATTGTCGCGTCCTCAGAGATTGAAGGCCTGTTGCTGAATCCGGCCCGTACAAAAGCCGGTAATACGGCTGCTCTTTTCTTTTGATTATCAGCGGATATATCTCGCAAAGATTTTGGGGTTTAGATAAATCTTTGTTAAATTCGCATTGTTGTTGCGGATATTTCCAGAAAATCCGCAATTTATTTGAGGAAATTCATAACTGATATGTACCGTAGAATATTTGACATAGAGAACCGGCTGGATGAGGCAATGTTCCTCTTCGGCGGCCGCCAGACAGGAAAATCAACCCTTTTGAAAGAGCGTTTTCCTAAGGCGGTCTACATTGACCTTTTGAAGTCAGATGTGAGAAATCGCTTTAAGCAGCATCCTGAAGAATTCCGGGAGAGCCTTCTGAGGTATCCTCCCGAGACGCTAGTCATCGTTGATGAGATCCAAAAGGTCCCGGATCTTCTGGATGAAGTCCACTGGCTGATGGTCGAAAAAGGGCTGTGGTTCATCCTCAGCGGATCAAGTGCACGCAAAATCAAGAAGAGCGGTGCGAACAACCTTGGCGGCCGAGCTATACCGGAGACTTTGTTCCCTCTGGTAAGTGCAGAGATTCCGGATTTCGATCTGGAGCGTGCCGTTCAGAATGGTATGATTCCCCGTCATTACGCGGTTGCCAATGCCCGGAACCGTATGAGATCATACATTGACCTGTATCTGAAGGAGGAGATTATCGAAGAGACGCTTGTCCAGAATGCGGATGAGTTTGTCCGCTTTATGGAAGTGGCGGCCATTATGGATGGCGAAATCCTCAATTACGAGAATGTGGCCAGTGATTGCGAGGTGTCTGCCAATACAGTGAAAGCGTACTATAAGATTCTGGTGGATACGCTTTTAGGATTTGAAGTGCCGGCATACAGGAAGGTCATCAAGAGAAAACTGTACAAAGCGCCCAGATTTTACTATTTCGATGTCGGTATTGCCAATCACCTTACCAAGAGATACCACCTTGCGCCAAGGACACCAGAGTATGGCCACGCATTCGAGCATCTTATTATGCAGGAGATTGCCGCTTATCTTGGTTATACAAACAGCGATGAGGAATTGACCTACTGGCACACCTATGAGAACCTCGAGGTTGATGCCGTCATCGGTGATGCCCGTGTGGCTATTGAAATCAAATCAAAGGAACACATTGACCACGATGACAAGAAGGGCGTAACGGAGTTCGCGAAGGAGCATCCGGATACCAGGCAAATCATTGTGTCCAGAGACCGTATCAGCCGCCGCAGCGGTGATGTGGACCTCTATTATGTAACCGACTTCTTCAAAGCCCTCTGGGCCGGTGAAATTATTTAGTCCGACTCTGACGGCAAGATGACCGTGAAGAATGTCTCCGGACCGTACAAAAGCCGGTAGTTATGGTAAATCTTGCAAAGATTTAGATGTCGATTACATTTGCGGCAAATAAGCACGAATGCATCATATGTCTAATACAGGAAACCGAACAGCCAAAGCGGAATACGGCAACCGGAGCCGACCTCGGTATCGTCAACTGCAAGGTAGCTGTCCGGGACATCCGCAATCTGTCCGAAGGTCTTTCCCTTGCCGCCCACCTCAAAGAGGTGCTTGTCGTCGATGAGGAAGTCTCCCTGCTTGGGGTAACGGACGTCGTGTAGGACGCGCAGCTGGCTGATGAAGAATGTCTCCCTCTCGTTTCCCTTGTCCACTTTCGGACACAGGACGTGCATCAGGTTGGGATTGCCGAGGAATATCTTGTCAGGCTTGGTAAGGGACTTGTAATTCTTGGTCTTGGCTGTGAGCAGAGCGAGGACCTGGGCTTTGTCGAGAGCGTAGAGCATCTTGAGCCCGGATTCGTTGTCCGTGGAGAGTTGCCGCCAGAGTTCCGACATGTTGGGCTCGAAGGGGACGTGCTCACTGATGATCATCAGGAGTTTCTTCACCTTCTGCAGTGTTTCATAGGTTACATTCTCCACGGCGGGAAGGTCGGAATCAATGACGACAGTGACGGTCTCACGCAGCCGGGAAGGAAAATCCTCCAGGAGTTCACGGTAGAAGGGGTAGTAGCCGTGGGCAAGGTACGCTTCGAAGAGCGGAGCCACTTTGATGCTTCCGACGATTTCCATCGCTTTTTTTACGTGGTGCTTCAGAATGTCTTCCAGCGGAATCGCCTCAGTCTTGAAGATGCTTTCCAAATCAAGATATTCGCGGAATGAGAGACCGTACAAGGTGTATGGAGTCTGACGACGGGACATATCCACGGTTGCATTGTCGAGGACCAGCAGGGAACTGCTGGTATAGACGATGCTCATATCGGGGTAGTCATCGTAGATGTTTTTCAGTGCCTGGGACCACCCTTCGTAACGATGAACTTCGTCCAGATAGAGCCGGGAAATGCCGTGCCGGTCCGCCCAGTCGACGAGATCCATCAGACTGTGTGTGGCAAACCACAGATTGTCCAGCGAGGCATAGAGAGTCTGGTCGATGTCCTCATAGTTCTCCAGGATATGCTGGAGGAGCATGGTGGTCTTTCCAACGCCCCTGGCGCCCTTGATGCTGATAATACGCGCTTTCCAATTGATCTGGCTGTATAGATAACGCTTGAAGCGCAGGTCAACCTTTGCGATTTTGCGGTGGTAGCTGTCGTATAGTGGCTGAAGTTCTGCTTGTTCCATGACAATAACCGTTTTGTTTACTGGGCAAAGATAGCGATTTTATATTTCAAACCATAAGAATTTTGAAAAATTTATGGTTGCAACCGAAATAGATGTGTCCATTAAACTTTTTTCATTTTTCTCTTGACTCGTACCCTACGGCATATACTATCTTTGCCGGCGAATAAACAAAAGTGCACGAATCCGTCATGGCGCTCTATGACGACCACATTTGCGGCAAATAATCCGCAAATTCTGCGGGTTATTTACCGCAAAGTATTATATTCCTCAGAGATTGAAGGCATGTTTCTAAACTACCTGACTACCTCATCCTGGACCTTGGAAACGTTCAGAATATCGCTGAGGTTATCGAGAACGGCCGTACCGTCCGGAAGGTCTGCCTTTTTAAATGGCCCTATAATAATATCATCACAGGAATTGCGTAGCAGATACACCGGGCAATAATATAAACGATTTTCTATAAAAAGTTTTTTCTATAAAAAATTCTTTCTATATTTGAGTGTTAAAATAGATTCTCTTATGAGTATAGAAAACAGAATAGGGCCTCCTGTAGAAGGAAAAGATTTTTACGGGCGAGAGAAAGAGTTGGGAATTGCAAACCGGTTGTTGGATAGCGGACATTCACTATTGCTGTCTGCTCCTCGCCGTATAGGCAAATCGTCATTTGCCAAGCGTTTGATAGAGGACAAAAAAGCGCAGGGATGGAAATGCGTGTATATCGATTTGGAACAGACTACCACAGAGGACGGTTTCCTGTATTTGGTTATCGAATATTTTGAAAGGAATCACGTATGGAGGCAGAAAACCGACGGGATGCTCCAAGGTGCAAAGGCTATACTGGACAGAATCAATAAGATTTCAATCGGCCCTGTCGGCTTTGATCTGTCTTCTCCCGAGAGGAAAGAAGACCTATATAAGTCCTTGAAAGAATTGATTCGTCACGATGAGGAAACCTTCATCGTGGTTGATGAACTTACGCTCTTTCTTGGGGTACTCCTGAAAAGTGATGGCGGCGAGGAAAAAGTGTCATTTATCCTAAATTGGCTCCGGAGTCTCAGACAGGTTGCCGGGACTAAAGTCCGGTGGCTATTTTGTGGTTCGGTCGGGCTGAAAAACTTTACGGCATCCCTGAATCTCAGTTATGCTATAAATGACCTGACGGATTTCAGCTTGGATGAACTTACCCCGGAGGAAGCCCGTGGCCTTATGGAGGGGCTGTGCCAGGGAGAAGGGATGAATATGGATGAAGAAAGCATAATATATGCATTGGAAAAGTTACACTGGAATATTCCATACTTTATCCAAATCCTCTTCTCCAAACTGCGTGACAATTATACTGGAGACGTTTCCAAAGAAGACATAGATACGGCTTACGGGCAACTTTGTTCCGAGAGTTACCTGAATACTTGGTCAGAGCGCCTTGCGGAGTACCGTGAAATGGAAAGACCGGCACGTTTGATTCTGAATGGACTATCGGCAAGGAGAAGCGGCCTCAGGCGTGAAACGCTGCTTGGCATTTTGATGACTGGACAGGACCCCTCCAATGCAGGAGAAACAGACCTTTTGCTCAGCAAAGTCCTTGAAATGCTGGAGAATGACGGTTATCTTCTCCGCAAGGGTCCCGTTCGCTCTTTCCGTTCACCGCTTTTAAGAGATTACTGGTATGGGAAGTTTGTCCAATAACGGAGTACTGTTTAACGAAGCAGTATTCAAGGCAGTCCTTCATGATTTAGAGAAAGAGACTAAAGGAAGTGCGGGGCAGCCTCAGATTATAATCGGGGCGCCTGGAGGTGGCAAAACTTTCATGTTGAGACAGCTTTTTGACACAGCATCTGCCCACTCCGGGGTTATGCCGACATGGATAGACGGACGTATGGTTTTTTCCAATAAGGATATGCTGTGCATGCCCGATGAAGGACGTAGCGTCCTGTTTGTGGATGACTTTCATTATTATCTGCAAAGAACGTCCAATGAAGAACAATTTGCACTTCGCGGCATCCTTTCAGAAACGGACGGTCCTATACTTGTTGCGACAGCCCCTACCGTAATGCCTCAACTGACACATTACGGAGCCGCGTTGTTCGAAGGATTTCACATTCACTACCTTAAGCCGCTTTCCGACAATGACTACCGTCTTATTATCGGATGTGATGTCGCTCAAATAAAAAGGGCAAAGGCCCTTATGGCATATCTGCCTAAAACACCCGGCGCCGTCGATATGGTGAAAGAAATCGTTTACAATTCCCCGACAAGCGAAGAAGATTTAAGCCTTTTGGTAAAACGCATATCGCCGCTATATCAAAACATATTTGACAAACTTCTTCCCCAGCAACAAAGAGTCATGTGTGCCCTGGCGGGCGAAACGGAAGGGCTCAAATTGTCTGATATCCGCAATATAACAGGGCAGGAAGCCGGAAAGATATCCCCTTACATCACCCGAATGCTTGAAACCGGCCTGATTTCCAAAGAGACTCAGTCTACTAGAGGCGCTCATTATCGAATAACCGACCCCCTGTTTAATCTGTGGTTGCCAAAGATGAATGACCATTGCGAAAACAAGTAGTTTCATGAAAATTCAAAATTGTTACATCGCCCTCTGAGATAGTTCGGCGGGTTCCATTATCTACCAGGTAGTTATTGCAGTGCTCGCCATCGTGGACAACAAGGTGTCCGATGCTGACGCTGCCAAGGTGAAGGGTTATGACGGCAATATCGTGGTCAGTGTGCGTGAAGGCGGAAGCCAGTACTACGTGATGACGATATCCGACTCTGACGGCAAGATGACCGTGAAGAATGTCTCCGGACCGTACAAAAGCCGGTAATTATAAAATCTGACACAGGCCGTCTTTGGAATTGACACAGAGCGTCTTTAAAAAATACTGATTCCTCAGGGAAAGAGCAACCGGGAAACGGCTGCTCTTTTCTTTTGATTATCAGTGCGTTATGTGGGTTGTGTGGCTGGAAATGGAAATGAAATGCAGTAATGTTTATGAATTTTAAATAACTTTGTAAAAAAACGACGCGATATGTTTGATAATATCTTTTATACAAAGCTGCTAGACTCTTTTATTCAACACTATAAAAGAGAAAACAGATTCATTGAGTTCAAAAGCAACTATTTAGATGCGAAAGTTCTTGGTGAATATATTTCAGCATTGTCCAATGGTGCCTGCTTGGATCACGTTGATTTTGGTTATTTGTTTTTTGGCGTTGATAATGACACCTTGGCTGTTAAAGGAACGACTTTTGACCCTGAGCATACAAATATAAGGTCGGGCCAATCTCTGGAATTGTTCCTTCGATTGGGAATATCGCCGAAAATTCGTTTTGAAATAGGAGAATTCAGGTATAGTGATATGGTTCGAGTTGTCTTTGTAAAGATACCGGCTGCTGAAGGGGAACCTACAATGTTCAATAATGAACCTTTCGTCAGAATTAACGAGTCAAAGACATCGCTACGCCCATACACGGACTGGATACGTGAAATCTATAACTCAAAGACAGATTGGAGCAAAGTGATTGTTGACGATGCTACGATTGAAGATTTGGATCCTGAAGCAATAGCGGTAGCGCGAAAAGGATTCAAGGAACGTTATCCAAAGTTGTCTTCTGAAATAAATAGTTGGACTGACACTACATTTCTTGACAAGGCAAAGCTTACTATAGGAGGCAGCGTGACGAGGACGGCCTTGCTCCTATTGGGAAAGGAGGAATCAGCTCATCTCTTAGGACATATCGCACAAATTGACTGGAAACTTCAAACTGCGACAGAGTCGGCTGCGGAAGTATTCTCAGTTCCATTCTTGCTGTCCACAAGTAAGGTTTTGGCAAAAATCCGCAACTACAGATTTAAGATCTATCCTGACAACACATTGATTCCAACAGAAGTATGGAAATATGATGAAATGATCATCTTGGAGGCTTTGCATAATTGTATTGCACATCAGCGCTATCAGTCGAATTGCCGTATTATAGTAACGGAGAAAGAGGAATGTCTGGAGTTCTGGAATGCAGGAGACTTTTTTGAGGGTAAATATGAAGACTATATTGAAGGAATCAAAACACCGAAGAAGTACAGGAATCCATTTTTGGTCCAGGCTATGGTCAATATCAAGATGATTGATTCGCAGGGTTACGGAATTCATACAATGTTTGTCCGACAAAAAGACAGGTATCTTCCTATGCCTGATTATGACCAGACAGAAGATGGGGGAGTGAAACTTATTGTGCCTGGAAACGTGATAGACATTGATTATAGTGTCCGGCTTATCCAAGATGCCAGCATTGATCTTTCCACTGCAGTGCTTCTTGATCGTGTCCAGAAGCGTAAACCTCTTTCAGACGCTGCGATAAAAGCGCTGAGAAAGGCAAATCTTATTGAAGGAAGAAAACCTAATCTGTTTATTTCCAAATCTTTGGCTCAATCAATGGGCAAGGAGATAGAGTATTCAAAGCGAAAAGGATTTAGCGATGAATTTTGCTGTGACTTGATACTTAAATCTTTGAAAGAACACAAATCCTTGTCTCGAAGTAAGATAAACGAACTTGTCCTTGATTATCTTCCGGCAGACCGAGATATGCAGAACAAAATCTACAAGATTGGCAATCTTCTTGCAAAACTGAAAAGAAGACAACAGATTTACCTGAACAACAATAAAGAGTGGACGCTTAAAAAGTAAGTAAAATTTACTCGTCATTTTTGACGGTTTACTTACTCGTTTTTTGTTGAAAAGATACTTTGGAAACTTTCTGAGCTTGTTTTTACTTGTTGAAATTACTCGAAATTTACTCGTCGTTACTCGTGTTTTTACTCAGTATCAGCTTCCTCCTACTCGATTGTATGTCGGAGATATGGCGTTTGTGAAGATAAACCGAAATATATGACAGACGTATGAAACGATTGATAGCCATTTGTGGGCTTGACTGCGAAAAGTGCGATGCCTATGCGAGGGCTGCCGGATGAATGGGGCTAAGACCTTTTACTGCAACTTCTTGTGTGAAATCCGGAAATGCGCAAATGCAAATGGCTTCAAGACTTGCGATAAATAATCCGCAAAATCTGCGGAAACTTACACGCATGACAATACGTCCATTATCTTGACAATACTTCTCGTTCAATTCATCATAGATGAGAAAAAATCAACAAGGTGTCAGACTCTGACGGCAAGATGACCGTGAAGAATGTCTCCGGACCGTACAAGAGCCGGTAGTTCCGAAAATTGACACGGATCATCTTTAAATTCGACACAGTACGTCTTTAAAAAAAGAACTGATTCCTCAGGGAAAGAGCAATCGGAAAACGGCTGCTCTTTTCTTTTGATTATAAGTGTGTTATATATCTTGCTAAATATGTGCCAGGGAAGTCCATTGCCAAGTTCCAGGAAACAAAGGCAATCTTTACCAACACCTGATCCGGTTAAGGATCCATTTGTGACATTGTGCCAAAAATTGTATCAAATACAAAAGGTGAAATGTCATTTTCTTATCTAAGAATAAATATCCGTGAAGTAATTTCCCATCTTTGACACTTTGATTTTAAGATATCAAGGCCCCAG
>ULUV01008404.1_pt1 | contig 42147 bp, 30 predicted proteins | sample 1958921 | NCBI WGS metagenome assembly ULUV01 (sample SAMEA4835772, study PRJEB28245) | human gut metagenome | biome: gut microbiome; material: fecal sample | place: Denmark | collected 2008
CGCTCGCCGTATCGGCACTTAGAATTATGCGGTGTTGCCTTAATTTATTTTTACCTGTCTTGTCCCTTCGGAACGAACCAACAAGAATTTCTTGTGAGTTGCCTCATAGTCCAGCTCACCGTTTTTGTATATTCCATCGATACGCGAAATAATTTTAGCTATTATGATAAAAGCGAACCTGCTTGCGTTGTAAGCAGGTTCGCTTTTTCAAATAACTATTTCGAAAAATCAGCCGGGCTATCAAACTGTAATTTATCAGAATCACTTTGATTGGGCAAAACGGTACGCCTGTTCCATCCAGTCGAATAATTCTTTGTCCAAATCCGACGGTTTGGTGATGACAAAATGCGTTGTCCACCGTCCCGGATGCGGTTCGGTTTTTGCCGCCACCCGGTCGGACTCCAGCGGGGCGGGCAGTCCCAATGTAAGTACAAAATAATCCTTGGACAGATCCACCTTCTTTTTGACCTTTAGGAAAGATACGCAGGCATAAAGATGCCGATTGTAATATGAGATTTGGGCTTTTTGCACCTTGATTCGGCTTTCGGGAAAGCGGGTAAACAGTTCTTTCTGAAAATGCTCATACAAAGGATAGACGGTTTGGTGCTGATCAAAGAAAAGCAAGGTGTCTTGCATTATAGTATCCATTATGCTCGCTCTCCCACACAAATTTCGATTTGCAAAACCGGGAGCCATCTTAATCAAACAATGTTCTCAGCCATGCCCAAAGCCTCAAAATGATAACGCGGTTTACCCACGCTTCTTTTGCCATACTCGATGGCCTCTTTCGGGCAATAGCAAATACAGGCCATGCAATGCGTACAATTTGACCCCCAGACAGGTTTATCCTTATCCAGACGGATGTTATTCAATGGGCACAGCTGCACACATTTTCCACAGCCGATACAGGCATCACTTACCGTAAAAGCGTCCGCCTTGACGATTCCCTTGTAGAAAATGGGATTTACCGCGCTGCTCATAAAGCGGTCATACAAATTATTTCGCGGTGCGGGAAATTCCATCCCATTACGGATACAGTCAATGATGCTTCGGATAGCGGGCTTTGCGTTCTCGACAATCGCTTTTGCTTCCTGCTTGTCCGGTACCGAGAACAAAGCAATATAATTTTCCGGCATAACGATTTGGGCCGTGCCCATGTAGGTAAGGGCTTTCTGTGCGGCAAGCTCCTGGTTGTACTTTGCTGCATTGCCGATCTCGCTGCCGCAATCCATCACGAACCAGATGCGTTTAGCGCTGACTAAATCCACTTTTTCAAGCCAGTCGGAAACAATATGCGGAATACGCCAAGCATAGGTGGGCGTGACCAATATTACATTTTCCTCTGTCTGAACAGACGAGGTGTCTTCCGCCTTGATGCGCTCATTAAGATTGAGGCAATCTGTTTCAAGCGCGGACGCGATACATTTTGCAATAAATTTGCTGTTGCCGGTGCCGGAATAATACAGAACCATGTTCAATCTGCCTCCATATCTCCGCACAAACGGTCTGTCACAAGGGCCTTGCAGCGCTCCCTGTGGGCAACATGCAGCGGATGATTTTGGAATGCTTGTAAGGCATCTGCATCCCGCAGCTCGGAATAGAATACGAGATCGTATTCCCTGCCGGCAGTGTTTGTATTGATTTCTGCGCAGCGGAGGCCTTCAATATGACCGACCATTGTCGCAACGGATTTTTGCAGGAACGCCAGTGCTTCCGCTTCTTTGTGTTCCGCTTTAACCGTGTCAGTGTATTTCCAGAATAAAATGTGACGGATCATAGCAATTTCACTCCACAAATTTAGCCATGTACTTCAGATTTCGAACAAAATGTCCCTTGTTCTTTGGAAAACAATCACGAATATCCGTGGCTGGGCTGTCTGCAAACTTGTCTCCTCTACCAGCACTTTCCTAAATCTGACGCAATGTAAGAGTCCACATACGCACCATCTTTCAAAGAAACCATATACAAATTTCCATGAATTCCAATGATCGTTCCCTCTTGACCACGATACCGAACCCGGACGTGATCGCCGACGCTAAATTGCAAGCCCGACATTTTACCAGAATCTTTATCCGTAAGCGCACTGAAGAATAACGCACTTAAAAGACCGGGGCGCTTATGTTTGCGTTGTGGTGTAATTTCCTCTGATTCTTCATCACACACTCTCTGCAAACGAATTCCCTGATTTTGAGCAATTTCAAGTACCTTTCGGCGAACATTGTCATTACCAGTTTCAAAGTAAATATCATCCAACTGCGTTTGCGAAAAAGTACACGAAGAAGTTTTCAGAATCATATACAGCCCTTCATCGGCTTCGCATTGGGAAAGTTCCAGAATTTGCTCAGCAGTGGATTGGATACCGGCACTGGCAGCTCGTTTCATTAAGCGCCCGGCTGCTTTTTCATCCAAAATATCCCGCGCAACATCTACAATTTCTGCCGGGTTCACACCCGCATTCAGCATTGCATAGGGCAGCCTTTTGATTTGGGTAAAAGTAGCCCAGCCGTAAAATTTACTGTAATATTCTTCCCATGTCATAATCTGCCCGCTTTCTGCGCTTATTCAACCCCCAGCGCCTTAAACACTGCGTCCTCAGCATTCTGGTATGGAATCAGCTGGAAGGCCGTCATCAGGTCTGCCGGCACCGTGGCAAAGTCCACCATAGACACAGCCGGCAGCAGCACTTTCTTCGCACCGCAGTCTGCACAAGCCTGCAAGGTGTTGGCCAGTTCATCTACTTTAATCAGCGTGCCTCCGATGGAAATATCGCCCAGCACAGCAAGACTGCTCAGCGTCGGGCGTCCGATGGCAATGGAGCACAGTGCGATCACGGTGGGCAATGCCAACTTTTCCGTCATGCCGATACCCTGCAGATCCTGATAGTTGACGATGTAATCCTTTGCCGTGGTGCTGATGTTGCCGCTGATATGCCGTGCATTGGCTTTCAGGAAATTGAAGGCAGTGTTGGCGGCTTCCTTCGCCTTGCCATCACTGCCAAGGCCGGTCTTATCAAACTTGCCGCTGCCGGGCAGCATTTGACTTTCCAGACGGAACGCACCGATCATGCCGGACTTGCCGCGAGAAATCGTGTATAACTGGCCCGGCGCACCCATGCCTTCAGGAATCAGCGTATCGCCGCCCTGCTCCGGTACAGAAACATACTTTTCCTCAAAGGTTTCGTTATCAATGTAGGAGAAGTTCACATCATAGAACTCCATGCCGCCCAGCTTCTTCAACTGCTCCTTGACACGACGGCGCATCTCCAGCGAGAGACGCAGCACTTCTTCCAACTCGTCTTTGCTGAACTCGCCGTTGGGGTACATCAGCTTTAAGTAGCCATCCACCATGCGGCGCACGGCAATCGTATCACGCTGGTTCAGGTTCTTGCCTAGCTTGAAATACTTATCCAGCGCATCGCCATATTGCACCTTGCGCAGCTCGCGGATGAATTCCGCCATGTAGTCACTGATAAAGCCGTAGCTGTTGGTGAAATGCTCCGGACGGAATTTCGGGATTTCCCAGCCGGGCAAGTAGCAGTGAATACGGTCAAGGAATGCCGTGTCGGTGCCCATCTCCGGCGGGAACGGCTCAAACAGCGTGGAGGTTTTCAACACAACGTCCACGCTCTGGTTGATATTGCCCACAAATACCATGGAGGCTGAGGCAGCCTTTTCCTCTTTGCCGCGCGCAAAGGAGCCGGACGCCATGTAGTCCTTCATAATCTGCACGCCGTCTTTGTCCTTGAACTTAATGCCGGCAACCTCGTCAAAGGCAACGCAGTCCCACAAACCGACCAAGCCCACGGTCTTGCGCCCCATGTTATAGAACAGGTTGGCCACGGTGGTCTGACCGCCGGAAACCAAGATACTGTTGGGCGAAATTTCCTTATAGATATGGGATTTACCGGTGCTGCGAGGGCCAAGCTCACACAGGTTGAAGTTATTCTCTACCAACGGAATCATACGGGTCAGCAGCAGCCACTGTTCACGATAGGTAAGCGATTCAGGCTCATAACCGGCAGAACGCAGCATCAGGCCCAGCCATTCTTCCTTGCTGAATGCCTTGCGTCCTTGCCTGATCTCATCCAGATCGACATGGGGCATCTGGATAGGTGTCACGCGGTTGATGCGGATCGGCGCAGATTTTTTATCTTCCTCGATAAATTCATAGCTCAGCTGCACAATGCACCAGATGCCGCCGCAGAGCAGGCGGTCATACTTCTGCGGGTATTCGTCCTCAATAGGAATATCCTTCACGCCCAAGTTCGAGAACTCGGCCAGATACACATCCTTGCGCATATCCAGATGCACCGTAACCATATCAATAATGGTATGGCTGCCGTTCATCTTCAGCAAGGAAAGAATCTTCTGTGCTTCATCCGGGCGTACAAAGTTGTCAGAAAGAATCTTCTTTACCGTTTCAACGCCGGTTTCAATAATAGCCGGGTCATCACTGCTGCAATACTGCCCCAGCAGGAATTCCAGCACATAGACAGGCACATTCGCGCCCTCTTTGATTTTCTTCGTCAAATCCTTGCGGACGATGCGGCCTTGGAACACCGTTTTCAGCCGTTGCTCATAGCTCAGCCCCGCCATGCTGTCGCCGCCAAGATCATACATGGCACGCTGCACTTCATCGAACAGGGTTTCATAGGCGTGCTGAATTTTTTTGAACTTCTCGTCTGCATCCGCATCACTGCTTACATCAGGGTGGTACTCCTTTGCCAAGCGCCGGTAAGCAGACTTGATCTCATCCGAGGAGGCCGTTTTGCTGACGCACAGCACCGCATACAGATCCGCATTATCGCTGAAATCCGGCTGCGGTTCCTTGGCTGCACCGGCAGCGTTATCCTGTGTGGGTTCGTCGTTGCCAATCTCGCGGCTGAATTCACTGTATTTATCATCCAAATCAGGCATTGTACTATCCTCCGTCAATTTTTCGGTGCTTCAGCAGGCATCAGGTTTTTTAAGTAGGGCAACAGCTTTTCGCGGTCATAGCCGCCGTTCGGGTATTTTTTCATAATCTCCGAAACAAAGCAATAAGCAAAACCCATAAACTCCTGAATCAAATTATCAAGCTCATCCTTGCAGTTGCCCTTGATGGACATAATCTGCGCAATCTGCCAGAACATCGGCGGCTGGTCCCCCTGTGGCGTCATCATCTGGCTGACCAGCTTCCATGCTTCACCATGGTTTGCCATATCCAGCACAAATTCTTTAGCGGTTGTTCCAAGCTCCAGGCGGTTTTCGGCAAAGACCATTTCAACTTCCAACAACTTATCTTTTGCAGGAATGTTCCCGTACATGATAATATCCGTAATCGTTTTCCCTATCAGCATGGATAATAACAGCTGCGGGTCATCAATTTCCCGCCCGCCATCGCTGCTGTTCAAAAGGTGATCCCAGATCACCTTCATTTTCTGGATGTGTTCCATAGAGCTTCCGCTGCCCCAAACATCCACCTTGGGCGGTGGGGCATGCATTGCGCGCTCAACCCCATCTGATGCCCGGCTCAAAAATCGCGTGCCGATGGTTTCTACACTGGATTGCAGCGGCCCGCAGAATGCAAAAGCCGCAATAAATCTTTGCAAGGGCGTGGTCAATTCATCGTATTTGCTTTGCGGAGTCCGGCATTTTTTCAGGCAGCGGCCCAGGCAAGTCCAGAATTCACCACACTCATCAACATCAACCCACCCCAGCGGGATCAGCTTCCTTACGTCTGCATCGGCACCGGTGGCCGCTTTAAAATCAGAAAACCACACACCGTCCGTGCCGCTGTTGATGATGTAATCCACCAAAATTTTCCGGTGGTCGTTCCAGGTATGGTCATTGCGGTAGATCTCCGCACAAACAGCCAACAACACCTGGGTTGCACCGTAATAAAGTTCTTTGGGGTAATGCACCCCATACGAACTTTCAGCAAATTTGCGCACACTCTTAATCCATTGTTCTGCAGCCTTTTGTGCTGCTTTATAGTTCTTTACCTCAAAATTTTGGATTTCCGTTTTTTTCTTTTTCTTTGCCTTAAAGTAATCGTGAACCAAGTGGTAGGTCATATAGTTCCACATGTTAAATCCACGGCTCATAATCGTTCCTTCCTTGCATCAGAAGCCAAATCCGAAGTCGTCCGCCATCGCAATGTCCATGACGACCTGACGGCGCAGCACCTCAACCGAATTTTTATCATCGTAGGCTACCAGATAATACGGCTTTTTGTTGTCGTATTTCCGGTTCTTGAAGCTAAACCGCAGGCGGAACATCCGCTCCGCCGCCGTCTCGCCGCGCTTGTCAGCCACCACGATATTCTCATTGGAGATGCGCTCGTTATCTTCTCCCACAAAGTACACGCGGAAGGTCGTCTCGCGCACGGTGTCGCTGATTGGCTCGTTCTGCATAAAGTCCAGCGCGGTGATCAGGTTCGTGATCTTCTTCAAAATGCTCACCAGCGTCAGCTGCACAGTCGTGGTCTCCATGCGGCCTTTCTCCATCCGCACGTCCAGCACAGGCACGATCATCTCCTGCGGGCTGGAGCCGCCGTGGACGTAGTTCTCGCCGCCGCCCGCCACCTTGAACACATTGGCCGCTGTCGGGTAGGACACCGTCAGCGTGTTCGTCTTGGTGTTCAGCACCGTGGCCATCGGCAGGCTGGCGACACCGGGCTGCGCAATGGGGTCAGCGTCCACAATAAAGCGGCGGTTCACAAACGCCGTCTTGGGGGCAGTGTTGGGAATTTTATCGCTCTCCGCCAGCGCGTGGCGCTTGTACAGGAAGCCATGATCCGCCGTGACGATAAAGTGCAGCGTGTTCGCGCTGCCCGCAATGCGGCGGATCATGGCAGCGATTTCCTCCACGGCCTCACGGCAGGCGGCAAAGACTTCGTCCTCGGTGTTGGGCTTGTCGCCGCGCGCGTCAATTTGGTTATGGTAAATGTACACGACTTGCTTGCCGGTAAAAACCGCCCGCAGGTCGTCTTTTTTCATGGTCTTCAGGGCGTCAAACTGGATGCACCCGCTCTGCGGCACGCGCTTTTGCAGCACAGCCTGCCGTTGCGCCAGGTTCTCGCAGGGCATATCGTCGATCAGCACCTGATACTCCGGCGTCATCTCCATCCGCGTATGGGGCAGCAGCGCTGCCATGCCCAACCGCGTGTAAGACGGCAGCACGCCCAGCCGGGGTGTCAGCTGCACAGTAGACTTCGGGTCCTCGGCCAGCAGGGCGGCAAGCTCCGCGCCCACTTCATAGCGCATGGCGTCGGAGATAATCACCACGGTGCGCTCCTTGTTGCCGGCCACACACTCCGAGAAAAAGTTCCGCTGCAGCGTCATTCTGCCCATGCCGGGTTCCTGCGGGAAATCCGTATTCCACGCAGGGATAATTTTTGCCAGATACTCCGTGTTGTAGATATTCTCAACCAGCCCCTGCAATTTGTCGTAGGCGGCTGGCTCGTCCAGCTTGTCGTAGGCCGTGTAAAACGCACGGTACTGCGCGTCAATTTTGTAATCCTCGCGGTAATACTGCGCCCAGACGTGCTCATAATCTGCCGGGGCGCGGTAGTGGGCAGCGCTGACGATATGCCACGCGCTTTCCAGCATGGCATACTGCACCGCCAGCTTGCGGCCAAAGTGGGTCTTGGCGCGGCGCTGGCACAGCTCCGGGATGTTCTCGCCGTTCAGCGCGGCGGTCACGTCCTCGGCTTGCAGGCGCTCGGTCATCCACCCGGTCAGCAGGTCATCCACGCAGGGCAGGCACTCGCAATCGGTCAGCAGGTCATGGGGCAGCTTGGCCAGCGCAACCTTGGCGTGCAGCGTATCCTGCACAGCGGCGGCCATTGCGTCAAAGGCATCACCGTAGTTGACATTGTTCATCATGCCGTCCATAAAGGCCAGCACACTGCCGGGCTTGGCGGCGGCAAACGGCTGCCATGCGTCCGGGATGACCTTCACACTGTGGGCAAGGCTTGTCACAAACAGGCTGATTTTCAGCTTGTCCACATTCGGCGCGGGCACGGCAAAGCCCAGCTCTGTCTCACAGTGCTTCCAGAACACCTCATCCAGCTTGTACTTTGCCAGCTCGTCCAGCTTGGGGTTGCCGTCCGGGGTGTCGGCCAGCAGGATTTCCCGCAGTGCGTCCTCAAACTGCGCGGTGCGGCACTTGCAGACGGTGCAGAGCAGCGCTGTCTCCACGGCATCCGCCGTGTACGCCGCCAGCTTGTAATCACAGAACCGCTGCTTGCGGGTCTGCTCACCGACGACCTTGGCATATTTCTGCAAGACGGCCTTGCCCTCGGCCCCAATGCCCAGATCGGAGCACAGCAGCGAGATCGGGTCGGCGTGGAACTGCTTGGAGTACAAAATCGTATCCTCCAAGTGGTTCTGCTCCACGGGGGGCTTGGGGAACGGCGCATAGATCAGGTAATTGCTCTGCGGGTCCTCGCGTTCCAGCAAAATCTTGGTTCTGAACTGGTTGGTAGGCGTCAGATGCCAGATTTTTGCATTTTGCAGCGGCATAGCGTCCACATCATCGGCAAAATAGCCGTTGTCATCGTACCAGAACACCAGCCTGCGCCCCTCGGACGCAAACTCGGTGTTCAGCTTATCCACGATTTGGTTGTATTTCAGTTCAGACATAGATTTTTCCTCTTACTGTGTGTATTTTCAGGCGCAGATTTGCCCTTCCTTGCAGCACTCGTAAATATATTCCCGCGACTGATAGCAAACGTCCGTGTTGTAGTTGCAAAGCACGGCATCGATCCATGAGGTATAAACTTCCACAAGGCGGTCAACCACATGGTCGTAGTCGTCATCGCAGACATCCTCGATCAGGCTGCAAGTGTAGAACAGGTCATTGTTGTTTTTCATAGTTTCTCTCAAATTTTCGCCAGAATTGCCTGCTTCTTGCCGTCGGCGCCGGTTTGGACTTTGTCGTAGTTGACTTTTACGCCGTCGTCGAGGTCGATGGGGATACGGGCGAGGGCGATATGACCAAGGCGATCGTCGTAATCTTTGCACTCTTTCAGCTGCTTGACGAGCTTTTCTTTGCGCTTGGTAGCTTGGGCGACCTCGCGGCTGGCGCCGTTGGCGATGGCGTCGTCCATGCGGGCAATCTCGCTCTCGTAGACCTGCTCCATTTTGTACAGGTAGTCGGCGCGGACAAGACCGGAGGTATCGGCGTTGTAGCGGTGCATATAGATCAGCGCCTTGAAGCCGTTCTGCTTGCCGCTGTCGTACAGCCAGTAGATGGGGCGTTTCTGGTAGATTTTTACATGGTCGGCGTAGAAGCCGTTCAGGAAATAGTTGCGGATGACGGCGCGGGGGCTGGTGCCCTTAACGCCAAGTGCCTTGGCGATGAAAGCAAGGTTATCTTCCAGGGTATCGGTACCGTACACGACTTTTACAAACTCCACAAAGCGGCCAACAATATCATCGGTGAAGTATTCTTCGTCGGTGATGGGCAGCACGTTGTCTGCGTCCGGGATAAAGGTTGTATATTTGCTGTCATCCCACTTACCGCCAGCATAGGCAAGGCCGTCCACATCCAGAGAGTAGCGGCCAAACATGCAGCCAACCGCATAAGAAAGCAGGCTTTTGATTTCCCGTGTCAGGTCAGCCCGGCGCACGGTAACGTCCTTATCCTCCACTTCGGGGGTCAGTTCATCCTGCAAGCCGTAAATATCAATAAAGATGCGGTTCAGCTCTTCCTCATTGGCTTTGAGCTGGTTAAAGCGCTGGTTGCACTCTGCTTCCCAAGCGGCGAATTTATCAGAAATTAGGGTTCCCAATAGTATTACCTCCATGTAATAATTCTGGATAGCGTTCAAAATCGCTATTGCTCAATGCGTATTTATCTACATACTTTGCTAGGGCTGTAAACTTGTACGAATCCGGAAGATCTATTTCTTCACTAATTTCATGCCATTGCGGTCCCATCTTTTCCATCAATCCTTGCCTTATTAGTCCCTGTACCTCATCGCCATACCGAAGCCCACCTTCTTCTGTATAGTTTCGCTGTAAAAACTCTAAATCTTCTTGCAAAGTATCATTTATCACATTGCAGATTCTAAAATACATTGTTTTATCAATGTAGGAATACACAAAGCTAAATGTTGCATTAACAATAAAATCCATTTTCTTTTCTGTTTCTGCACTATCAATAATTTGAATAATACGTCGGGCATTTTCTCTCTTTTTTTCTTCATTTTCATCTTCAAGTTTTCCGTAGAATTTTGCCCTGTCTTCTTCATTTAGGTCCCCACCTTTTAGCAAACGCTTAAACTTTTCCCAAAAAAATGCGTCTCGAAAAGAAATTGCCGTCTTTACAGATGTCGCAGCAATCTTTACTGGAATCGACGCTTCATTTAGCAATAAAGATACCAATTCTTCAATCAAATCTTGAGCAGATCCTACTAGAGCGCTTGTCATCTCATCCATGTGATCTTTCTCCTTATACATTATTTTTACCATTTTAAATGTCTGTCATATAAAGTTGCTTTCTTTTTTCAGATTAGTGGGTGTCGCTTAAAGTCCCACGAGGTCTCGAATGAGTCCCAGTCAGATTTGGAAAGCAAAATATTTTCCTCGCTCTGATGGCATTCATTTTTTATTTCAAATAGTGGCAATTTCGCCACAGCACTCTGCGTGTAATGTATGGTCGGACACAAAAACTCTAAAATTTGATTTATAACCTTGGAATTCATGACTGCCAAGAACTTATTTTTATTATAATTTATCACATTACCTTTTTCCAAAAATATCATTGGCCCTGTTGAATCAAACACAAAACCGTTGCCATAATATCTGAGAGCATAATCTCCCGTAGAAACATCGGAGTACGAGAATCCTTCATGAAAATACAAATTAGGATTACGAACAACTGCTTTTTTATCATTGCGTAACAAATTTCCATCGTCATTCCAATCGATTACATAATCACGATTTCCGTACCACTTTCTAAAACTTCCCCCTTTGCAATATGGAAACCATTTTTTCCCCGATTCACATGCATCTTCAAGAGAGGTTGCTTTAACATTCATTTTGCTCACATCAACTTCATACCAAAATCTTAGATACTTATCATTGTTAGATGTTGCAAGACCTTGTTTCGGATATGCAAGCTCTCCTAGTTTTCTTCCATTTTTAAATGCATTTACAATCTTATCAGATATCCAATATGTAATTAACGTTCCTGGAATAGCCTCAAAATCTTCACTACTTTTAATATATCTTCTCTTTTCGTCATAAAATAAGCTTTCTTTCTCACTGCCGCCGTCAATCAAGCGGCAGTAAGTCCCTTTATACCCCTTGATATGGCTGTTGCGCATGACAAAGCTGGTGGTCTGCACCACCTCGCCGCCGATTTCATCAAAGCCGCGTGCGCCGAGGTGCGCCATATTGATCGTGTCAATCAGCTGTAATTTTGCCCGCAGCTTTTCAAAGCTGGAAAGGAACATCCACGCGTGCTGAGTAATCATGGCCTGATACCCGCCGCGTTTGTCCATTTGGGCGCAGCGCTCGATAAACACCGCAAACAAATCACTCTTGCTGTCGGGGTAAACCTTTTTCACATAGTCGGACAGCCGCGCGTTCATGCCGCTGCCGCCCATATACGGCGGGTTCGTCACGACTACATCATATTTCTGCACCAGCATCCGGGCCTGTTCCACCAGCGGGCACAGCACACGCAGCAACTGCCCTGCTACAAACTGGTCGGTAAAGCTGCCCATGTTGGACGCACCGTCCACTTCCCGCAGCTGCTCCTGCAAGGCGTCCAGCTCTGCCAGCGTAACTTTCGGCTGCAAAATGCTGCCGTACTCTTTCGCGTTCTTAAAACCATCCAGCAGGGCGCGGGCGGTGGATTCCTGTTTACCAAGGCGACCCAGTGCGTCAGTGGTCAGTTCTCCGCTCTCCTGTATCGCATAAACGTGCGGGTTCAGATGCCGCCGCAGGAAGCGGCTGTCGTACTGGCAGCCTTTCATCATCACGACAAAATAGGCCATCTGCGCGGCGCGGTCATCAATGTCCAGACCGTAGAGGTTATGCTCCACAATGCTGGCGGCAGCATCACGGTCGGTATAGCCCGCGCTGCGGTAAATCTGCATCAGCACATCAAACAGATACGCCAGAATATGCCCGCTGCCCATGCAGGGGTCGATGCACTTTATATCCTCCGGCGTCAGGGCGGCGTACCCCTTACGCAGCTCTGCCAGCTGCTGCGCTACCTGCGGCTCCTGCGGGGCTTCGTCCAGATAATACTTCCACTCGGATTTATCAAAATCCGGGTGTCCCTCGCTCCACAAACGGCCAAGGCTGTTTTCGACCATGTACCGCACGATCCAGTCCGGCGTAAACAGCTGGGTGGCGGCGGGGATGTTCTCGGCGCTAATCTTGATGTTCTTTTTGAGGTTGGCGAACACCTGCTCCTTCGGCTCGGTATTGTAATACTGGTACAGCCAGCCCACGATCTGCACAGCCCCGCCTTTATTATCTTCTTCGAGCCAGTCGGATTCGGGGATGTCGTTTACCAGATGGCAGACCACGCCGTCCTTATCCGTGAAGGAGAGCGCCAGCAGCAGCGGCATATAGTCGTCCACCTGCTCAAACAGGCGGGGCAGGCAGTCGCCCAGCGCGGCACACTGTTTGAGAAACAGCAGCTGGAATGCCTCGTCCAGCTTGTTGTCGTTTTTGAGGGTCACGATCTGCTGCTGCTCTGCCGGGGTGTAGTCCAGCACTGCATCAAACGGGCTGGTGACGATCTGCGGCTCAGCGCGTCCGTCCGCGCTGGACAAAACCCGCGTGCGGCTGGGCAGCAGGTCGTTGACCTCCATATACCGCACCGCAATCAGCCGGTTGAACCATGTGTAGGCAACCTTATCCACCACAGTCTGGTACGCCGCCGTGTAGCTGCCCTGCTTGGCGGTCTCCTTATTCAGCTCCGCAACAAAGCGCTGCCGCTGGGTGACGGCGTCACCCTCGATGCGGTAGGGCTGCGGCAGACCAACGTCAAAGAATTGCACGGTTTCATTGGACTGTGGCAGCAGCTCGACAACAGCGGTTTCCGTCACGCCAACCAGCCCGGCGCGGTATTTGGTATCGGCAATCAGCTTATTGCGCGCCCATACAGCAAACTTTTTGATTGCGGGTTTGTCCATGTTATACATCTCCTATGTTTTAGGATTGACTTTGTAGGGTGGGGCGGGCGGATGCGAGCATCCGCCCCTACGGTTGGATTAGTTCTAAGTTATACGCAAGTTGATTCCAAGTTAGTTCCAAGTTAGTTCCAAGTTGGTTCCAAGTTTGGCATAGTGTTAGCTTTGCGTCATAATACATCAGTTGTTAATATGCCACCTTGCAGCGCTCGTTTTTCCATCACAATGCACCTTGTCATTGTCTTTGAGTTCTTTCATCAATGCTTTTATCTGATTGCGACTAAGGCTTGGCAAAACTTGCTGCAATTCTTTGAACGGAGTTCCAACAGCATTGTTTTGACGTATATGTTTCAGCAGCAGCTCCTTGTTAGTATCACGATCCAAACCGACACGCCGTGTATGGATGCCGGATTTACCCGTGGCTGCATAAAGACTTCTTGCAAGAATATATTTCTTGCGTCCAATATGCTCAACAATACCCATGCCTGTCAATCTATCCAAGCGGGATTGCATTTTTGGCGTGAGTGTACGCTCGTGGTACAGCGCGTCAATGGTCAGGAAATCCTCGGTGGACAGAAGTTCGCCACAGTTTTCACTGATTCGGTTGATAACAGAAAGCATTGCTTTATCAAGAATCAGTCCGTTCAGCGTGACAATCACAAAAAAATCGTCCGTTCCTGTAAAATCGGGAAGGGGTTTTGCCTCCTGCACACTCAACTCGAACATCAGATTCATGCCTTGTCCGGAGCGCTCCACCATACCGCATAGGGCAAAAATTTCAGCGATGCAACGATTGCGCGGCAGCTGGCGATCCAGTACATTATCAAGTGTTATGCCAAACGGGAAACCTCCGGGGCTTTCCACAACCAGTCTATCACGGTACTGGCGCACAAATATACTGCTGCCATACTGATAATTGCGGTGGCTTACTGCATTCAGGATTGCTTCGCGCACGACACGTTCATTGAAGGTAAAAATGTCAAATATAAAGAAACCTTCCTGATAATGCTGTTTATCATTCCGCAAGTTGACAAGCTCCCAAATGCGGTCATAACAGGCAAAGAATCCGACACGAAACTCTTCTCTCTGGTTTGCGGGGCCGGACGCTTCGGATGAGCGGTATTCAAAAATGATTTCTGCCTGCGGCAAAAACTTTGTGAGCGCCGCTCTTTTTCCGAACAGAACCAGTGCGGCATAGGTTAAGCCCTCGTCCGTAATTGCGCCGCAATCGTGGAGAAGCTGCTCTTTGGAAAGTGTCGCAAGCTGCTTTTTCTTGCTCTTTGCAATCCACATTGCTCGGAAGTTTTCAATGGCGGATTCGTCTAAGTCGTCCACCGTTGCACCTGTGCAGATTGTTGCGGAGAAATCGCCGCCTGTTTCTTCGTAGATATTGCGGCGCATATCCTCCGGCATGGGCTTTAGTTCATCCGCCTCGTAAATCCACGCCACACCACCATATTGTACCGGCAAACCAATCGGACGACTCTTTACATCAAATACAAGAACCCTTTTCCCATCATAGGTGAAAAGTCGGAAATCGATGTTGATCTTCAGTTTTTCAATCAAACCCATGCGTGTGCGCTCTGGCTGGTCGAAGGCGGCACTGCCGACCACTTTACGGGGTCTTTTATCCGTGATGCCAAATACCAATGCGCCACCACCATTGTTTGCCAAAGCACAGCAACACTTTGCTGCTTCACCAAAATCAAAACGATTTTTTGCTTCCTTAAATTGGACGTGTTCGCCCTCTTTGGCCTCTAAAAGTTCTTGAACACTTTCAAAATAGGTCATAAGATTTCTCCTTAGTTTAGAACTCCACGTTCACAATCGTGTCGGGGTCAAGTTCGGATTCAAGGCGGCGGCGCAGGGCAGCGAGGTAGGCGTCAATGTCGGCATCGCTCTCGATGCGCCAGCTGGTGGTCTGGGTCAGGGATTTGATGGCGAGGTTCTTGCGGCGCTTGGGCTGCGGTTTGGGTGGCTGCGGGATGACGGGGTCATCACCACCAGTCGGCGGTGTCGGGGGCGTCGGCGGAGTAAGTTTCTCATCCCGCTTATCCATCTCGTTCAGCAGGCGGATGCGCACGGCATCGGCTTGGTCTGCATAGCTGCGCAGGATGGTGACATTATTGCAGGTTTCCGCCTTTTTCTTCAGCTCGTCAAACTGCGCGGCGTAGGCGTTGCCGTACTGCGCCTTGTAGGGCTTTTCGTCCAGCACTTCCAGCACGCGGGCGCGGTCCGCTGCAATCGTGGAAAGCACCGGTTTGGTGGCCGCTTCCAGCACTTCAACATAGGCTTCGTTGTACTGGTCCAACAGGGCGGGCAGCTTCTGAATTTGCTGGTACGGCTTGGCAGCGCGGAGGATGGCGTAAATCTCTTTGACCGTGTTTTCGACTTTGTCGTTGACGATAAAGCTCTTGCTATCCTCATAAATGCGCATCAGATCCAGCGCTTTATCAAAGATTTCTTTCTGCACACCGGCAAAGAACGCCTTGACGGGGTCGTAATCCTCGGCAAAATCGAGGAAGTCGTCCTGCCGCTGGTACATCTGTTTGTAGAACTCCATCGGGTCGTTCCACTGTGCCACGGGGCGCAGCAGCGCAAGGCCGCTGTCGATGACTGCCTTGCCGGGGTAGGGCTTGACGTAATCGTACTGCTTGCGGTTGGCCAGCGTGGCGGCAAGGTCGGCGCAGGCTTTGCGGCAGGCGCGCATCAGGCCGTCCTCATCCTCGGTGGGGGCGTTGTTGCCGAACAGCTCACGCATGATTTCGCGCACCATGCGCACCCATTCGGGCTTCGGGTGCTCCTTGCGGCTCGTCAACAGCTTGTCGAGGAACTCGCGCTTGGTGATATAGCGGGCGATCTCGTCGCCGTTGGCGGCGCTCAGGGTCAGCACTGCGCCGTTCAGCGTCAGGCTGATCTGCCCCTTTTTGAACAGGTGGGCGACGATCCACTCCACGTCATCATCCACAAAGCCGTAGGGCGCTTTGGTGAAGCGGTCTTTCAGCGACTTCATGGAGGTGTTGGCGTGCAGGGCGGAGTTGTTGTCAATGTAGGCCAGCACATCGTCCTGCGCGGGGGCGTTCGGCTCGGCGGAGGTGACGGCGTTCAGGCTCATCTGGTGGTTGGGGCGGAACTCCTTGACGACATCGTCCTCATTAAAGGCGGTATCGATGTAGGTCAGCTTGTGGTAGACCGTGTCCACAAGGCGGGCGAGGGCTTCGCCGATGCGCCCCTGCACGTCCTTGGCGGACAGCTGGGCAATATCGCCGTTGACGTAGATTGTGGCAGATTTCAGCGCATCGACCAAGTAGATTTTGGCGTTGCTCAGGCGGGTGCGCATCTCCTTGGTCTTATTCTCGCAGATGGCCTCGTAGCGCTCGATTTGGGAAGCCGCGTTGGTGCGCAGATACTTCTCGATCTTCATTGCCTGACTGATCTCGTTGAGGAACTCGCGGTCATCGGGCAAGACAACGAGTACTTCCCTGCCCTGCCCGGACATCAGGCGCAGGCGCTGCTCATCGGTGCCATCGCTGTAATAGGGGGTCAGCACGCGGACGCCGATGTCATAATTCTGGTTGACCTTGAACGGCTGGTCGTCCACCTGCTGGTTGTAACTGAACGTATAGCGGCCATTGAACTTGGGGTACTTGTATTTGGATTCGGTCAGGATCTGGGTGTAGATCATGTCCGCCGTGCGGTGGATGATGTCGGTCATTTCCACATTCTGGCGGTTGATGTCGCGGCCAATTTCCTGCTCTTCCTCGGTCAGGAATACGTAGACATCACCGTTTTTCTGCACAAGCGTTTCGCGGATCAGCACCTCCAGCGCGTCCTGCACCTTCTGGGTCAGGGCAAGGCGATCCTCGTCCATGTCGGAGATGAGCAGCGTCGTCAGGTTGGTGACGGTGGCTTTCTGGAACTCCTTGACATATTTGACGAGGAACAGGGCTTTCAGCACGCTGACGGCAAAGCAGTCGTCGCTGCCGTCCGGGTTGATGTTCTTGTTGTCCAGCGCCTGCATGATGACGCGGCGGTGGGCGGCATCGAGAAATTCATCCAGCGCGTCATAGAACAGGCTGAACGGCACGAGTGCGCCGTCAGACTTGTTTTGCAGCGCTTCGGCGGACTCCTTGAACAGCGCCAGCATCGAGCGCTCGCCCTCAGACAGATGCTTGCCGGACGCGCCGTACTGGCGGATGGAGGTCAGCACGCTGCCCAGCAGCTTGAACTGGTAGGGGATGAACGGGTAGACATCCACGAAGTCGCGGGTGTCATCGTAGAGCTTCATCTCCGGCAGATCTTCAAATTTCAGCTTGTTCTTCAGGGGCGTGGCTTTCTGCTCATACAGCACACGCAGGGTCTGGTCGGCGGTGTCGGTCTTGGCAAGGATACGCTTTTTGATGACCTCGTCCACGTTGGCGCTGGACAGCGACAGGCGGGTGTCGAACCGACCCTGAATCTTGGAGAAGTCGTTGCCCTTGACCTGTGTGATGGAATCCACATCCTGCTGGCTGGTGACGATGACCCACGCCTTGCCCTTGCACTCCTTGCCCAGTTCCTCACGGATGGTTTGCAGGTTGAGCATCAGGCGGGAATCGTCGCCGATGTACTGGCCGACCTCGTCCACGAGGAAGCAGACGTGATGATTGTGACCCTTTTTCTCGATGTACTCGCGCACCATGCGGGCGAAGTTTTCGATGCTGATCTGGTAAGGCTCGGCGGCCTTTTCGCACCAGTTGCGGGCGGCGGGTTCGCTCATGTAGTCCATATCCACCAGAACATCCACGATGTCATCTTGGATGAAATCGAACTTGCGGCGGGAATCCTCCCAGCTTTTGCCGGTGGCGGCGGCGAACTCCTGCTTGAACTCATTGTAGCGGCCATCCTCGGACAGTTGGCGTTCGAGGTCGGCCACATAGGGCATCGAGCCGTAGAAGCCCTGCATCTCGTTGAACACCTTTAGGAAAACCGTAACGATGGCATCCTTGGACTGCTTGCCAGTCTGCTCGCTCTTGGAGTCGATGTTGAACAGGACAACGTCAGTGGGAGTGTCGGCAGCCAGCTTCATGTCTGCCAGCACCATGGCATCCTCAATCTTATGATCGTCAATGAAATAGTCCACGGCACGCTTGCCGCCGATGAGCTTTTGCCCGTCCAGCAGGTAGGAGAGGATTTTCAGGAAGTGCGATTTACCACTGCCGAAGAAGCCGGAGATCCAGACGCCGGTTTTGGTGGTCTCGCCCACGATGCCCTTTTTGTAGTTGTCGAAGAATTCGCGGAAGTGCTTGGACAGTTCGCGGGTGACAACGTATTCTTCCAGTTCCTGCTTGGCGTTGCTGTCCTCGCCTTCGCCGACAACGATAACGCCCTTGATGTCACGGTCAATAGGCTTTTTGAACATATCTTTGATTAACACGGGAACTTCCTCCTTACGGTTTTACAAGCCGAAACGCGCGGTAGTAGTTGTCATCTTTCAGTTCATCAAATAGGATCAGGGATTGTTCATCATACGTGCCGGGGAAGAACAGCACAACTGGCACGCGACCAAAGGATTGGCTGAGATTGTTCAGTACCTTGTGGGAACGCAGCAGCGGGTAGCACTTGCCGATACCGGTCAGGAACACGATGGCGTTTTCTGGGGTGTTTTCCTCGATATGGCGGACGATCAGGCTGTCGTCATCGTTGACGCAGAGCAGGTTGCCCACGGCTTTGACGATGCGGTCAATGCCGCGGCGATCCTCAAAACGGTAGCACTGGTCGAGGAAGCCTTCTTTTTCCAGCGTGTCGATGATGTAGTCGTATAAATCAAAGACGACGAGTTTGAAATCGTCGTTGCCTGTGGCATTCTTTTGCTGCATCCGTTCGATGCGGGCGCGGACTTCCAGCTCTTTTTCGGGTGGGTAGTCGAACACCCAGTAGTTGACCTCGTTAGCGCGGCCACGGTTCTTACGGAAAATCGGTTTGCGAATTTCCAGCTCCATGGCATCGAGGCGTTCTTCAAATGTCATATCAGTTTTCCCCCGTCAGCGCGGCATACATAGGCTGCAAGCCGTTGTCTTTCATCCAGTATTCCAGTTCACGGTCAATGATGGGCTTGGCGTAGCGGCGCTCGGTTTTGCCGTGGTCGGTGAGCCCGGCTTCATACAGCAGATTTTTGTAATAGCTGCCAAGGCGCTTGAGCGTGTAGTCCGTCCACTCGGCCACTTTTTCATCCTGCGACTGCTTATCCTTGAAGAAAAGGCGGATGTCGGCATCCGAAAAAGCGTTGACACCAAGCTGGACTTTCTCGCGGATGACCTCATAGCAGAAATCGAAAAAGAGCGTGTCGTTGCCCATGCAACCCAGCAGGCAAAACAGCTTTTGCGTGGCCGGGTCGCCAAAGACGAACATCGGCAGGAAACTGTCCGGCAGCGTTTGCATCCGGGCCTCCACCGTGTTGCAGGTCATCTCGGCGCGGGCCGGCGAAGCGGCAGAAAAGAGGTTTTCCTCACGACTGCGGGTGCGGAGTCCCTCCCACGTTACGCCCTGATCGCGCAGGATGGCGGCTTTTTTGAATTCCAAAAACCAGAACGGGTGCTTGACGCCACCTGCACTGTATTCTTTACGCACCATGGGTGGTCTCTCCTTTGTCATCCGGGATGATTTCCATAATGTCACCCACATCAGCGTCAAGTGCAAAGCAGATGCGCGCCAGCACATCCGTGGTAACATTATCGCCGTGGGTGAGCTTATTCATTGTATAGTGGCTGACCTGTGCAGCCTTTTCCAAATCGCGCTTTTTCATGTCGTGATCAATCAACAGTTTCCATAGTTTTTTATAACTCACAGCCATAGATTGGTCCTCCCTGTTGTGCAAGCTAGTATTGTACCAAGTATACCACATTCTTTCTGGAAATTAAACACAAATGTTTTCTTTCGCTAACATTATGTTTGGGTTATTTCAGGTGTTTTCTCCATGAGTTTCATCCACAGATCAACAAGCATATCGACTATACGTTGATTCTCTTTGCGGTTCAAAATCGTTGCTTTCTCTTTCGTCAATCTGCATAACAAGCCAATGAATATTTCTACGTGTTGAACACTGTTAAACAATCGCTTTGATTCATGTAAAAATTCATTTCCGTACTTTTATTCTACATCTAAGCCTATACCATAATTGGTACTTCTTCAGCTTTCAATGAAAATTCATCAGCTTATCTAAATTGGATTCGGTGTAATTGTGCATTATGAACATCTTCTTTACAAATAATAAACGGCGGGGGAGAATATGTCTCCCTCGCCGAAATTTTCCTTCGGAAATTGCTGCGGTTTTGTCTGTCAAGACTGGCGATAGGCTCTCAAAACCGTACCGCCAGTGGTGAAAATTCACGCTGCAACAAAAAAGCGCATCCTGCTTTTCGGCAGGATGCGCGCAAAATCGCTTGTGGATATTTTCAGGCAAATGGGATAAATTTGGTACATTTCGCCCCAAAATTGCCTGTTTTTTGTAATTTTATATCGTAGCTACGACATAAAATTAGTCAATCGGCTTCATCGTGGGGACGATTTAGGACATCGTTTCAATTCTTGCTATAACCCAACATAGTTCAAAATAAGTCGCAAATCAGATTTTTTCAAAATCCTACTTTACTTTATTTTCGATTAGTTTCGTGGGGGCTTTGTGTAAGAATTGATGTAAATGATGTAAATGCTTTTATCCACCAACTATGAAGTCCGTATCAATTTAATCTGTCAAACCGACACTTTATTATACTCATTTTTGAAGTAGGAGTCAAGACCTTCAAATTCGGACTTCCTCAGCTCCTTTGTTACATCGGTATAGATGTTGAGCGTAGTTGAAATATCCTTATGACCGAGCGTGTCCTGAATGACCTTAACATTTACCCCTGCTTCGCACATTCTTGTTGTGAAAGTATGCCTTAAAGAATGGCAGCTAAAATGCGGGAGCAATACTTCTGCATTTTCATCTTTCAACAACTGCTCATCGTTACAGTCACGAATAATACGGCGAATTGCTTTGTTGAGGGTTGCCTGATGTTGCGGCTGTCCGAAACGGTTGATGAAGATAAAATCGGTGTATCCGTCAACAGTCGCTTCACAATGAAGGTCAAGTAATTCCTGTCTTTCTTTTTCCATTAAAAATGCTTCTTTGACGAAACCGAGCATAGGCACTTTTCTTCTTCCTGCCGGGGTTTTGGTCGTATTAACATTGAAGTAACAGCCACGCTTACTGCCCTCGGTACGATGGTCATAGTAAACCAGCGTGTGGTTCACATCAATGATACCTTCTTCCAAATCAATATCGCACCATCTTAACCCTGTAACCTCTCCAACACGAAGTCCCGTACCAATCATAACCGCAAACACCGGATACCAATACTTTGATGTCGGAGAGTTTTTCAAATAGTCAAGAAACAACTCTTGCTCCGGCTTTGTTAAGGCTCTACGCTTCTCGGTCTGAAAACAATGGGACTGTTTCAACTCTTTGAGCACATTGTTTGACGGGTTATTCCTGATGTAGTCATCATCGACCGCCATATCCAAAATCTGATGGAGAACCGTATGAATATTATCAATGGTCGCCGGCTTCAGATGGCGTTCGTCTGCAAGGTAATTATAGAACCTCTTTATATCTGTTTTTCTCAGAGAAGATACAGTCTTCTAAGAGCAAATTCTGCTTCCTTTGCGGGTGGTTTGCTTCTTTTCAATTCGAGATATGCTTTATCAAGTCTCCTGACCACAACCATCATCATTGCGTCAAAAGGGTTGATGATTGATTTCCTGCAAGGGCAGTTTTCTCTTTCCTTATCGGGTGTCATTTTATCGTTCATAGGTTTTCTCCTTTCGTGTCTTCGGCACTTCGCCCTCATCGGGTTCGCCGCCGACAATTTCGTTTTCTCGCTTATCCATATTGAGCAAGATATTCAGCTCGTCCAGTCGGGCAAGCTTTGTTTTCAATTCTTCCTCTTGGATAAATGGTTTTTGGACTTCTTTCTTTGCGGTTTCCAACTGATTTTTGGTGTTCTCAAGGTCATTTTCCGCAAGCGATAAGCTCTCGGCAAATCTCTCAATTCCGTTATCAAGACGGATAATATTGCCGTGTGCGTCATCGCCGAGAGGAACATTTCTGCTTGTCGCACCCTTCAGTCGAACCTCATAATTTCGCTCTGCGGTATTAAAAAGCAGCTCCGTTTCAAACCCTCGGTACTTGCCGAGAGGAATAGGGTCGGGGCTGTTCATCTGCTTACAGACTTCAATGATTGCTTTACCGGCGTCGGCTTTTTCGGAATAAAAAACACCCTTAACCTCCATACCGACAAAGCGGTCGTCCGTTGGTTTCGGGTGCTGTTTCGCAGTTTCTACATCTTGCTTCAAGCCTTCAATACGGTTTTCCAAAGCTGTAATTCTCTGCGGATAATATTTGATTATCTTATCCTCCAAAGCGTATTTTTCTGATAGAAAGTTGGATTTTAAGAGCTTCAGCTTTTGGACTTGAATATCCAAATCCATCTTTTCCTTAATATACGGATTGCCGGTGGCAAGCATTTTAATCTCTGCATAGGACAGGGCGGTTTCATCAATATCCTCGGCAGAACGCACCGGAGATTTGCTCGTCATAATCTGACTGGCGAATTTTTGCTTTCCCTCTACAAGCTGATAGAGATATGCGTCAAAGGTCTGCTCCGTTACATAGCGGTAAATATCTACATCAGGGTTTGAGTTGCCCTGACGGATAATTCGACCGGAACGCTGCTCCAAGTCTGACGGTCTCCACGGGCAATCGACATCGTGAAGTGCGATAAGTCTGTCCTGAACATTCGTGCCGGCTCCCATCTTCTGCGTAGAACCGAGAAGCACTCTGACCTCGCCTTTACGGGTCTTTTGGAACAGTTCTTTTTTCTTCACATCGGTATCTGCTTCGTGGATAAAGCGGACTTCGCTTTCGGGGACACCACGCTCTATGAGCTTTTTTCTGATATCGTTATACACCGAGAATGTGCCGTCATTCTTTGGCGTTGAGAGGTCGCAGAACACAAGCTGTGCCGATTTTTTATCGGCTGTTTCCTCCCAAATACGGTAGATGTTATCGACGCAGGCGTTGATTTTACTGCCCTCAAAATCAGGCAGCATATCGTTTAGCATACGCTGGTCAAGTGCCAGCTTTCTGCCGTCGTTTGTGATTTTGAGCATATTATCCACACTCGAATCCACACCGCCGCCACGGACTTTCTCGGCTCGTTCCGCAAGGGAAGCAACCATTTCTTTCTGCATTTCCGACGGCTTGACCGCAACATTGTGGAAGTGTGCTTCCGGCACAGGCAGCTCCAGCATATCCGCCGTCTTAATGTCGGCAACCTCCTTAAACATTGCCATAAGCTCCGGAAGGTTATAGAATTTTGCAAAGCGGGTTTTCGCTCTGTAACCCGTTCCCTCCGGGGTAAGCTCAACGGCTGTTACAGTCTCTCCGAAGGTACTTGCCCACGAGTCGAAGTGTTGCAAGTTGTTTTTCACAAGCGTGTTGTACTGCAAGTATCGCTGAATGGTATAGAGTTCCACCATACTGTTTGAGATAGGAGTACCGGTCGCAAATATCGTTCCTCGACCGCCTGTAAGCTCGTCAAGGTATCGGCACTTCATAAACAGGTCGGAGGATTTCTGTGCTTCCGTTTGAGCGATACCGCCCACATTACGCATTTTGGTGTAAAGATAGAGGTTCTTGTAATAATGGCTCTCGTCGATAAAGAGCCTGTCCACACCGAGTTCTTCAAAGGTAACAACATCATCCTTGCGGCTTTGGTCGTTGAGCTTTTCCAGCTTTTGTTTCACGGACTTTTTAGACTTTTCAAGCTGTTTTATGGAGAAATTTTCTCCACGGTTTCGCTTCAAATCCATAATACCGTCTGTCAGTTCTTCAAGCTGCTGCTCAAGAATTGCCCTCTGTCTTTCAATGGACATCGGTATTTTTTCAAACTGGGAATGACCGATGATTACTGCGTCATAATCTCCCGTAGCAATTCGACCGCAGAATTTTTTGCGGTTCTTGGTCTCAAAATCTCGCTTTGTCGCAACAAGAATATTCGCCGCCGGATAGAGCTGCAAGAACTCCGCCGCCCATTGTTCGGTTAAGTGATTCGGGACTACGAACAGCGACTTATTGCAAAGTCCGAGTCGTTTGGACTCCATAGCAGCCGCCACCATTTCAAAGGTCTTGCCCGCACCGACTGCGTGTGCCAACAGCGTATTGCCGCCGTACAGAATGTGTGCAACCGCATTTTTCTGATGTTCACGGAGTTCGATTTCCGGGTTCATACCGTTAAAAACAATGTGGCTTCCGTCGTACTCACGGGGTCTTATGCTGTTGAATTTTTCGTTATACATCTTCGTGAGTTTTTCTCGGCGGGTAGGGTCAGCCCATATCCAGTCCTGAAAGCCCTGCTTTATGAGTTCCTGCTTTGCCTGTGCGATTGCCGTCTCTTTTTTATTGAGAACGGCTTTCTTTTTGCCCTCGTCATCTTCGATATAGTCAAAGATACGGACATCTTTCAGGTTCAGGGTTTCCTCAATTATCTTATATGCGTTGATACGGGAAGTGCCGTATGTGCTATACGCTTTAACATTGGAACGGTCATAGCTCTTTCCCTCAATGTTCCATTCGCCGGTAAACTGAGAGTAGTGAACCTTGATATTCCACTGTGCATAGCGTGGCGTATCGAGAAACTCAAACATAAACTGTTGGAATATTTCGGGCGGTATCCAAGTCGCACCGAGCCTTACGGAAATCTCGCTTGCCGTCAAATCCTTTGGCTGCACCTTTTCAAGTGCCTGCACATTGGCGGTGTAATCTTCGGGATACAGAGTCGCAGACCTTTTTGCTGTTGCCAGCTTCTCACGAACATTGCCTGACAGATATTCGTCTGCCATCAGATACTTCGGCTCATAAGAATTACCGTACTCATAAAGGGGATTTAAGAAGATTACACCCTTTAGGTCAGAAAATAATTCCTCCTCGCTTATGCCGGACAACTCCATCATATATTCCATATCAATGGCTGCTTTTTCGCCCATAGAGACAGCGAGAGCCTCGTCTGCGGTGTCAACCTCCGTTACCGGCTTGTGCGGTTTAATCGTCCTTTTGAAGAACATATCCGCCTTGCGTTCCAGTTCGCCATCTTCGTTGATGACCTCAAGAGCAGAGAGCAGAGCATAGGAGCTGTCGTCGGAAAAAGCGGAAGTATTGGCACGGCTGTTAATCAGTCCGTACTTCTTTGTGAAGCTGTCATACAGAGTGTTCAGCTTTTCCTGTGCCTGTTTGATTTCGCTGTCGGGGTAATCCTCGGTTTGCAGTTCAATCAAGTTACGGACGCAATCTCTTATCCCAATCATACCCTTAATGCGGTTCTCAGCGGTTGCCGATACCTCTACCGGGGACATACGGGAGTTCTCTCGGAAATAGATTTTATCGTCCAAAATTGTGTAAGAGAAGTTCCTTACCGTAGGGTCTGCCGGGATAGAATTATCTTCTTCCTCCAGCTCGTCGGCAACCTCGTATTCGGAGATTTCTCCGTGAATGTTTGAGACTGCTTCGTTCAAAAGCTCCGAAAGGTCGGCATTTTCAAACGGTTCACAGGTTGCTTCCGGTCCGAAACGACCGCTTACCATTTTCATTTCGCCGAGTATCATTTCCGGGTGCTGAACAAAATATGAGTTCATCCTTATACCGTTTTCGTCGGTGTCAAGATGAACCCAATCCGGTTCAATATCTATGAGCCTGTCTCGCTTTTGCAAAAACAGAATATCGGATACAACCTCTGTTCCGGCATTGCCTTTGAAGGTGTCATTCGGAAGTCTGATTGCTCCGAGAAGCTCCGCCCTCTGTGCGATATATTTTCGGACATTGGAGTTTTCCTTGTCCATAGTTCCTTTGCTTGTCACAAGAGCCATCACACCGCCGGGTCGTAATTTATCAAGCGATTTTGCAAAGAAATAATCGTGGATTAAGAAGTTGTACTTGTCGTATCGTTTGTCGGAGACTTTGAAATCTCCGAAAGGCACATTGCCGATGACGCCGTCAAAGAAGCTGTCGGGGACATTTACTTCCTCAAAGCCCTGTGCCGCAATGGAAGATTTCTGATAAAGCTGCTGAGCGATACCGGCTGAAACGGTATCAAGCTCCACACCGTAAACCTTTGCGTTTTCCATTGACTCAGGCAGCATACCGATGAAGTTACCGATACCGCAGGACGGCTCAAGCAGGTTGCCCTCCTGAAATCCCATCTGTTCCAACACCTTATAAATGGCGGTTGATACTTCGGGCGGAGTGTAAAAGGCGGTCAAGGTGCTTTCTCTTGCCGACGCATATTCCTCCGGCGTCAGGATGTTTTTCAGCATTGCATACTCTGTATGCCAAGCTCCTGCTCGTTCGTCAAAGGCTTCGGGAATACCGCCCCAACCGACATATCTCGACAAGATTTTCTGCTCATCGGGTGTCGCAAAACGGTTTTCGCTTCGACAATCTTTCAAGACCTTAATCGCCGCATAGTTTCTGTGAAAACGCTCTTTCTTGTTCACTTCCTCAACCTGATTATTAGCAAGGTCAAAGTTGTGTCGCTCCGACATCGGAATATCCGGGTGGAGGTCAAAGCTCTTAACCTTTGACTTTTTCTTTTGCTCCCAAGCGGGAACAATCGGTTCAGGCTTTTTGTCGTAACCGTTGCCGATACGAACACCCTCGTTATACATTTCCTCATAACTGTCAAAACCGTTTTGAGTAGCAACGATTTCTCTGTAATCCTCAATCGGTACATTTCCGATGTTCGTTGCCACCATATCAGTTCTTTCAGCGTTTTCAATGAGTGCTTCCATTGTGGCGGAGGTACAGTCGGTCAAATCCGGTGTCCTGTGAAATTCTCGGTCTGCATCCAAAAACCATTCCGTACCTACATCGGCAAGCTCCTGATTTGCAATGCTGCCGAGATAATCAAAGAAATCCTCAGCCGAGTTATACTCCAGTGCAGCTTGCTGTATCTCGTCAAAAGAAAGCGTATTTGTAACATACTGACCTCCGGCATTGCTGTCGGGGTTATAGTACATCCAAATTACACTTTCATTGTCCCGGTCGATAAAGAAGGCGTCGTCATAACCGGTTTTCGGACTGAAATCCTGTACGGTTTTGGTATCGTTTTGAACTTCATTTTCGCCTGTAACGGCTTTTTCTTCCGCCGGTAATACACTGACCTTCAAGTGGTCGTTCATTGGATTTTCACGCACTTTTCGGTCAAATTCTTCCCTTGGAAGCTCCTTGTTGAAAAGGGGCATATCAAAGTCATAGAGCATTACACGGTTTTCGTCAAAGGATAAAATCTCATACTGAGAAGCCCCGATATACACGCTGTCGCCGAGATGATATTCATACTGTGCTTCCGTTTCGTCCACTTTGTTTTCAGGCTCAGGCGGTGCGGTAGAGAGTATCTCTCGGTTTTTTCTCTGCTCTGCAAGCTTGGCTCGCCGTTCTTCCTGCTTTTCAAGCCATTCCGGGTACTTTTCTTTTTCCTTTGGATTTAAGTATCTGTCCATTCGGATAAGGTCTCCGATACGCTTTTCCACCTGAGACCAAGAAAGTGTAATGTGCGGCTTGTCGCTTCCGATACCTTTTGAAATTGTGATACCTTTTCCGTCGTGCTGTTCGTCAATGCCTGCACCGATGATGACAGGATAAGAGCCGCCCCAGCCGTATTCGTTTTTCAAGAAGTCGGCGTTTTCCTTTACGGAAAGGCTCTTTTCAAACTGCTCATAGATACGCATTTTGCCCTCGGAAACTCCGCTTCCACGGGTCAATACAGCGTCTATGACTTCCTGAGAAAAAGTAAAGGCAGAGGTTTTTTGTTCCTCTGCCTGATTGCCCATTATGAGAGTCAACTGACCGTCCATAGACGGAAGCGGCTTCATTGTATCGGTCAATTCTCCCAAAAGTCTCATTGCTTCAAAATGCTGTGCGATAACGCCCCAGTCATAGAAGCTCTGAGCGGTTCTGTTTTCGTATTTGCCCTCCCACAAGTGGAGGACATTCTGAAATGTTTTGTAGCCCACAAGTCTGCCGTCGTTTAAGGTAAGCTGGGTGTAATCGTTGTTGAAAATACCCTTTATATATTCAGTACGGGTCGCATTATCCGTATTTCTCTCATAGAAGTCTTTGATTTCTTCCTTTGAAGCGGACAAATGCGGGGTAGTGCCGAGTATTTCTCGGATAGTATCATCGCCACCGAAAAACGGCAGGCTCTTGTCCTCGTGGTTTCTGTCGTAATACTCTAAGCGAATATTACCTGATTCTTCACGATTTCCTGTGCCGAGTTCCTGATGTTGTTCATCAGGCGAACCCATTTCATCATATCTTCCGCTTTCATCTGCTCGGTCAGTCCCGCTTTCTCTGCCATCTGCTTTACGAGAGTTTCCTCCAGTTCGCTCGCTCTCTGCTGAACCTCCGCCAAGTGACTGTTCATAATCCCTTTCGTCAGAAGATTGTAGTACAGGATTTTGTGATGTTCCTTCAGATAAGTTCTCCTCATCTGCGACCATCTGCCGAGAGTCACTTCCGTCTGCTCCGGCAATTTCAGGTTCGGAAGATTGTAGTCTCCCACCATCGTGTATGTGATTTCGCTCATCGCTTTGACTCCTTTCGTCTTTGATGTCTTTATTGTATTCGGATTGCCCCTGTTCATCAATTATGCGATTTTCCTTACTGAGCGTGCTGATTGTTCTGCTGACAGGAAGCAACGCCATTTCAGCAATGTCGCTTGTAGCAATACCCACCGCATTGAGAACTTCCTGTGAATTGAAGTTTGAAATCCCGACAAAGTCATCGGGAGAATAAACCTTGTCTGCGTCCAGTCCCAATCGTGCCATAACCATATATGATACGCTGTTTCTGACAAGCTCCAAATACAAGGCATTTGCTTCGTCGGCAGACAAATACTCAATATCGCTTCCTGCACCCAAACTCATAAAGTCGGAGATATAGTCTGCGATGTTGTCCTCGACGGCATTGGCAATGCTCTCTTTGACGACATTTTCAATACTCGTTGTATCGTTTACCGCACCGAAAGTGTTTTCAAGCGTTTCGATAACCTCTGCTTCATAATCGGGTCTCATCTCCCAAATAGGAACAGTGCGGGAATGTCGGCTTTCGTGGGTGTCCGATATATCAAAGTAATGAATCAGCCTTTGACGGCTTCTGTCTGCGTCCTCAAATACGGCAATACCCTTTGCTCCTCGGTTTACCCAACGACCGAAAGTACCGTTCCATCGTTCGATTTCAAGCACGGCTGTTGCATCGGGTCTTTGGGCATAAATGAGAAGCTGTTCATCAAATCGGAGCCTGAAATTCCTGCCTGCTGTTTTCAGAAACGATTGCCAGTTTACCGGATTGTCTGTAACTGCAAAACAGGTTCTTTCGTATAGCTCCGAAATCAGGTCAAATTTCCTTGCCACCTCGTCCGCACCTCCTTATCGTGTTTTTTCTTTGTCCTTTGCGGATTTCGTGTTTTCTTTTGCGGCTGGTTCTACGGTATGACCGTTTCTCTCGCAAAGCTCGGCAAATTCGCAGATATGGTAGAGATTTGTGCCGACCTCCAAATGGTAGTCATCAATATATCTGCAAGTCCTCTCCATTGTTTTGCCGTCGCCGAGCTTAATTGAGATTTTCTCTCCGTCCGCAATGCGAAACTGCTCCTGATAGTGCGGGTCGATAAATCGGATACCACGCTCGGCATTTTTCAAGTGGTTGTTCAGCCACTCTTTCTGATAGCAATAGCAGTACAGATTGTACTCTCCACGGTTGGGATTTAAACGCATAAGGTAGGAATATCGCTCGGTATCAACACGGACGCCGTAATGATTGCGGTCATCTTCGTAGCTGCTTTCGGGGTGTTCATAGCAGAATTTTGACATAGTGCTTCTGCCGCTTAAAAACTCGCCATCCCCGAAACGGTAGGAGTTTATCACCAAGTCAAATTCCTTTTTGAAATCGTCTGTCTTTAAGTCCTTTCTGAAATCGTTCCAAGTCGTCCAAAACTCGTTCCCGTTAGAACCGAAGTCGGCTCTCAAATATCCGATAAGACCGGTCTGCATAGAGAGCTGCTGACTTTGGCTGAAGGTGTATTTACGCTCTGCTTCGGTCAATACTCTGTAATCCATTTTCATCACCTCGCTTGTTCGTTTGGTTGTCTTTGCTTTGGAATAGAAAAGCCATATACCCCGGCAATGTCATCGCCGAGCCTTTTGGTAACTCGTGTGATGTCGGCTCTTGTAGCTTTTCCGTTGTAGATTTTATCTTGCAGATTTTCAATCTGCATATCGGTAACACCGTCTTTGAATACACGGTATAGATAATGGTTTGTTCCGTCGTGATGAACGGCATCGGCTCGAAGGTCGCCGTACTTATCCACATACCATTCGGTGTAATCGGTATCGGAGTAAAGGCAGTCCTTAATGTTGCCGGAATCAATCATCTTGTAACCCGCCACTCTGCCGTTCCATCTGCCGAGGTCGCCGATTACGATAATCGGCTGTGAAAGCTGAATATTGAGATTTACTCGTTCATCATATAGGTTTTCGGCATTTGATTTTACCATAATGTCGTAAAGCTCATCATCGGAATATCCGGGATACAGTTCCTCCAAAGACTCTCGCCAATCATCAAGGTCAAGGCTAATGTCGCTCCAAATGATATGACGGTCATTCTGTTCCTGCCTGCTCATCAGTGCCACCTCCCAAATAAGAGAACAGCTTATTGGCTTTGGTCTGCTTCTGAAGCTCGATAATCAGGCTCATATCCGGAATAGTGATACCCGGAATTTTCAAAATGCTCTCCATATCAAGCTGCTGCAATTTCTTTTCGGTATTGCAGCCTGCGTCAAACAGTTTCGTCAGAAGCTTTGTCTTTTGCTGAAAAGTAAATTTTTCCTTCATTGCTTTGTCCTCCTTATCGTTCTTTGTCTTTGTTTCGCTTCTTGTGTGAAAGCTCCTGTGCCTTTTCCTTTGCCCATTCAGGCAGACGCTCAGGCTTTACTTCGCCCATAACATCCATTCTTTCATATCGGGTGGATTTGCCGGTGTGAAGATTGGTACAAAACACGGCGCTTCCACGGCTGTTTGCCGACGCACCGAAACCACCTGTAACATATTAGAGCTGTCTGTCGGCTCTTTGAAATTCAGGTTTTAATACCTTTGGGTCAATGGCAATGATTGTGCCGTTGATGTCTTTGGAATAGTGGTCGGGGATACAGTCGGCTTCCGTTATGAGTGTGATTGGAATATCCAGTTTTTCGACCTGTTCCTTGAAAAGCTCCGCTTCATTTGCCACACGGCTACCGAAAAGGTGTACGATTTCGATATAGTCATCGCTCACCATACATTCCGAACACAGTTCAAACAGGTCGTTTCGCTCTGCAAAGCCGCACAAAAATTTATCGCCGTTTGTGCTTTGCTCATTGGAAGCCAAGATAACTTCCTTTTCGCCCACATTGACCGAGCAAAGAACAGTGTATTCACCGATTTTTCTTTTTCCCTCGTTCATATCCACACCTCAGCTTACTTCAATCACAATTCTGATGTTTCCGCAGTCGCAGCCACTGCACTGCCTTGACAGTTCGGGAAATAGGGATTGCACTCTCTGTCTTGCTCTGCGGATAGTCTCAAAGCACGGCAAGCCGTAGCCTTTATAGTTGTTGACTATATCTTCAAGCGACAAATCGCCGACTCTCATATAGCTGTATCGGTTGTAATAGCAAAGGATAAGCTGCATATCGTCATACCTCGTTTCGGGGCATTCTCTGAGTATTGCAAGCACCTTGCTGTCAACCGTCTTTTGCTTATTCATAATGCACCTCCGTAAAAGAACCGTGGGCGAAGTTTTCACTCCGCCCACTTTCGTGTTCCTTATTTCTTTCTGTTCTTAATCTGCAAGAAGATAAAGCCGCCGATAATAAAGGCGACCAATACAACTGCTACGATTGTTTTAGCGTCCATTACTCATTGTCCTCCTTCTTCTTTTTTCTGTACGCAATAATGGCTGTGCCTACAATGCCGAGGGCAGAAAGTCCCGCAAGTGCAGTCCACAAGCCGACATTGCTGTTGTCTCCGGTCTTTGGTGTATCTCTCAGCTCATTGTGCATTTCCACAACGGTAGTAGAACCGACCTTTACGGTTGCAATCTTATCCGCAGGAAGCACATAGGAAGCAGAAACACTATCCTGAACTTCGGAAATGGTGTAATCGCCGATACGAAGTCCCTCGATAATGATTTCGCCGTTCTTATCGGTCGTGAAGCTTCGGTCATAACCGTTTACTCCTGTAACTCTGAAAGTGAAGCCTTCAACCTTACCGTCAGAGGAAGTCTTAACGATTTTCAGGTTTCCTTTCATTGCCGTGTTAATAAAGCCGACGCCGGCTTTGTTTTCTACCTCGTAGGTGGTTTCATCTTTTTCAATGAAAACAGAGTACACACCCTTATCAAGCTCAAAGCCTTCCGGTGCTTTGGTTTCTCTTACAAGGTATTTTCCGTAAAGAATCTCCTTCATCTCGTAAATACCGGTAGAGGTTTCGGTAAGCAAACCAATAAGCTCGTCGCCGTCGTCCAATTTGCCGTCTCCGTTTACATCTTTGTAAACCTCAAAGGTCGCTCCTGTCAGCTTGTTGTCCGGGTAATCTTCATCGACCTTAGTCAACTTGATATTGCCGTGAACATACTCATTGACGATTTCAACCTCAATGACCTGACCGACCTCGGAGATTCTAACTTCATAAGAAGTTTCATCAAGCACAAAGCCCTTCGGCTGTTCGATTTCTCTTACAATCCAGTTTCCATACGGTACTTTGTCAAAAGAAAAGCTACCGTCATTTTCAGAGGTAGCAGTCATCAAAGCATTTTCTTTTGTAAATACGGTTTCATCAGCCTTAAACAGACCGATTACAGCACCTCCCAGTGCTTCGCCGTTTTCGGTAATTTTCTTACCGGATACAGAACCGTAAATGAGCTTGTTCTCAATCGCTTTTCCGTCGTTGACCGCAATCTCAACATTTGCGGTATCCTGACCGGCATAGCTGAAAGTAAACGGATATTTGCTGTCGGTAAGGATATAATGCTCATCGGTTGCAAGCTCTTTTACATAGTAGCTTCCGAAAGGAAGGTCGGTTTTGATAACAGCCTTGCCGTTTTCGGAAAGTGAGATAATCTCAATCAGACCGTCTGCCGGGATAGAAGTACCGCTTGCAGATACAAGTTCCTCTGCGGCAAAAAGTCCGAAGCTGATATTCTTCATTTCATCGCCGTTGCCGATATTGAAGATGTCGTTCTTTTCGATAGCCTTTTCAAGACTTACCGTAACCTTTTGTCTCTCGTTTACGAAGCTGGTTGCGGTTTCCGTCACGGCGACTTCCTGACCTGCGTAAGTCAGCTCGACCTCGTGAGCTTCCTTGTTGATAACCATACCCTCCGGTGCGGTTATTTCGACCACCGTATATCTGCCGAGGTAAAGCTCCTTGCTCTTGGCAAGTCCGTTTTCATCTGTGGTAACAGTATCTACGACCTCGCCCTTTGTGAAACGTACTGTACCGTCGGGAGTGATAATATCTTCTGCTGCGGTAATCTCATAAATCGCACCTGCAAGACCTTTCACTTCATAGACAGGCTGATAAATCACATCGGCATTTTCCTCTCCGGAGATATTTACCCCTGAGAATACCTCGCCGGTCTTTTCAATGCTGACAGTACCTTTCTGTGCCATATTAGGCTTATCTACCTTAATCACGGTAATACCACCCTCATCGGAAGAATGTTCCTCTGCCACATCAAAGTACACCGGTGTGCTGTCAAGCACATATCCGTAAGGAGCCTGAACCTCAACAAGAGAATATCCCTTGCCGTATTCCAGTTTCTCCGGTGTAACAAGCTGTCCGTTTGCATCGGTGTAGAAAATATCTATCGTTGTCGGAGTAGGATAAGTGAAGGTCATTGTTACCTGATTGCCGTCCGGGTCAAAGATTTTGAACCCAGCACCGGCATAAGGAATGTTTTTACCGCTTTCTGCGTCCACCTTAACCACCTTGATATAGCTTTCAAAGTTTGCGTTGTTGATGAGATAGCGGTAGGTCTGTCCGTTCTGAGAAATGAACACATCGAAGTCGTCCATTAACTCACGCCCCTCCCAACCGGAGGTCTGATGAACGGTATATACGCCGTAAGGCATATCCTTTGTCTGACCGAAGCCGTTTTCATCACAAACAATCACATCTCTTTCATCTTCTTCTGCTGAATCAAAGCTGCCGGAAGATTTCAGATAGATTTCAAAGGTTGCACCGTTTTCCGGTGTTTCAATCTTTGTTTCGCCGTCATCGGTGTGCTTGATAATGGCGATATTGCCTTTCATAACCTGTTCGGTAACATCATTTGCTGTCTGATTGTGTTCCACCGTATAAAGCTGCGGTTCAGCACCGACCTTATGGATTGCGGTATCAAGCAGATAGCCCTCGGACGGAGTGATTTCACGGATTGTCCAGTCATCATCACAGATATATTCCTTTGTGGTAAACTGACCGTTCTTATCCGTCACATACTTGTCCACAAGGGTTTCGCCTTTATAGATACCGTAAACTGCTCCGGCAAGGGTAGCGTCGCCCTGCGGTGTGCCTTCCTCTCGGTCGCTCTTTGTTACGGTTACGCTGAACTTTTTGAGAATGTTCGTGAAGTTTCTTGTGGTTACTTCTTTCCAGTTAATCGGTGCGGTCTGATTTGCAGGCACAACATAACGGATTGCGGTATCCACTTCCTCAATGGTGTATGGGGTAGTGCCGCTGATAAGCACATCATCAAAAGAAGCAACACCGTTCTTATCTGTCACGGCATACTCATCGACAGCAATACCGGAAAGAGATGTGCCGTAAAGATGGAAGGTAACGCCCTCAACCAAGTTATCCTCAGAAGATTTGATGACCCGAAGATTACCTCTTTTGAGAACATTATTGAAATTGACCTTTGACACCTGACCGGCAACAACAGTTACTCTGTGAACCTCCTGCGGAACATATTTGTCGATAGACTGTTCTGTTACCGTGTAAACACCGGGCATAAGGTTATCAAGCTGGAATTTACCGCCGTTTGCGGTAGTTACAGTCTGATTGACTCCGTTACCGCTGATGGTAAACTGAATGCCGTCAACCTTTCCGTCCTCACTTGTCTTTACAATCTGACAAGAGCCGTAGCTGACCTTCATTTTGACAAAGCCGCTGACAGGGTCGCTGACCTCCTGAGCGTAAGTGACAACATCCTGAATGCCGTTGCCATTCTGGTGGATACCATCAGACCATACGACCACACCTCTGCGGACACCGTTCTTTTTTGCGGCTGTGATAGTAAATTCCTTGCTCGGAGCTTTTTCCATTGAAACAGTCAATTTGTTTCCGCTGACAGAGAACGAAACGCCGTCTATGTTTGCCGAGAAGTTGTAGTTGCCAAGCACACCGTTTGTATCGGTGAGAGTTGCAACATACTTGCTTCCGTTCCATTCAAGCTCGTTTACCTTGGCAGAACCGCTTGACCTTGTGCAGAAGCTCGGAACTTTCGTATGGTTCTGAACGCTTGTTACCATACTGTTGTAGTAAGACAGGATTTTACTGCGAAGAGGGTGTGCTGAGCTTACACATTCAAGCACGGCATTGTACCCACCGGTAGAAACGTGATTAAAGCTTGCGTCTCTTTCTCCGACAATCGTTTCCCAAATCAAAATCTGAGTGGCATAAGCGTGTGCGATACAGTTGGCGTCGCTTTCATTCTGCGACTTCCAGCTTGTCGAAATACCTCCACGATAGCCGTACTGCAAGATACGACCGATAAGCAAGCGAATATCATCGCCGGAAATCGTACCGTTCGGGCTGATGTTATTGAAGAAATTCTCGCCTTTTTCGGTGAGAGTATCGCCAGTCCGCTGTCCTGTACCCGGTTCAATACAGTAGGCGATATTGCCCGAATACGAACCCATTGCACGAAGTCCCGTATATTTCGTGGACAAGCCTTTCCAACCGTTCATATAGTTGAGATTGCCGTGTCCCCATTCGCCGTTGTTATTGGTATCTCCGCTTCGGGGATAATCGACGAGGTACACATCGGCTTTTTCTCCTACGGCTGCAAAGGCTGTCGTTGCCCCAATGCCCATAAAAGCAGTAAGGCTCATAACCGCCGCCAACACAAGCGAGACGGCTTTCTTGAATTTTGTTTTAACCATTGCGTTTTCCTCCTTGAAATGCAAAAACGCACCGATGTTACTCAGTGCGTCCGCTTAAAATTTATTTTGTTTTAGCAGTAGCCGATATAGATGTTGTACTCCGTATCGGATAGCTTTTCTGTCCATATCCACACAGCGATAAAGCCTTCGCTGTTCTTGTATCGGTTCAGTCTGCTTTCAATATCAGACTTGATACCGCTTCGGTTAGGATTTGCAGATATGGGATTGTCCCAACATTCTGTCGCCGTGCTGTCAAGAGAAAGCCCTATGCTCACCGCATACTCTTTTGCGTAACTTACATAAGGGCTGACATCAAATGTCTGCTTGGGCGGCTCTGTCGGTTTCGGTTCTGCCGGCTTTTCAGTCGGTTTTTCAACCGGCTTTTGTTCGGCAGTTGTCTGTTCTTTTGGCTGTTCCGTTTGTTTTTCGGGCTCAGCCTGCGTGGTTGTCTGCTTCGGTGGCTCTGCCTTTGGCTTTTCGGTTGCAGGAGTATCAGCCGTTTTTTCTTCCGCCGATTTTGTCTGTACCGTCGTAACCGTCTGACTTTCAGCGGTTGATTTGCTTTCTTCTGCCGTAATCGGTGTTTCCTCCTGAACTGCCGTGCTTTCCGGTTCTTCTGCCGTATCTTCCTGAGAATTTGTTTCGGTATTACCAGCCGGAAAAGAAGTCTCCGTTTTCGTTATCTCCTGTGCAGCTTCTTTGGCTGTGTTACCATTACAACCTACGAGGAAAATCATCAGGCAGGCAAGAACACAAGGTATCAGCCTGTTTTTCATATCCATCGCTCCTTTCTGCTTTAATCGTAATCAAAACCGGTCAAAACATCAAAGGTGCGATTGGCTGAACTTTTTATCGTAGCAGACATTTTGCTTTTGCTCCAAATGTGCGAACCCTTTTATAGACAGCTATATGTTATTAGAGATAGATATACTCAAGGGAGATAGAGTATATTTTTTCAGCAGGTTAATAGCCGGTATATATAGGGGTTAGAGTGTGAGAAAGGGGGAAGGCTATCGGCTGTCACGGTCGGCTCTGCTTCGCAGAAACTTGTTGTAATGCTCCAATGCCTTGCACACAAAATCCTCCGTTTGGCTTATGGGAATGTTCTTCGGGATAAGCTGTCGAACTCTGTCGCCCCTCAAAACAATTTTCTCCCTTTGGTTTGGCTTTTCCTCCGACATAATCGCTTGGATTGCTTCGGTTGTGAGCTTGCCCTCCTCAAAGAACTTTCGCATACGGATTGTTTGGTCGTGGGATGGGGTTGCGTCGTTCAGGTCAATTTCGTCAACCACATCACGCTGACTGTCCTCATCGAGAAAAGACAGTTCAACCGCCGGTCGCATTTTAATTCGCCCCTCATCAACATATTCCAAAAGTTCGGGAACAAGGTTTGTAAGGCGAATATATCTGCGAACTTGGGTTTGACTGTCACCCGACTGCTCTCCAATTAGTTGTGCTGTTTCTTTTCCGCTTGACTTCCAACCCACTGGGTCGGAAGTTAGGTCTGTTCTTTTGCCTTGTCTGCTCAATGCTTCCAAACGCATTTTGTAGGCATAGGCTTTTTCCGAGGGAAGTATCTGCGACCTTTGGTAGTTGCTCTCAACCATTAAAATCGTGGCTTCGTCTCGGTTCAGTTCAACGACCTCACAACGGAGAGTATCAAACCCGGCAAGCTCACAGGCTCGCTTTCGTCTGTGTCCCGATATGAGTTCGTATCTGCCGTCCTCTTTCTGCCTTACCGTCGCCGGAGTGATTACCCCTCGTTCCTTAATACTCTCAATGAGCTGTGCCATATCCTCGTCATCACGCACCTTAAAAGGGTGGTCGGGGAAATCGTCAATCTCAGTCAAGGGAATATCTCGGATTTTTGAAAGTTTTTCTTCATCTCTCTGTTCCTGCGTCGAGAATAAGTCATCGAGCTTCGTGAGAGTGAAGTCGCTCTTTCTTCCTGCCATCGGCTAACACCTCCTTTGTAAATTCGGTGTACGCTTTTGACACCGTGCTGCCCGGTTCGTAGGCAAAAATGCTCTTGCCTTTGGAAGAAGTCTCTGCGGCTTTTACGGCAATCGGGATATATGTTCGATACATCTTGATTTGACTACCGAAGTTCTCTCTCAGAGCTTCTACCGTGCTTTTGGCGAGGTTGGTACGGCTATCCACCAAAGTGAGAAGCATACCGTCAATCTTTAAGCCCGGATTGATACGCTTCTTTACTCGTGAAATGGTCTGAACAAGCTGCGTCATTCCTTTTGCCGGCAAATACTGAGCCTGAACAGGAATTATTACGCTGTCTGCCGCAGATAGAGCATTGATTGTTACCATTCCGAGGGAAGGCATACAATCTATTAAGATATAGTCGTATTTGTCCTTCACTTCGCTGAGATAGTTTCTCAATGCCGTCTCTCTGCTCATTGCGTTGACAAGGTTAAACTCCATTGCTGAAAGCTCAAGGTTTGCCGGAACAAGGTCAACACCTTCATCGTGGTGCAGAATACCGACCGTAGGGTCATTCATCGTTTCGTTTATGACATCTGTGAGTTTCGTTGCAAGCGTGATACCCAAGTTATCCGTATCCTTCCAACCGAGACAGGTGGTTAAGTCGCCCTGTGGGTCTGCGTCTATGAGCAACACTGTCTTTCCCTGCATTGCAAGACCGACGCCGAGGTTTACCGTGGTGGTTGTCTTTCCAACTCCGCCTTTTTGATTGCATATAGCAATCGTTTTGCAGTTCGACACTTTGTGCGTCCTCCTTTCGTAAAATTCATAGCCATCGCAGTATGGCTATGTACTTGACCGGCTCATTTCCTAACCGGTCGGGCAATATTTGTTCTCAACACCCCTTGCCGAGCAATAAGCTCACGGGAAGTCACTAAGGAACAGACTGCTAATCTGTATCATAGGAATTTCACCTCTGCCGGGTACTCCGCCAGCTCCGTAGAGAAGTATCATTATCCTTCTGACTGTCATCGCCGTAACAGGGGCAACCTGTTACTTATACCGGGAGTTCTCGCTGTTCTGCAATGCAGAAGTCACGGCGTACCCGATAAGGTGGCTAAAATCATCAGAATTAAAGTCTTAGTGAATGATTTATTCAGTTGTCAAAATACAAGTGAATGGGCTGACCTTTTTGTGGTTCGGAATTAACCCCTTCACTCATTTGGACAAAGGGGGTCAAAATGCACACCCAAAATCACCCCTTTTTCAAAAATTTCTTGAAAATATTTTTTTAGAAACAAAAAAGCCGCCTATTTCCCTCGTAATTGAGGTCAATAGACGGCGGGTAGAAATATTCATAATTTTGGTGTATAATAGGAAATTAAGAGAAAGACAAATTTGAATTTGTGTTGCAGTTGTAAATTTTACTTTAATATGGTATTATATAAATATGTTTTATTAGAAACCCAGTTTAAAATGCTTTTTTAATGGAGATTAATATGTTATTAGTAAGTTATATTATTTTTTAATTGTTAGCTTAATTGTAGGTTCAATGTTGGGAGGAATATATTTAGCAGTAGCAATAGTATTAGATGTTGTTCTTCTACTTTTACTTATTTATCACCATTCTTCTAAATATAATTATATTTGTCCATCTTGTAATAAAAGATTTTCAATTACTTTTTTCCAAGATATGTTTAGTCTAAATAATGGAAAAAAGGGGAAATATTTAAGATGTCCATATTGTAATCAAAAAAATTGGATTCAAGAAAAAATTAAAGGAAAACTAGATAAATAGAAAAAAGCAAAATACTGGGTTACTACAAGAGAGAATAGTAGTTCTATTCTCCCTTTGAAAATTCAGACAAATTACAATTTGTCGAACTTACTCTAAATTAGCAAAGACCGCTTACATCGTGTAGGCGGTCTCTTTTCGTGTTCAGATATATTTGATTTTGAACTTTCTTCTCTTGGCTGAAAGCACCTTATAAAGAATATCATCTACTGCATCGGTGCATCTGCCTTGTGCTGTCAGGCTGTTCTTCAAACGAATAAGTGATTGTATCAATCTGCTATATTCGTCATCATTTAGATAGATATGGAACTTTTCTTCTCTCATAGTCGTTTCCTCCATTCATCGAATCTTCTTTTGATTACCGAAACATCTACTTCGACATCAGAATAAATAAAGATATGTACGCTTTTGAAAACTGCTTTTACTCTATCGGCATACTCCGCTTCCGTTTCGGTTGTCTTAAAAGGGAGTTTTACAAGTTTTATATTTCGCTGCTTGCATAGATGGCTTTTGAGAACCTCCATATGTTCTGAGCCGTTCGTAAATTCTATCGCCAGCTTTTCTGACGGAATGTAGGTTTCAAGTGGTATTCCTAATAGTTTATCTGAACCGAGCTGTACCTTTAGTCCTTTTTGATTGGCGTAATAGGCAACAGCCAAGCCGGGGAACACGGAGCGATATTCGCTTTCGCATACGGTGCATTTTTCTCCGATAATTGTTCTGTCGCTGATTTTTGCTTTCCAAGAGTGTCCGAGTGAACATTTCCACCACACACTTTTCATCGACTTTCTTGACACTTGTGTCGGGAGCAGAGAGTTTTTTTCGTAATCCCATTCAGCAAGCAGTTTCCTGTCCGTTGTGGCTAAATCATTGTATCCTGCAAGAACCGCCCTGTCCGCACAAACCGGGCATACTGTTCCTTTTACACGAGCATTGATAACGGACTTCCACTCATTGCCACAGGTCTTACACTTCCACCAAACATTATGTCTTGATTTTGCGTTTACCTCATCAGGCATTAGGGGATAATTTCTTTCTGACCACTCAGCCGCAAGGTCAGGGTGCGTAGTCGCCAAGTCATTAAATCCTTTGAGCAATGTATATCCACTACAATACGGACATCTACTCCCACCGGCACGGGTTGAAATAAGAGTGTACCACTCGTTTCCGCAATCTCTGCATTTCCACCAAGCCTTACTGTTTGCAAAGGCTGTTACCATTGTAGGCAGCAACGGAAGATTTCTGTCAGACCATTCAGCAGCAATATCGGGATACTGTGAAGCAAGGTCATTGAATCCGGCAAGGACTTTATTGTGTGAGCAGTATGGACAGCCTGTACCGTTTATCGTTCTGCTTTTAACGCTTGCTTCCCATTCGTGTCCGTGTTTGCATTTCCAAATAATCTTCTTATGAGAAGCGACAGATACCTCGGTAGGCTTTAATTTGTTCTTTTCAGACCACTCCTGAGCCAACAGGGGCTTCAATGTGGCTAAATCATTGATACCCTCTATTACTCTCGCTCCTGAGCATATCGGGCATTTCTCGCCCTTTGAACGAGCTTTAACGCTCGTTTCCCATTCGTGTCCGCAAGCGCCTTTCCACCACACTCTTTTATTTGAACCGAAGGTTATCTTATCAGGCGTCAGCGGTAAATTCCTCTCTGACCATTCAGGAATTAGCTCCGGGTGAACGCTTGCTAAACTGTTGCTCATAGTATAACCACCCCTTCCTCTGTGATTATCCTCATTATATTGAGAAAAACAGGATTGGTGTAGTTTGCGATGTAGTCCGAAAACTATGAGAAATGAAAGAAGCTCCTGAGAAGCAGTAACTTCTCAGGAGCTGTGTGAAACTTAAAATTATGCGATTTTTTAGTCTCTGCACCGTTTTTAGCACCGATTGGTGTAAATTTGGTGTAAAGAGGTAAATTTATTCGGTTTAGAAAGTCCCGAAACCCGCATTGAAGTGACCCCAAAAAGTTAGACAATATTCTGAAGTAAAAAT
>ULUV01001963.1_pt1 | contig 41615 bp, 30 predicted proteins | sample 1958921 | NCBI WGS metagenome assembly ULUV01 (sample SAMEA4835772, study PRJEB28245) | human gut metagenome | biome: gut microbiome; material: fecal sample | place: Denmark | collected 2008
TCTTGTTCTTGGCCGCCCGCTTTCGTGCGCGCCATTCCTCCTCGGCCTGCAGATAGCCCTTGTCCACCATTTTCACCTCCGCGAGCCAGGCCGCCACGATGGGGTCGATGCTCCCCTTGCCCGAGGCGAAGTCGCCGGCGATGTAGCTGATGAGGTTGAGCTGCGACCACTTGCCGTGGATGTCGACGCGCACGCCCGTGGCGAGCATGCCGATGGCCGGCGTGATGGCGAAGATGGCGGGCATGGCGAGATGTGGGCCCACGGCGTTGATGCTCTCCCTCACGCCCAGCGGCATCTGGGGCAGCTCGTTATAATAGAAGAGGTCGTCCTGCTCCATGGCCTCGTCGATGGAGTCCACCTCCCTGCCCTCGACGATCATGTCCTGGCGCACGGCCTCGACCACCTCCTTCAGGCGCCGTGGCATCTGCGTCTTTCTCTCGCCCAGCGCCGAGTCGATGCAGGAGAGCTTCTCGGCCTCGGCAAATCCGTCGTAGCAGGGGATGACGCGGTCGAGCACGGAGCGGTCGAAGCCGCAGATGTGGCGCAGGTTGACGGCCAGCTCGAAGGTCAGCGTGTTGCGGTTGGACTTCGAGGGCGTTTTGCCTTGGTTGTAGAAGGCCCACCACTTCTTGATGATGCGGTCGTAGGGAACGCCATCGTAGTTCAAGGGGCCCGCCCCTTCGCTCGTCTTCTCGGCCTGCTTGCCTTCCTGCTTCTCCCAGTCCTCGCCTTCCTCCGGCGAGCTGGTTGTTGGTTGGGTCGTTGTCTTTGGGCCCGCGAAAGATGCTTCCTGGCCCGCGAGGGATGTCTCCTGGTCCGTTGAAGTTGCTTCTTGGTTCGCGAAAGTGGTCTCTGAATCCGTGAAAGCAGCCTCTTGGCCCGTGAAAGCCCCACACTCCCCGTTGTCGAAGAGGTCCTCGTGCAGGTAGAGCAAGTCCTCGGACGTCGTGGCGAAAAATACGCGGGTGATGTCCTTCGCCCCTGCGTCGTACTCCACGCCCAGCAGGTCGGAGGCCCAGCGCAGGTTGGCCTCCTGATCCATCTCGGGATGGCGGCGGAAGACGACGTGCAAGCCGCCTCCGCGCGCGCTGCGCTCCAGCATGAGCAGGCCCAGCTCCTCCTTCTTGTCGATGGCCGTAGCGGCTATTGCGTTCACCTCGTCGGCGCTCAGATGGTCGATGTCCATGCCCACCGACTTGCTCAGCCGCGTCGCGCCTTTGAGGCACCCGTCCTCCGTAGGCAGGCAGCTATAGTTGAACTGCACCAGCTTGCGCTTCGCCGCGGCCACGTCCGTATCCTCCTGCGGATGGCGGATCAGCGTGAGATTGCGCACTTGCGTCTGGCTGTCTCTGTATCTACGGTAGGCCTCCTCGGTCTCCACGGCCTTCATCATCTTGTGGCCCTGCTGATAATATATTACGTGTACACTCATGATTGTTTCTTTCTCCTTTCTTTGTTATTTCGTCAGTTGTTCATTGAGCAGGGCGTCGATGGCGTCCTGCGCCTCGTCCATGATGGCATGGGCGATGACCACGTTCTCCGTGCGGAAAAACTTCAACGTCAGCTGCAGGGCGTCGTCTTGCGTCCTGCTTCTGCGCCCGTGAGCGAGCTTGCGGATCAGCACGCTGCGGCTCTTTGGTTTCGTCCGTGGCACGAAGTTGAACGTCCCGTCGCTCATCTGCTGGCAATGGCTGCCATGGTTCTCGTTGCCATTGTTGGTTTTATTGTTCTTATTCATAACTGTATAGTTTTTTTTATCCTCAAATGGAGGGCATCTAAAGTTGTGTCGTGTTGTTTCGATGCAGCCTGCTGAGTAGGTCTTTTTATTCGCCTGATTCCTCCATTTTTCGGATGATTCTTTTTTGTGCGAGAAGAGACGTGGATTGTTGCGCGCTTTACCATGGAATATCCTCCTCGTACTCAACTCAGGTGTTTGCCATTTTTTTTGTTTACAAAATTGGCCCTTGGGCCAATCCTATTAATGACGATTAATGTTTCGATTAATGATGATTAATGTCTCGATTAACGTCAGTTTAATGTCTCGATGAACGATGATTAATGTGAAAACAAACGTCAGATTCATGCAATAGTCTCACTACCGTGAGACCCTGTGAATGTGAAATACGCATAGTTCTCTTTTTTGTTTTACGTCGCGCCTTTTCGCGACCTATTGTTATTGACCTGTTACTTTGCCAGCTGGCGGGCGCAGGAGGCAAGACGGCGCTATGAGGGCTATAAAAGACCAGCACCGTCAGCGGGCCTCGTTGGTCTCAACTGACGGTGCAAAGGTAGGCGAATCTTTCAACGCCGCCAAGGAAAATGGGCTCGGGTGAAAGGAAGTGAAAGAAAAAGTGAAAGTAAGGCCATTTTTCACCCCTTTTTGGCCCTTTTGGTGAAAGTTTGGTGAAAGTTGGTGAAAGTTTGGTGAAAGTTTGGTGAAAACCTTTGTGAGAATTCGCCGAGAGGGTGGTGGACTTTTGAAGAGAATTCGCTGAAGTTTGCCAAAAAAACAGGATGCCACCCCTGCGCCTCCCCGCCTTGGACTCACAAACAGCCCGCCAGCGCGACATCGATTTACAGGGCATCATACAGTCTGGTCATTATGTCATCATGCCGTTATGTCATCATGCCGTTAAGGATTTTACTGGAAAACGCTGTATATGGGCTCAAAGAAATAGTATATATAATATAAATATTATATATACTATTTCTTTGACTTCTCATATCCCTTTTTTTCTTAACGGCATGATGACATGATGACATTACGGCATGATGGCATTTTGCATCGTAGGCAAAACTTGCCAATCGGTTGTGATCCTTGCGCTAATCAGTTGCGAGTCTTGCGCCAATCAGTTGTGATCCTTGCGCTAATCAGTTGCGATCCTTGCGCTACAGGCCCATGGAGAGCTCTCTGAGGCCCGCTCTTACGACAACGACGAGGGATAAGCAACCATCGGCGTCGATGATAAGCAACCATCGGCAAGGTCAGAAATTTGTAGATCTATATAACGATACGTCACAACAACTTTTAGATTTTTAAATGTAGACATTAACCAACATGAGTTCGATAAAATAGAATGTTTTGTTTTATTGGGCTCGTGTTGTTTGTCCGCCTGCCGATCTCATATTATCATTTCTTCTTCCGCTGCTTTCCCAATGCGTACGCGCAGCGATGGCTGTATGAGAGCCGCGTGTTGCCCGCCTGCGGCGGCAAAGGCGAACGCTCCATCATGTCATCATGCCGTAATGTCATCATGTCATCATGTCATCATGCCGTTAAGGATTGTGGAATAGGCGTAAGCGAACGCTCCATCATGCCGTAATGCCATCATGTCTGCCTAAAATTTAACCTTTTTAAGCACGGTTTCTTATCTCAAACTTTCCATATGTGGAAAGTTTTGCTTATCTTTGCATAAGATAAGCTGCACTCGGCAATTTGTGAACAAGTTCTCATTGCGCTCGTTTGCATTGTCTTTGTGCTATACAACAAAAGCTGATTGATATGGAGAACAAGAGTTTGGGAATGATAATACGCGAAGAGCGAAAAAAGAAGGGACTTACGCAAGCCCAGCTTGGTAAGCTCATTGGCCTGAAGGAGTCTCGCGTGTCAAAAATAGAGCATGGCGCGCCGATAACGCCAGAAGTGGCATCTTTCATACTCGGCAAGTTGGGGTCGGCATTGCAGATTCATGTTGTTGACAAAGTTGGTTTTAACCAAGAGGAAAGCGAATTTGTAGTGTCTGTTATCAACAACTTTGCCGATGAGAAGAAGATCCCTCTTACTCAGGCTTACAGCTACATAGTGACTTTCAAGGGGATGGACTTCCTGCGTCAATACCAAGACATTGAGAAGACCCTCAGCAATCATGAGATTGTCAATGATGTGTCACGTGTATGTGCAAATAATGGTGGTCGTCTATGATACTCTATCACGGCAGTAACCAGTTGATAACCAAAATAGACTTGTCGAAGAGCAAGAACTTCAAAGACTTTGGTCGTGGCTTCTATCTGACTAAGGATTATGCGCGTGCAGTCGCCATGGCTCAAAGAACGACTGCCATTATGGGCGATGGGAGTCCGGAAGTGTCACCGTTCATCTTCAACCCATCAAGATGCCCCAGCGATGTTAGAATAAAGAAATTTGATGGTAGGACTGCGGAATGGGCTCTCTTTGTACTAAAAAACAGGGAAAAGGACCCTCTTCATACCTACAAGCATAACTATGACATTGTCATCGGTCCTGTTGCAGACTCACGTGTAGATGCCATTTTACAGGAGTATCGTAGGAGTTATGGCAATGCATACGGCAATAGTGCAAATCTCGTCAAGTTGGCAAAACTACTGAAATATCCCGGCCCAGAGTACATTCAATACTGCTTTTGTACAGAAAAAGGAATTAAACAATTAATACTAGACCTATGATTACAGATAAACTTGAAATAGAGAAATTGCTGTCAAGGCTGACAACTTACATTGCCAATAAGCTGCATCTGTCGACCATAGCTGCAGTCGGCGCAGTATGCATGTCAAAAGTAGCTAATGAATTGGCAGGTGGAAAAATGCCAGAAGGAACCACCTTTGAAGAATTATCGGAGAGATTACTCAAAGAAGTAACGATGGCGAGATAATAGGACGTTTGGATTTCTTGGCGTAAGCGCATCAGTCGATACGCTATTCTTGGTACCACTTTTTGTGCACCTGCCTGGTACTGGAGTTTCACTTGTCTGGTACTGGAGTGTTAGTGTGCTTGGACTATAGTGTCACTTGCGTTCTACTGGATAGGTACTCAGCATTCTTTTCTTTTCTACATTTTATAGGGATTGTTTGGCAAGGTATTGTCAAAGAAGCAACTTGGATTGAATGATATACTCAACTCAGCATCGTTAGGTATATTGAAATCCAATGATGCCTTTGTAAAGCTCACACAAGTGAAGCATGAGGAGGACGGAGACTACTATCCATTTCGCTACTTCATTTCCCGCAGATTTTCCAATGCGTATAGCGGAATGATGGTTATATGGCGCTTGGCATTGTCTGCTTGCGGGTCGGTGTAGGTGAATTCTCCGAAATTTTCAAATGAACAACGGATAGCTTCTGTAAGGCGTTTCTCTCTCATGAATTGCCATAGACTCTTCATGCCACCCTGTGTGCCTGATTTTATTTCTATAGGTGTGACTTTGAGATGAAATGTGTCAAGATAGTCTATCTCGGCTATACTATTCCCACTTTTCTCCCAATAGAACATCTTTTGTCGCTGCACACATGGTTTGTTGCGCAAGAGTTCAAGGCCTGCCACCATCTCAACCAAGCCCCCCTTGTTGACAAGATCTTGTGGACTGCCAGTCATGATTAGCTCCACAAGGTGCTGCGCAAGATTTCCTTCAAGTTGCAAAACAGAAAGAAGGAGTCCAGAGTCAAGCAACAGAATCTTCATGTTTTTCTCGTTCGCTTCTGCATCAAGTGGAATGCCATTCCCCGAGGTGGCGATGACGGGAACGACGAGGCCGGCAAGTGTCAGAAGTCGGACTGCTTCTCTGATTTGTGAACTTCTGTAGTCCGCGGAAATCTGCTTGAATGTGATTTTTTCTCCTGGCTGATGGCAGATGCCGTGCAGCGTTGTCCTTAGCAGGTCAGGAGAGACTCTTTTCTTGTATTTGCCAAAGTCGTCCTCGTATGTCAAGATAATATCTTCTTGTATATGACTACATTGGTTGAAGTTGTGTGTCTTTATCCATGCCAGCACAGCCTCGGGCATTCCACCTACCAAAAGGTATATGCGAAAATATTCTATTAGTTTTTCGTGAAAAGCTGCATCCAAGGGATGCTGGCTGTCAGCTTGCTTTTTCATGCTTATCAATCCGTTTTCATTGTTCGCATTCAAAAACTCATCAAATGTCATCGGATACATGAACAAAGTATGTATGCGCCCTACACCAAATGTAGGTAGCTCTTGAAGCGTGAACTCCAGTAAAGATCCAGCTGCAATGACATGTAGCCCTGGATAGTCTTCTTTGAAGAAGCGCAATGCCATTATTGCTTCTGGACATTCTTGTATCTCGTCAAGAAACAGAAGCGTTTTGCCTTCTTCTATTGGAACGTTGATATATATTGCAATCTTTTGGACAATCAAGCGTATGTCAATATCTCCTTGGAAGAATGTTTTGACAGTTTTGTGACGTTCAAAGTTTACCTCAGCAAAAAACTGGAATTCTTTTCCAAAATGTCTTACTGCAGAGGACTTGCCTACTTGTCGGGCACCTCTAAGCAAGAGTGGTTTTCTCATCGGATTGTCCTTCCACTCCAAGAACTTTACGTCTATATTTCTTTGTATATATTCTTGCATGGCGAGAAGTGATTAAAAATCAGGTGCAAAGATAAGATAATTGCTCAAATCCGACAAATAATTCGTGGGAATTTGCTCAATTCCGACTAATAATCTGCTGCAAAATGCTCAATTCCGACAAATAAAGTGGTCTGATGCAGGTTTTGTTTCAGCCTCTTTTTACTTTTCTTTCCAGTGGTGACACTCTTTGGCACAGCTGGTGTGTAACTTTGCCGGCGTAAACAAGAATCTCAGCATGGATATAGGAGAAGGGGATAGAGACAGCAAGCGCCTGCAGGCCGTGAACCATCATGGACTTGCAGGGGGCGGAACTTGTCTGTATCTTTGCCTCACCCAATACCCATCCTAACGATAGTATTGATATGGAAAATCGAGAAATTTACAAAGCCATCAAGTCGATTGCCGACGAATTGTGCAGCGACGGCAAGACGTTTCTGCGGGCCGACCTGGCCTATGAACTAAAGAAGTATGGCGTCGCGGGCGACTCTTCCGAGGTGGGGAGCCTGGTCTATGACGCGTATTGCTTCTACGGAAACGACAGCAATATCAGCATCGCTTTCGTGACGAACAATGCGCGCACGACGATCGTGGCCGACTACAAGTTGAACCATTGTCTTGAGCAGGGAGACATGGGCGACGCGTTGGCTATAGCCGAGAACGAACTGCAGGCGACGGAACACTCCTTGGACAAGCTGCAGGACATGATAGCCCTCAACCTGGGCGCCGCCTTGGCCAAGGGATCGTCGAAGGCGGCGGACTGGCTGACAGGGACGAGCGGAGTGAAAGAGGTGAGAGGCAAGGCCTCGGTGGTGTTCGACAGATATGCGAAACTGGTGGAGGCCTACCGCTATGCCGGCGACAGCGTGCGCGGCAATATCAGCGACTTCACCTCGCTGCGCAGCGACATCGAGGCTACCTACCGCGAGTATGCGCTCCGGCTCATAGACCTCTACGGAGACTCCATCAAGATGGTGTCGCCCGAACTCTTCGATTTCAACCAAGTGGAATTTCTCGACGTGGACCAAATGCTGCGGCAAATAGAGTTGGAGTATAGCAAGATACAAGACAAGTGTGGCGTGCTGATCGCCGAGATAGCAGACAGTTTTCGCACCTCGCTGCAAGGGTCCATGACTGCCTACAGATCGGCCGCGGGCAGCAGCAAGACGCTCGGACTCGCCATGGCGGGACTGGGGATGCTCGACCACTATATGGTCTCCAGCGAGAAGGCCAACCGGCTGCGCGGCGACCTGCAGCAGTTGCAGACCAGCGTGAAGCATGACGCCACACGCATCAAGGCCGACATGGGGCGTCTGACCGTGATCTACAAGACGCTCAACGACATCGTCATACCGAAGTCGAACGTCTATCTCCGCTTTGCCTCGCAGTTGATGGACTCCGACTTCCGCTCGATGACGGACGCCCTGTATGGCGAGGCTAGCGTGCGCCCGCTCGAAGAGGAACGCAGGGAACTGCTCCGCCAGATGAGGTCTGCCGAGATGGAGATGAACGACCATCTGCAGAACATCGACGTGTATCAGTCGCTGGTCGGCGAGCTCACCACCACGCTGGAGGCGAAGCGCCCCAGCTATCAGGACGCCAAACGGCGCAAGCCCTCGAAGCCCTTCTTCCTGCTCAACTGGCTGACGCTGGGCACGGCCCGCCGCAACTACTATCGCAACTATTCGGAGTGGGACGCCGTCTGCACCCCGCTGATCAGGGAGTTTGACAATATGCAGGTGGATCTGAAACTCGACCGGGAGGAGCTCCTCTCGCACCAGGAGGCGGCAAAGGCCACGAAGAGCGAACACGCCCGCCTGGCGGCCCGCCTGGACGCCGTGTCGCGCGAGATAAGAAGCAAGGTCGTCTGCTCTGACGAGCTGAAACTCAAGATGCTGAAGCATCTCCGCGACGTGGTGGCGATGCTGAGGCTGGGCCGAGAGATTGCCGAGAGCAGACTGGACGAGAAGTTGCTGCACAGCGTGGACATTGCCGACTTCAAGGAGACTGCCAAGTTGCCGGCAGACGTAGAGCAAAACTTGTCGGAGTTTACCAATCTCCTGGCCGACCATCTGCATGCCGACCGCCGCATGGCCGTCCGCTTGCTCGACGGGGTGGAGCAGGTGGCTGGCGACGTCGACAACAGACTGTATGGGCCAACATCTCGGCAAGAGGCTCAGCCGCCGACCTATACCGACGAGGAGCTGGGCATGGTGGAGGCAAAGGCCGAGGAGGTGCTGCAGCGCGGCGTGGCCTTGCTGGACAGCGTGGCGCAACTCAAGCTACAGCAACTCAATGGAAGAATCGCGGCGGCAGCCTACGACGAGCAGCTCGACCACTACAAGGAAATCTTCAAGGGTTATCTGGACCGGATCGACGACAAGAGCGCCTACCTGCGCCAGGTCTTCACTCGCATCAACTTGGCCGACAACGAGCAGGAGCGTAAGCAGGCGATGGAGATGCTCTCAGACATCAGCGGATACACGCTGAGCATGCAAGACTTTAGTGATTTCATAAACGGAAACAAGCAAATAGAATTGTAAGAGACTATGGAGAGTTCAAGAAGACAACGAGCCCAGAGCGACTTGGGGCTGAATTTTGAGCGAGAAGACTTCCGCCGCGAGGCAGCCCTTGCCAAAGAGCAGGAGCGCGTCGCAAAGAAAGAGGCCAAGCGCGAGAAGATGATGAACCGCTCGTCTTACCGGATCATGGTGAAGACGGCCAAGTATATGGACAAATATTATCTCGATCCGCTCATCGGACTCATTCCAGGAGGTGTCGGAGACGTGCTTTCGAGCTCCTTGGCCATGCCGTTCATCTACTACAGTCTGTGTGTGGTGAGGTCCATACCGCTGACGCTGGCAGTGATATACAACGTGCTGCTGGATGTCCTGATAGGAGCCATACCCTTTGTAGGCAACGTGCTGGACATATTCAAGCGGTCGTATTTGAGCAACCTGAGATTGATCACGGGTTATATAGAAGACGACAAGGAGATCATCAGCAAAGTGAGAAAGAAAGCTTTGGCCACGGCTGTGCTCATCGCCATTGTATGCGCATTGCTTTGCCTTGTCGTGAAACTGGCCCTCATGGTGGCCACCTGGTTCTCATAGTTTTAACCACTATTCAGATGCTGCATCGCAAATCCCGTAAGCGATGCAGCATCTTTTTCCCCACTTTTTTTACTTTTCTTCTTAGCTGTGACATGTTTTGGCATGGCTGATAAGTAACTTTGCCGACGTAAACAAAAAACCGACTGTGGCAGACTAAGGCTGGGACCGGCGGCGTGAGGATTTCATCAGTGAACCATCATGGACTTGCAGGGATAAAAACTTCTCCATACCTTTGTCTTGCCAATTGGTCTAAAAACGAAATTGCTATGTTAAGAGGATGGAGTAAATTTGTCTGCAACGAATGCGGACACAAGTTTGTGGGCATGGACTTCGAATACCAATGCACGGTCCTGTCAGCGCCGCTGAAATGTCCGGCGTGTGGCAGCTGGCACACCCGTCCTGCTTGGTGTTTTTGGTGGCAGAGATGGATGTACAAGGAGATTTGGAAGACCCAGGATGAGTATCGAAACAACACAGAAGAGCAATAATATATGAAAGACGGAGTATTCTTTCGTCCTTTCGTCGGAGCGTCATACGCTGGCGGAGGACTGTTTGGCAAGCGCATCATGGTGCTTGGCGAGAGCCACTACTGCGACGAGGGCTGCGCCGACTGCGGCAACTGCCTGCGCCATCGGGAGTGCATGGAGTTTACCAGCGGCGTAGTGGAGCAATATCTCGACCGGGGCGTGGAGCGGCAGAGGTGGATGCAGACGTTGCTGAAGTTTGAGCGTTCGCTCGTGGGCTGCGAGACCGATCAGGCGCAGAGTCAGCGGATATGGCAGTCGGTGGTGTTCTACAATTATCTGCAAGTGGCCATGGGCGGTCCGCGCGAGGCTGGCACCGCCGCGCAATACCGCCAGGCCGGCGAGGCCTTTTTCGACGTGATGGAAAAATACCAGCCCGAATGCCTCATCGTATGGGGCAACCGCCTGTGGGACAAACTGCCCGGCGAGCGTTGGACTGATGGGGAGGACATCGTCGTGGACGGCTGTCGCACAGCCACGGGCGCCTACTCCTTGGCAAGCGGCAGGACGGTGAGGGCGATGGCGGTAAACCATCCCTCGGTGGGCTACTCGTGGGACTACTGGCATCGGGTGATAGCAAACTTCTTGAAATAGTGGGCTACAGGGTATGGACAAGCGAATGAGATTCTTCGCCTGGCTGATAGGCCAGCTCGAACGCCGGCGCATGACGTATGAGGAGATAGCTGCCGCATGGCTGGAGGCTGCGGCCAACGCTCAAGGCAAGTCGCTGGAGAAGCGCACGTTTCACCGCCATCGCGACGAAATAGAGCAGATGTTTGGCATCAAGGTGGAGTGTAGCGGCAGGAGCGGCGGCTATCGCTACTATCTGAAGAAAGACAGCGTGAAGTGTGACGATGTTACGGAGTGGCTGCTCAGTTCCCTGCGGCTGGCCTCGCTGGGCGATATGCTGCAATACCACACCAAGGTGATGCTCGACCCTGCGCCACGCAACTCAGAATTGCTCGACGACATCCTCAGAGCCATCGACAAGCAATATCGGCTGAGGTTTAGCTACACCACGGCCTACGGGGTGGAGACGTCCGTCGCCTTGACGCCCGCTTTTGTGAGGTTCTTCAAGCAGCGTTGGTACGTCGTCGGCGTGAACGAGAAAGAGCAGGTGCGCTGCCTGCCGTTCGACCGCATCTCCTTGATGTATGAGGAGTGCACAATGCGTCCTCTGTCGCCCAAGCTGAAGCAGATGCTCACGCCCGACAACTACTACGATGGTTGCTTCGGTATCATGCGCATGGAGGACGAGCCGATAGAGACCGTGCGCCTGCGCGTGTTCTATCCCGAGTACAACTACCTTGAGGAGGTGCCGCTGCACGAGAGCCAGCAGAAGGTGGGCCAATCGGCCGACGGCCTCTACCGCGAGTATACGCTCCGTGTGCGCCCCACTCGCGATTTTCTGCAGGAACTGCTATGGCACGGACGCAACCTGATGGTGTTGAAGCCGGAAAGTCTTCGGCAGAAGATGATAGCCATCCTGCAAGACATGACCAAGAGCTACGAGACGGGCGAGTGTACGAACGGGGAGTGAGCAAGCCTTTTCCCCACTCATACTTCCCTCCTCGTGCTTCCTTTCTTCTTCGGGCCTCCCTTCTCCAGGTCATCGACTATCGTCTATCCCATAGATGGTAGTCGATGACCTGGTTGTCTTCTTGGCGAGCCGCCTGGTGGTCGTCTGTCTGCTCCCTGCCTTCGGCTTCCTCTGCATCCTGGTGGCTGCGCACGAAGAGCGAGACTGCCACCATTGCGGCCAGGGCCATGACGAGCGCGGCGAGGAAGGAAACGATGCGCCTGAGGCGTCTGCCCCCTGCCAGACGCCTGCGCAGCGCCTCTATGCTCTCGGGGCGCAGCGAGACATCCTTCACGGTGCATATCCGTGCCATCCTGTGCAACCGCTTGCTGCCCGTAGCCTCCGCCATGTCCTCCATCACCATGCCGAGCGAGTAGATGTCGGCCTTGGGGTCGGCGACCGCCCCCTGCAGCAGTTGCTCCGGCGCAAGGTATCTGTAGGTACCTGCCGGCATCTTCAGCACGCCAAACAGGTCGCTGTCGGAAAGTCCGAAGTCTATGATCTTCACGTTCTTCCCCCTGTGGGTCACCATGATGTTGGACGGCTTCAGGTCGCGGTGCGTGATCTGCTTGCTGTGCATATAGTCCAGGGCGTCCATCGTTTGCGAGGCTATCCTGAGCGCAAGGTCGGGCGAGAGCCTCTTCTCCGAGAGGAGCGTCTGCAGCGTGTCGCCGTCCACCTGTTCCATCACGATGGTTCGGCCCATGCCGGCGAGCTGCTCCATGGCCAGCGTGCGGCAGATATAGGGATGCTCCAGCAGCAGGCCGATCTCAAACTCCTTCACTATCGCCTGTTGATATACGGGGGTGAGCAGGTAGTCCGTCTTCAAGCATTTCAGCACATAGCGCTTGCCATACCGCGTGGCGGTGAAAAGACGCGTCGGGCCCGACTTGGAGACATAATACTCCTGGACGTTGCCAAAGCCTTTCTCCTCCGACATGGAGTCCACGGCCCGCTCTTGGTCTATAGACTCGGTGAACCCCGACGTGAGCCCGTCGTCCGAAGGGCCGATTGTGTCATGGATAGGTTTAGTATGGTCTTGCATAAGCTATAAGGCTATGGGCGGATTCGTCTTGACAGGAAGGCACGACAAGCAGCCCCCTCAGAATCCTCTCAGAATCCCCTTTGTTTCTATTTCTTTGTTTCTTCCACCTTGGCGCTGCGTTTCTTCAACCTTACCACCGTGAGCCCGCCGTGGCGTCCTGCCACAAACGGCATGGTGCGCGCTCCGTCGCGTTCGACATAGGGCAGCAGAAGCGGTTGCCCCTTGATGAAGCAGCCTGTCACAAAGCGGTCGCCACAAAGCAGTTTGCTGTTTTCCGTAGTCACCACTTCGTATAGACTCTCGCCCAGATAGCGCAGCGTGAGTATACGGTTGGGACTCCAGCCTATCACGAGTTCCGTTCCGGCAGTCAGTTGGCTGCTCGTCAGTTGGTCTGCCATGAAGAAGGACGAGTTGTAGAGCGTGCTGTTCTTCAGCCAGCACACGAAGTCCTTGTAGTCCGCGTGTCCTATGTATTGCGCCAGCGGGTCGAGCGTCGTAAGTCTCGGCTTGTGCTCGTCGCTCACATAGCCATAGAGGCGCTTCAGCGTGGAGGACGAAACGTTCTTGTCTTCCTTTTTCTTCAGATAGAGGGAAAACTCCTCGAAGTCTGTTGTCGTAGCGAGCGTTTTCCCGTATTTCTGCTTGACGAGTTGTTTGAGTTCTTCTATTTCCGGTGTTGTCATAATCAGTCTGTGATGATGTTCTTAAACAAATTCCAGCCTTCGCTCGCCTTGTAGATGTTGGCCCGTCCCTTGGGCACGTGCACGCGGCAAGAGGCGAGGACGTCTGCCCCGAGGGTGGCAAAAGCTGTGGGTTGGCAGACAGGCGGCATCCGGGCCTCTACATATAGATCGGTCAGCGGACAGTCTGTGAAGGCATAGTCGGAGATCAGCTCCGTCTTGCTGCCCAGGCGCACCACCTGGAGTTGCGCGCAGCCTTGGAAGGTGGCCGTGGGCACCAGGCGCAGAGCCTCCGGCATGGTCACGTCCCTCACCTTGCTGTTCATGAAGACGCCCGTGCCCAACTTGGCCACATGGTCTGAAAACACAAACCGCTCTATGCTACACTCCTTGAAGGCATAACTGCCGACCGAGGTCACGGAGGAAGGCAGCGCATAACTGCCCTTCTTGCCCATCGGGAACCACACGATTTGTGTGGCGTCGGCGTTGAGCAACACGCCGTCCTTGCCGACGTAGTGGGTGTTGGCCTCCGAGACACGGAGGCTCTGCAAGGCCGAACAGCCACTTGAGGGCATTACCGACGCAGCCGCGGCTGGAATGTCGATCAGCTCGAGTGCCGCACATCGGGCAAAGGCGTCCTTCTCAATGGTTGTGGTCTGGGACGGCAGGACGATCTTCGACAGGCTTGCGCAATCGGCAAACAAGCCTTGCCCCACCACGTCGTCCTCCGCATATCGTGCGTCGTCATAGGGTTCGCCGCCTGCCACGATAGTCGCGTCCGTCAGGTCTATGTCCGAGAGCCTGCCTGCTGTCGCCACGTTGTCGCGTCCGCGCCCCATCATCTCTCTCAGGCAGCGCAAGTCGTCGCCATTCAGAGGCCCGGCTATGGAGAGGTGGGAGTAGTCGTACAAGTCCTTGCCCATCAGCGAGCGCAGTTGGCCTGGCTCGCCCAGCAGCAGGGCGTCGCCCGTGGTGAAGGTGATCGCCTCGCCCACCGTCTCGCCCATGCGGCTCGTGGCGTAGGGCCATATCATGTAGGTGGTGTTGCGGCGCAGGTCGGGCAGCAGCAGCGTCTGCCGTTCCTGGTCTTTGCGGTAGTCCTTGAGCACCACTCGCTGCTGGTCGGCGGCAGCGGAGGCCAGCGCATACAGGCAGCCAGTCTCCGTGATCGTCTCGCCACCGTCGTCCGTGATCCTGTAGCCTATGATCACGCTCATAGGACCATGGCCGACGATGCTCGCTTCGCCCAGCGAGGGTTTGGCGTTGGCCAGCGTGGTGAGGCTCATCCTGTCGCCCCGCACGGTGGTCCTGCCGTTGGTGCCCTCGAGCATATAGTGGTAGGTGGTGGCGGCGGTGAGCCCTGTGATGCGTGCCGCCACCATCGTCTGGTCGTCGAAGACTGCCGGGGCCGTTTGCTCCATGGCCTCTGTCGCGCCATATCTGAAGTACAGCTGCGGCATCTCCGTCTCGCCTGCCACGGTGGCCGATCCGTGGAGCGTGGCGTCCGTCCGTGTGAGATCTGTGGCAGGCAGCGTGGTGAGGCGCGGTTCCAGGTAGTCGGGTTGGTCGCTGTCACAGGAGAAAAGGCAAACCGCCACGGCTGCGCAACAGAGCCTCCAAGCCAGTCGGCAGACCCTGGGGCGTGCCAGCAGGCCGTGAGCTCGATAGCTTGCGTGTGGGTGGCCCGTGTGTGGGAACCCCGTCGTGTGTAGGTGCTTGTTATTTCCCATTCTTTCTCATTTTCTTAGTCCTCCATAACTTGATTCCAATGCCCAGGTGGCCTTGCCATTGTTTTCCGCCGATGGTGACTGCCGAGGCCGACACACTGAGTCGTCCCCATGCCACGAGCGCGCCGATCTCGCCCGCCACGCCCTTGTGGGTCAGTCCGTCGTTGAGCACATATCCTCCTCCTTCGCTCTCCGCCAACTGCCACGCCACGGCGCTGCGCCCATAGCCTACGCCCTCGAAGAGGCACAGCTGCCTCGTCAGGCGGTGTGTGGCGCCCGCCGTGATGGTAAAGTGGCTCTTTGCAGTCTTGCCAGAATAGTAGGGCCGCTCCGTGCCCTCGCCGAGGCTGCCGTCCTTGGCGCAACTGCCGCGTGTCTTGCCGATACTGCCAAAGAGCGTATTGACGTGTACAAAGAAACCATGGCGCCGCATCAGGGAGAAGAACGCGCCATAGGACGGTCCGTTGTCGTGCGCGCCAATCGTGGCCAGGGCATAAGCCGACCAGGGCTCCTTGGGCCTGGACTGAGTCACGGTGACGGTGTCGATGATGGTTCTCACCTGCACGATGGTGTCGTGGTGCTCTGCCAGGGCAAGCCTTGGCACGTCCACTTTCAGCTCGTAGGTCATGCGGCTCTCCAGCGTCGTGCCCAACTGATAGTCGCGCAGCACGCCCCATACGGGATGTTTCAGCGTGAGCATCTTCGTGCCCTGGGGCAGGTAGAGCCAAATCTCGCCCACCTCGTCCTTGCGCTTCACGATGCCTAAGGGCGTGGAGAAGGCAAAGTCTGACGGCGCCTCTACCTTCACCAAGGCGCACGCCTCGTCGTTGAGGTCGCGCACGCTATTGACAAAGGCACTCACGTCGTTGGGCAGCAGGCGGAAGCTGCTCACCGTGAACTCCTGCGAGTGCGCACTACCGCAGCAGAGCAGCCATAGGCAGAGGGCGAGCAGCAGAGGGCGGGCGTTGCCAAGGGTATTCGTTGTCTTCATGTCTATTGTCAACACTTTTGTCTTACATCTTTCCTGTGATATGTTTCTTATATCTTCCGTCGATATACTTCTTATATCTTTCCTATGAAATACTTCCTGTCTCTTTCCGATGATATTCTTACTGAGAGCAGGCGAGGCGCCATTGGCTCTATGGCTCATTGCAGGTTGAAGTCCTGTATGCTGATGATCTCTGAGCCATCTGCCACCGAGGAGGCTGGTTGCCACGTTCGGACATGGATCACGGGCATCGACCTGTCTCTGAAGTCCCACAGCAGAAACAAGTAGCCATCGTCGCTGTATCGGTCGCTGCTATACCGCTGCCGCAGCGTGACGCCATAGATGCCGTCCATCGTGGGGTGGCGCAGGATGCGGAAGTCGGAGAATCTCACATCTACCTTGCTGTTCGTGGAAAACACCTTGGCGAGGCGCGCTATGTATTCTTGCTTCGATCGGATGGCGTAGCTCACTCGCGCGTCCGCTACACACCGGCCATCGGCCGAGGTCGGCCTCACTACGTTGCCTACGATGATCAGCGCCTTGTCGCTAAAGACCTGCCGCAAGAAGTCGATGTCTTTTGTCGTATATGCCGTGCGCAAATGCTCGCAGTAGTTGAGTATGGTGTGCCGCCGCTTGGCGTCCTGCTCCGTCAGCTTGCCCTGCATGATCTTCGAAGCCTCCTTGAAGAAAGGATTGTCTTTCACGATAGACTTCAGTGGCACCTGTGCTATAGACTGGTTTCTTCGCGCTGCTGCCGACGGTTTTTCCCCGCCTTCGCCAGGCGATAGAGCGGAGGCCTCGCCCTGTAGCTGCTGGGCCGGAGCCATGTCCGACGCGGCAAACCTTGTCGTCCTTCCGGTAGCCACTTCCTCCGGAATGCTTGCCTTGCCCTCGTGCAAAAGGGTCACGATGCCCTGGCGGTCTATGTAGCCCTCACGCCCTGATTGCTGTTCGCGAAAGCGGAGCCTGCCGCCGCGGAAGCGTGTGTCGAGGATGCAGCCGCGCAGGGGCACGTCAAACACCACATTGCCTTCGCCGTCCTCCACGACATACCGCTTTTCCTTGTCTGCAAACGTCTGCTCTACCAGTTGCAGACCCTCGCTCAGTCCATAGCGCGTCTCGCTCTGTGGCTTCCCATCGTGGGTGAGGGCAGGCAGCCACAACAGGACGAGCCAAGCGCAGAGCAAGATGGCCAATACTGATAATATGCAGATAGCTTTCTTCATTGCAATGGTAGCACTTTTGTTTGCTATGTTATATCTTTTGTTCGCTCTGAAATGTCTTTTATTCCCAGTTCTTGATTCCCCCGCCGATTTCTATTTTGGTGCTATTGGGGTTGTTGGGGATGATGAGGTTGACGAAATGCTCCATGCCGGGCTTAAACAGAAACTTGCTTTCGTACAGATAGCTCATGTTGTTCATGATCACCTCGATGAACGGCATGCGGTTTTCGATGCGTTGCGGCACAACGATGGCAGAGTAGAGGTTGTCGCCGTCGTGGTGTGCCGTGATCGTCTGTCGCGGAGCCTTCGCATGGCGCGTGGCCACCCCCGCCTGGAGGTCTATCGTAGCCTCCGTCACGGTGTTGTGTACATATACCGTGGCGTTTTTGGGCATTTCGCCCTCGAAGTCCTCTCCCTTCACGAGTCTTATCGTGATCTTGCTCATGATGTGTCTGAACGCGAGCTGCACAGGCTCGTCCGAGGCCCTCACGCCCTTGCTGGTGGCAAAGAGCAGGTCGCTCGCCTTGTAGCCGCCGAGCGCCGTTGCCGTCTTTTCCGTTCTTTGGTCGAGGCTGACGCTGAATGGTTGGTCCTCGATGCTGCTCACCCTGCCGATGTATGGGTGGTAGGCATAGACATTGTACAAGCCCTCGTTCCAATACAGAGTTTTGGCAGCCGTCCACTCGTTGCCGTTGAATGTCAACGCCTCGTTGTTCACCACGTTGCCACCCACCTCCAGGGGCTTGCCGTCCTCGCTCACGAAGAGACCTACCTTGTCGCCAGCTTCGAAGTAGGAGGGTGCGGTGGGCGCCTTGTTGCTGGGATGACTCATCAGCAGCTTCATCTCAACGCCCTTGTCCGTCGCCGTCTCGTCCGTCGGCAGCGTGTTCTCGCCGCACGAAGCCAGTGCCAAGGCGGTCAGCGCCATATATATAATAAGGTGGCTCTTCCTCATAAGGTCTCTCATCTTCATAGGGAGTCTCTTCATCTTCCCATTCATTTTTTGTCCCATGGCTTCCTCTATTTGTTATCTGTGTCTTCTCACTTTTATCTGTGCCTTCTCACTTTCGCCATGCGCAGCGGACTCCCCCTGTGTATCACGGGCCTGTACTGGCTCGAGCTGGCCGATCGTGCCGCCCAGGCCTTGGCCTGGCGCAGGGCGCGACTTCGCGAGACGCCACTTCCAGTCTGGTCGTTCCGCACGAAGTCCTCGAAGGAGAATGTCTCGCCGGCATATCTCTTGATCCTCTTCACGATGCTCTCGCGGCTGATCGTGTTGTAGTAGGGGATGGAGTTGTTCATGCACGAGTTTTGCTCCGACCGAAACACGCCGCGACTGTGCATGAAGCCGCCCTCATACACATCGACAAGGTCGCTGTAGCGGCTGTCGTAGATCAGATGGCTCCACCCCACGCCGTGGGCCTTGCCCGAGAGCGAGAGGTTGTCGTACCATCCGTAGCTCTTGGCGGTGCTGAATTCGTCCACATGGCCGCAGCAAGCGCATCCGCAGGCGTCTATGAAGGCGTTGTGGTAGATACACTCGTCGCCGAGCTTTCCGAAACCGTGGCCGCCCGCCTCATGCTGCACCACGCCGCGCGAGTCGAGCGGATAGTCGTAGGTGCTGAGCGGACAGAAGGCTATGGCCGATCCGTCTGCCCACAGCTGCGTCATGCCTCCATAGTCGGTGGAGTTGGACACGATGATGACAAGCGTCTCGTGGAGGTTCTCCTTCGTCACGCTCGGCGCACCGAGGGCGTAGGAGAAGATCTCGTCGTATGTGGCTTTCAGTCCGCTGCCCGTGAAAGTCGTGCCGAAGCGGTTGTGCCGGATGGTGTTCACCGTACCGATGCCCGACTCTGTGGACAGCGGGAAGGCCGTGAAGACGTTGAAATACTGACGATAGGTCCTGTAGGGCTCTATGTCGAAGAAATGGTCCATCTGTTGCTTCATGGTCTTCAGGTATTCGCCCGAGGCAATGTCTTCGGCGTCATATCCATCGCCGAGCAACACGATATTGATACCGCCGCGGTGGCCGCGCGTGGCCTTCTGCAGCGTCAGCCACTCGTTCTCTCCATACTGGTAGCCATACTGCGCCACGCTGCATTCGTGGGTGTAGTCCTTGCCCTTCAGCCGAAACACCACCTTGCCGTTGCGGTCGTTGCCGGAGCCTTTCGCCATGGCCTTGATGGTGAGCGTGACCTCGGTCTTTTTATTGCCGCTCATGGGCGAGACGTCGCACCAGCTGGGCTTGCTGGCCACCTCCCATTCGCCTTCGGCCTGGACGGTGATCGTCTGCTTGTGTTCTGTGCTGAGGGCGCAGGCCACCGAGGGGCGGCAGGTCAGTTCGTGGTGGGCGGCAATGCGCTTGAACTCACACCAGCCTTGCGCCGTCTGATAACTGGCTACGGCAGAAACTGGCACCTCCACGGTGAAGTTGTCCCTGGCCACGCCGTCAAAGGCTTCACGCTCTATACGTGGTGGCATGGTGCCACGACAGACGATCGATCCGATGCCGAAACACTCGGCAAAGGCCCTTTGGCGTATCGTCTCCATGGACTCGGGGAAGACCACGCCCTCGAGCATCTTGCATCCCGCAAATGCCTCCTGGCCTATGCTCACCACGCCCTCTGGAATGCTGAGGATGCCCGTGATGCGCCAGTTGTTGGTAAAAGCATAACTGCCTATATGCTCCACACTGGGCGGTAATTTCAGCTCGCCAGAAAAGTCATTATTGGTGAAGGCGCGTTCGGAGATTGTCCTCAGATTTTTTGGCAGACGAAGCTCTCCCTTGAAATGGCAATTGTTGAAAGCCAAAATACTTATATTTGTAATCCCGTCGTGAAGCGTTAGCGTACCATTGAAACCAGAATCGCTGAAGGCTTCAACCGGAATTGTGGATAATCCTTGTGGTATCGTCAAGGAACCTGTCAGTCCAGGACAGAATGAAAAGGCACTACGCCCCATGTGCTTCAGCTTCTCGGGCAGTCGCAGCTCGCCACTAAGTCCTGAGCAGGCAGCGAAGCAATAACCTCTGATTAGTTCGAGATTGTTGGGCAGTACGAGATTTCCCGTGAGGTTGGAGCAGTTTTGGAACACGCCACCATAATAGTCTGTGCCCTCGTCGGCAGTGTCACTGTCCCAGTTGTTGCCCAGTTTCCTCAATGTGGATGGGAGCGTGAGCGTACCGTTCAGTCCGGAGCAGCCATTAAAGGCACCACGCCTTATCTCCGTCACACCCTCCGGAATGACAAGGGATCCTGTGAGATTGTTGCATCCATAGAACGCGTTGCCACCAATGGCTCTTAGCCGGTCGGGAAGTATAATGCGTGTCAGAGACTGGCTGCCACCATTGGTGTGCTGATAATAGAACGCACTACCCGGTATCTGGTCGTCATATCCCTCTTCGCCCTCGCCCGGCTTGCACATCGCCTTGATGCGCACCTCCTTGAGGTTGAGGGCCGTGAGCCGCGGCATGTGGTCGCGCATGAAGTAGAAGTCCTTGGCGTTGATCTCGCCCGTGATCTTCAGGTTTCTCAGCGTCGTGTAGTCCTTGCCGAGGGCGGTGATGGCCTCTTTCAGTTTGCCGGGAGTGGCGTTCACCACGACATACTCCTTTGCCGTGGCGTTGTGACTCACGAGGTCGCTTTCCCACTCGCTGACGCTCGCGCTCACAAGCGTCAGTTTATACTGTCCGCTTTCCTGCTGCTTGTCCACCCTTATGCTGAAGTTCATCATGTGGCCAGCCTTGTACTCGAAGTCGTTGGGCCTGGTAAACTTGAACGGCGTGCCTCCGATGGTGATGCTGAAGAGCGCCGCGCCCTGGGGCACGGTCTGTGGCACCACGATGGCGCGCCACTCGTTGCCGACGCATGAGGGCAGGGTGGCCGTGGGCTCCACCTCGCCCGCCTTGCTCACCGTGCCGTTGGCCAGGTTGATGCTTGCCTTGCGCGCTACGTTTTGCACAAGCACGATCTTCTCCGTGGCTGCCCATTCCTCGGCCGTGAATCCCGTTCCCTGGAGCAGGGTGACACGGGCGTTCGACATGCGGTGCGACAGTGGCAGGCGGATTACGCTGCTGGTGGGAGCCACCTCGTCCACCTTCCCCCAGAGGAAGTCGCTCGCCTCGTAGCCCCCCATCTCGTCGCTGGAGGAGGCTTTGCTTTGGTCTTTCTGCACCTCAAACTGGTAGTCCTCGATGCTTTCGGGCGCAGCAAACGGGTAGTATCCGTACACATCGACCGGCGTGTGGCCGTCCTTCCAGTACAGCTCGTAGGCACCGGTCCACTTGTTGGCCGCCTCGTCGAAGGTGTAGCGCACGTTGTCGCCACGGTTGCCTTTCAGCTTCAGCGTGCCCGGGTTGCCACCCTCGTAGTCCACCACGTACACGCCCATCATGTCGCCGTCGCAGAAGCCGCAGTCGTTCACCCTCATCACGGCGAGTTGCTCGATGTCTGCCGCCAGGCGGATGCTGCCGCCATCGTTCTGTGCTTCGTCCTCGAAGATGCTGTCGCTACAACCGCAGAGCGTCGCTGCCACGATGGCGAGGAGACAGAACAGACTGTTATTGATGATAGTTCTCATGGGTCTTTCTTTTTTCTAATGATGATTTCGCAACGCCTTAATTCGGTTCGGCAACGCCTCCATAGTCGATGCCGTCGTCGCTCCAGTTCACTATGCCCACACTCATGCCACCGCTGGTCTTGCTCAGCGTCACGGTCATCTGGTAGCGGTGTCCCTGCTCAAAGGCCGTGAGCCGTGGGTCTTTCTGCAGGTTGAAGTCCGTGCCGTCCACCGTCACCGTGGTCAAGTGGCCCTTGTCCAACTGCTGCGGCACCACGATCGCCTTGTACACACTGCCTTCCCTCATCGGCGTGACATAGCCCTTGCCCTCCGTGGCCGTCACGATGCCTGTGGCGAGATTGGCCGTGGCGTGCGTCCTCACGTTGTTGATCCTCACGCTGACCTGGGCACTCGCCAGCGAGGCCGTGGAGAATCCTTTGCCCGCCGCCAGGGTGATGACGACCTGCGCCATGGCGTGCTTCGCACTGATGCTCACAGCGTTCTCGCTCGGAGCTGCGTCCAGCGTCTTGCCGATGAGCAGTTCGCTGGCCTTGTAGTCCGACGCTGCGCTTTGGTTGGTCCTCACGCTCCATGGCAGTGCCTCGACATTCGCTATGGTCGTGGTGTAAGGATAGTACATGTAGAAGTCGGCGTGGGTAGCCGCGTCCTTCCAGTATTCCGGCACTGCCGAGGTCCAGGTGCTCTGGAGCACATACATCCTGTTGTCTATATAGTTGCCTTCAGTCTTCAGTGCGACCTGCGATCCGTCGCTGTTGCGGTTCACCACATACACGCCTATCTTGTCGCCCTCTTCGAAGGCGTCGTCCGAGCCGAGGGTTTCCTGCACGCTGCTGATGCGTATCGGCCATTTCGCTGCCGGATCGGGTGGGGTGGGCGGCGTGTCCGGCTGCTCGCTTTCTCCTGTCTCCGACGAGCATGCGCACAATGCCACGGCGCAGACCGATAGTATGAATCGCCTCAGTGGAGAGTTGATGGTGTATTTTTTCATATTTTGTTCTTTGATCGTCTTTGCAGTGTGAAGACTGGTGCTTTTGTTGATGTTCCAACGGGGCGTCCCCTTCTTTTCTGCCGTTATGAGCCTTTTCTATGCTTGCCGTGTCAGCATGGCGAGGAGGATGGACTGTGGCGCGTTGCTACACTCCTGCCGACTGTTGCAGGGTCTTAGCGCGAGCCGCCAACGGCAGTCCCTTCCCTTGCTGGTCGGCACGACTTTTAATCCGCTTGTCTTGTAGTCTATACTGGCACGTTGTGAGTATTAATAGACAGATGCAAAGTTATGAGTTTTTCTTGAAAAAACTGCGGGAATAACTGAAAAAGAATGCTCCGATTTTGTTTTTATTGCACTTTTTGCATCGCCGTACGCCCGTGGGTGTAATCTGAGCTTTATCCCCCCCGCGAGAACCGCGTTTTTGCTGGTAGTCTGGTGGGTGCTCCAGGGTGGCGTGCGAGCGGTGATGTCGTTGTCTTGCAGTCTCGTGGCGTGTTCCGCTACCTTGCCGAAGGTTGCTGATGACCACACTTAGTGATAACTAAAGGTCGCGCTGGGTTGTTTGTTTCCTCTGCGTGCTGGCCAATGGCTACTCGTAGTTGTCCACGGGCGTGGAGCCCATGTGCACGGTGAGCGTGCCGCCCTGGGCGAAGCGCTGGAAGGGGATGCGCGGAGTGGTCAGTCGCGTGCCGTCGAGGGAGAAGCGCTGCACGTACTCGTTGTGGCGGCTGTTGTCCACGGCCTGGATGACAAACTGGCCTCCGGGGTAATAGCGCGGGTGCAACTGGATGGTCACACGGTCGAAGATCGTGCTGCCTAGGCCCAGCGAGGGCTGGAGGTCGTCGAGTCCCTTCACGTCGAAAAGGCCAATGGAGGAGACGGCATACCAGGCCCCCAGCATTCCCTGGTCCTCGTCCTGTCCGTAGCCGTAGCCGTGGATGCCGTCCGTACCATAGAACTCGTTGAGGATGGCGCGCACCCAGTGTTGCGTCCTCGACGGGCGTCCCGACTCATTGAAGAGCCAAGAGATGTGGAGCGAAGGCTCGTTGCCCTGGTTGTAGAGCGTGCGCAGTCCGGCAAACGCCTCTACCTCCGTGCCTCCGCTGAAGATGCGCCGCTGCGAGAGTGTGAAGATGCTGTCGAGGCGCGCGTTGAAGACCTCGGTCCCCACCTTGGCGATCATCGCCTGCGGGTCGTGGGGCACGTAGAAAGTGTATTGCCACGCGTTGCCCTCCTGGAATCCGCGCCACACCTCCAGCGGGTCGAAGTTTTCGACGAAGGTGCCGTCGTCGTAGCGCGGCCGCACGAAGTTGCACGTCGAGTCGTAGAGGTTCTCCCAGCCGTGCGACAGGCCCATCAGCCGATCGTAGTCGGCCTCTTTGCCCAAGGCCCGGGCCAGTTGCGCCACGGCGTAGGCACTGTAGCTATACTCCATCGTGTGGGACGCCGAGAAGTTGTAGAGTCCCCCGTCCGCGGCATGAACGTGGGGCACGTAGCCCAGGCGCAGGAAGTCCTTGGTGTCGGCCTTGCCAGCTCCCCGCGGGCGTTCCTCCCATCCCAGTTCGTTCTTCAGGCAGGCCTCGTAGGCCAGCGGCAGGTCGAAGTCGCGTATGCCCGCCATATAGGCCGCCACGATCATGTTGCTCAGCTGATTAGTGCCCACGCCCGAGACGAAGCGGCTGCAGGCCAGTCCGTCGGCCAGCCAGCCACAGTCCTTGTAGACCTGCAGGTGGCTGCTGATATAGTCGCTCATGTGGTCGGGATAGGCTATCACCCAGAGCTGCGTCAGTCCCCACTGCGCGCCCCACATGGCGTCGGTGTTGTAGAGGTTGAAGGCCGGACGCCCCTCCTTCGTCGGCAGGTGGCCCACCGTGCCGTCGTGCTTCGGATAGTCGCCGGAGACGTCGCTGCAGACGCCGCGCCCCAGCAGCGCATGGTAGAGGCCCGTGTAGAACTTCACTTTGTCCTCCCTGCGGTCTGTCTCGACACGGATGCGCCCCAGCATTTCTTCCCACTGGCGCGCCGACTCCTCCCTGGCCTCGTCGAAGGTCAGCGTCCGCGCCTCGGTCAGTCGGTTCTGCCGTGCGTTCTCCACGGAGGTGTAGGAAATGCCCACCTTCACCGTCACCTGCTCGCCCTCCTTCGTAGCGAAGGAAAGATAGGCTCCCGCGCCCTCGCCGCGCGCCTCTCTCACCTGTCGATGGATGGTGGCGTCGTGGAAGGTGCCCCAGCGCTTTGGTCGTTTGCTGGTCGTGGCCGAGAAGTATATGGGCACGACTGCCCCGGGCTGGTAAGCCTTGACGTATTCGGGATAGGTGACGACGTAGCCCTCGATAGTGCCGTCCTCGAGGATGCGCACCTCGGCGTCCTTGATAGCTCCGCTCTCTCCCATACGGTGGCCGATGTCGAAGATGAGGTGGCTCTCCTGCGATTTGGGGAATGTGTAGCGCTGCAAGGCGACGCGTTGCGTGGCCGTCATCTCGGCGCGGATTCCATAGTCCTGCAGCAGGACGCTGTAGTAGCCCGCCGTCGCTACCTCGTCGTCGTGGCTGAAGTGGGAGCGGTAGCCCTTCTGTATGCCCGCCTCCGTGGTGTCTCCGGGCACGGTGATGAGGCGCCCCGTGGTGGCCATGACGCTGATGCCGCCCACCTGGAACTCATGGGTGCAAGGAAAACTCTCGATCGATCGGTCGCGATAGTCGTAGCCCGTGGCCTGCCAGCCGTCCACGTTGCCGTAGTGGCCGTTGGTGGAGGGTCCGGGTTTGGCCATGCCGAAGGGCAGCGCGCCGGGCGCGAAGTGGAAGTAGCGACAGTGGGCCGTGCCGATGCGCGGCTCCACATATTGTCTCAGACCGTCTTGGCTCTGCGCCAGGACCGACGTGGAGAGAGCCCATAGCGCGGTGGCGAGCAGGGCGAGGAGGAAGATACGTTTCATCTATTTGGTGGTGTCGTTGGTTGGTGATGGTTGAAATTGACGTTGCAAAAGTAGCAAAAAAGGACTGATTGCGCAAATGATGCTAAAGAAAAAAGTAAGTAAGAGAGACGATAAAAGATGAGGAAAAATAGCATAGTAAACGTTTAAACGTGTTTTTGAAGAAAAAAGACCGTCCGTAGCGTGTTGGTATGAAGAAAAATGACTAACTTTGCAAGAGAAGCCAGCCCTCATGGCACGCGCTTCCCAACAAACAATTATACCTGAACGTTATGCAGAAATACGCTGAATACATCAAGGAGATAGAGATCGACTCGCTCTGGAGCGGCAAGAAGCACGTCTGCTGGGAGTTGCACCGACAGGTCAACATCCTGAGCGGCATCAACGGTGTGGGAAAGAGTACCATTCTCAACAAGGTGGTGCGGAGCCTGGCCCGTGGCGGCGAGTTGCCGAGCCATCCCGTCAAGGGAGTCCGCCTGCGTGTGGCGCCTGAGGAAGCACGCTGGGTACGCTTCGACATCATCCGCTCTTTCGACCGCCCGCTGATGAGTACGGAGATAACGGACAAGATCGACGCCTCCCTCGTCACCGAACTCGACTGGCAGATCTACAAACTGCAGCGGAAGTATCTCGACTACCAGGTCAATATCGGCAACCGCATGATCCAGGCCCTGCAGAAGGCCACACCCGAGGCTGCCGAGGAGGCCCAGCGCATCAGCCAACCGAAGCGGAAGTTCCAGGATCTCATCGACGACCTCTTCTCCGAGACAGGCAAGAAAATCGTGCGCACGGAGAACGAAATCCGCTTCGAACAGATTGGTGAGACGCTCATGCCTTACCAACTCTCCAGCGGCGAGAAGCAAATGCTGGTCATCCTGCTTACCGTGCTCATCGAGGACGGGCAAAACTACGTGCTCTTCATGGACGAGCCCGAGGTGAGCCTCCACGTCGAATGGCAGAAACGGCTCATCGACCTGATACTCGAACTCAACCCCAACGTACAGATCATCCTCACCACCCACAGTCCCGCTGTCATCATGAACGGCTGGCTCGACAATGTGACGGAGGTGTCGGAGATAACGGAGGACGAATAATAGGGAAGGCTGCGATATGGCAAAACGGCTGAAAGACAATATCACCTCCGACTACGTCACTGCCTCCAACCGCCTCAACGGGCGCAAGGCGAGGCGCAGGATCGTGGCCTATGTTGAGGCCTACGATGATGTCTTCTTCTGGCGCATGGTGCTTGCCCGCTACGAGAACGAGCACCGCTACTTCGAGGTGATGCTACCCACGCGCAAAAAACTCTCGCGCGGCAAGAAGTCGGTGCTGACGAGCCTACTGCTCCACGGCACGGGTAAGGACATGCTGGCCTGCGTCGATGCCGACTACGACTACCTCCTCCAGGGGCGGACGGAGGACTCGAAACAGGTCTGCGACAATCCCTACGTCCTCCACACCTACGTCTATGCGATAGAAAACTACCAGTGCTACGGACCGAGCCTCCACGATATGTGTGTCTCTGTGACCCTCAACGACCGCAAGACCTTCGACTTCGACGCCTTCCTGCGTCGCTATAGTCAGATCATCTACCCCCTCTTTCTGTGGAACATCTTCTTCTATCGGAGGAGGAAGAACAACCTCTTCACCATCGCCGACTTCAACAATGTCGTGGCTCTCGGCGCCTTTTCTACGGGCAAGGCCTCCGTCCTGCTCGACAACCTGCAGCGCAAGGTCAACCGCAAGCTCGCTGCCCTGCGCAAGGGCAATCCGGGGACGAAGGAGAAGCTCGGTGAATTGTCGCGCGACCTGTGCCGACTGGGTGTCACGCCCGAGACCACCTATCTCTACATCCAGGGCCATCATCTCTTCGACGGTGTCGTTGTGCCGATGATGCAGAAGGTCTGCGACCAGCTCATCCGCTCCCGTGAGAATGAGATCAACCGTCTGGCGGTCCACAACACGCAGCGCCTCAACGAGTTGTCCTGCTACGACCATAGCACGGTCGATATTGTGCCGACGCTCCGCCGCAACATGGGGTTCATGCAGTCGGAACCCTACCGTCGCCTGCTCTCCGATGTGGAGCGTTGTCTGAAATTGGGAGAAGTCAAGGTCAAGTCCGCCAAGCTCGAGGACAACCCCGCCGAGATCAAGCCCGCCCCCACCAAGGTAGAGGCGAAGCCTGCAGAGGAAAGGTCCGAGACTACCGAGGTAAACCTCGCCGAGGACAAAAGCCAGCCCGTCGAGGCTGAGAATGCGAAGAGGAGTTGGGACAATAACAAGCAATGATCAAAACACCCCAGTCGCTCCATTTATCGGATGAACCAAAAGAAAAACAAGGAAAAGTTTGGCCCACTAAGCTAAAAACCGTATCTTTGTGCCAATGAAAAAGCAAGGAATCAATCCCGTCAATTGGAGCAAGAATATCATCATCGTCGATGCCGATTTCGTCGATCACGTCGCCTTCGACCTGATAGTCAACTTTGAACGCATGTTGGGACGTCGTATCCCCCAGGCCGACCTCAGCCAATGGCTGGTGGACGTCGCCCTCGATGGACGCCTTCGCCCGGGCGACCACGAGACCCAGGTCGTGTTGCTCCACGACCGCAAGACCCCGAAGCTCCTCCATTTCTCCCCCGCCGACTATGAGTCCGAACTCGACGGCAAGGCCTTCCGCTCAGAACAGTTGGGCGAGTTTATCATCAACTGCATCGCCACGGGCGAGGAGGGACAGGCGAAAGGTCCCGTGCTGACCGACTTGGTCCGCCTCTTGCTTTCGGAAGAGGAAGTGACGCGCCTGATGGTAGTCCCCGACGGCAGTGACTCCTCGCTCTGGCAGGAGCTGCGCCAGGCCCTCCGCGATGTCGATGACGAGAAGAAGCACGTCACGCTCTTCACCATGCAGCCCACGCAGACTGCCGGCTGCCGCGAGGAGATGCTCGGATTCTCCCTCATGGACGCCCTCGGCATCACCCAGGCAGAGATAGACCAAAAGATGAAATAACAAGATAAAACGAAACATAGAATGAGCAGAGTATTAATGATCGGCGCGGGTGGCGTGGCTACCGTCGCCGCCTTCAAGATTGCGCAGAACACGGACGTCTTCACCGAGATGATGATCGCAAGCCACCATGTGGAGAAATGCGACCGGCTCGTGAAGGCCATCCACGACAAAGGCTACAAGATGGACATCCAGACGGCCGAGGTCGATGCCGACGACGTGGAGCAGTTGAAGACCCTTATGTCGAGCTACAAGCCCGAATTGGTCATCAACCTCGCCCTGCCGTATCAGGACCTCACCATCATGGAGGCCTGTCTGGCCTGCGGCTGCAATTACCTCGACACCGCCAACTATGAGCCCAAGGACGAGGCCCACTTCGAGTACAGTTGGCAGTGGGCCTACCGCGAGCGCTTCGAGCAGGCGGGCCTCACAGCCATCCTCGGTTGTGGTTTCGACCCGGGTGTCTGCAGCATCTTCACGGCCTATGCCGCCAAGCACTACTTCGACGAGATCCACTACCTTGACATCGTCGATTGCAACGCTGGAGACCATCACAAGGCCTTCGCCACCAACTTCAATCCGGAGATCAACATTCGCGAGATCACGCAGAAGGGCCTCTACTACGAGGATGGCAAATGGCTTGAGACAGACCCGCTGGCCGTCCACAAGACGCTCAACTATCCCAACGTGGGACCGCGCGAGAGCTACCTCATGCACCACGAGGAACTGGAGAGCCTTGTGCTCAATTTCCCGACCATCAAGCGCGGTCGCTTCTGGATGACCTTCGGACAGCAGTATCTCACCTATCTCGACTGCATCATGAACCTTGGTATGGGACGCATCGACGAGGTCACCTACGAGGCACCGCTCGCCGACGACCCGACGAAGAAGGTGAAGGTCAACATCGTGCCGCTGCAGTTCCTCAAGGCCGTCCTCCCCAATCCGCAGGACCTCGGCGAGAACTACGAGGGTGAGACTTCCATCGGATGCCGCATCCGTGGCATCAAGGACGGCAAGGAGCACACCTACTACGTCTATAACAACTGCAAGCATCAGGAGGCCTACAAGGAGACGGGTATGCAGGGCGTGAGCTACACGACGGGCGTCCCGGCCATGATCGGTGCGAAACTCTTCTTGGAGGGCGTCTGGAAGAAGCCGGGCGTGCACAACGTGGAGGAGTTCGATCCGGATCCCTTCATGGAGCTGCTCAACACGCAGGGACTGCCCTGGCACGAGGAGTTTGACAAGGACTTGGAGTTGTAATCATCCCTTTTCTCTCCCCCTGCTTCGCCGAAGACCCTCCGTGGCTTCCGGTCAAGCAGGGGAGGAGGGAGGTTTAGCAAGATAATACATAGAAAAAAATATGGCAAAGAAAGAAGATGCCGCGCAGGACCCGAAGGCCGACAAGATGAAGGCCCTTCAGGCAGCGATGGCCAAGATAGAGAAAGATTTCGGCAAGGGTTCCATCATGCGCATGGGCGATGAGCATGTGGAGCCCGTCGATGTGATCCCCACGGGCAGCATTGGCCTCAATGCTGCCCTGGGCGTGGGCGGCTATCCCCGTGGCCGTATCATCGAGATCTACGGACCAGAATCTTCTGGTAAGACGACGCTCGCCATCCACGCCATTGCCGAGGCACAGAAAATGGGCGGTGTGGCCGCCTTTATCGATGCGGAGCACGCCTTCGACCGCTTCTATGCCCAGAAGTTGGGTGTAGATGTCGATAACCTTTGGATCTCGCAGCCCGACACGGGAGAGCAGGCCCTGGAGATCGCCGACCAGCTCATCCGCTCCTCCGCCATCGACATCCTGGTGGTGGACAGCGTGGCGGCCCTGACTCCGAAGAAGGAGATCGAGGGCGACATGGGCGATAGCAGCGTAGGACTTCAGGCGCGCCTGATGAGCCAGGCACTGCGCAAACTGACGGGTACGATCTCGAAGACCAACACCTGCTGCATCTTCATCAACCAGCTGCGCGAGAAGATCGGTGTGATGTTCGGCAGTCCCGAGACCACCACGGGTGGCAACGCCCTGAAGTTCTACTCCTCCGTCCGACTGGATATCCGCAGGATCTCCTCCATCAAGAATGGCGACCAGGTTATCGGCAACCAGGTCCGCGTCAAAGTGGTCAAGAACAAGGTGGCGCCGCCCTTCCGCAAGACGGAGTTCGACATCATGTTCGGTGAGGGAATTTCCAAGGCCGGCGAGATTATCGACTTGGGTGTGACCTACAATATCATCAAGAAGAGCGGTAGCTGGTTTAGTTACAAGGACACGCGCCTGGCGCAGGGCCGCGACGCCACGAAGCGACTGCTCCAGGACAATCCCGAACTCTGCGAGGAGCTGGAAGCGCTCATCATGCAGGCCATAACCAATCCTTCCGAGGAACAGAAGGTTGCAGCGAACACAGCGTCCAAAACCAACGACGGCGACAGTATCGAAGGCAGCGAGGCCTAATATAGAAAAGCCGCAGGAGGCTATGATATAGAAAAGGGGGATGGAAAGCAAGTGCTTCCCATCCCCTTTTTTGGTCCCTGGCCCTCAGGCAAAAGAATTTATCTGTCAGCCTGGAAGAGCGGATCCTCCGGCATCACCATGATCGGCTTCTGCTGCTCGGCCTTGATAATCTCCTCGGAGCAGTACTTCTTGTTGACCACCAGGCGGAACATGAAGTTTTCAAACCACTCGTTGGTCATGATCAGGCAGCCGTTCTGTCCGTAGCTGGCGCCCCAGCTGTTCTCCACCTTCCACTTCTTCGGCTGGCCGTTCTCGTCGAGATCGACGGCCACGAGCGTCATGGCGTGGGTAGAACCGCTGTCGAAGGTGCTGATACGGTCGGCCTTGTCCATGGGGAAGGTTGTTCCGTAGAGCGATCCGTAGTCGTAGTTGTCCATGGCGAGGTAGCCACGCTTGCGGTCAAGCTGCTTGCCTACGTCGTAGCTGGAGTACATCTTCGTGCTGTCCTTGAGTGAGGCGATGGCGAGTTTGGCAATCTCCTCCACGGGCAGGTTGAGATACTTCCAGTTGTGGCCGTCGTAGGTGTGGCGGTCATACTCCACCTCGTAGGTCTTCCAGTAGGGACGGCGCGGGTCGTTCATCACCATCACGAAGGTGCCGTTGAGCGGATGGCCCACGGTCTCGTCGTAGAACTCCTTCGGGGTGTACTTGCGGGGCTTGCCCACGGTCTTGCCGTTTTTGTCCTTGAAGGCGTAGGTAAACTCCTTCACCGGGTTGCCCAGCGAGACGGTCAGCATGTGATAGACCGTGCCGAGCATCTCAGTCTTGCGGGCCTGAATGTCGCGCTTCGACTTCTTGGCAGCCACCATCTTGCGCAGTTCCAAACCAAACTCGCGCAACTTCGAGGAGATCAGCTCCGCCATACGTGAGGTGTTCTCTGCGGAGTAGGGCTCCGGCATGGCCTCCATCGGCACGACACCATACTTCTCAGCCAGGTCGGCAGCACCACAGAACGTACCGCCGTCGTTGAGCGGATTTTTGAAGAAGAACTGCACGCGCTGGTCGTCAATGGGTTTATCGGCGCAGTCGATCACGCCCTGCAGCATCAGGTTGGCCTTCTCCAGCTGGTCGTAGAAGGAGAGATAGACCTGACTGTACTCCACGCGGATACTGTCCTTGTGCAGACGGGCGAAGTTGGCACGCAGCACGTTGAGGCCCGAGAACAGCCAGCAGCGTCCCGAACTCTTCTGGTTGTGGATGCTCTGTGCGGGGGTCTCCACGCTGAAGTAGGTGTCCAGACGGCCCTGCTCCTTGAAGTTCAAGGCCAAGTCGTCGATCTTGTTGGTTGCCAGCGCATTGCTGATCACGCGGTCACTACTCTGAACGCCATTGCGCTCGATCTGTGTGAGCATCTCGCTGGAGATGCCGCCACCCTTGGTCGGCGTCTGCGCATGGCCCTGCATCGTGAGGCAGAGAAGAGCCGCCGCTAAAATTTGGTTCTTTCTCATACTTTGGTTGGTTGTTTCCCCGCCCCACATCAGCACTTGCCGATGGGGACGGGGAGATAGATATTAGGATTTGCTATTTTATTGTATTTCTCAAAATCGTGTTGTTTCTCTCTCAAAGCCGTTAGGTCCCTTGAGCCTCTGGCCCCGAAATCCTACTTCTCGAGGTCGTAGGCGTGCTTCGGGTAGTCGATGGTGTAGTGGAGTCCGCGACTTTCCTTTCGCTCGATGGCCTGTCGTGTGATGAGGTAGCCGACGTTGATCATGTTGCGTAGCTCGCAGATGTCCTTCGTCGCCTTCACGCGTTTGAAGAGGGCTTCCGTCTCCTCATAGAGCAAGTCGAGGCGGTCCCATGCGCGCTTCAGTCGCAGGTCGGAGCGGACAATGCCGACATAGTTGGACATCACCTGTCCCACCTCCTTGATGCTCTGTGTGATGAGCACTTTTTCCTCGTTGGTCATCGTGCCCTCGTCGTTCCACTCCGGCACACGGTCGTTCCAATCGTAGCCGTCCACCACCTGCAGGCTGTGCTTGGCTGCCGCATCCGCATAGACCACGGCCTCTATCAGCGAGTTGCTGGCCAGTCGGTTGCCACCGTGCAGTCCCGTGCAGGAACACTCGCCCAGGGCATAGAGACGATGGATGGAGCTCTCGCCGTTGAGATCTACTTTGATGCCGCCACACATATAGTGGGCCGCCGGGCGCACGGGGATCATCTCCTTCGTGATGTCAATGCCGATGCTGAGACATTTCTGGTAGATGTTGGGGAAGTGCTGGCGCGTCTCCTCCGGGTCCTTGTGGGTCACGTCGAGGCAGACATGGTCCAGGCCGTGCGTCTTCATCTCCTTGTCGATGGCCCGCGCTACGATGTCGCGGGGGGCCAGGGAGAGGCGCTCGTCATATTTCTCCATGAAGGTCTCGCCCGTGGGCAATTTCAGAATGCCGCCGTAGCCGCGCATGGCCTCGGTGATGAGGTAGGCCGGATGGGTCTCACCCGGGTGGTAGAGCGACGTGGGGTGAAACTGTACGAACTCCATGTCCTTCACCGTGCCCTTGGCGCGATAGACCATGGCCTCGCCGTCGCCCGTAGCGATGATGGGATTGGTCGTCGTCTGATACACCGCTCCGCAACCGCCCGTACACATCAGCGTCACGCGGCTCAGATAGGTGTCCACCTTCTGGGTCTCAGGATTGAGCACGTAGGCTCCGTAGCACTCGATGTCGGGCGTGCGCCGCGTCACCTCAACGCCGAGGTGGTGCTGCGTGATGATCTCCACTGCGAAGTGGTTCTCCTTGATCTCGATGCGCGGATGGTTGCGGCAGGCCTCCATCAGGGCGCGCTGGATCTCGGCGCCTGTGTCGTCGGCATGGTGCAGGATGCGAAACTCGCTGTGGCCGCCCTCGCGGTGGAGGTCAAAACTGCCGTCCTCCTTGCGGTCAAACTGGGTGCCCCATTCGACCAGCTCCTGGATCTGTGCCGGCGCGTTGCGCACCACCTGCTCCACGGCTTTGCGGTCGGAGATGTAGTCACCTGCTATCATGGTGTCCTTGATGTGCTTGTCAAAGTCATCGACGGCGAGGTTCGTCACCGAAGCCACACCGCCTTGCGCGAACGAGGTGTTGGCCTCGTCGAGCGTCGTCTTGCAAATCATGCAAACCCTTCCCTTGTGCGCCTTGGCTATCTTCAAGGCATAGCTCATTCCGGCGATACCAGCGCCGATGATCAGGAAATCGTATTTATGAATCATTTCTAAGCAAACAGTTGTGCTCCCTATGGGGAGCGGAATAACGTTTCGCCCGCAAAATTACTCATTTATTGGCAGATGGGCGAATGTTTCTCCCGATTTTTGTGCTTAGTTCCTTTGTGACGGCAGGAAGTTGCATGTTTTTTGAGAATTTATCGCCCAAGGCGAGGTGTAGATCTATTTTTCTTGGATCGAAATGGGAGTGGCTCCCCATTTTTTTCGTACCTTTGCAGTCGAACTATGACAAGAGTATTTCATCATCGACTCACGCTGGGCGAACTGTGCGGCATCCTGCTTCTCGCCCTTGCCTCGCTCTATTGCTTTTGGTTCGGCACGTGGCCCATGGCTGTGCTTGGTGCGCTGCTTGTGGCTGTGGCCGTGCGGGGTATCGACCGTGGCATCCATACCGACTATGTCCTCGATGACGACCAACTGACCACGCAGAGCGGCAGGATAGGGCGCCAACGGGGACAGGCCATCCCCTTGCAGACCATCACGGCGCTTCGCCGTATGCCCCGCCACCTGCTCACGGGCAGCTATGTGATGGTGGAGCATGGCGACCACAACATCAGTATCTTCACCCCGGAGAACGAAGCCTCGTTTGTCGAGGCAGTCGGCAAGCGTGTCTCTCTTGCCAAGAACACTTGCAAAGAAAAAGAAACAGAATCTTAATCTCAAAACCTACAAAAAACAATGACAAGTATTCGTAGAAAACTTTTCTTCCTTTTGGCCGCCCTGCTGGCTCTGCCCATGCAGGCGCAGGTCAATCTCGTCTATGTTGATAGTGCCCGCGTGGCTCGCCTCCTGGCCGAGGACGCCGGGCTGGTGGCAGCACCCGTTGCCGAAGTGGCCGACACCGACACGGTTCCTTTGGCGGACCGTCCCGTCGTAGCCGATGGCGCCGATTTCGACCGCCTTTGGACCGATAGTTTTGCCAGCCGCATGGCCGCCATCATCGAGGATCCACTGCTTCAAAGCACCCAAATGGCAGTGATGGTCTGGGACCTCAGTGCCGACCAGTGTGTCTATCGCTTCAACGAGGCCCAGCGGATGCGCCCGGCCTCTGTCCAGAAGTGTGTCACCGCCATCACGGCCCTTGACCGCCTCGGCGTGGACTATCAGTTTTCCACGCGCCTCTACTGCCGTGGTGACATCGACTCCACGGGCGTGCTCCACGGTTCGCTCTATTGTGTCGGTGGCATGGACCCCCTCTTTGGCGACGCCAATATGCGCGCCTTCGTCCGTGCGCTGCGTGAAAAAGGCATCCGTCGTATCACGGGCGACTTGCTGGCCGACAAGTCGATGAAGGACGACAAACCGATGGGAGAAGGCTGGTGCTGGGACGACGACGATAGCAATCCGCCGCTCTCGCCCCTGCTCTACAACCGTCGCGACCGCTTCCTGGCCGAACTCTCTTCGCGCCTGCGAGCGGCAGGCATTGTCCTGGAGGGAACGCTGGGCGACGCCACGCTCCCCGCAGGATCCACGCTGCTAGCCGAGGAGACCCACGACCTCACGCGGGTGTTGCAGCGGATGATGAAGAAGAGCGACAACCTCCATGCCGAGTCGGTCTTCTACCAGTTGGCCAAGAGCACGGGTGTGCGGCGTGCAGGTGCGCGCCAGGGCCGACAGGTGATCAACCAGGTGGTGCGTGCGGCAGGCCTTGATCCTGCGCAGTACTACGCGGCCGATGGTTGTGGCCTCTCGCTCTACAATTATGTCACGGCCGACCTCCTCGTCCACCTCTTGCGCCTCAACTACCATAACACGGCGGCCTACGAGGCCCTGCTTCCCACGCTGCCCATCGCCGGACGCGACGGCACGCTCCGCAAGCGGCTTCGTGGCACGGCGGCCGATAGCAATGTGCGGGCCAAGACGGGCACGGTGACGAGTGTCAAGACACTGGCAGGATTCTGCACGGCCAGCAATGGCCACCGCCTGGCCTTCTGCATCCTCAACCAGGGGACCATCCGCGCCAGCCAGGCCAATGGACTGCAGGATCGCATCTGCCGGGCGATGTGTGAATAGGACCGATAATAACTTTCAGAAACCATCAACCAAATACCCTATATATAATGACTAAGATCGTAGAAAGAATAGCCGCGCTCCGCCAGGTGATGGAGCGCGAGGGACTGGGGGCTTTCATCTTCCCCAGCACAGATGCACACAATAGTGAGTATGTCGCCGACCACTGGAAGGGCCGCGAGTGGATCTCGGGCTTCAATGGCTCGGCTGGCACGGTCGTCGTCACGATGGATGCTGCCGCGCTCTGGACCGACTCCCGCTACTTCCTTGCTGCCGAGGAGCAACTCCGCGGCACGGGTATCGTGCTGATGAAACTCAAAGTGGAGGGTACGCCAACTATCACCGACTGGCTGGCCGGTCAACTTCGTGGCGCCTCCCATCCTGTGGTGGGTCTCGACGGATGGGTCAATGGCACGGACGAGGTCCGGGGGATGCAGGCCTTCTTCCAGCGCTACGGTATCCAGGTGCGTACCGATTTCGACCCGCTCAATGAGATCTGGACGGACCGCCCCTCCATCCCGACGGCGAAAGTGGAGCTCCATCCCCTGGAGTTTGCTGGCGAGACAGCGGAGAGCAAATTCGCCCGCATCCGTGAGTCGCTGCGCAGTTGTGATGCCGAGGCCATACTCGTCTCAGCCCTCGACGACATAGCCTGGACTTTGAACCTGCGTGGCTCCGATGTCTATTGCAATCCTGTCTTCGTCTCCTACTTGATGATAGATCAGGAAAGTGCCACGCTCTTTGTCAACGAGGAGAAACTCGACGACGCGGTGCGTCGCTATCTCTCCGACCTTGGCGTGGCGGTGCAGCCTTATGTTGCCGTGGCCGACTACCTGCGGTCTCATGCCTTCGAGGGCGGTCTGCTGCTGGATAGCGTGAAGACTTGCTACTATCTCGCCTCCTGTGCCCTCGAGAAATCGATGGTGAGGTTTGCCCCGTCGCCCATCCCCGCCATGAAGGCGGTCAAGAACGAAGCCGAGATAGCGGGCTACCGCCGTGCCATGACGCGCGACGGCGTGGCGATGGTGAAGTTCCTGCGCTGGCTTCAGCCTGCTGTGGAGGCAGGAGGACAGACGGAGATCTCCCTCGACAAGAAACTCACGGCCCTGCGTGCGGAACAAGACCTCTTCCGTGGCATTTCGTTCGATACCATTGTGGGCTATGAGGCCCATGGTGCCATCGTCCACTACGAGGCCACTCCCGAGACGGATATCCCCGTGGAGCCCCGTGGCTTGGTCTTGATCGACAGTGGCGCGCAGTATCAGGACGGCACGACCGATATCACGCGCACGATAGCTTTGGGTCCCGTCACCGAAGAGCAGCGCCGCGTCTATACGCTGGTGCTCAAGGGCCATATCCAGTTGGAGTTGGCGAAGTTTCCCGATGGTTGCAGTGGCACGCAGATCGACGCCTTGGCACGCGAACCGCTATGGCGCGCGGGTCTCAACTACCTCCACGGCACGGGCCACGGCGTAGGTTCCTACCTCAATGTCCATGAGGGTCCCCACCAGGTGCGCATGGAGTATATGCCGGCTGCCCTGCGTGCGGGAATGACCGTCACCAACGAGCCGGGCATCTATTTGTCCGACCGCTTTGGTGTGCGCATTGAAAACACGTGCTTGATCAAGGATTATATGGAGACCGAACTGGGCCGCTTCTTGCAGATGGAGTCGCTGACGCTCTGTCCGATAGACCTTGCGCCCGTCGATTGCTCCCTCCTTACCGCCGAGGAGAAGCAGTGGCTCAATGACTACCACCAGATGGTCTGCGAGAAGCTCGCTCCCCATCTCGATGGCGAAGACTTGGCCTGGCTCCAGGATCATTGCAAGCCCATCGAGGCGTAACCTTAGGTCTTGTCTCAGAAACCATGGCAATGTTGTCTCGATTGCGACGTGGCGTGTTGTGGATGAGCCGGGCAAAGTATTGCCGTGGCTTCGGTATCCAGTCGCCCTGGGCCTACCGCTTCGTCCGCTATGTCGTCAATGAGCACTATCCCTACTACGCCTACGAAGACCTCCGCCCCCTGTTCCCGCATCTCTCAAAACGGGAACGGAGGGTCTGCGAACTCTACCTCCGTATCGCCAACCACCAGCAGGCCGACGAGGCCGTGCTGGTGGGCGATGTCTCGGAGGCCAAGCGGGCCTACCTTCATGCGGGTTGTCTCCGGATGGCGTTTTCTTCGATGGGGGAGGGGGCTTGCTCACTTACTGAGGATTCCTTCTCGCTGGCTGTCGTGGCCCATGGACAGGATATGGAGCAGCAGGTCTTGTCGCTCATCAACCAGGCCACAGATGCTTCCCTACTCATCGTGGAGGGCATCCACCGCAATGGAGAGACCCGCCGCAGCTGGGCGCGCATCTTGCAGGACAAGCGCGTACGCGTCAGTTTCGACCTCTACTATTGTGGCCTTCTCTTCTTCGATAAGAAGAAGTATAAGCAGCACTATAAGATCAACTTTTAGTGCAAAAGGTTCCCGTGTGCCCCCAAGATTCGTGGCTATTTCTATTGATATAGGTAGTTATTCCTGCTTATATAGGTAGTTATTTCAACTTTGTTTGCAGTGTGTGCGAAAAAATACGCCATAGCGCTTGCAGTTCAAATAAAATATAGTATATTTGCACGCAAATTTTTATAAACTTAAAGACAGAAGACTATGTATTGGACTCTTGAATTGGCTTCAAAGCTGGAAGACGCGCCATGGCCCGCAACAAAGGATGAGCTGATAGACTATGCCACACGATCGGGTGTACCTCTGGAGGTGCTCGAGAACCTGCAGGAGATCGAGGACGAAGGAGAGGTTTATGAGGGCATAGAGGATATCTGGCCCGACTACCCCACCAAGGAGGATTTCCTCTTCAACGAGGACGAGTACTAATCGCTCACAAGCTGATTATCTTTATCTCAGCTCGAAGCATTGAATATAAGCGGTATGGGAATTTCGCAGCAAGATTCCCATACCGCTTTTTGGCCTTTATCGCCAGGCAAGTTGCTCACTATAGATAGCATGTTGTCATAGATTAATAGCGTGATGATACTACTGTTCGTCCTGTAGCAACAGGGCAAGCGGTGACTTGATTTAGGTCAAAAATGGGCGATTTTCCACCCAAATCTCCCTTCTTGGCATAGATTTGGGTAGAAAATCGCGTGTTTTTTCTTTTCACCCTCAAATAGCTCGCAATAAAAAAGCGGAGCGAAGACTGTGGGAGGGCTGAGCCCCGACCCGTAGTCTCTCTCCGCTTTCGTTGTTCCATTGCTGGGCAATGGGCGTCTATGTGTGTGCTTTTCTTAGAAATCGAGGTTTACGCCGACACCAAACACCTTGTTGGTGCGGGTGAACTGGTCGGTATTGTGGGCCGTGGCCGACATGCCGGCTGCGCTATACTGCTGGTCATACTCCTTGTCGAAGGTCTCGTAGTTGGTCCAGAAATAACTGGCCTCCACCGTGACTTTCGGGGCGACGCGCACCTTTGCGCCAAAGCCATAGGAGTAGCTGCTCGTCGTGAATGACATGTCCGTGAGGTAACTGCCGTCGCCGAGACCATATTTCGTGCGCTGCATTCCCGCACTCACCGTGAGGGCGTCCGAAATGTCATACTCCGATCCCAAGGCCCACTCCCAGGTGTTGCTGCTGAGCAGCTTTTGCTTGTCCTTGTCCATGCGGGCGTCCTTGTCGAAGTAGTAGTGGTAGCTCGCCATCACACGCCAGGTCGGCAGTATCTCGTAGCAACCACCCACGGTGAGGATGCCCGGGATATCGTTGGGCGTGTTCACACCATCGGCGAAGAGGCCCGTGTCGTCCACCTTCGTGTCGTTCTCGATGTTGAGATGTGTTGTGAACTCCAGGCGCGCGCCGAGGTTGAGTTTGCCCCAGCGGTAGTCAACACCGATGATTGGCGTGATGCCCCATCCGCGCTGCGTGCAGTCGAGGTTGCGGTCGGCCACCTGGCTCCGCACGCCACCAATGGCCTGCGCGCCACCCTGTGCCAGTTGCGCACCCTTCGTGAGTTGCTCGGCAGCGGCGGCATACTGCTGTGCGGCCTGCTCGTTGCCAGCGAGCGTTGCTTCCTGTGCCAAGCGGGTGTAGTTGCTGGCCTGCTCCTGATAGGAGAGCGCCTGATTGGCCAGGGCGTCCGCCTTGGTGCCGAGGTAGCTATAGAGATTCTCGTTTTGACCGGTGATGTTCACGGTGATGTTGGAAATGCTTCCCTCATACTTGTTGTAGATGTAGTTGAAGCGGAAGCCGCCATAGACAGCCAGGTTCTCATTGACCTTGTAGGTGGAACCAAACTGGAATCCGAAGACGTACTGCTGACCGTGAATGTAGCTCTCTACGGAGTAGCCCGGCGTGTTGCTTCCCAGTCCGAGGTCGATGCCATACTGCTGCTGGTAGGTGGTGTTGGCCAACTGCAGGATGGAGGGCAGCAAGGCCACCTGGCGCTCGAAGGATCCGAGACCGCGGTTGAAGGTACACTTACCGCCACCGCCCACCAGGCCGAAGGCAAACTGAAATCCCCACTTGTCGTAGTTCAGGGCTGCCTGTACCGAAGGTACGAACGGAGCAGAAGCTTCACCCTTGAAACTCTTGATGCCGTTGGCATCGCCTCCGTTGAGGCTCAGCGGATGGGCGTAGGGCGACTGCATCCATTGTTCGTCGGTCATGGGGAGGCCAGCAGGTTTGAGGAGCGTCATGCCGCTACGGATGGTACGCGTCTGCGAGGCGCTCTGACCACCGAGAGAGAGGTGGAGGCCCTTACCCAGGAAGGCCACGCCGGCAGGATTGGAATAGACTCCATCGATAGCAATCACACCATCACGGGCGAAGTTGCGACCGAAGATGAAGCTCTGGTTGGTGTTGGTCAGAAGACCACCCGCGAAGACGGCGGTCTGCGAAAGCATTGCCATCGCAATGCATGCAAGTTTCTTTCTTTGCATTCGTTATTTTACGTTCGTTGGTGAAAAACGGGTGCAAAGGTATGTAGATTGTTCTGTACTTCCAAATTTTTGGTTATTTTTTCTGTTTTCTCCTGCGCTTTTCTGTTTCCCTTGCCCCTTTTCAGTCCAAGAAAGGGGTGAGAAGCAGGGTTGTTTAGAAAAAGGCAGCAGGGTAGGGACAGTTTTATGTCCCCGCGAAGCTGTTGTATCTTGTTGTTTACCTTGCAGA
>ULUV01017724.1_pt1 | contig 40704 bp, 52 predicted proteins | sample 1958921 | NCBI WGS metagenome assembly ULUV01 (sample SAMEA4835772, study PRJEB28245) | human gut metagenome | biome: gut microbiome; material: fecal sample | place: Denmark | collected 2008
CAGTCCTGATGGGTAGGGGCAGTGCTGTGCGCGGAGAAACCTCGGAATAACATTGGGGACGGATACCTGACGGGCTTCGGCCTGGGCAGCTTTCTGAGCAATAGCTGCCAAAATGCGAGAAAGGAGGCGCAATGACATGGTGTATGTTCAGAACCGGCTGGGACAGCCGCTGATGCCAACGAAGGACCACCGGAAGGTGCGCCTTCTGCTGGACGGCGGAGCGGCGGTGGTTGTAAAACGCACCCCATTTACCATCCGTCTGACAACAAAATCAAAGACCTACGTACAGCCAATCATCTTAGGCGTGGATGCTGGAAGTAAGACCATTGGCCTGTCGGCGTCCACGGAAGCAGAGGAACTATTTGCCGCTGAGGTCACGCCCCGGAACGACGTGGTGGATAATCTATCCACCCGCAGGGAGTTTCGCCGTACCCGGCGCAACCGGAAGACGCGATACCGCGAGCCTCGGTTCAATAACCGGGTCGGCAGCAAGCACAAGGGCTGGCTCGCTCCATCCGTAGAGGTCAAAATCCAGGAGCACATCACCGCTGTCAAACGTGTGTGCGCCCTGCTCCCGGTGGGAAAAGTCGTTGTGGAAACAGCGGAGTTTGACCTGCAGCTTCTGAAGGCGGTAGAGGCCGGACTTCCGGTCCCACAGGGAGAGAACTACCAGAAGGGTGAGATGCTGGGCCATTACAATGTCCGGCAGTATGTCCTTTGGCGGGACGGTTACACCTGCCGGTGCTGCGGTGCTCATGGGAAGGGTGTGAAATTCCACGTCCATCACCTGGAGAGCCGGAAAACCGGCGGGGACGCCCCGGATAACCTTGTGACCCTGTGTGATGGGTGCCACAAGAAGTTCCACAAAGGGATAATCACCCCGGATATTCTAAAAAAGAGGAAACGCCGTTCCACCAGGGATGCCGCCTTCATGGGCATTATGCGTAAAACCTTGATGGAACGGCTCCGGGCGGAATTTGCTATCCAGGTCATCGAGACCAAAGGTTATATTACCAAGTACACCAGGGTGGAACTTCTGAAACTGGACAAGGCCCACACTAACGACGCCCTGGCCATTGCTCAGGGGCGGAGAGGCTTTGGAGTTGAAGAACTAGCGGCGATTCCGCAGTCTGATTACATCTTCCACATCCGTCCAGTCCGCCATCATAACCGTCAGCTCCACAGAGCAACCATTCTCCCGGGAGGTATCCGTAAGAGCAACCAGGCCCCGCGCTATGTGCGAGGGTTCCGGTTATTCGACAAGGTATCCTATCTGGGGAAAGAATGCTTTATTTGGGGCAGACGTAGCAGTGGGAGTTTCCTGCTCAAACTGTTGGATGGCACCAAGGTCAAGGATGGGGTTGGTTGCAAACGTATCAGTCTTCTGGAACGAAGCACAAACTACTTGATTTCTTAACAGAAAGGAGAAGAGGGCTGTTTCCTCCCCATGGTTGAAACCAGGGGTTTCCATAGCCCGATTTCGATGACTCATTTTTTTGCATTCTTGTTGGAAACTTTCCGGGGCTTTATTGCCCTGATTGGCATTCCGTTGGTTGTTGCGCTGGCTGTAGAAATTAGGCGAGTAGGAGGTCTAAGTGCTTTAAGACAAAGGCACCACCAGAGTGGTCCCAGACCTGATTTCAATAAACCTGTAGAGGATATTTTTCAAGAAAGCAGTTTCGACAGGAATGCTAAGCCAAGGCCGACTCGGCCACAGCGTAATAGCTGGTTTAGCCAGACTGGAAAGCCTATCTGTGGTTTTGGTGAAATATACAGACTCAGGTTGGATTCACTCAAGAAGAGTATGCATCCATACTTAGCGGTTCTTCTTCTGGAATATGTCGTATGTATTCCGTTCCTTGGGCATATTGGGTGTATTGCCAGCAACTGGATGCGAACCCATATAGGGTACGGTATCCCCCATATTAGCGAGAATTACCTCATGCTCCACCTTGCTCTTGCTACATTCTATGCGACGGTTGAACTTGTTTTGCATATCATTGGACTGGTAATACAGAATAAAGAACAGAAAGTCTTTGACATCCTTTGTAGCATGAGAGATTATTTGTGCGAAGAACTTGGCAAAGAGAGGGGCAATGAGGCGGCTCATTTTATCGCGCTTATTATGGATATCTATATGGATAGTCAGGATAGGCGTGAGTTTGTTAAGCGCTCCAAAAGTCTGAGGGACGGATGTCCCCAACCCGGCCGTGCCTTCATCAAATATGTTCTCTTCCTTTTCGATGCAAGACAAAGAGCCCTGCAGGTGGTATCTATGACGGAAGAAGGGGAGAATCTTCTTCAGGAAATTCGTGTCTGTGTGTAAAATTCCGCTTTAACAAAAGGGAACTGTCGTTGGCAGTTCCCTTTTGTTAAAAAATTGACCAAAATAGTATTATATGGTATAATATTTCATAGCATAAATGAATGGAGGGGTGAATGCTATGCCCGCCTATCGATATAAGACACAGGAGCAAAAAGAAAAGCACTTGGCTTATCGTAGGGAGAACTACCGTAAAAACCGAGAGCATATTCGGCAGCGAGATAACGAAACTGCCCGGCGAAACCGTCTGAAGAAGCCGGAACAGTATGCGGCTTATGCGAAGAAACATCAGAAGCGTCTTGCGGAGGGAGGAGAGGTCAAATTTGAAGATAATCCCGACCGAGAGATGATTGAGAAAGAGATTGCAAGGGAGGTTGGTGAATTTGGCTGAGAGCAAGTTTGAACTTCAAGTGTTTTGTACAGAGCACAATCTAATTCGTTCTACCTATTTCAGCGATACCTACCGTGCGTCCTTTGAGCTGGATGGGGTTACAAAGTCCTGGGATATCACACATATCTCGCTCCCATTCAATGAAGAAAAGGAGCGTCTCTTGCAAGCCCGGTTTGGTATCCCTAGCGGTGAACTGTTCGACTTTTACAAGCGTTTTGCAAAATGCGTTCAAAACAGCATGGCTGTTGTGAAGTATATCAACGATATTCCTTTGGAGGAAGAGGTCCAAAATCAAGATGGTACAGGGAAACGAGACCCAGCGCGTGCCGTTAAAAGTTCTGCCGCACTGTATAAATACAAGCGGATAATCAAAAAGGCAGATAGACATGGCTCAGACGTTTATCTGGTTACAGAGCCGTTGGACCCGTTTGTGGGAAGTGAGTTTTGCACTGGAACGGCTATTTCTCTGAACAACCTGCTTTCGTTTGCCGCAAGAGCTACACAGATTATCAACGGCTTTGCGTACTATGGCTTCCATGCCGGTGCGTTCGATTTGGATACAATCTTCTTTCAAAATATTGATGGGAAAAAGTTCTTCACCTTTGGTTCTTTCCTCTATGCTGGATTTGACCAGGAGCGTCTACCGATGAATTGGAAGTTTCCTGCATGGCCAGATATGAAAGGACTGCCTACGCTTCCAGCAAATACGGACCAGAGCGTGAAAGAAGGCGGTGCGCCAAGCCTTGTCAGTGATATGCATTCCTTAGTTGCCCTTCTCTGGACGGTACTCAGTGGTAAGAACTACCGTGATGCCCCGGATTATGAGGTTCCACCTCGCTATGCACCTGCTGAACTTTTGGAAGTTCTCACGCAGGGACGTGACAGCGATGACCCAGATACTTTGAGAATCATGTCAAAGAGATTCCATGCTTTGATGCGAAGCATCCGGCGGCAGGAACTCCCGGACACGATTATCCATATGGCAGCTCCTCCAGACTATCTGACAGAATATTTGGCCAAGGGGGAAAATGAACCTGCAGAAGTAGACCAGACAATGGATACCAGCTCCGAAGCCGAGGCTGGAAAGGACCAGGCAGACCAGACCGAACCTGATGGCACGGAATATCAGGAAGCCGCCGATGTAGAACCCAGTAATGGTAGTGGTCAACAGGAACAGTTGGAACAGACTTCAAGTCCTGAAGAGCCTGTACAGGCAGAAATCATTGCAGAAGTTGTAGCGGTCACTGTACCGACCGTGCTGGCAGCCAAAGCTGTCTCTGAACAACTGGTAGCCGAAGAATCTCATAACGAAGGTGCAGACGATATCCACCCACCGGAGGGAGAGGAAACTGGGACGGACGAGACTCCGCAGGAAACCCTGCCGAAGTCGCCGCAGATAGCCAAAATGCCCGCAATAGCAACGGATACCCGGCAGGCCGATAAGAGTCACACAGACTCTTCTGAAAAGAAAGAGGATACTTCCAAACAAAATGTCGTGGCGTCCAAACCACCATCCGCTGAACCTGAGACATCTGCCCCGCCGGAGGCAGAGGCACATGTAGATGTCGCTCACAGCTCCGAGGAAGGCTCTCATGAGGAGATGCCCAAAGGGCCCAAAGAGGAACCTGCGTCAGCTTCTGCTGAAAAATCGCCTGAGAGCATAGGTGCTGTTCAGCAGACTCCTCAGCCCGTAAAGCCTGTTCAGGAACAGGTGCAAGAAGTCCATCAAAGTGAAGGGGCCTCTCATAAACCTGCGGATGAACAGAAAGAATCCAAGGAGGGAGACGCTGTTTCACCTGTTGGTATGAACTCACCCACAATGAATCAGCCGTCTATGTTTCAAGGCCCAATCTTTATCCCTGTGCCTTATGGGCAGCCTGGAGGCCAGCAGGGGTTTATGGCTGTGTATCCGCCTCAGATGATGACCGGACAACCGGGAGGAGATTCTACGGAACAGCCTGCCGCTGCGCCGCAGACAGCTTCAGGGCCTGTCACCCAAGCAGTAGAGCAGAAGCCACAAACCATGTTAAAAACGCCTGCTCCTACTCCAGAGGTAAAATCGGAAGCAACAGCAGCATCGACATACGCGCCAGCGCCAAAACCGACTCAGAAAGTGATTCGTCGCACGGTTACAACCTATCGGAAACCGAAAAAACAAAGCAGAGTCGGCACCTTCTTTCTAGTAATCTTCCTCGTAGCCATCCTTGCTTTTCTGGGTATGTGTGCGGCACAATACATGGGCTACGATGTCCCATATGATATTCCGCTTATCGACGAATTGAGAGGTGTCGCTGATTTCACTGTTACCCCTGAATCCATCACGCTCCATGTCGGAGAGGAGGTCATCCTGTCGTCTTCTGAGGGATGTACCCTCAGCAGTTCTGACCACAATGTTGCGGTTGTCAGTGATACTGGCCATGTCAGAGGCATCGGTGTAGGTACATGCACCATAACAGCAAGAGCCTCCACCTCCTCTTCGGTTGTCCGTATTCCTGTAACTGTTTTACAGGGTTCTGCTTAACCAGTAAAGAGCAAGCCAATATGGCTTGCTCTTTTTTATTAGCTACGGACAGCTATTTCCTAAGAATGTGAAAGGATTCCTAGATTTCAGTGGGGACGGATACGTCTAAATATTGACTAATTCATTATAAAATGGTATAATGTAATAAACCGGGCGACTGGTTAATTCTAAAATAGAGAGAGGTTCCTTATGAATAAGAGCGAATTTATTGCTATCGTAGCACAGAAGTCTGGTCAGCCCAAGGCTCTCACCGCAGACGTTATCAATGCTGCTTTGGAGGCCATTACGGAGACCGTACAGAACAAGGAGAGCATCTCTATCGTCGGCTTTGGTACGCTGGAGGTCAAGAAGCGTGAGGCCAGGAAGGGACGCAATCCCATAACGCAAGAGGAAGTAGAGATTCCCGCCTCGTTCCGGCCGATGTTCAAGCCTGGCAGCAAGCTGAAGGAAGCGGCGAACATGAAGGGGACCAAGAGGGGTAAAAAGTGATTTCAGCGTTGAAAGAGCACCGAGAAGTCGGTGCTCTTTTTTTGTGGATTTGACCCGGGTGGTTAAGAAATGGTAAAATATTCTCATAAGCAAGGAAGTATCGTAACACTTTAATTCAATTCTCAAATATTCAGTCAGCAAGTCCATTCAAATGGGCTTGCTGACTTTTTATATATACAAAATAACAAAAGGAGGGCTTAAATTTTATGGCCAAAAAGAAAACATCCCTATCTGCATTGGATAAAGCCTTTGCTATTGCGGGGAGGTTCCCCTCTATGGTTCCGAGTGAATTCCGAGGGGAGTTAGTCAAGTTTCGGGCCAGGCACAAAGAGAAAGCAGAGTTCCTGGGGCTCAGGGAATCACCGGCAGAAAAAATAAAGGTGACTCCAGATAACCGCAACCTGCTTGAGAGGCTTCAGAAGAAAGAAAATGATGTTGAGTATGTCGCTGCAATGAGGGACTTGACTCTTGGATTCTGGTACAATCAGAAAGTAGTATATCAGATTCTGCCGGATACTCTGGAATATATCAAGAATGTGTTCCAACCGGAAAAACTTCAAGTCAATTTGAATTCAGTGATTCGAAGGATGTGCAGCAAACCGATTTACATTGGCCTGCCAAGCGGCAACGATGTACAAGGTTTTTTCTGCTCTTGCGTGTCGCTAATAAACGAGGCGTGGGGGGCACCTTTGGAGAATCACCCGCCAGCTCTCAACGCAATCATCGTAGAACGGCCGACCGCCCATATTTATCTCCATATGAGCGGAGACGTATCTGTGGCAAGCGTTTTTCAAAAAGATGCCCCAGAAGAGGGGAAACTGCTTTTTAGTTGTCTAACGTATCTTGCTATAACCCAGTGTATGGTAGATGCGCAAAAACAGGTGTTTACACCATATGATAGAGGTAATTGCGAGTATTACATCATTAACCCCATCAGCTTCCCAGACTGCGATGAGGGGTGCTTTGACTATTTGAAGCAGCAGGATGGTTGGATAAAGACGGGTCTCAGTCCGTTTTTCAACTACATTAGCCGACAGAATATGGTCAAAGAGTTTGATATATACCTAAAAAAATACGAGCAGTGGAAGAATCATCGATTCCAACCCGACTCGTCAGAAATGTGGTCAAAGGAAGCTGTCGAATATAAAACGCATGAAATGCTGTTTGAGTGGGAGGGGTATAAGACCATCTATCAGTACAATACTGAGTCCGAGCAAGCGTTCCAACAGAAGTACCTAGATGCCTTGGCTTTGGAGGGGTTCCCGGACAGGTTGATAGATTATATGCCGTATCCCACCATCGTGCTGACTCAGCAGGACACCGGGCTGGTGTTTCTGATTTCCCTCTGCAAACTTGCAGGTGCCGAAGAACGAGGCGTCTTTATTATGTCGCTCTCATTCGACATGGATAAAATCGCAATCATCCCAGCGAGGAAATCTCCCTTTGCAGATGAAGGGCTGTCTAAGCACGTGAATGATTCCACAAGTGCATTATGTGCCTTGTACCATATCCTAACAGTCCTGGAGCAGAGAACGATGAAACGATTGGCAAAGGAGACGCTGCAACAGGGAGACACCAATAGTACCGCACTTGTGCCTGTGCTACATATTGCAAAGGCAGAGCGCGAAAAGAAGGAAGCTGTGGCCCAGGAATGGCAGCAGGCCATTCGCCAGGGAGATGCCCTGGAAGATATTCCCTTCGTTGAAATGTTTGACCTGACTCCGAAGACAGTCAAGCGTATTTCCAATAAGACGGTGATGAAACGGCATGGATGGTCTATGAGGCCGCATTCCAGGCGGCAGCATCCTCACCGTTACTGGGTAGGCTCTGGTGAGAACAAGCACTTGGAGGTGCGATGGTTGGCCAAAATGCAAATTAACTCGAAGGATAAACCCGTCAAGACTACCACAGTCCATGAACTGAAATAGGCTTGATGCACTCAGGCACCTAAGCACCCAAGTGCTTTAGTGCCTGAGTGCCAGTACTTTCCCTTTTTGACGCTGCCTCGGTCCGCATGGTATAACACTATTGTAAGTCAAGGAAGTATCGTCATTAAATAGCATATTTTCAAGTGCTTTCAGCCAACAAATTCGCAGGAGCGGACTTGTTGGCTTTTATATATACACAAACTGAAACGCAAGGAGACAGAACGATATGGATAGAGAATTGATTATGCGGCTGAACAACTGGGCCACGGAGCTGGACGGCAATAGCCCTGCCGGTCTTACCGCTGATTTAAGGGCGGCGGCCGACCGACTGACGGAACTCAGCGTCCGTGAACCCTATGCGGAAGGAGTTTGCCATGGACACCCCATTGAAGACCTGGACCTTTCGGTGCGGACGTATAACTGCCTGCGTCGGGCCGGGATTCGCACGGTTGAAGGCTTGCTGAAACTGGACGCCTACCGGCTGAGCCTTATCAGGAACATGAGCAGTCGGTGTATTCAGGAAGTCTTGGAAAAGCTCAAGGCTGCTGGTTTCGACGGCTCAAACCTGGAAGATGACGGAAGCAACGAGCAGTGATAGGGACAAAAACTGATTAAAATTCAAGGAGGTTTTCTGATGGTCAATATGATGAATCTGGTTCCCGGCGAGTGGGAGAACTATGCAGATGAGGCCACTCACTACTGCTACGTCCGCTGCCTGGACCTTGGCAAAATGTATGAGGCAGTCTGTGTCCGGCACATCAGCGGGACTGACGACGCCAACTATCTGCATCAGGTGTTCTTCCCGGAAGAGTGGAGCGAAGATGCGCTGGTAGAGCTGCTCCAAAAATTTGGCTATGCGACCTTGGACGACTTCGTTCAGGATATCAATATGGCTGAATCGGAGGAACAGGGTTTTGTTCGCAACGCGGATGGAACGATTGACCGCAACGCCAGTCCGGCATGGTACATCGACTGGATGTACATGGTCAACCTGATGGCTGAAGACGCTGTGTATGAGAGCCGCCGGGTGCCAGCCAAGGAAGCGGACAAACTGGCGGCCGATGCCACCGGACTGCCGCTGGCTGATGAGGAGGTATGAACTTTATGGAAAACGATATTCGATACAAAGAGCAGCAGGCTGAGCTGAACCAAATCGCATCTGAACTTGGCGTGGTGGCCTACCGGCCGGACTATCACAGGAAAACCCTAGATAAGAACACCGTTCTCTTCTACACCAAGGAGGACGATGCACATAACCGCAAGGTCGATTTGGAACCGACGCACTACACACGGTCGGCAGCAAATGACTGTATGAAGTATCAGAAGTGCAAAATCCCTGAGCAGTGTATTTGGCGCGACCCCTTCTGGTGTTTTGAAAACACCAATGTCAATGGCGAACTCAGCTATGGGTTTGCCAACTTTGGGCGGCTTGACCTGCGGTCCTCTCGTTGGAAAGAGGTCCTGAAAGGAGACATCCAGCTTGCGCTCGCTACGCGGAAAAGAATCTGCCACCTCCAGGCGATTGGTGGTGCTGGCATGTTGATGGAGGCAGATGAAACTTACAATGAGTTCAACCGTGAGGCGATTCGTGCCATGGCACTTCGTGATGGTCAAACCTATCTTGGCAACATCAACTATTACGGTGAGGTGCGTGAGCGAATTCTGGCCAAAGAGCAAAGTATCTATGAGAAGTACACGGGAGGGAAAATCTATAACTTTTCCTGCGCTTTCTGCGTCCCTGTGGCAGACGAGCAGTTGGAAGAACTGATTCGCACGTGGAATGAAAGCGCCCCGGCATACATGGTGGATAAAATCATGCATCGGGTGGAGGTTATTGGCGGCGTCAACTTTCTGTGGACGTGAGGCATCCGTATGAACCCATGCAAGGAATATGGGTGTCAATTTCCGGTGGAGCACAGCCAGTATCTCTACTGCGACGACTGTCCCTATGGATATGATGACACCGACAGTGAGGAGGAAAATCAAGATGGAACAGACGAATAATACACATCCGCTTACCCGGATTAGCTGGAAACTCGACGAGGAAGAAGGACTTCTGGATGCCTATGGACATTTCCTGTCCGAAGAGGGAAAGGAGCAGGCTTGCAAGGTAGCTAGTCTTGCGCTTGGCACAGGATATATTGTCTGGGGCGACCAGGCGTATGCCCGCGATGAGCTTCTCTGTAATGAATTGGATACCCTCAGCAGCATTTGCAGGAAGTGCCCGATTCGCGTGGGTGGTAAAATTACCTCTATGCTCAAGGAGCTTGTGGCACTCAACGAGAAGCGTGACAAGCTGGCTTCCGAGGTTGCAAAACTCTTGGATGACCGCTATGAACTGGGCTTGCAGGACAATATGCTGGACCCGTTACAGTCTCTGACCTCCAGCAATTTTGTGTCAGGTACAGTTCGGGAACAGAGGGATGGAGAACAGGCCCTTATCGTAGAAGGGCACCGTCACGCAAAAGAAAATGGACCGGATGGGCTTTTTTGCTGGCAGACAATCGGTTACTGCGGAGATGACTTCTCCGGTGAACAGTTTGTCCGTATGGATGATGGTACTTACCTGTGCATCCCGTTTGAATTCTGATAGAACCCCCGACTCTGCGGAGTCGGGGGTTCTTTTATGGGTCTGCGACAAAACTGTCATCAGCAGTCTCTATGGTATTCGGCCCTTTATCCGCGCCATCGAGTGGAATACGGACAAAAAGGCCAATGGGGGAATACGGGTTCAGTTCCGGCTCCCGAAACCTCCAATAGCGCAATCCGGTTTCTTCTGGTCGAGTCAGAACAGTTGCGTCACACCAGCCTGTTGGGAAGAGGCCAACCACGGTTTGCCCTGGCTGTATTTCTACTCCTCCACATAGTAATTTTGGATGAGACGAGTCGCGCATTTGCGCGGTGAGCTGGGCAACCCTATTGCTTTCGCCAGCGTCACGTAACAAAGCAAGGTTATCATGCCGTGACACATACCGAATTACCGCTGCTGGAGAGCGGAAAATACCATTCTGCCTATGAAAATCGCCAGGCTTTCGTGTGCCGTCTGAATTGTACCATTTCTCCAGGTTTCTGTGGTGAAGAATGATTTCCTCAACTTTAAAGTTAAAGAACCATTCACCCACCAGGGTTTTGAGGGTGATGAAAGGTTCTTGAACTTCTACATCCATCCCATATCGTGTGGCGAGGTCAACAAGACTCTTGGCTCTGGGGGAGAGTTCCTTTCTGCTCTGTTCAGGTTTCGGAATGGGTTCTGGCTTACATATGAGGCATGGTTTAAATTTTTGATTCTCAGGATTCCGACCACACGCAACAAGGTTTGATTTTGTAATAAGGTCAATCCTGTCACAATCTTTTTTATGATATAATTTTCGGCCTAGGTCGCCAATAAAGAAGCAATCCGGCCTTCTCATCATAGCATTCAACTTAGATGCACGGGATTTCCCACTCATTATACGCCCACTCTTTCTTTCGGTAAAGATACAACTCTCGCCTAACTTTTACCACATCTAACCCGCTTGGTCAAGTGATTTATCAGGTGCTCAGGAACTTAAGTACCCAAGAACTTAAACACCGAGGGCACTTAATTACTCCGACACGGTGCAATACCAATTTGACACTTTGCTTTCCCCAATGATACAATATAGAAGTAAATCAAGGAAGTATCGATATATGAACCATTGAATTTTATACGCTTTCAGTCAGCAGATAGGTCGCTATCTGCTGACTTTTTATATATACACAAACTGATTTAGAGGAGGAGTACCTATGGCAGTTATTATCAATCAGGCTCCGCGAGAGTGCAGAGCTGCGCGCATCAAAGAGGGGGGAAGAAAGGAGTTTATCTACCCGGATGACTTCCCACACCTCAGGGAGCATGGTGGAGACTTTTTTTCCTGGCAGGAAGATGGTGTCTGGTACATTGAGACCACGCTGACCGGCAAGGCGCTGAGGGAAAAGATGGACAGTATGCTTCCGCATAGCCACAGACCTTTTTAGTTTTTTGAAGGAGGACGTATTATGAATATGTTTACGGTTGAAGATAGGGCCTGCTATACCCGCACCTACCTGATTCCTGCGGAGCAGGCCGGAGCAAATGATGTCCATGTCATTGCAGAGGTAAAGGATAAGAACCCTCATCCGCAGGATGGGTTCTACGATGGGTTTTACACGGTTGACTTGTTCCTAGAGGCCGAGAATTACGGGATACGCACGCATATCGTAGGCTATCCCTTCGGTGCCGGGCAGATGCGCAAAGAGCAAATTGATGCCGTCGTGGACAGCCGTGTGCAGAATGTCATTGACGATGGCCTGGGCAGTATCGTTCAGAACTATCTGAAGGAGAATGCTGCAATCGAAGAGATGTACGCCCGGCAGGATGGAGGGGAGCAGAGGTGAGAATCTTCACAGATGTTCCCCTGGACAATAAGTTTGCGTATATCTATCAGAAGGGCGGAGACCCTATCCGCCTGCCTGAACAGGTGGTTTCCAGTAAGAGCATGGCTTTCGTTGAGCCGGACGAAGCATGGAAGGGCAGAATGCGCTTGGAGGCATGGGGCCCGGGATATAGCGGCCCCGAAAAGTATGCTGCTGATGAGTCTGAAATCATGAGAAGGCTTTTGGACTTCGGCGGATATGCCGTTGTTATGGCCTGGCATGAACCGGACGCCAAAGCAATCCTAGACCGTGGACAGCTCTGGTATGGAGACCGCATCATTCTTCGGAAAGGTGAACCGTCTCAATGCCACACCAACTCGGCGATGCTTTGGGAGGCAAACAAGAGCCGCACTCTGGAGGGTCCATACCGGCAGGAACTGGCGTTGGCAACCGGCTACGCTATGTCTGAGGACGGGTTGTGGCGGCAGCATAGCTGGTGCGTACTCCGTACTCCCGCACGGGTCAAGGTCGTGGAGACCACAGTGCCGAGAGTTGCCTATTACGGTTTTGTGATGACACCGGAAGAGGCAGAACAATTTGCCGAACGAAATGTCTGAATGGCTTGGTGGGATATAACACCATCTGTACCTCAATTAAATATTAAATCAAGTTTGCAAGTAAAAAGTCAAGAGGAGGATATTTTATGAATATTGAGCGAAATGGGACAACTATTGAACTGACCGCCGATGAGGTCGAAGAGGTGTACCGGGAGCAACTCAAGAACTACCGTAAGCAGGATGCCGCGAGACATCTGAATGATATGTTCGGCGATGAGCCTGAAAAGTTTGCTCAGGAGTATGGGGTAGAACTCGGCGATTTGATGGCGGATGACGGTTTCCTAGATGTTGCCGTTGAGCGATTCGAGGATGACCTCGACTGTAACATCAGCGAAAATATGATGTGGGAGAATGCCATTACGAATGTGCTGGCTGAAATGAGGGGATACGGCGGTTAATTTCCTCGCCATGGTTGAAACCAGGGGGTTCCACAGCCCAATTCCGATGACTCTTTTTGTGAGGTGGACCATGAATAATATGCACCATATTGCACGGATTGACTTTGAACAGAGGTGGCCGAACGGCCTTTCTGTTTTCAATGTAGCTTTGTTTGATGACCGGGACCTCACCGAAGACGAGGCCCTCAAACTGATTCGAGAGGAGGCGTACGATAATAAGATGGCGGTCATGACCCAGGCACAGTTTGAAACTGTTTTTCGCAGCCTGATAAAGCCTGACGTCGACCGATGATTTGACGGCGAGTTTTGATAAATGCTACAATATAGATATCAAATAAGGAAGTATTTTCAAAAAAATGCAAATCATCTAATCACTCAAGCAGTTGTGTCCTATATTGGGGCGCAACTGCTTTTTATATATAACTAAATTAAAAAGGAGTTTTTTGTATGAAATTATTCCGTTTTGAACTTGCCTTTGATGGAATACCCCAAGAAATTGGTATTATGATGGGCCTCGATGATATCGGCCTGCGCCAGGATGTCTCGGTTAATATCGAGGCGGATTTCAATGAACTGGCTAGTCCGCACCTCCCTGAAGAAGTTTCGTTCTGGTTCACGGAACGAGGGCTCCAAACATATCAGCCCACGATTGATTTTATGGCTGAGCATAGCAGGGAATTGAATTGGCAAATTCTATATGCCGAGATGCCGGAAGGTGATGTATCTAAAGCAGTCTATACTGACGAATTTCAGGTTGCATTTCCGGCCGGGATGGTCAAGGCTCTGTGTCCGCAGTATAGAGAGCTTACGTCAGTAAGGGACATTTTAAGGAGGAACTAAATTGGAACTAAAAGTAAAATTTAAGTGGGATATGTTGGAGATTCCACCACGCTGCAGAAAACCAAGAAGTGTGGTTCATTACAAAGAGACGTTTGCAAACATTCAGGAGATTTCCGGCGCAGACGCCGACCGGCTCATGCCTGTAGCCCTCATCATCCATGACGAACTGTACAAGGACAAGTACTCGGATATGCAAGCGACCCACAAACCCTTGTATTGGTATCAGGGAAACCTGTATGAAGAGGGTGAACGCCATACCATCGACCGGCTTGTGGATGAGTTTGCAAGAGACGCCCGGCATGTCGATAAAGAAGCAGACATTGAATCCAGCATCCGGGAGATTGAGAAATCCTATGTCATCAGGGATGGCATCCTGTACGTTATGACATATGAGCCGCACTATCACATCAGTTTTTCCATCACATCTGGGCCGAGTATTTTTATTCAGAACATCTATAATTATGAGGAACTTGGCAACTGTGATTTCAGAGCAGATGAGTTGGAGCAGACGATTGATGCGGCACTGAGCAGCGAGTTTCGTATAGATGATAACCACCGTGAGTACCTAAAAAACACAGAAGCCGAAAGCTGCTACATCGAAGTTTTGATGCCGGAGGCTCTCAAAATGCCCAGCTATCTCAATCGGATTGGGCAGAATATTGAGCGAGAGGTCAAGCAGACTCTGCTCCACGATTTCCATTTTGAGTTTGAGGAACTTCAAACTGAAAAAGGAAAAAGGCTCATCCAGACTGTCATGCAGGCAGTCTATGCCGATAGGGAAGTAAAAGAATGCCGATACCTCCTGACAAGTCTGGATGTGGAACGAATTTTTAAACAGGTCATTTTTGGCCTCATTAAGTAAGTGAAATACGCAATCTTAGCCCACCTGAGATTGCGTATTTCATTATTATATGGTATAATATTGTAAGATACGGGAGGGAAATCATGGATAAGGCTACGACAGTTATGGTGGAGCTTGGCGACTATAAGCTGGGCCATAAGACTACCGATAGAGAAGGTAATGTCATAAGGGAGGTTCCGCCTCGCTGGACAACTGCACCGGATGGGTGTAATATCGTTGTGGTTCCTGTTGATAGTGAGACAGGCGAACAGTCCGGCAGTGCAAGCCTCTGTGCCCATTGGGACACTGAACGAGTGGCATTGCAACTGTTTGAGCTGCTGGGATTGCCAAGGAATATGCCCAGCCTGGCCCACATTTGGCTGGCGGCGAAAGAGGACGGACTCGACCTGTGTGATTACTGCCAGCAGCAGGGGGACCTCTGTGACAGATGTTCTATTGCGGAGGCCGTTAGGGAATTGGAGGCGGAGTCTGATGACAGATGATGAGATTCTCCGGCTCCCATTTGACATCACCCGGCACAAAGCGGCCAGGTATCTTGACCTGGAAATTATGGTGGCTCCCAACGGGGCGGCAGTCTATGCGCTGCCGTCCCACCAAGAGTTCCTCATTAAAAGAGCCATGGAGCTGCATCACTGGACCCGAGAAGCGCTCATGGATGTCTGCCCGCCAGAGTTCTATGGAGATTTTATGCGATGGCTTATCCCTCTTGCAGGTGGCTGGATTCCCGTGTGGTCGATTGGCATATTGGACTATCCGCTGACTCGGCCGCAAGTTGGACTGCTAAGGCGACTCAAGCTGGTGGGGCTTTACCATGGTCATATCCCGGCACCCAAGAAAGCGGCGGCAGGGGAGGAACTGTGATGGAGAAAGTCAATCAGATTTGTTTCTCCAACAAGGAGGTAGCAGATATCCAAGCGACACTCCAACGCCGCGAAGGTGTTCCCATTCAGATAGAGAAAGAATTGAGTGGTTTGTGGTTTCACAGTGACGACTGGGAATCAGAACTACGGGTAATCTTTCTCTCTACTTTCAGGCTGACGGTCTCTCGTGTCTGCTTCATTCACAGACGGAGCGGGACAATGACTGTATTAGCTGCGTATCTGGAGGAATTTTGCAGGATGCGCCGGATACAAGAGTTGGTCATCCAGTGCGTGGAAACACCGGAAATGGTAAATTGGTGTAATAAAAATGGTTTTTCACCCATTCCGTCTGCCTCCATGGTGTTTGACGGAATTATTCTGGGTGATTACAGAAAATACATAAAAGGGGATTCGGTATGAGTAAGTTTACATATAAAGAAGCCTGGGACGAACTCAAAACCAGGCTGGCCGATGCGGAGACGAGTCTTTTAGTCCTTCGAAACCGTGGCGGGGTATCTGCCTCTGAAAAGAAGCGATATGACGCTAAACTGGAGGGCTTGCGTATCGCCCGCGAGTATATCCGGGAGGCAGATTCTGGCATTTCTGATGAAGGGGATGGGGCAAATGGCTGATTTTATCCAAGAAGCGGAACAGCTCCGTGCGGAACTGAACCAAGCGAACTATGAGTACTATGTCCTGGACAACCCTAGCATATCCGACTATGACTACGACCACAAGCTCCGGCACCTGGAGGAGCTGGAGACGGCACATCCAGAGCTGAAGACCCCAGACTCGCCCACACAGCGGGTCGGGGGCAAGGTTGCTGAAGGGTTTACCGAGGTCGTCCATGAGGTGCCCCTAGAGAGTCTCCAGGATGTATTTTCCACGGACGAACTGGCTGATTTTGACCAAAGAGTGAGAGAAGCCGTCCCTGCTGGTATCGAGTACGACGTGGAGCCCAAAGTGGATGGACTGTCTGTGGCACTGGAATATGAGAACGGCCTATTCGTTCGCGGAGCGACCCGTGGAGATGGCCGTGTGGGTGAGGATGTTACAGAGAACCTGCGTACCATACGCTCCATCCCCATGCGGCTCCCGGAGGCTCTGCCCCGGCTTATTGTGCGGGGTGAGGTCTATATGCCCAAGAAGGTGTTCCACAAGCTCAACGAGGAGCGGGAGCTGAATGGCCAGCCGCTCTTCGCAAATCCACGGAATGCCGCTGCGGGTTCCCTCCGGCAGTTGGACCCGAAGATTGCCGCTTCCCGGCACCTGGATATCATTATTTTCAATCTGCAGATGGCAGAGGGCCGAGAGTTCCAGACTCACACAGAGACACTGGACTATCTGGCCCAGCAGAGGTTCAAGGTAATCCCGCATACCAAGTGCGCTACCATTGAAGAGTGCATCCACCAAATCCAGCAGATAGGAGATGGCAGGGAGGAGTTCCCCTTTGACATTGACGGTGCCGTCGTTAAGGTCAACAGCCTGGAGGAACGTACGGCTCTAGGGAGCACGGCAAAGTTCCCGCGCTGGGCGGCTGCCTATAAGTACCCGCCGGAGCAGAAACCGTCCAGAGTTTTGGATATCGTTGTTCAGGTCGGCCGGACAGGAGTGCTGACACCAAAAGCAGTCGTTGAGCCGGTGCGGTTGGCAGGTACTACGGTGACGAATGCCACCCTACACAATCAGGATTTCATTACGGAGAAGGATATCCGCATTGGTGATACGGTCCTGGTTCAGAAGGCGGGAGAAATTATCCCGGAAATTGTGTCTGTGCTCCATGATAAGCGGCCAGAGGGAACGGTTCCGTATCATTTGCCGACCGTGTGCCCTGTTTGCGGTGCGCCTGTCGTCCGCGATGAAGATGGAGCTGCAATGCGCTGCACCGGCGTGGAATGCCCGGCACAGTTTCTCCGGCATCTGACACACTTTGCTTCACGAGATGCCATGGATATTGAGGGCCTTGGCCCATCTGTCATTGAAAATCTGGTCAATGCCGGACTGGTCAAGTCCCCTGGAGACTTGTATCACCTTACGGAGAAACAGGTCCAGGGCTTGGAACGTATGGGCAAGAAATCCGCGCAGAACCTGATTTCTGCCATTGAGAAGTCCAAACAGAATGACCTCTCCAAACTGCTCTGTGCCTTCGGTATCCGGCAGGTTGGGCAGAAGGCCGCACAGGTCCTGGCCCGCCATTTCGGTTCTCTGGATACCCTCGCTGCGGCCTCGCTTGAGGAATTGACCGCAATCCCAGATGTGGGAGGTATCACAGCGGAGAGCATTAGGTCCTGGTTTGAAAATCCTCAATCCCAGCACCTCATTTCCGTTCTCCGGGAGGCCGGGGTCAACATGGAGAGCCATGCTGAGCCTGTTGGTAATAAGCTGGCTGGCCTGACTTTCGTCCTAACCGGCGAGCTATCCCGATTTACCCGTAAAGAGGCCGGAGACCGTATCCAGGCCCTTGGAGGTAAGGTGTCAGGCTCTGTATCCAAGAAAACCTCCTACGTCGTTGCAGGGGAGGCCGCAGGCTCCAAGCTGAGAAAAGCCCAGGAGTTGGGCGTTACCGTGTTGGACGAAGATGCATTGATTCAGATGCTGGAGGGTTGACGGTGAATTTTGAGGACTGTTTGATGGCCTGTGCCGGAAACCGGGAACTCGTTTCGGAGTTCAACCGTTTGAGTGGGTTTCACTTGGGGGAGACCAGGACACCTATCGAAGTGCAAATTGACACCGCTTGTGGATACGACCCAGACCAAGAAGCTATCCCGCATTTTTTGGATTTCATCTTCGAGTTCATATGGCTGCCTCTTTTGGCACAGGAAAAGTGAGGGGGCGGGCATCCGCCCCCTTTTTATTTTGGAAGGGAGTAAATGATGACGATACAAGAAGAAGTCCGCCAGGGACTTGGGGCTTGGTATGAAGCGCTTCCGCAGGACGCGATTGCTGCGGCGGAGAACGCACTCCGGCAGGTGGATACGGAGGCACAGGGTGGAGCCTACATCCTCCCTAACAGAGAGGACATCTTTCGGGCGTTCCAACTGACCCCGCCGCAGAACGTCAAGTTCGTGCTGGTTGGCCAGGACCCCTATCCAACTATTGGACATGCCATGGGACTTGCCTTTTCTGTACGGCGGGACGTGAAGCCGTTCCCACGGTCTCTCCAGAATATTTTTAAGGAGTTGCGCAACGACCTGGGCATCCCAATGCCTGAAACGGGTGATTTATCGGCCTGGGCACAGCAGGGCGGTCTGCTGCTCAATACTTCCCTGACTGTGGAAGCAGGGAAAGCGAATAGCCACTGGGATATTGGCTGGGGGCCGTTCACAAAGCGTGTACTGGATTATGTTGTCGGGCTACCTCAACCCATAGTGTTCCTTCAGTGGGGAATGCAAGCAGTAAAAACCACCCCAGCCGCCGCCTTGGACCGGACAGACAGGGTATTTATCCGGTCTACCCATCCGAGCCCTCTCGCTGCAAACCGGGCCTCCAAGGAGCTTCCAGCCTTTATGGGGAGCCACCCGTTCAGCCGCACAAACGAGGCGCTCCATAGAATGGGCCAGGAACCTGTTGACTGGCGACTGGAATAATGTAAAATAATTAAGTGCTTAGGCATTTAAGCGCCTAAGCACTTAATACTTAACGAAACGAGGTGAGATTCATGGAGCAGGATATTACAAAGCATACCAGCAACATTGAGAACCTAAAAAAACTGATAATGGCTCCCAATGCCAAAAGAAATCTTATGGACAATCAAGCTGAAGTCCTTCGCATCCTCCCAGAAATGGAACCATGTATTGGATTTCAGCAAAATAGCCCCTACCACATCTACGATGTATGGGGCCATATCGCAGCGGCGGTGAATGAAGCTACAGATGACTACATGGTGCGTATGGCGCTCCTGTTCCACGACATTGGAAAACCTCAATGCTACCAGGTTGACGAGAAAGGCATCGGGCATTTTCATGGGCACGGGCATATCAGCGCAGAAATCACAGAGGTCGCTCTGACTCGGCTCGGCGTAGACCCTGCCTTTAAGAAACAGGTTGTCACGCTTGTCCGCTACCATGATATGCGAATCGAAGTTTGTTCGAAAGCAGTCAACAGGCTTGTCGGAAAGATAGGGGATGAACTGTTCAGCAAGCTGCTTCTAGTGCGGGAGGCAGATGTATTGGCACAGGCCCCGGAATATGAACGGCAACGCCTGGACAAGATTGCGAACCTCCGGTGTATTAAGGAGCGGCTGAAGACAGAGAAGCAGGCAGACGAACAGTCTAAACTCAAAATCTCAGGCAGAGACCTGCTGAGCATAGGCTACGAGCCAGGCCCGGTAGTAGGCCAGCAACTGCGGCTACTTCGGGAAGTGGTGCAGAAGGATTCCAGTCTCAATCGACGTGATATTCTTTTAGAGCAAAGTGCCAAGGCCCTTAAATAAGAAAGCACTCAGGAGCTTAAGTTCCTGAGTGCTTTTCTCTTGCGCAGATTCAAATGACAGTGCATTTTGGAACGGGATAATAGCTGAATGGCTCTCTCCAATGTCCCCTTGCGTATCGGATGACTTGGTGGACATCGTATACCTTATCAGCGTCCTCAAACTTGCCGATGCCGTAGGAATGGCCTATACCATGCAGGGCAGGGTAGATTGACTCTCTGGCTTTCAGGAGAAGTTGCTCTGCTTTATCCCGCCGCTCACAGTAGTCTTCAGGAGGAAGTTTCATATCGAGGAAGTACCAGATGATTTCTTTGAACTGGCCCATCTTCACCCTTGCATAGAACTCGCAGACCCCGGAAACCAGCTCGGCCTGGTTGTCCGATAGGGTCACGGAACCATCTGCCTTTTCAAGAACTTCTTTTAGCGTGAGTGCATCCTGCTTTATCTTTTGGACCTGTTCCGTATTCAGAAACTCACCGGAGGTATTAGCCGAAATGAGGGACTTAGCTTTCCGCAGATATTCTAGTGCTGTCCCGCTACGAGCTACATACTCATCACTGGGGAGCTTTTTGTCCAGGCAGAGGTCAATGACCGCTTGGTAGTCCCCGGTCAACATTCTTGCATAGAAACCGCAGGCATCCGCGACGAGCCTGGACTGCTCAACTGGCATCTCTATCTTTGTCATTGCATTCCACCTCTTGGACGTTGGCCTTTTTCCCATAATATCTGTTGGCAGTTGGTCCTAGTACATAGTACGTATAGCCTCCAGTTCCGTTTGCCGCAACAGCTCTACACTGAAGAAGCTCTTTCATGGCCTCGGTCAGCTCATCGAAAGAGAGTCCAATTTTGTCGGCCAAATCTGCATGGTACATCCCGTGCCCGCCATTCGTATTGTGAAGGCAGCGCAGTATCTTTTCGACTGTCTCGTTTTGCGCGCAGATGGATAGGATTTGCTCGTCCTGCATTTCGGCAGTATACAACTCTCTGGACATATACGCTATACCGGCCAGCATACCGAGAAAATAGGCTAAGTTTTCGCGGTTCGACATCGTGCCGAGCATATTTCTGGAGACACCCTCTCTTCGGGATATGATGCGGATGGAATCATAGAACTCAGTATGCGATGGGGTTTCCGTCCAACTGTCCAGATAGAGTGAACGAAATCCATAGACACTTCGCTTGGCCTCTTTTACACTCCGATGCTTAATGTGTTCGGCCAGTCCCTTAAGCGCGTAGAGGCTGGGTTCGTCTGGGCGCTTGCCGTCAGGGGCTGAGTGACTGGATGTTCTTTTGGTCTCTGACATGGATTGACTCTCCTTCTCAAACAGACTGCTTAATCCGAAATTCGTCCGGTATCTGGGGCACCGCTCAACCACTCCAGAATCAACTCTGGGGAAGGGACTCCATCTTCGCAAAGGTCCAGAACCATAGGCAATAGGTCCGCTGCCATCTCCTGCAGCGTCATATTTTTAATGACTTCGAACCTGGACGTAGGAGCGGGCACTAGAATCAGCTCATCAGCGGCCCAGTTATTGTCGCTCATATACCCGGAGAGAAAATATGGGCAGTCGTCATAGTCATAATCGACCTTGGTTACAGTGTAGACCTCATCTGGGTGCTGATTCATGTACCGCCAGTAATTTGCGCCACTATTCGTAAACTCAACGCCATCTAAGTCCCCTTGCCCAATGGCCTCGATATTCATTTTTACACGGTCTCCGACCTTGAGTACTTGGCCAGAAATTTCACGTAAAGGCATAAAATCACCTCAAAAATATTATACCATATAACACTAAATGAATCAATAATTCGGCGCTTTCAGAACTCCAAAATTGACCATGAAAATTTATGATGCTATAATAAAATCATAAGTTAAGGGAGTATCTAACACACAATATACCATCAATATGATTTAGACAGCATCTACACGTTATCGTGCAGGTGCTGCCTTTTTCAATACACATCAAAATGAAAAGGAGAATTTAATATGTCAAATTACGCAGAGATTCGCCACGATTACATCTCGGGTCCCGCTGTTGAGGGATATAGGAGACCTGAGGACCAGGACCTTTTTGCAAAAATTACTATTGATGCGTGGAAGAGCAATGATGACAATGAGTCGGGTGAAGTCCTTGCTGCAGTTATCATGTCTGTCCATGGAGATATCATTGTCGATTTCCATGATAATGGCTGCCGGATGGATAAACGGGTTCTGGAACATATTGAAGAAGCTCAAAAAGAATTGAAAAAGCTGTGGGACGAGAAATCGGCTGGAGAGACAGTAAAAGTATGAAATTTGACAAAAGGGAAAACCCATGACCCTTTAAGTCTCTGTTTTTTGACTCATGCAATATAGAATAGTATAATATAAGTAATCGATAAGGAAGTATTTTTCTTTGCAATTACATATATCTTAAGATTCAGCCAGTATGTCAGCAAAGTGGACATACTGGCTTTTTTATATATACACAAACGGTCTAAGGAGTGAATGACATGAAAAGTAAAAGCATTTACAGCTATTGTGGGACAGTGACTTCTTTTGGGAATATCCTTTCCAATCGATGGATTGGGCACACATGTGCCGAGTCCGAAGAAAAAGCGAGAAGCAATCTGGCTTTTCAGTTCAAGAAACAGATGGGACTGGTATTAGCTGTGCCGATTTCCCTGCCTGGAAGGGTTGAACGGCAAAATATGAACGGAGGAAGAAGCCATGTATGAGTTATTGAAGGCTTCCTTGGGACGGGTTCCGAACATCATAGTGAGCGACCCGAGCTTCGAGGACTCGTCCTGGAACCAGCATATTATCGACCCACTTCCTGATGGTGACTATGAGATGGATGCCTATGCGAAGCCAGTCGATATGGACCAGAACAGCTATGTCCAGTTCGATTTTCTGATTCGGCATCTGGTTCCTGAAATGGAACGGATGCCGCTTGCTAAGCTCTCTCCTGTGGGAGACCTGAAGTTCAATGAAAAGCTCCTGGTCATCGGAGAGTCAAGGAAAATCGGTCTGAATGAGCCCAAGCTCTGTATCTGCACAGTAGATAGGTTCCATCAAGACCCCTTCGGCTATGCGGTCAACACGACCAGTAGCGGTCGGGTTGGGACGATGCAGACCATCCTACTGAAAAGCAAGCAGAACCTGCTCCCTCTGAAAGAGGACCTGCGGCGAAACAGGACTGGCCTGTATGCTATCCACATTCAGCTTCAACTGGCACGGTTCCGGGAAGACGAGAACAATTTCATTGATATCGTCATTCGCGCGCTGCAAGAAAGATAAGGAGGCAAAAAACATGTCAAAAGCAGAATGTCTGGTAAAGAAGTGGAGCCCTCATCACTTCTCTACCGAGGGTTATCCCGGCGAAGACTACAAAAAATTTCAAAGGGAGGCCCGAGCTGCTCTCAAAGAGTTGGCAGACGCTGCTGGCTATACACTGCATAAGTTCTTGCCAAACCACTATCAGTTCAGTGCGATTCTGCAGGAACACGAGACTGGAGCCTATGCCTATGTGTCTATCAGCGACGTCCGGCTCTTCAGAAACGCATGGGCCACCAATATTCTTTATCGCCAGATGCGAGATGAATATGACTGGCACGGTGGGGACAATCATTATTGTACCTTGACTGGGCTATCCACTGCGTTGCAATCTTTGTATTTGAAGGAAGAGGCGAAAGTATGAGCCGCTGTGGTTCCTGTGACCTGTATTGGCCGTCTGGCGACAAGGACAACTTCGGCGTTACCTGCAAAGGCGACTGCGGCGTAGAGGAATGTGCAGACAAGTTGCAAGACCTTGTTTTCAATCTGAGAGTCGAGTTGGCACGGGTCAATAAAGATAACAGCCATGCCGACGCCCAAAAAACCTAAGCTCTTAAGTGCTTAGGTACTATAGTGCTTAGACACTCGAATCAGAAAAGGAGAATTATCTTATGGACAAAACCACTATGGATGGCTTCCAAAAGACCTGTTTTGGGAAGACGATTGAGGCAGATGGACAAATCGTCTGCGGAAAAGCAAGCATCAACCTATCTTCTATCCTGACGGTGCTTATCCAAGAGGCTGGCCGTTGGTGTAGGAGTTATGCCAGCGACCTGTTCATCTACTGGTCCAGTTTGCAGAAGCAGGTGGAGGACGGAACCATTGAGTCTGGCTCACATCTATTCGGGTTCCGGGAGAGTGGGGTCGACGATGAGAAATCCATTCTCCACAAATACGCCAACTATGGGTACGTACCGGCCCATGAGTATCGGACTATCTGGCGGCTGGACATCAACGTGGACGTTGAGCACAGCAAATTGACCATGACCCTCTACGAGGTCATCCGGTAATTCATTACACAAGCCGGGATTGGAGTACCCAGTCCCGGCTCAAAAAAAGGAGATTGCATATGAAGACAATCAGTGCTGCCTATTATGAGAAAATGGCTGAAGCCAGGAAGACTTTCTGTGCCTTTTGCATGAGAGGGTCTATGCCGTTTCTGGAAGACTGTGAGGACTGCAAGGTAAACCGGATGTTCAAGGCGGTTCAGGCAGTCATTAAGGAGGAAACCACGCTACAGGATGAGGCTGCGGTTGAGAAGACCCGGAATGCTTACGACGGCATCGACCTGCCCAAAGAGATGATAGAGTCTCTTGGTAAAGGGCCAAGAAATCATGATGGTTTCCGCACAAGCCCAGCATTTCAACTCTTTATCACCAATGGCGCTTACCCGGACGTGGAGGTGCAGCTAATAGAGAGCAAGACTGGATTCCCTGATTTCTCTGGTTCCGAGGAAGAAGCATCCAGCCGGTCAACGGTTTACTATTTGAACTACCTCGAAAAAGGAGTTGGCGTTCCGTCCTCCATCCAACTATGGGACCTTACATATGATGCGCTGAAGGACGAACTGAAATCCTCACTGGAGCGGATGTTCAACAGGAGCATCAATCAGTTCTGGGGGATTCAGGCACTCCCATTTCCAGAGCGGTATTTTATCACAAGTCGGTCTGCGGAGGAACTGGCCGCTGATATGATAAGCGAGGTGGGGAACTGTCAGGCTTCGGACGCGGACGAATATGGCTGTGCATACAGCCAGGAACATTATGTTGGCTGTCCCCGGAACAGCAATATCACACCCCAGGGGCAGAACGTAAGCGGAGAGGTCTACATGAGGCTGGGCAAGTTCTCATTGAGGGATGCTGAAAAGTACTTCATTGAGACCCGGTGTACGATTTCACCCATGTTCGTCGATACCCGGCTCGTCAAAGAAATGACGGAGTACAGTGTGGCCGCAAAGGTTGATAGCATCATTTGCTACATTGCGGCCCGTGAGGAAGGAAAGGCCCAGGCCACCGAGAAGATGGCGAAAGACACAAATCAAAATTGAAGGAGAGACAAATATGATTGCAGTAAAAGTGATATACGATAACGGTGATTTTACTACCACAGGCTTCAATGGCACTTTTGATGAGGCTAGAAGGTATTTCCTTGGGTCTACATTCAACCTGGGTACAGAGCGGGATGATATGCACCGCTGCGTGAAAGTTGAGTTGCTTGAAGATGAGCCACCCAGGGCAAAGCAGGAATACAGGCTGGTGCAATTTACCCGCTATGGCCAGGCTGTTGTCCCCGCAAACTCGGACGAGGAAGCACTGGAGGTTGCAAAAACGATTGACCCTAGCATCATCAACTGGGAGCCTGTGAAAGAGGATTTGCTGTCCGATGCTGAAGTCCTTGAAGTTGTCGATAAGAATGGCTCCATCATTTCGTGAGAAGGGAGAGTATTACATATGTCAAAAAAATATTTTGAGGAACTGTCTATCTCTGTGGAGCAGAATTTTGACATTAACAAAGATGGACTGTTAGATTTCTTCGAGGACCAGAAGACTTTGCAGATTACAGGGCGGCACAGCATAAGCTATGAACGCATCCTGGTCTGCAACGGATATCTGCTCGATAATGACAATGTTTTCGACCAGGCGGATTCGATAAGTGGCGACTTGTGCCGTGTTGCGGAAGCAATCTGTGAGCGAAATGGAGAGATTTTGAGCAAATATCAAGACGAGCCTGCCGAAAAGGCTCTCTTCTTGGATAAACTGTGGGTGAATCCTGGATTTCGTAACAGAGGCGTTGCTACGCTTTTCCTCAAAAGTCTGCCGAAACTTGTTTCTGAGACCCTACCTCCGGTTTGTGGAGTCTATGGGGTGGTAGTTCCTTGGGAGTTAAAACTTGGGACACCGGAACACGAGGCTGAAAAAGAAAGGCTTTTGAAATTTTATCTAGGTCTTGGTTTTCGGCGCGTGGGACAGACTGATGTCATCTGGATGCCCGTTGAATAATAGAGGGAAGAATGAAAATGGCTGATTACAGCAGATATAAAACGGAGACTCTGAAAAAGATGGAGGTCGCCGCTTGGGAAAAGTACCAGGCACTTACACTGGCCCCTTCAGGAAATTGGGGCGATGGAATGCGACTTTCTAAGCTCCCATCACAGAAATCCTGGGAGCGTGCAAGAGAACGGTACTACGCTATCCAGGCAGAATTGGAGCGGCGTAGGAAAGAAGCGGGCTGATAAACTCAGTTCATTCAAAATGCTCTCGAAGCCCCGGTCGGTTTTACAATCGACCGGGGCTTCTTTTTTGAGCTTTGTCAGCAAGCATAAAAGGCACTAAAGCACTTAATCACTTCGGCACCTAGTAGCTTAAGAATTTAAGTGAAAAAGTTACTAATTTAACCGAATATTCGTTTCACGTGAAACAATTTAGCTTAAAAAGTTAGGGAAAACAATGAGGGTATCGAGGCCAACAGTTAATAAGCCTCTAACCTGAACCTACTCTTGAAATTTGACGGGCTCAGCACTGAATGGTACAATAATTTTATCAGTAAGGAAGTATTTTTACCACAAGAGCCAATCAAATCATCAATTCAAGGTAGTAAATCCAGTTTGGATTTACTGCCTTTTTATATATACACAAACTTAAAATCAAAAAAGGAGCTGACTTTACATGGCAATTACTAGATTTCGAGACGAGTACTTTTTTCTGAGCAATTTCTACCCACACGAACTATACTTCCATGGAATGACTTTCCACAACTCTGAGGCAGCTTTCCAGGCAATGAAAACCCAGGATATTGCTGAACAGCTCCAGTTTACGCTCCTGACACCTCAGGAAGCCAAGAGACTGGGCCGCCGCATCAACCTGCGTCCTGACTGGGAACAAGTCAAGGATGGCATTATGAAGGCCGTCCTGCGGGCAAAGTTCTCCGACTTAGAGCTTCGCAATCGGCTGCTTGCAACCGGAGATGTGGAACTCGTTGAGGGTAATACCCACGGAGATACCTACTGGGGTGTCTGCAACGGAGTCGGACGCAATAGGCTCGGCAGACTTCTCATGGAGCTCCGGGAGGAATATCGGGAGCCAAAATACCGGCTCTTCGTAGACATGGATGGGACTGCGGTGGAGTGGAAGGCCGCAGAGGAATTTGAGGACCTTTACGAGAAAGGCTACTTTTCTTCTCTGAAGCCCTACCAGAACGTCGTAGATGCCATCCGGCTGATTTTCCAGCGTACGGCTGTCGTGGAGATTTACACGCTCTCGGCAGTCCTACCAGACAGCCCGTACAGCATCCCGGAAAAAATGGAGTGGCTCGACCAGCATATGCCGTTCATCCCCCATGACCATCGGCTCTTTATCCACAACGGGACTGAGAAGATAGCGGCTGTTCCCGGAGGGGTGCGGCCTAGCGATGTGCTCTTGGACGACTACACCTTAAATCTCAACCAGTGGGCTAAGCAGGCAAAGGCAATCAAGCTGCTGAACGGCATCAACGGGACTAAAGGCACCTGGAAAGGCGCGGCTGTGTCCCGGTTCTGTCCGGCGGATGAGATTGCTGATGCGGTTTTGAGAGAATTCGAAATGGGGGAGGGCTGATTCCATGAGATACATCGGATATTCACGATGTTCCTGTGGAGCCATTACCGTTACAACGGACAAGGGCGAGTATTCCTGTCTGGAGAAAAACCGGCGAAAGTTTTTCCCTGGTCTCGACCTCCGAAAGCTCAGACACTACCAAGACACTTTCTGCTGCAGCCACTGCGTCAACCACTATGGATTGGACCTCTGTGGATGTGGCAGCGGCAAACCATTTGGCAAGTGCGACGCTGGACTCGATGCCTGTGAGATGCCGATGCAGGCGCTTGGGCAGTATCAGAGAGTCCGGGCTGCTGACGCCTTTAACTAACAGAGGGAATGAGAATGAACAGAGAAACTCTTTTTTGGACCTGTGAGGACGAGGAGCCTTGCGAGGCTCTGGAAAAAATCGACTTGGGGGATGGCATGGATGCGAGCATATTCCTTCACGGCGTATGTGGCATTTTTGCGTTGGCCCTACATGAGATGTTTGGCTATGAACTCTGGGTCGTAGCATTCGAACCGGAAAACTGGGGAGATGAAGACGACACATGGGCAAACAGACTTGTCCATATCTACTGCCAGAAGGACGATTGCTACATTGATGTGCGTGGCATTACACATGACAGAGAAGCGTTCTTCGACGAGTTTGCAGACTTCCTGTATGGGGATGACGAGTACATCGATGTACCAGCCGCAGACCTCAGGGACTGGATTTCCGGCTTAATGTCATCTGAAGAGTACGCTTTCTTTCACGATGCCGCAATCAAGCTGATTCAGGAACACTACTCCGAATATCAAGTTTGAGCAGTAATCATAGAGTATTTTAATATCGAGGAGGATTTTTATGAACCAGACAATGCATGAGGCACTCCGACAGGAGGCCATGCTCCACCAGACGCTGGAGGAGGTCAAAGAGGCCATCTACCAGGACATCATGAAAGAAGAACCAATGAAAGGGGTTCTGCTGCTGACGGAAGAGGGTCCTGTCTGTGCAGTCGTGCGGCTGCGTGCCCTGAACCAGATGAATCTCTCTGCGGAACACTATATTCCGCAGGCGCAAGCTAAAGTGGTTCGCCGCAAGTTGGCAGGAGCCAAGACCGTCACTGACCTGTATAGCAGGTTGGATGAGATGGTCAGCACGGGGATAGTCCGTTTTAATGGGACGGACACCTGCAAGTTGAACAACAAAACCCTCGCAGTCTTGAGCCGTTACCTTTAAGTGGGTGTACAGCATGGACCATTTCAAATTGAAAAATCTGACCACGGTAGCGTCCGAGATACTTAGCAATAAGCTCGTTAAGGATGGCATTGTTGGCCAGCCGCTTCTCATCCAAACAGGGAAGGATGTCGATTTTGTCCAGACTTATGGTATAGGCATGAATAGCATGATGTGCAGGCCGATACATCCTGGAGCCTCGGTAAAAACTTGGGCTCCATCATTTATAGACGAATCATGTTGGGCGCAGATGCTGATGCATCTGCGCCCTGGTCAAAGACTTTGGAGTTGGTGTCTCCACATTGTGGATGACGAAACCATAGATTTGACCTCACCTGGCATCATTACCATGGAAGACATCGCTGAATCCTTCATAGAGCATAACTTGATAAATAAGCCGATGAGAATTGCCGGAGGGAAAACCTATTTCTTCGACAAGAATCTTATTTATCAGTACCGGAAAGAAAAGCATGAGAGAGTGAGAATTATCGCCATCTGCAATTGGCCGCTTGGGAACATGACTTTTTGGCAAATGGCCGCAACGCACTTCGTTCCAGGGATGACCTTCGAAGAGTGTATGAGAAGGTATTTAGAAACGGAGCAGACCAAGCCAAAAAGGAAACCAGGCGAAATCTATACCGAATTGGAGCTGTTGGTGCAGAGAGTGGGACCACCCGAGTTTGAACGAACTCCCGACAACCCTAAGCAGAACACAGTTGACCGAATCCGTGTGGAGGTGTCTTTGCCTAAATACCGGCTGAGCAAACAAGAATTGCTAGAGGCGATTAAGGCAAATAAACCAGAAATAGATAACTTGGTTATTGATAAAATTACCAAGTCTAAGCAATTTCAAAAATATGGAGTGCCTATTAACTGTTTCCAACTTACAAATTGCATTCTGCGGGCAGATAGGCAGCTCGAATATCTGTTTGAGCTGAAGAAAATTCACGGCGTGAGGGAGAGTTCCTCCACCGATAATACATGGGAGGAAAAGCGATGACAAAGAGAGAACAAGACCTAGTATTCCAGACTATTGAACTGTTGAGAAAGACAGCCAGCAGCCTGCCGGATTTCGCCAACGCCAGCGACTGGAAAGACGTTGACGACTGGCTGTTTGCCAAGCTGGATTGGACTGCCGAGGACCTCGATGCCATTTACCACGGGCGCGAGGCGCTGGTTTACACAGGTAGCAGCGTTCCCGGATTTGCTCCGGCAGGGCTGACCTATGAGGAACTGACACTATTCATTGGTGTTCTTTGTACATGCAGAGAGCTGAACCTGCCATGGGGAAAACCTGTTGTCGTGCAGGCTGAGGTTCCTGGCCATCCGGTTCTGCTGCGAAGCGGCGATTGCCCTGAACTTCAGAATTACATCGGAGAATTCGTTAAGGTCGTTGCGACCGAGCAGGGAATTTACCTGGTTTCGCAGAACGGAGTGCGACTTTACTCTGCTGAGAAGAGAAGCTAAGCACTTAAGTGCCAAAGAATGTCATTGCACGATAGACGTTTATTTGGTAAAATAAATCAAGGAGGCGATGTAATGTGCGTTGTTGATGGAATCGCCTATGCAGGTGAGAGGGCACCGGCAATTAAGGTCAGCGGTGTACGTCCGCTTGATGGACACAGACTCTGGATTAGGTTTAATACTGGTGAGGCACGCATTTTTGACTTCACAGGTCTCTTAAACGCCCCGGCGTTTGCTCCACTGGCCAGCGAAGAGGTATTCAGGGGAGTCTATATCGACTATGGGGTTGCAACATGGGATGATGGCAATATTGATATTGCTCCTTCCTATTTGTACGAACACTCAAAGCCGATTGAAGCAGAAACCGCCTAATGAAAAATAGGGAACAGCCGGAGCATCATCTGCTCCGGCTGTTCCCTATTATAGGTGTTTTAGTGCCTAGGTACTCGGGCCTTAAGTACTCGATACATTATGTGCAGATTGAGGGAGATGAACGACTGATGCAGTATTGCATATCAGATATCCATGGTGAATTTGACCGCTATCAGGCGATGTTGGAGGAAATCCACCTTTCTGATGATGATACCCTGTATGTCATCGGAGACGTGATTGACCGCGCTCCAGGCGGCATAGATGTTCTGGAGGACATTATGGCCAGGAAAAACGTGGTCATGCTGATGGGCAACCACGAACAGATGTGCCTGGATACCTTGGGTAAGAACAATGTCTACGGAGCCAGACAGCTTTGGGCTGCAAATGGAGGCAGCGTCACCCGCCGTGAGCTTTTATATCACATGGATGCCCGGCGGCGGAATGCTATACTTAACTTTTTGTCCAGCCTGCCTGACAATCTGGACATTGAAGTGAACGGCCGGAGATTTCATCTGGTTCACGGATGTCCAGGTGCATCCCATGATAGTCGCATCTGGGAGCGTCCTAGTCTGGATATGCCGAATCCGTTCCCGGATAACCGCACTATCATCGTAGGCCATACGCCGGTCTGCTTCTTGCTGTACCCAGATAGGGGAGAGCGCGAGAAATGGCTTGGCGAATTGAAGGATGCTGGGCAGCATATGATGATTTTACACGCCTCAACGTACATCGGTATAGATTGTGGCTGTGGGAACTCTACTGAGGCCCGGAGGTTGGCGTGTTTACGGTTAGAGGACTTTGCCGAATTTTACGCATGAGGTGATTTGAATGGGTATTTTAGAAGGAGAATAATTCCCATGATTAAAATGGTAAATGACAAGCGGCATTATTTTGACAAGAATGGTATTGAAATCAAAGAGAGCGATAAAATCATTCTCTCTGAAGGCGGAAAGCCCCTGAAAGTCTACCTCTGCGCAGACGGCCAGCTCGGGCTCGATGCAACAAATCCGGCCTGGATTGAGAGCGGTCGAGCGGAGCCATGTGAATATGGTATTTATCCCTTGACTCTGGCAGATACTCAGTGCGCTGTGGTGTATGATAACGACATACATTGAAAGTAGAAAAAGCCGGGAACCAGCTAATATGTTGGTTCCCGGCTTTTATAGTAAAGGGATTTCCTATACGTAACAGTTTCCTCTGAAGATAACTCCAAAAATTCATCATCAGGCAAAAGTTCTTCTGGAACTTCTCCTATGGAAAGCTGGAATCCAGACCCATTCCAGGACAGCATAAATGGAGGCTCGCCGCAATTTACAAATATGTTGCGAATCGTAACCGTTTCGTCTATTAGCTTTATGAGGTCGGTTTCAGAAACGCGAACCAAAATCCACTCCTCTGATAATTTGCAACACGAACATAGAAAGCGCGTATTCTCTTTGGCCCGGCAAACAAATAAAATTGGTTCACCATAGCTATAAAAAGTATGTTCCAACTCCAAATTTCCAAAGTTCGGAATATTCCTAACAGTTATTTTCATACATCTAAAACCTGAATGTAGGTGCCTAAGCACTTAGGTGCTTGAGTGCTTAGGCACTTAAATATTTCTTTATTACTTCAAACCTCTACCTATTTGCTGAACTTTTCTGCCTGGTGAAAAGGCCGCAAACCAACGAAGTTGTTGACTTGCGGCCCTCTTATCCTCTTATTGGATGCCAAACTCTTTATAGAGCTGGTTGCGCCTATCTTCGTCCGTAGAAGCCGCAGTAGCGTCATCGAGCCTAGATGCTGCAAGCAACTTGCTGATGAGAAGTCCCAATTTAGCTTCGCCTTCTTGTCGGCCTTCCAGCTTGCCTTTCCGCTCACCCTCCCTAAGAACATCTTCCATCTTCTGAGCGAATGTCATATAAGCGACCTCCTTTTCCTTATCATTTCGCACCGCCTCAACCGCCTTCTGGACTTCTTGCATCAAGGGACTCGCAAAGAGAACTTTAAAATCATTTTCCTTGATATAAGTGAGAAATTCCAAAATTGCTGCATTAGCATTTCCGGTAGTATAGTTGCTATTCAGAATGAGAGCATGAGAACCGTCATCGAAAGGAATGTCTGGTAATCCCCTGATGTGGCTCTCGCGCTCATAGACTGCTAACCCTTTGTGATAGTAGTCAAATGAGCAGACGAAAATCACATAGCTCTCGGCCAACTCTGAATAGTAAGTGCCCTTTTCCAGTGCAGTCCGGTCGATGCCACTCTGATAGAAGCGGATACGCCGCTCCAAATCATCCTTGTTGGTTGTCTGCATCTCAATGTTGTAGACTGTGCCTTCATCATCATTCAGGTATACATCCAATCTGATGCCATGGTAATCATAGCTGTCCGACAAGTCTGTCTGCTTCTGGATAAACTGAATGTGCCGAATCTCCTTGCCCAGAAGGGCTTCAAGGAACAATTTACAAACTGTCTCTCTCCGCATGACCTCGCCGAACATGAAGTCGTTCGACAGAGGCAGCTCTCTCAATGGTATGATTCTGTTACCCACAAATAGACCTCACTTTCCTTGTAATGAATTTTGTATTTCAAACAGGGAAAGCCTCTTGGCTGTCCCTGGGATTCTTCTGCCGGGACAGCCCCTATATGCAGTTTGATTAGATACTTCCTTGTTTATGTTGATATTTTACCATGCAACTATGAACTTTTCAAGTTAGAATGGCGGGGCTTAGGTGCTTAAGTACAGATATGCTTGGAATATCGAGTCCCCATCTGACTGGTGATAGTGGTTCTCCTGTCCGCACCGACTACGATGCAATCACGCGATAGTATTGCAACTGCTAATGACATAAAATTTCCTCCTAACCAGATGTATTAGAGTTGGTACATGGTGAGTATGGTCGAAACCAGATAAATAAGAAATAGCAGCGCCCCCGCCTGGATTCGGGCGGGGGCGCTGCGGTGCTTAGGAGTTAATAACCAGTCCGGGGCAGAGTCGGGGTGTAGGGCTTGTAGTTGGAGTACACAGAAGTGGTCCACCGGGCGATGGACTGCTGCCAGTACTGGCCATACAGGCCACCCACGTCCGCCTTGTTGGTAAACTGGTAGCCGTTGGTGAGCGCGTACAGAGTCGTACCATCAACGGTGGCGTCAGTCAACTGGTGGAAGCCAGAGGGCACGACACCGAACACCAGCATGAACGAGGTGACGTACTCGTTGGAGGCCAGGCCAAGGGCCTTGGCGGACATATCCAACGTGTAGTTCTGCGCCGTGGACAGGTTGTCGTAGGCGGTCCGCCAAGTGCTGTTCAGGTTGGTGGTGTAGGTCACTTTGTAGTTCTGAGTTGCGCTGTAAGTGCCCGTAACCAACCGGGTGAGCCGCATGGCGTCAGTAGGAATTGTGTCTCTCCAATAGAAACTGTTAAGGCTTACGCTGGACGTGTTGGCCACGCCGTTGACAGTATACCGGATGAGACTGTTGTTCATGACCTGCTGATAGCCGGTCTTCTTAATGGTGACTCCGGTCTTGATGCTGGGGTCAGTAACCGCGATTTTAACCACTTGGCCAGCAAACTCAAGGTCGGCTGTGAAGGTGGTAGTGTTGAGACCATAGTTGGTCGGTGCGGTGGTCTCCTTCACGGTGTAGATGCCCAGAGGCAAGAGCTTGGAGGAGGCGACGCCGCTGGCGTTCGTCTTAATGGTGTCCACCACATTGTTACGCTTGTCATAGATGGTGAACACAGCGCCCTCCAGAGGCGTTCCGGCCGCAAGTCCGTTGGTGGAATTGTAGTCCGCAGAGGTCTTCACAACTTGGATTTGACCATACTCTGCGGTATTCTCCCACTCAATCATGGTCGTATCGCCGCTCTCGACCCAGAAGGTCTTGACCTCGTTGTCGAGGATGTAGCCATCGGCGGCCACGATTTCACGGACATAGTACTTGCCGTCTTCCAGGGTCTTGTTCAAGTGGACATAGCCCTGGTCGTCAGACTCAAACTCACCAATAGGTGTCATGCTGGAGTCATAGACCATGAACTTGACGCCTTGGATGCCCCGCTTGGTCGCGGAGTCAATCTTGTGGATGAGCATGGAGCCGGATGCGGTGTTGGTCAGCTCAAGCGTAGTGGTTTCGCCGTCCTTCACCTCAACCTGCTGGGGAGTGTTGTCAAGCAGATAGCCCTTGGGGGCCTTCAGCTCAACGACTTCATACCAACCGCTCTCCAGCTCACTGAGTTGGATGTTGCCGTTCCGGTCCGTATAGTAGGTGCCGACAATTTCGCCGTTCATCTTACGGATTTCGAACTTAGCGCCTTCCAGACGCTCACCAGTGTCCTCGTCAATCTTTGTGATGATAAGGCCGCCGATAGGCGTATCATAGAAGGTCAGGGTCTGAGTGTCATTTGCTGTGACCTTAACAGTCTGAGAGGGGGCGTCGAGCAGGTATCCATCCGGCGCGGTTTCCTCAGTCACCACATAGGTGCCGGGCTTGAGTCCATAAATATGGATTTGTCCGTTCCGGTCTGTGGTGTAGAGGCCATTGCTGCTGGTGGTGCCGCCGCCCTGAGCTACGAAGGAGCCATCGGAGGTCGTGACCCGGAAGGTCGCGCCATAAAGAGGCTCATTCGTGAGCTTGTCACGCTTCTCAATAATCAGAGAACCTTCAGGCTTGTTGTAGAAGGTCAGGGTATAAGTTCCACCGCTGCCCACTGCGATTGTCTGGGGAGTCTCGTCCAGAATGTACCCGTCAGGGGCCTTGGTTTCCCGGACCACATAAGTGCCGGTCTCCAGGCCAGTCAGGGTAATCATACCAGTCTCATCAGTGGTGTAGTAGCCATTGGAGCCAACCAGCCCACCTGCGGTGTCAGCCACCTCACCCTTGGAGTTGGTGATATAGAAGGTGGCACCCGCCAGATTCTCGCCAGTTGCGCTATCCTTCTTGACGATGTTCAGGGTGTTTTGCGGGGTGTCATAGAAGGTAAGCGTCTGAGTGTCACCCATGGTCAGCCGTACGGTCTGAGAAGGAGCATCCATCTCATAGCCAACAGGGGCCTTGATTTCCGTTACCACATAGGTATCGGCCTCTAGGCCGCTGATGATGATTTGGCCATTGGAATCAGTGGTGTACTTTCCGTTGCTGCTGATGGTTCCATTGTCGCTGACCACAGCAGAACCGCTGGAATCAGTGACCTCAAAGATAGCGCCCTCCAGAGGCTCCTTGGTTACGCTATCGCGCTTTTCAATCACGATAGTTCCCTTGGGAGTATCATAGAAGGTAAGGGTCTGGGTATCGCCATTGAGCAGCTTGACGGTCTGAGAAGGAGCGTCCATTTCATAGCCAACCGGAGCCTTGATTTCCGTTACCACATAGGTATCTTCCTTCAAGCCGGTGATTTTGATTTGGCCGCTTGCGTCGGTGGTGTAGATGCCGTTGCTGCTGATGGAGTCATTAGACCCGACAACAGCGGCACCATCGGACGTTGTGACCTTGAACACGGCACCAGACAGAGGCTCCCTGGTTACGCTGTCGCGCTTCTCAATGATGATGGAGCCCTTGGGGGTGTCATAGAAGGTCAGAGTCTGAACATCGCCGCTGTTCATCTTCACCGTCTGGCTGGGGGCGTCCATCTGGTAGCCCTCGGGAGCCTCAACCTCGGTCACGATGTACGTATCAGGGTCGAGATTGGTGATGATGATTTGGCCGCTGGCATTGGTGGTGTAGAGCCCGTTGGAGCTTACCGCGCCGCCAGCGTTGTCAACGACGGTGCCATTGGAGGTCGTCACACGGAACACGGCGTCGGACAGAGGCTCATGAGTTACGCTGTCGCGCTTCTCAATGATGAGGCTGCCCTGCGGGGTGTTCTCAATGATGACGGTTTGGGTATCGCCATTGGTTCCGATGACCACATTGGTCATGGGAGTATCGATAACGTACCCATCCGGGGCCTTAATCTCTGTGATGACGTAGGCACCGGGCTGCAGGTTTGTGATGTGGATTTGGCCATGGGCATCGGTGGTAAAGATGCCGTTTTGCGTCAGAGTCGAATCACCGATAACCCCATCGAGGCCGACCTCGCAGCCTGCGGCGGTCTGGACCCTGAATTGAGCGCCGGGGAGGACTTCACCAGTCACGCTGTCCCGCTTCTCAATAATCAGGTCGCCCTTGGGCTGGTTTGCAAAGGTCAGGCTGACTGTCTTGCCAGCCTTGATAACGATAGTCTGGGGCTGAGTGTCAATGATGTAGCCATCCGGGGCCTTGGTCTCAGTGACCACGACGCTCTTGCCAGGCTCCAGATTGCTAATCAGGATTTCACCGTTGGCGTCCGTAGTGAAGATGCCGTTGTTCTCACCAATGAGGGTTCCATCGGCATACGTCACTTTGAACTCAGCGCCCTTCAGGGTTACGCTGGGGTTGACGGAGCAGACCTTCTTGATAAGCAGGTTGCCATCCGGGGCGTTATCAAACTCGACCGTAATGACATCCTGGTCCTTACCAGAGATATACACCGTCTGTGCTGCGGTCACGATATTGTAGCCGTCAGCCGCTTCGATTTCCTCTACGATGTAGGTGCCAGCCTCAAGCTGGGTCCAGATGACGGAGCCGTTGGTGCCGGTGGTCTTCTGACCGATAACCGTACCGCCGGTGCCGCTGGTGCCACCCAAGTAGCGGAGTTGGAAGGTACAGCCGGGGACGGGGTTGCCGTTCACGCTGTCCTTCTTGAGTACGATAATGGCGGACAGGGGAGTGTTCTCAAAGGTGAGGGACTTCACGTCGTCGCCCGCCAGATAGATGGTTTGGGTTGCGGGGTCTTTGATTTGGTAGCCATCCGGGGCCTCCAGCTCCGTGACCTTATACCAGCCGGGCTTCAGGCGGTCATTCTCCGTCTTGCCAAGGTTGATTTGGCCATTCTCGTCGCTGTAGTAGATGCCGAGGTCTTCCAGAGACCCGGCAGCCTCGCCGTCTCCGGCATACCAGATTTGGAACTTCGCACCCTCAACAGGGCCGCCCACGATACTGTCCTTCTTGTAGATGGTCAGCTCCGGGGTTTTCAGGTTTTCCAGGCGCAGGGTGTAGTACGCCTTGCCGTCGCCGCTCGCCCCTTCCTCCAGGAGCACGTCATGGGGCGTGGGGTCCAGGATATAGCGGTTGGGGACAAAGGTCTCGGTCACGGTGTACCAGCCAGCGTCCAGGTCAGGGATAAAGATTTCGCCATTCTCATCGGTGGTGAAGGTGCCGATATCGGAGCCATCCTTCACCTTGACGTTGAATTTGACGCCCTCAATGCCATTGCCGTCGGTGTCGACCTTCTGAATAAGGAGGCCGGGCCGCTGCTGGTTAAAGAACTCCAGGGTAGAGGTCTTATTGGGCTCCAGCGTCACGGTTTGAGGCACGTCGTTGAGGATGTAGTTCCCAGGGACACGGATTTCCGTGACCTTGTAGGAACCGGCCTCCAGATGCTCGATGAAGATTTCACCGTTCTCGTCGGTGGTGGCCTCCTCGGAGTAACTGCCGTCGATTTTCTCAATCAGGAAAGTGACGCCAGCAACAGGTGCGCCGGTCAGCTTATCCTTTTTGATGATTCTCAAGCCGGGCTCCGTGGAGTTCTCAAAGACGAGCTCACGCTCTGCACCAGGGTCCAGGTAAACAGTCTTGCGGTTGTTGCTGTCCAGGATATAGGGAGCGGGGACGGAAAGCTCGGTGACTTCATAGACACCAGGCTCCAACCCGGTCAATGTGGCCGTACCATTAGCTTCGGTAGTGACCTCATGCTGGTAGGAAACATTGACACCCTTAATCCCAAATACAGTTCCGGGAACAGGGTCTCTGGTTTCTGCGTTAATCTTGGAAATGGTCAGCTCAGGACTGCGATAGTTCTTTGCCGTGACCTCAATGGTCTGCTCGCCTTGAATGTCAGCAGCGGTGACGTTTACGCCAACAGGCTCAGAGTTCGGTGCATAGCCTTTCGGGGCCTCGACCTCGATGAAGTAATAGAACCCCTCAGTCACATTGGGAACGGTGATGGTCCCTTCAGCGTCGGTCGCCTGAGTGCCAATCAGCTCACCATCCTTATAGATGCTGAAGATAGCACCAGCGAGCGGGGCGTCATTTTCGTCGACCTTTTTGAGCTGCACCTTCACCTTGGAGTCATCCTGGAACACGAGCTGGATATTGCTCTTGCCATCCCAGGAAAACTCTTGCTTCCGTTGGTCGGGGTCCGGGTTCAGGTAGTAACCTTCGGGAGCGCCGATTTCCTCGGCGACATAGGAGCCAATGGGGAGGTCTTCGAATTTAAAGTCATCCTCACTGACATAGCCGCCCTCGCCGGTGATGACCTCGGTCTGCTCAAAAGGAGTATCGCCGATGCCGGAAATTCTGATGACCGCACCAGCCAGACCCATTGTGGGGTTGTCTGCGTCTACCTTACGGATGCTGCCACTTCCAGTAACGACTGGTTCATCGTAGAAGGTGAACGTAACATTTGCGTTTTGGTTAGTGTCAACAGTGGCGTACTTGGTAGAAGTGTCGGTGATTTCATAGCCTTCCGGCGGATTGATTTCAGTTACGGCATATTTCCCAGGCCCGAAACCGTTCGTCGTCTCGCTGTCAAGAACAATCTGACCACTGGAATCAGTAGTGAGGGTCTTATCAAAAGAGCCACCAATAGCTGTTACTTGGAATTCTGCGCCTTGAAGGCCCTTACTCGGATTGCTGGCATCGACCTTTTTGATGGTCAACTTGCATGGGTCTCCAGGAGTGTTGGGCTCATCTGGGTTGTAAATACCAACTATGATGGATTGAATTTTACTGGGGTCAGGATGAGAACCGCTGCCCTTATCGTTGTACTGGTACGAATAAATCTTCCAGTCGCCCCACCAATCGGGATGATTCAAAATATACTGAGCAGCCTGTCTGCATGTCCAGGAACCATCATCGATATTTTCGTAGTGCGTGGCCCACTCATAACCAGCGTCATGATAAGCATTGACAACACGCATACGCTCTGTTGCGACTGCCTCGACCCAGCCTGTTGGGTCAGTTTCGTAATCCGGGAGATTTCCGCCCAACGCAAGCCAAACACATGCTTGGAACCACCCCTGAGTCCAAGTGGTTTCAAATTCAGTATATGGTGTCAAGTCTTGTGCTTGCCCTTCGGGGCTGAACTTCCCCGTTGAGTACGAATAGAAGTGGGATAGAATCAGTTTGACATTTTTGTCGGTGATTTCTGTCGGATTTGACCAAACATCTCCGATTAGAGAATTTCCCATCTCCTTGGAGTGGTCTCCACAGAATCCAACCGTGGCAGCGCCACCAACATTCATCTTGAATTCATGGATGTAGCATTTTCCGAGAACGCCGGATTCATAGACGATAGGGTCCGAAACATGGTAATCTGCGTCCTTCAATGTCACCGTGCCAGGGACTGAAGATACCCTGTCTTCTGCGAATACAGTCGTAGGAATGAGTCCCACGATACACACGACGGCAAGGAACATTGCTACAATCCGGGTGCGAAGAGATGTGGTTCTCTTCATTACGCATATCATTCCTTTCTATTGTCAAAGTACACATTTCACCATTTTACACTAAATAAAGCAATATAATGGTAAAATAACGCCCTGGAACGCTCGTCTACCCTCCTTTGGAACACATATTTGGGCTGTCACAAGGGAATCCTTATTGACAGATATATTATACCATGTTTTATTATTTTAGTCAATTTTTAAAAAGAAAAGGCGGCAAGCGTTTC
>ULUV01051235.1_pt1 | contig 38923 bp, 26 predicted proteins | sample 1958921 | NCBI WGS metagenome assembly ULUV01 (sample SAMEA4835772, study PRJEB28245) | human gut metagenome | biome: gut microbiome; material: fecal sample | place: Denmark | collected 2008
GCTTCGCTCAGATTGAAAACATTAAGCGACAATCCCTAAAATAACGACATTTTATTTTTTTTCGCCGGGCTCTTAAACTCATGCGGCTCCGGTGCGTCTAAATTGTCGTTTGGGTCTGATTGGTGCCCATCTATTTTGTAAAATGAACGAACAATGAAGAGAATCATTGCTATGGTGTGCGGGCTGATTTCAATGCTCGTGCTTTCTTTTGGAGCGTCCGCGCAGACACGGACTGTGACAGTTGTGCTGCAGGACTCAGGAAACGGTGAGCCTGTGGGTTATGCCACGGTATCTCTCACCAAACAGGGAGCAACTTCTGCGAGCAAATACGCTCTCACGGACGACAAGGGCAAGGCGACACTTGAGAAGGTGCCGGCCGGAGCTTACACATTCAAAGCCGAATTACTTGGCTACAAGACAATTACCAAGGATATAACAGTGAAGGACGCTGTAAACTTGGGTATTGTGAAACTCGATCCGGACAAGCAGGTGCTGGACGCTGCGAGCGTATCTGCAACCGGCAATCCTATCGTGATAAAGAAGGACACCATAGAGTACAACGCCACTTCGTTCAAGACCACGGACAATGACATGCTTGAGGACCTGCTGAAGAAACTTCCTGGAGTGGAAGTGGGCACAGACGGCTCCGTGACAGCCAACGGACAGACAATCAGCAAGATAACAATCGACGGCAAGACATTTTTCCTGGATGACCCACAGTTGGCTTCCAAGAACATCCCGGCGAAGATTGTAGATAAGGTCAAGGTCGTTCAGAAGAAATCCGATCAGGCTCAGTTTACCGGTATAGATGACGGACAGGAAGAGACCGTCATCGACCTGACTATACAGAAAGGCATGATGAACGGGCTTTTCGGCAATGTGATGGCCGGCGGCGGACACGACTGGCCAGAAAACACCGCTAACGGAAACGGCGACTGGAGATACCAGGGTGCCGCATTCATAGGAAGATTCACGGACAAGAGCCAGCTCAGCATCATACTGAACGGCAACAATACGAACAACCGCGGATTCAATGACCTTGCAGGGTCAATGATGAGAGGCATGCGTAGCGGCGGTATGGGCCGTGGCCAGGGCGGCTGGGGCAAGAACAATGGTATCACCACCTCGTGGATGGGTGGCGTAAACGGTTCTTGGGACCTCTTCGGCGACAAGATGGACCTCGGTGCCAACTACCTTTTCAACGGGACAAAGACAGACGTCAAGGAGAAGAGTAATAAAACCACTTTTCTGGATGATGGTTCAAGTCTCATTTACAACAATGACGGATACAGTCTGAACAACACCTACGGGCACCGTTTCGGTATGCGCCTGGAGCACAAGTTCTCGGACAATACGTCTATCCTTTTCCAGCCTCAGTTCAACTTCGGAAAGGGTGACTTCACCGAGTTCTCGAAATTCTCCACAGACAGCAGGAGCAGTGCCGATGCGGCTGCAGTGAACAAGAATGAAGGTTTCAACAACAATACGGGCGACAACAACAACTGGACTGCGAACGGATTCTTCCTGTTCAGGCAGAAATTGGGAATCCCGGGGAGGACATTGTCCCTCAACATTGACTATAACTTCAGCAACAACGACTTGCGGGGACTGAACCAGTCATTGACAAAATCCTTCGGAACCGCAGGTGACGGCTCTGATGATGTCAATGAAATAGTCAATCAGCGCTACGACCAGAATTCCAAGTCGTCTTCGATAAGCGGCAGGCTTGTATATACTGAGCCGCTGGGTGCCGGGTTCTATCTTGAGGCGAATTACCAGTATAGATGGAGCCAGAACAAGTCCACGAAGGATACTTACGATTCTGCCGAAACGGGTGCGGAATTCAGTATTGCAAACCATCCATACTTCAGCACGGGAACAGGAAAGGACAGCAGCGGCAAGGACATCACCGTGAGCGAGACGAGGAATGCCCAGTATTCCAACAATGTGCTGAACCAGTATCAGACTCACCGTGCAGGTTTCAACTTCATGTACCAGAAGGACAAATTCAGGGCCCAGGTCGGTGCTTCTGTAATCCCTACGATTACGCACAATGAGACAAACGGCAAGAGTTATGACAATACTGTCGTGAACTGGTCCCCATCTGCCATGCTCTGGTACGATGTGAATGACAACACGAACATACGAGGTTTCTATTTCGGCCGTTCTTCTCAGCCGACTACGACACAGCTCATGCCTGTTCCGGACAATACCAATCCGCTTAACGTTTCGCTTGGTAACCCTTACCTGAAGCCGTATTTCTCTCACGACATACGCACCAGAATCGGATATTCGAACAAGAAGAAATTCTTCTCTGTCTATGGCCATATTGCTGGTGGCTTCGTGCAGTCCCCTATTGTATATGCGAGCTGGTACAATACCAACGGCGTTTCGTATTCAATCCCTGTCAACGGTCCGACTTCCGGCAATGCCAGCGCAAGGGCTTTTGTCAATGCCCCTATCGGCAAATCCAATTTCAGCATTTCTTCTGTAACCAGAGGAAGCTGGTCTGAATCGTCTTCTTATGTGGGAAAGACTTCGCTTGACATGAGCGCTTACGGAACCGGCGGCGACTTCGATTATGAGAAATTCCACACGGATTTCCCGAACTTGGACGAGAGTGACCTCTTCTTGAAGAACACGACTCAGACAATGAGTATTATGCAGAGGCTAAAACTCACATATAGAAATGATTTTGTGGAACTTACTGCATCTGGTCGCTCAAATATCGCCAAATCTTGGTACACGATATCATCGATAAAGATGAATGTCACAAGGAATAACCAGTTCGCAGCATCTATGAACTGGACTATTCCTGGTGGCGTCGGTCTGGTATCCGAGTTCAACTACAACTGGTACCGTGGATACGCGAGTGCACAGGATGATGAGTACATTCTCAATGCAGAGCTCACGAAACTGCTTTTCAAGAACAGATTCACGCTTTCGCTCAAGGCCTACGACCTGCTGAACCAGTCCAAGAACCTCTCCGTAAGCGATTCAGCCAACTATCACACCGAGACCTGGAACAACACGCTCGGCCGCTACGTGATTCTCTCCCTCACGTGGAGATTCGGCAACATGAACAATGCCGCCAAAGGACGTAGGGGTCCAGGTGGCCCTGGCGGTCGCGGTCCGGGAGGTCCTCCTCCGATGATGTAGTCACTGGGCCGCAGGAATCCGGACCTGACATATACACCTCCGCAACACTCGCGGGGGTGTTTTTTTCGGCAAGGCCACGTTTGACGTGTGGAAAATGTTTATTACATTTGTGTAATCGGGCGAAAACACTACAACTTAGGACAACGCCCCGATACTGATTCACTCCATATCGGGCGAATCCACACAGACAAGCAGCAATGGGAAAGATCACAATCAAGGATATAGCGCGGGAGGCCAACGTTTCTGTCGGCCTGGTTTCGATGACGCTGAACGGCAGGAGCGGGGTCAATGCAAAGACGGTCAATGCCATCATGGAAGTGGTAAAGCGTCTCAACTATACCCCGAACAAGGCCGCGTCGTCTCTGAGAATCGGTTTCCAGAAGACCATCGGAGTCATCACGCCGGATCTTGCCAACCATTATTTTTCGAATGTTTCCAGAAATATCGAGAACATCGCGTATGACAACGGCTACACCGTCCTGTTCGGCAGTTATGACGACCGCATTGACAAAATCGGCCGGCTGGTGGATGCTTTCCACGCTGACGGCGTAAAGGGAATCCTCATAAGTCCCTGCGACGGATGCGAAGACGAGCTCCGAAGAGCTATCTCATTGGGCATCAAGGTCGTGCTGATGAACCGAAATCTGCCCGAGCTGGAAAACGCCGGGCGTGTGTTGCTGGACAATGACAAGGCCATCCGTATGGGTCTGGAGCATCTGCTTGCCAATGGCTACAGGCATATCGAGATGATTTCGAACAATATCCAACTCTCGACATTGAACATAAGGGAGGACAGTTACAGGCAGGCTATGAGTGAGATGGGGATGGAGCAGTTCTGCCGCGTGACTTTTGTAAATGAAGCGGATGACAATGAAGTGGACGCTGCATTGTCCGAAGCTGTCAGCCGCGGGGCCGATGCCATTTTTGTTCCGCGTGGCTACCTGGCGCTCTATGTCTGCAAGAGTGCGAAACGCCTGGGCATTCCGATTCCGGAAAAGCTCGCACTGATGGGTTTCGACGGAGGTGAGACTTACCACATCATCACCCCGACCATCACGCAGCTCTCCCAGAATGTGCTCGAAACTGCCCTGCAGGCGTTCAACATGCTGACTGACATGATGCTCCACTCCGCCCCGGGTCACGACGTCTATCTGGAACCCCGCCTCGAAATCGGCGAATCCTCCAGCAGGTAATCTTGTTTTCACTTGCTAAGCAACACTCTTAATTTATTTTGGGAGCACAGAAAAAGATGAATGTTGAACTTCTCATAGGAAAATCATTATCTTTGCAGTAACGAAACAGCGGTTTCCGAAATGATTGTTTCGAAAATAAAAAGGGGAGGACTTAAATTATGAGATTTTTTGACAGGACAGAAGAAATAGCATCATTGCGTGAGATTCGCAGAATGTCGAAAGACAATGCCCAGTTCACAGTAGTTACGGGGAGGCGCCGCATCGGCAAGACATGTCTCGTCTGGAAGGCATATGAGGATGAACCTATACTTTATTTCTTCGTCACCCGCAAGGCTGAAGGAGATTTATGCGATGATTACAGAGTTGAAATTGAAAGCAAACTTGGAGTCCCTACGATGGGACGCGCTGAGCATTTCGCAGATGTTTTCGAGTTTCTGATGAAACTTTCCACAGAGCGCCCCATCACATTGTTTATTGACGAATTCCAGGAGTTCTTCCATGTTAACAAGTCTGTGTACAGCGACATGCAGCGCATTTGGGACATGTATAGCACTAAAGCTCGCATGAATCTTGTCGTCTGTGGCTCGATATATTCCATGATGACGAAGATATTCAAGGATAAGAAGGAGCCTCTGTATAACAGGCAGACACGTTTTATGAACGTAAGGCCGTTCACGCCTGGAGTGCTGAAGGAAATCCTCACGGAATACAATCCCGGACACATGGCAGAAGATCTGCTTGCCCTGTATTCCTTCACTGGCGGCGTGGCAAAGTACGTGCAACTGCTTGTGGATGCCGGGGCGACGACCAAGTCAGCCATGCTCGACTACATCATACACTCTGATTCCATCTTCTTGGGAGAGGGCAAGGCTATCCTCATCGAGGAGTTCGGCAAGGACTATGGGGTGTATTTCTCGATTCTCTCAGCCATCGCGAGAGGTAAAACCTCCCGTTCTGAAATAGAGAACGTGGTGGGTAGGGAAATCGGCGGATATCTGACCAAACTTGAAATCGAGTATGAGGTAATAGCAAAAAAACAGCCTCTTTTTGAGAAGAGTTCCAACAAGAATGTCCTTTATACGATAGAGGACAACTTCTTCACGTTCTGGTTCCGCTTCATCTACAAGTACAGCTATATGCTGGAGATAGAGAACTACGAGAGCGTCAGGGCTATCATCAACCGTGACTACGAGACGTTCAGTGGCCTGATGCTTGAGCGCTATTTCAGGCGTGTGCTGATCGAAAGCCGAGCCTTCACACGCATCGGCGGATGGTGGGACCGCAAAGGCGAGAATGAAATCGACATTGTGGCCGAGAACGAACTGACAGGTGAAGCCACATTCTTCGAGGTAAAGCGTAAGGCAGACAACATTGACATGGATGTGCTGGAGCGCAAGGCGGCAGCTTTCCTGCGTGCCACTGGCGAGCTCAAAGGATATAGAATTTCCTACAAGGGTCTGTCAATGGATGATATGTAGTTCCCGAGGCCGTGGGCCGGCCACGTCCGCCGAGCCGCCCGTCCGTTCGGCTACTTCAGCTACATTGGAAAAGGCAATGAAAAAAGGTGGTCGAGATTTTCGGCCACCCTTTGTGTGTATCAATTAATCAGATGTTATTCTTTTACGCAGCGGACTGGGCAAGAACTTGCATTTCTGGCATCAGCCTTCAATTGCTTTTCTTTAAAAGCAGTTTTGCCGTTATCGAATGCTTCCCAATACTTTGGTTCAGTCTTCAGTGTTGCCATGTAGACATATGATGGATATCCACCCCAAGGTGTAGAAGTCCAGAAATTGGATTCAATATTGACTTGAGCAGGATAACATACATGACCAACCAATCCTTTATCAAAACCTCGTGAACTTGTTAGAGGGATGTAATGCCCCTGATATTCATAACCGACCTTGTTGTCAGTCATTGTAGCATTGACTGCTACAGCAAGGAATTTTTCCGCCTCATCTTTGGAGCTGACGCGCCATCCGGCCGGACATGGATCGTACAATGTCTTCTGATGCTCTGCATCGCCCCAGAAACTCTTATACGAAGCATCGTCTCCATTGATCCAAGTATTATAGCCTCCAAAAGAACCGCCATTATTAATAATGTATTTATACGGATGTTCTACTGCATAAGACACATACACGCCGTTCTTCGTAGTCTTGTCAGATGAAATATCGTTTCTTGCAATAAGGTTCCAGGTATTGCCAGAATCGAGTCCACCACCAGTCTTGGTCCTGTAGCCGAACATTTGACCGTCAAGTGTACCGGTTGCGCTCTGACCATTTATCTGGAGAGACTTAACAGGAGTATACGTCGGCGTACCGAACATGAAGTTGCTATTTTGACATGGCTGGCTGTTTGTATAGTCTGATATCGTAGGGAACGGATCCTTGCGGCCCCACTGGTAATAGTTACCTACCGCTCCGGCAGGTTCATAACTACCAGTTGCTCCCAAACCAGAAATCACAGCACCGAGGTTACGGTCCATAAACACATTGCCATCTGCGTTGATTGACGTAGATTCAGGGTCATAGCCCTCTGCTGCCCAGATGTTCCAGCTCCAGAGGAGAGTTGCATTGTTGATGCACTTGTTCTCATCGACTGTGATGTTTTCGTAGGTTACACCTTCCTCTGCAAATGCTGCTATAACAACATTGCCCGGGACAAAAACATCAGGCGTATAAAATCTTATATACCCATCTGAATCAAGAGAAACGGAACTAAGATATACAGGGCTCTCATCCACCCAACTATTGCTTTTCTGAAGAGTGTTGTACCAAAGTACCAAAGCAGATTTCGGAGCTATCGCCGTCTCTCCTGCCACTGATTCAAGCTGACTTGGAACGACACCATTTCCTTTTACATCCGCCTTGAACTTATAGAATCCCGGAGCAGTTACAAGGTAGCAGTTTGCAGTACCGCCTGCGCTTAAATCAACATATTCATGTTCGGCCGACATTTCTCCGACCTCGAATGAAAGTGCTGCTTTCACTCCAGCAGGAAGTCCTGACGCAGGAACTTTCTTCGAACCGAGTTTTGTCTCGATTCCGTTTACTGTGGCATATACAGAGAATGTTTTTCCCGCGTGGCCCGGAGTGATTGTCATATAGGCATTTACCGGAGTTGCAGAAAGTTTTGCCGCCTCATTGAAATGCAGGGAAATTTCAGGAGTTCCGGAAGTAAGAGTCAGTGAACCATCTGAAAGATTTACGCTTCCCTCTGTAACAGAGAAAATTTCACTCTCGTCCTCAAATCGCACTCTAATGTCAGAAACGCTGTAATTGCTTTGTGCGGATGTAAGAGCAATGTTCAAAACTGAAAGCGCATGAGAGAATGTCATTTTCACATTCTTTGTCTCATCATTTTTAAAAATCCACTTTGCCATAACAGAACTATAAAGCAAATCAGTCGCGTTCAAATGGGACGCATCACCAGCGGAAGTCTGAACAACAGAGGATGGCACGACAAACTTAACGGCAAATGGATCCTTACCTGCAGATGCATTGTAAGGATAATAGGCGTAAGTCAAGTAATTTTTGCCGGCTTCTGCAAGGTAATAATTACCTATATTAAAAATAGTAGTGCTGCCACTTTCCTTTGCAGTTATTCTGTCATTCAACTGCTTGTCAGCCACTCCTGTTCCGACACCTTCAATCGAGCCCCCTTTATACCAATAAACTCCCAACGCATCATCTTTCACCCACTCTGTCTTCATCACATTGCCTTCATCTACAAACGAAGTCTTGGTCTCAGGAAAAGAGCCTACGATAACAGCTGAAGACTCCCCTTCAGCAGGAATCTGTTCTGACACTTCAGATTTCTGGCAGCCGACTATAGCCGAAAGCGCCAGAATATATATCAATGACTTTTTCATGTTCATTAGTTATTAGCGAGTTTTAACTTCCTCCCATTCATCCCAGTAAGGCATGTCATTCACAGCGTTCTTATCCACGCCGCTGGCATAACCGTTTTCGAGGTTCACATCGAGAATCGCCAGAGCCGGTGATTCATAACGCTTTGGAGCAGCTGCTCCGTTCTGTTTTTTGTTCATGATTAATGTTATTAATTAGTTAAACTTTTATTCTTTCACGCAGCGGACTGGGCAACTTGACGCCAAGTACTTGCTGTCTTCAACTCTAACTTCCTTGAGAGTCTTCGGCTGGTTCTTGTCCGCATAATTTGGCGGAGCGACCATCGCAGCAGCATAGGCATATCCGTAATTGTGGGCCGTAACTGATTCCGATGTCCACATATATGATTTGGTTTCATATCCGCAGGATTTCACTGTCTCTGTTCTGAAATGTTTGTTGCTTCGCGAGTCGGTCATCGGAAGATAATGCCCGTCGAAATCATATCCCACAAGATTGGCAGACAGTGTGGCGCTGCTGAAAACAGTCTGAATAAACGACTGAGCTTCAGCCTTGTTGCAGACACGCCAGCCTGCAGGACATGGATCGAAGAGAGTTTTCTTCGCTTCAGAACCACCCCAGAACGCCCTGTAGCTCTGGTCATTGGTCGTTACCCACGGATAATAGCCACCGTCAGGATATTTGGAATTCAGGATATAGACGTAAGGATGTTCCACGGCATAACCAGCAAAGACGCTGTTGGACGAAGACGGAGCCGCGATGCTGTTCCTCTCTATAGTATGCCAAGACGAATCAATGTTGAACGAACCGTCGTCTTTTGTCCGGTAGCCCCAGACCTGGTTGTCCACATTCTTCGCAGCACTCTGGCCATTGACCCTCAAAGCTACGATCGGAGTGTATGTCGGAGTTCCGATGAGAGTGTTGGCGTATTGGCAAGGCCAATAGTTGCAATAGTCCGCAATGGACGGGAACGGATCCTTTCTGCCCCATTGATAATAGTTGCCCACTGCATATGCAGGCTCATATTCACCTTTTGAGCCGACACCGGAAATCGCCGCTCCTATATTCCTGTCCATGAAGGTTTTACCTCCTGAGATGACAGCCGTCGCATCCGGGTCATAACCATCTGCAGCCCAGATGTTCCAGCTCCAGAGAAGCGTCGCATTGGTGATATTCTTATTCTCATCCACCTCGATATTGTCGTAGGTAACGCCCTCCTCGGCAAATGCCGCAATCACGACATTGCCCGGAACAAACTCCTTAGGCGTGTCGAAATAGACATAGTCCCTGAAAAACACCAGCGAAGAAAGCAGAATCGGGCAGGCGTCCACCCACTTGTTGTCCTTCTGGACGGTGTTGTACCAGAGGACGAGGACGGATTTCGGAGCAATGTCCGCAGAGCCAGTCACTGCTGAAAGCGCTGCAGGGATATAGCCGTTACCCTTCACAGTAGCCTTGAACTTGTAGAACTGGTTGGCCTCGGAAACGAGGTAGCAGTTGGATGTGGAAAGCTCACCCAGATCCTTGATCTTGATGGCAACATCACCCGGCACCTCATAATCAGCCACCACATTGATCACCTTGCCTGCCGGGAAGCCTCCTTCCGGAACCTGCTTCTCCATGATCAGCTTCTCCTTGCCTCCGATGACCGCAACCAGCTGCATGGTCTCCCCTGCCAGCGCCGGGTTGAAGACCAGGTAAACATGCGATGCTGCCGGCCATGAAGTCGCAAAATCGCAGTCCAGACGCACCTCAGGCGAGGTAGTCGCCCCTGTAAGATCCAGTTTGCCGGTACTCAGGTCAATGCTGGCGTTCTCAAATGCCACGGCGGCATCCTTGTTGGAGGTGCAGCGGAAAATCAATGCATCCAGTTTCATCCTGGTATCAGTGGTCAGTTCCAGATCCAGTACGGAGAAAGCATGATGGAAAGTAAGGTTCACCGCATCATCGGATTTGGTGACATTCTCTACGGCAGCCCAGATGAAGTCATTTTCAGCAAGATGCGCTGTAGAGCCGCTTGAGTACTGGGACTGTAAAGCCGAAATCCCCACCTTTGCCTTATGCGGATCCGTGCCTCTGTCGGCATTGAAAGGATAGCAGGCATAGAACGACTGCGGGGTATTGTCACCGGCCCAGCGGATTCTCTGAGCACGGGACTGATATGAAAACGTCGTTCCGGTTCCTTCCTGGTCAGCGAGATATGCGCTGTTGGACTGGAGGGACTTGCCTTCAGCCTCTGTCCAGATTCCGATTTTGTCGGATTTCACCCAAGCGAGTTTCAATGCATTGCCGTCATCGGTATGAGTCACCTTGCTCTGCACTTCCTGCTGCAGGAAATCTGCAGAAAAGGCAGGTCCGTCAGACAGGATGTTCTCATCCATCTGTCCGTTCTTGGAACAGCCGATCAGGGCAGATGCCAGGGCAATCATTGATATATATTTGATATTCATAATTTTACGCATTAACAGTTTACCATTTCCATTTATCCATATCGTCTATCTTTCCGCCTCCAGGGTTAGCCTCTGACGGGTCGTAAAGTGCGGCGTCGATGAGAGGTTTCAGAATCCCTTCCATAACAAGGAATGCCTTCGCATTAGGATGAACGGAATCAAGGTTCAATGTTCCGTCGGCATTCGTGCCGAATACCCAACAGTACTCATCAGCAAGACCGTTCTGATCATTTTTCAGAGCGCTGTGGTAATCTGCATAACGATAGCCTCTCTCGGCAGCATATGCCTTGATGAGTTTGTTGGCCTCGATAACCTTAGATGCGATGTAGTCTCCGTCAAACTCCGCTTTCCAAGCATCCGGTTTCCACCACATGCTCCTTGTCGGACAAATCGAACCGAGTATGACCGGAACTCCCATATCTTCGGCAATCCTGGACATAAGGGCGATGTTGGCAAGAAGATTCTCCTTGCTCACGTGAACCCGGTAGCCATCACCGGACATATTTTCAGCAAGGTCATTCGTACCGCAGGTAATCACCACACATTGAGGATTGTCATCTACGATGTTCGGACCGAAACGGTCAATCATATTGCTTGAGGTCTGTCCATCGATTCCACAGTTAAGGTAGCTGTTCTCGGTGAAAAAGGCCAGACGGCCGCGGTCTCTCCAGGTCCTTGTGATGGAGTCGCCCATAAGTGCTGCCCTGTGACCGGTCTGTTTGCCGTATCCCGGAGCTTTTCCGTCCACATTTTCCTTCACGCAGCGAAGTTGCAGTCCGGCACCGGAGTAGCTGTTGCTCTGAGTGATCTTGACGCCTGCGCCGTTCGAGCCGACAGATGAGCGGATCGGATAAAGAGAGTTGGCGACACTTGCAGAAGCCATCATAACTTCACCTGAAGCCGAAATGACTGAGCCACCGAAACCGGCCTTTCTCTGTCCCGCAAATGGGAAATAGAGTTCATATTCGGAAACATAGACTCCATGACCGCCCGCAGCGGAACCGGAAGAAGCGAAGAATGTCGCATAGGCATCTGCTGTCGGCACTTTCCAACCTGCCGGACACGGGTCATAGATGGTCTTATCATTGCTGATGTTGTCAGTGCTGCCCCAGAGATAGCGCCACTGCTCATTGTCCAGAATGGATTTTGCCTGGAAGTCGCCTTCTCCGGAGAACCAACTGTATTGAGGATAGACAGCATCGTTGTTGCCGCCGAACATCCACTTGTGAGGATATTTTACGGACTCGTCCACGGCCTGCTGGAGCGAATAGCCCGAACCGAGCTCCGCATGGAGCATCCTGGCGTTCTTGGCCCTGTCGGAAGAGAAGATCTTCTCCCCATCGACTTTATATTCATCCAGGGTGGTGTAAGCAGGGTTGCCCCAGCCCTCCTGTACATTCGTAGCCGATTTATACTCAGATGCTGCAGGGAACGGATCCTTACGGCCCCACTGATAGTAGTTGCCGATGGCTCCGGCTGCCTTCACATTGTCAGAGATATCCTTTGCAGAAAGTCCGAGCACGGCTCCGAGGTTGCGGTCCATGACCGTATAACGGCCGGCCTTCCTGGATGTCGCATCGGCATCCCAGCCTTCTACGGCCCAGATGTTCCAGCTCCAGATGATTTCGCCGGACTCATTCAACGCAGCGATCACGGCATTGCCGTTCACAAAAGTCTTCGGTGTCTTGAAATAGACGAGTCCGTCAACTTCGTCATACATCACGCTTCCAACAGAGACAGGACTTGCATTGACAAATCCGCCCTCGCCTTCAGGGATGCTGTACCACAGAAGTTCTGCTGAAGAAGGGGCCAAAGCGGCATCGAATGCGGTGCTGTGCGGTTCCCCGTCGTAACTCCAGCTGATGCTCTTCGTGCTGCCGTTGCCCTTTACCTTCGCATTGAAAGCATAGAGGCAGTCAGCCTTGTTCACGATATAGGTGTTGGCCGTGCCGTTTGCGCTCAGGAGCACAGGGTCTGCGGTCATTCCGACATTGTAGGAAACACAGGTTCCCGGCTTGAATCCGCCTTCCGGAACATCCACGACAACTTTCTCAAAGTCAGCGCCTTCGAGGTCGCAGTCTATGGTCAATGTCTTGCCGGCATACTGCGGATTCACATTGACAATAAATTCAGAGGCCTTGCGCCTGAGATATACAGGTGAGGCTGGCTTGACATTGATCACAGAACTTACCGAGTCTATTTCAGAGAGGCTGGAAGTGAACAGGTCATATTTGGCATGTTTGAAGGCAAGTGCCGTTCCTTCTTCGCCTGTGAGCTTGATGGAATTGCAGGCTACAGGCAGATTGGAAGAGACATTGATCTTCACGAAAGAGACCACAGGTGAAAGAGACATTTCGAGGATGCCGTTTTCCGGGCGCTCAACTGATTTGACTGAAGATACGAAGATCTGGCTTCTCTTCAGCTGCGTCGTGGTCAGAGGAATCGATACCACCTGATTTTCGGATACTGAAACCGGGATGGAGGTAGCATCCGTCATCTTGGTAGTGAACGGATAATACAGGGCCACGTCATATTTCTTGCCGTCTTCCCATTTGAGCTTGTCAGCGTCACGGAGCGGGAAGAAACGGGATGATGCGGTGGATGTATATGCGTCATAATAGGCATTGTCATTCAACGCCGAACCGGTACCGGCTTCAGACACGAACACCCCGATACGGTCGGAAACCGCTTCCCAGGTGATGACAGCCGACTCAGAAGGCGAGGAGGCCGACACCTTGAATGAAATGTACTCCGAAGAAGTCATCGGCGCATCTTTCTCCGGCTCATTCGCTTCTTCTTTTCCGCAGGCGGTCAGGGCCAATGCGGAAAGAAGCGTCATATATATTATTCTGTTTTTCATCTACTATATTATTGAAGAGTTATCTGATAGAACGAATCTGTTCCAGAATAGTAGTCCTTGGATGAGAACACGCCATGCGTCCACTTGAATTCGCTGACAGTCTGGCCGTCCAGTCCTTCGATGCAGTTGCCCTTGAACGAATATGGCTTGTAAAGCTTCATCACTCCGTCAGGAAGATTTATGGCACAGACATTCTCCACGACCTTCTCGGATTTGTAAACCGGAGCGCCGCTTTCGTCTGTCATCGGGTTGCCGTTCTCGTCAGTGGCCTGGACAGGCATCTCATAGGACAATGTCCAGATCTTGCTCTTGTAGTATCTCTCGTAATTGTTGAAATCAGGAAGAGATTCCCTAGTAGCAGTTCCGATCACCTTGCCGTTCACACAGAGGTCGAATGACTTTTTGGTCACGGCCTTTTCGCTGTCATGCACCTTGGCGATATAGCTTTCAGGTGTTTCATCGCCGGAAAGCGGTGTGAGCCGTATTCTGTTGAATGACTTCAGGCCTTTCAGGATGATCTCGTCATAGTTGTCGGAAATCGACATGACGGTGAACTCGAAATCACCGCCCCAGCCGCGATATCCGCCACCGTTCGGGCCTCCAGGGAAGGAGAAGAAATGTATGTAGTCATTGTTGGTGCAGAATTTCAGCATCGGACCCGTACCCAGTTCCACCTTGTATTCTGACTCCGTAACAGGGTCAGCCTGAGGGATGAAGCCGGCTCCCTCGAACCAGACTTTCACTGTATAGTCCGGTGAGAACTGCAGCACGTAGATCCATCCACCGTAACGGAGGTCCTCATCCGGGAAATACTCCATAACCCATGTTTCGCGGGCTACCAGCGCACTGCGACAGAGCTCGATGCGGTCTTCTGTACGTTGTGCGGCCGTCTCGTCGAAGATTCTGGAACTCTTGTAGCAGGAAGCCAAAGAGAGCAGCATCATCGCTGACAGAATATATGTTATAATTCTTTTCATATCGATTCGGGTTTATTCGTCAAGTGATTCCCAATCCAGGCTGTCCAGCTGAGCGATACGGCGATGATAGATTTCACACCATCTTTCGGAATCCACTCCGTAGGAATCCTTGAGCCATTTCTTAAGCATATCATATTTCTTTCTCATGAGCGGACCGCCGACTGGACCGGCCTTGGCTATCATTGCCTCTCTTTCCTCTTCCGTAAGGGAAATCAGACGTCCGCCGGTCTCTGCCACATCCTCGCTGTAGTGGGAGCGCGCATAGTTGCTGACAAATCCTTTCTGATAAGGGTCCTCGGTAAGGGAAGTGTAGCGGTCGCCCACATAATCGCTGAGGGTGATGTCCTTGAACTCTGCTGGAGAGCCGTGGATACCGTCGAGGATATGGGTAAACTCATGGAGCATAGTGCCCGCGATTCTTTCCGCATCCTTATGGTATTCGAAGAAGTTCACGCCCAGGATGTTGATCTGAAGGCCGTTCTCCGCAGATGCAAGAGCCGTGGAACCGCTGCTGCTTATCTCGAAACTGCCCACGAGGAAGAGCACTTTCGGGAAATAGGATTTCACGAACAATGCAGGATCCTCGGTCTCGTCTCCGGAAGACATCATCTCCACCATGGCCTCAAGAGTCGTAAACTTGATAAGCTTGGCAATCATTATCGACTCCTTGATGTTAGGAGGTGATACCCAGTAGTTGAAGCTGGTCTCCCTGTCCGGCATACGGTATTCGAAACGGACATTGTAAGGCTCCACATAATTTCTCTGCAGCCATGAATCGAACTCGGTACATCTGTGGTTCTCTTCCTTGAAAATGCTCTCGGAGCTGACTTCATCCTTGGTGCAGGATGACATCACCAGCACAGAGCAGGCTGCCAATATCATTGATATATACTTTTTCATCTTCATTCCTCCTTAAAGATATTTGACGAAAGGATGGTCAGGGGTCTCCGCATTGTTGCGCGGGTTAGGCTCCAGACCGGTTTTTATGGACTCGGAAGGAATCTGGAATGCGCGGCGCAAGTCATTGTAAGGCAATGTGACAGTAGCCTCGAATCCTGAGGTCGTAGCGTCGTCGTATTCGGTGTCGTCGAACCTGTCGATGGTGATTCCGTATCTCTTGAGGTCCATCCAGCGGAGTCCCTCCTCCAGAGAATCGATCCTCTTGCAGAACAGCAGACACTGTGTCATATTTTCCTGAGTACCAGGCTCTACAGTGAATCCATGCGGATGAATCGGCTTCCTGGAAGTAGGCTCTTCCCTTGTATATTCCTTGATGTACAATGATGATGAAGGGTCGCCGTACACCTCATCGATCAGCTCGCGTGTCAGATGACGGATTCCGTTGGTTCCGACCTTGTACATTGAACAGCTCCAGGTATCCATATCTGCAGCAGCCTTGTCATATTCCTTGAGCTGGATATAGGCCTCAGCCCTGTTCAGAAGCACTTCATTGGCATCGAGGGCCACCATCGTGCTGCGGACATAACCGGTACCTGCCACCGGATCCACGACCTCCCACTGGGAAGGCCATTTCGGCCAGTACACCTTGTTGGTTATGAGGTCAGCCCAGTAGAACGGAACCATCTGGTAGATATACTGGGTATTGTCCTGCTTGCCGGTATCATAGGCACCGCCCATAGGACGCTTTGCACGTACAGTCTCCATTTTGGCGATCCTGTTGGTGTGCGCATATCTTCCGCCGGTAGCGGACCATGCATTGAACAGACCGCCGTTTGCAGAATAGAGCGGAATGATCAGCAGGTTCACCTTGTTCGTAGGATTGATATAGTTCAATGCCCTGGTATCATAAGCCCAGGCCATCTTGCTGGTCGCAGCCCAGTCACGGAGCATCTCGGAAGGGTTAGTGCCGAGCACCACATTTGCAGCCTCAACTGCCTTCTCCCACTGGTTGCTATAGACGTAGAACCTGGTCGCAAGCGCATAGCCTGCCTTCTTGTTGAAATGATATTTCGGAACTGACCATGCCTCGTCGTTCAGAAGAGGAAGTCCTTCCTCGATATCCTTCTGGATCATCTCGTAGTCATGGGCAAGAGTACCACGGCTGTATTTCGGATTCAATGTGGTCTCCGGCTTGTCCATATAGGTAACTCCCAGATACTGAGACGCATACTGAGGATGATATGGAAGGCAGTAAATCATTGTCAGACAGAGGTGAGCGTAAGCGCGGCAGAGAAGTGCCTCTCCCTTGTAAGGGAGCATCTCCTCAGGAGTACCCTGCTCGGCAATAGCCTGAAGAGCGGCATTCGCGGTGGCAATCATATTGTAATATGCCTGCCAGGTGTTCACGTTGCTCTCGTTGTCCGCTTCCTCTATCGGCTCCCAGTTATAATTCTGTTCAATGAGTCTGGACGTATTCTTGTTTCCTTCGCTATAGAGTTCGCAGTTGTCCGACGCATACTCGAAGAATCTCACGTAAGTTCTTGAAGCATAAGCGGAAACAAGCAGTTTCTGTATCTTTTCAGTCGAATTCAGTTCAGTTCTGTTGTCCGGAAGCTTGTCCAGGAACTTGTCGCAGGATGTCAATCCCCCGATCAGAGAAAGAACTGCCAATGAATATGTTATAAATTTCTTCATATCCGCATTGATTTAAAATCCTATCTTGCAGGTCAATGTGAACTGCTTCGGCATCGGAACTGCGACACCGCCGGCATTGAGGAACTCAGGGTCCTGTCCTTCCAGCCTCTTGTCGGCATACAGAAGACAGAGATTGGTTCCCTGTATCTTGAACGAAAGGCTCTTCAGTCTGAGCTTTTCAACTGCTGTCTTAGGGAGTTCATAACCCAATGAAACCTCCTTGAGCCTGATGAAATCGCCCTTGGCAATACGCTGGTCAGAGTAGTTGTAGGCATTGTAGGCAATGCTGAGATTGCTGATGCTGTTGTTCTGACGCTTGCTTGCGATTACAGGCACATTGGTAATGTTCTCGTCACCCGGGTTGATGTATCTGTCCATGAACTCTCTCGGCATGGCGGTAAGGTCCGAATAGCTGTTGGAGAAGATAGGGTCCAGTCTTACCACATTTCCGAAGGAGTAAGTCATGAAGACATTCATCGTGAAACCCTTGAACTTGAACATGTTGCCGAAACTTCCGGTAATGGTCGGGTCAATCGGCCCCTCATACTTGAGGTTGCTGAAATTGTTCATTTCCTGGAACTGGATGTTCGTGGAAGTGATTTCCCCGTCCTTGTTCAGGAAAGTCGGGATACCCATCTCGTCAAGTCCCATGAAACGAAGTGAGAACACGGCGCCGCGAGGCATTCCTTCCATAGAATAGCCCGAACCTGTCAGATAACTGATCATTGTCTGATAAGTCTTGAGCTTGGTCACGGTGTTCTTCATGTGGGAAAATATGAAGTTCGTGGTCCAGGTGAAGTCCTTCTTGACGATATTCTTGGTGGTAAGCGAAAGCTCCACTCCGGAAGACTTCATGGAAGCCACGTTTCCATATTTGTTGGACACGCCGCCAAGTCCCTGAGTCACAACACTTCCGATAAGGTCGAAGTTATTTCTCTTATAGGTATCGAATGACAGGAGGATGCGGTCGTCGATGAAACCGAGGTCAGCTCCCACATTGAACTCATGCTTCTTCTCGTATGTAAGCTCGGAGTTCTCGATGGAGGACTGGTACAATGACGGTTCCTTGATGTTTGTAGCAGGGCGCCAAGGCGTGCTCGGGTAGAACAATGCTGTGGAGTTGTTCACCCACGCCGGGCCCCTGTCCGCTGTCAATGAATATGATACACGGAAGTTCATGCTGGACAATGCCGGTTTCAGCGCGTCGAACCATTCTTCCTGATCCGCAGACCATTTGCCGGCTACGTTCCATGTTGGCAGCCAACGGGCGCTTCTTGCCCTTCCGAGCCTGTTGGAACCCTCGTAACGGAATGTTCCGTTGATGGTGTATCTGTAATTGTATGAGTATGAAGCAGTAGCGGCAAAAGCGACATTGCGCTCGTGCGTATTGTTCAGACTGTAGTAATATGAGTTCTGCTCAAGCTGTTTCTTGAACAGGTCCAGGATATAGAACGGAGTCTCACCGGCCTCATACTGAAGTCCCCATCCGTCGAAAGAGCTTGCGTGCCTGTCCAGCGAATTGACTTCCACCGCAGCGAAAGCATTGATGATATGCTTGTCGGCAATGGCGGTATTGTATGTTCCTGACGCTCTGAAATCCACGCTGAGCGCTGAGTAGTCATTCTTTTTCAGGATACCTCCCTGAGGCAGGACCGTGTACTTGTCCCCTGTCGGATTGTCCGGGTCCTTGTACAGGTAAGGGTTCGCGTTCATGATGATCTTGGTGGCAGCAGAACGGTAAGCCTCGGCCTGGTTGGAATTGTCCCTGATATTGTGCTCAGTCATTGACAGCTGATATCTTACGGAACCGAGGGCGGACAGTTCGAGACCTTTTATCGGCTTCGCCTTGATCTCCGCCTGAAACTTCGTGTCGAGCACGGACAGGTCAATGTAGTTGTTCTCCAGCTCATGCTTGATATTGAACGGAGCATAATTCCTGGTGTAGAACTCGTCCGGATCCAGTGTCCTCGAAGTACGGAGGGCATAAGAATACGGGTTGATGTCGAAGTCACGCTTCACCGAGCCCTCAACGAGGTTTGTGGAAGACGACAGCGAACCAGGCGCCCTCTGCTGTCTGTATGAGGCGTTTCCGATGATGTTCAGGGTGATGTAATCCTTGAATATCTTCTGGGATGTGTTGAAAAGCGCGGTATATCTGTTCACCTTGCTCTGGATAGACCAGCCCGGATCGACCAGTGCGCCCAGAGACGCATAGTAACTGCCTTTCTCAGAACCTGAAGTGATGCTGACAGAGTGGCTGTGCTGCACCGTCGGACGGAAAAGTTCGCTGAACCAGTCGGTGTTGCGCATCTCGGCCTTGCGGAGATATGCCTTTCTTCCTGCTTCAGTGTTCTCAACCAGATATTTTCCGGTCGTGGAATCGTATGTGTTCATCAACTGGGACATCTTGCTGTAAACACCGCCCTGCGAATTATATACGCTGCTGGTGAAGTTGAGCCATCCCTTCTGGTACATTTCCTCATAGACCGACATCTGCTCCTGTGAGTTCATGATGTTGAACTCGGAATATGAAGGGACAAGACGCATGGTATATTCACCGTTGTAGTTCACGCGGGTCACGCCAGGAGTTCCTTTCTTGGTGGTCACGACAATGACACCCGCCATTGCCCTCGCTCCGTAGATGGAAGTCGCGGAACCGTCCTTGAGGATCTGGAACGACTCGATGTCGTCAGAGTTCAAGCCTGCTATCGCGGAACTGATCAATGTCGTGGCATCTCCGGATGACAGGGAATTGGCATCAACATTGACCACATCCTCCATTATGACGCCATCGACCACCCACAGAGGCTTGGAATCTCCGAAAATGGAGGTGGCACCCCTGACTCTGATCTTAGGCGCAGTACCGAAGGTTCCGGATACGTTCTGCACTGAGACGCCGGCTGATTTTCCTTCGAGCGAACGGCTGATTTCACCCACACCGCTGATATTTACATCCACGGCAGAAAGCTGGTCGGTCGCTCCTGTGAAGAGACGTTTGTCAGTGGTGGTCATACCGGTAACCACTGCCTCAGAAAGCATTTCCGTGCTTGTGGAGAGCACGAAGTCCACTTTTTCTGCAGCAGGTTTGGTGACATTGGTATAACCCAGGCAGGAAGCCTCGAGCTTGGCTCCTGCAGGGACTTTCGTCAATGTATAATTACCGTCAAGGTCCGTGACGGCGACATTTCCTGTGCCCGCCACTGCCACCACGACACCTATGAGAGGCTCGCCGGCATCGTCCTTGACTGTACCGCTGACTGTCAATGTCTGCTGCGCGAAAACTGAAAACGTGCAGGCAAACGACAGCAGCAATGCTATGATCAATTTCTTCATAATACTATTCTGTATATTCCTTGGTAAGCACAAGTTCCTCGTAGGAAACGATTTTCTGAGTGAATCCGAAATATCTGTCCTTACTCCACCAGATGTTGAACGATTGCGGGACACTGTTTCCGTCAAGAGTCAGATTTTGGAAGGAGAGGGTAACTGTGTGCGAAGACTCGTCAAATACAGGCTCAGCCTCCCAAGCACAACTTCCAGGAGTTGAGAAGATGAACCAGCCGGAAGGATTGTTCTTTGAAGGACCGTTGAAGTGGATGCTGTAGTATTTGTTTGCAGCTGCATCGACATCGAATCCCTGTATGCCGATCCTGACTTTCCCATCGACATAACTTGCCGAGAAAGGTCTGGAAGCGAGTTCACCCTTCTGCACAGAAACGGCAAAGGTCTCAAGCGGTGTCTGGGAAGCGAATACAAAGTCACTCTTGTCAGCACCGGCGTCGGCGTTGTGGGAGACTTTCCAAGTTCCCATGAGATAATACCAGTCCGGTTTCTTAGGGAGCGTCAATGTTACATAAACAGGTTCAATGCTGTTGTCCGCAGGGGTGATGACTGCTCTGCCGGAGAACGCTCTGCGGCTCTGAGCCTTGCTTACGATGAATGTCACACCGCTGGCTGATTTCTCGAATGAGAAGACTCCATCAGGATTCTCAGGGATTTCCACGCTGAAATCAGATGTGCACTTTACAAGTGTCTGCAATTTCTGGTCGGAATCAGAGAACTCCAGGATTGATTCACTTATGATGATTCCCTTGAACGGAGACTGTTTCACTGAAAAGCTGACGGAATTGCTGCCTTCAGCATTGATGGTAACATCCGCAGTGCGCTCTGTATCACCAGTATATGAGAACACATTGAACAGAACAGAAGAACCGGCAACACTTACGCGAAGCCAATCCGGCGCAGAAGATTCAGCCGTCAATTTGAGGCCGCCTGTCTCTACGACTGCCGTTCCGAATCCTCCAGCAGCGTCGAACGACGTAGCGGAAACACTCTTCAATTCAATCTCTGGGACTGAATTGTCTTTGCTGCATGACAGACCGCAGAAAAGCGCGGCCGCCAGAGCGATGACTGATATAATTTTTCTCATCATATTGAATAATTATTTTACATATTCTATTGCGACCTGTGAGTCCCCGTTCAGTTTTGTTCCGGCCAATTCGATATGGACATAGATGAACTGATAGGTCCTGTCGCGTTTGTATTCCAATGGGATTTCAACTACCGGATTGTCCTTGCCGATTTCGACATTGATGTCCTTCTTGACGGAACGTACCCAGCCGGCAGCATTGACCTGCACACGCTTGAGGGTGACATTGTCCACACCTCTCTTCCATCTGAATCTCAGGGCCTTGACCGGAATGTAATCCTCAGGCTCCATCATGCGGATGATCAATGTGCTGCTGTCTCTCATCTCGAAAGATGTCCATCCGGAAAGGCCCTGGCCTTCAGCCGGTTCGATGTCTTTCGCAACATTGACAAGCTCCTGTGATTCCTTCACGAGGTCCTTTACCGGAACGAAATCGGAGAGTTTCTTCTCCTCGGTGAAATTGCCCTCCCAAGCGGCGAAATCAAATGGTTTGCCTTCTTTCTTGGCATCGAAGAAATGCTGCCATCTCGGGATATAGTAGTCGCGGATAAGACCTGACCAGATCTTGCATGCATAGTCATTGAGGCCGGCATCAGGATAACTGATACCCCATGTGGTCACGATTCTGCGGCAGTCCTTTTCATATTTGTCGCTCTCCTGCTGACTGTCACCCCATCCGCGGGCAAAGTCGATCCATCTCTGCATACGGGTTACAGGGTTCTTGTCCAGAAGTCTGTCCGCGCGAAGCATCAGGTCCTTGAAACGGACCTCCATAGCGGCAGCCTTGTCATTGTCTCCGGCAAGATAAGCCTCATTGATCTGATTTACGAGCAGGTCTGCCTTGCCGAACGCATAGAAGCCGGCCCACAAGGCGAGGTCGGTGAGATATGCTTCATTGTCACCGAGTTCCGAAGCAGCCGCAATATAGGCTTCAAGCGCCTCGAAGTGAGCCTTGGAAACCACGTAACGGCCTCCGAGACCGTAGAACGGCTGTCTCTGAACTACGTACTGTGCACGGCTTGAGCACATTCCGTAAGAGCTTTCGAGCATCTTGTTCCAGAATGTCACCATCGTCTCAGGACATTTTCCGTATCTGTTGATGGTATAATTCCTCAGCCATTCGTGGATATCCTTGTGGGAAGTGCTCCACCACGCATCTGAAAGGATTTCGTAGATCACTTCATTGCTCTCCACGCCTTCAGGAGCGGTGCCTGCGCCGACAAGATTGCCCATATTTGCGGAGCTGAGGGCATTCAGATGGCCGTTAAGGTAGAAGTCCAATGCGCCTGCAGGGGCTGTACGTCCGCCGAAGTTAGGCACGGTACTGTAGATCCACGGCTTTCCGTAAATGCCTTTCGCATAGTTCCATGTATATTCATTCTCCCAGATTCCGTAGTTGAAGTCCACGCTAAGGTCCAGAAGAAGCATCTTGTCATCAGGTACCTTGGAGAACAATGCTTCGATGCTCTCCGGGTCCCAGATATGTCTCTGATAGCCGAACATCCAGCCCTGGAGCACCCAAACAGCGTCCGGATTTGCAGCGGCAATGGACTGATACAGAGACTTTCCGTAGTTGGATATCTGAGTATAGCGTTCCTTGGTGCCACGCTCGGCAAACGGAACCTTCATTTCATTGAAACTGTCGGCGAGGTAGTATTTGCCTTTTCCGAATTCCTTTTCCCATTCCTGGACATATGTCTTCGAGATCAGCTGGAACAGCTCCGTCTCAGGAGAAATGAAATTGGACACATAGTACGGGCCGTCATCCCAACCGGTGTGGATAAGGTTCGCGTCAGGATACACGCGCTTGATCGCTTCAGGCACAAAGCCTGCGAAAGCATTGTAAATCGGTGTCATACCGAGTTCACTCATCCTGTCTATCATCTTGTGCTCCAGAGCGATGGTCTTGTCATACCAGCTCTGTGAGAGATGTCCGTCGAGTTCTGACATATTGCCCATTCTGAACCACGGCAGATAAGCCGGGCCTGTCACGAACTTGCCTATTTCCTCATCAGTCAGACCGAGCTTCTTCCATACGCGGGCGAAAATCGCTTCGCTACCGATAGGCGAAAGCGGCATGTTCACGCCGTGGAGAGCCATCCTGTCGAGTTCCTTCTCCCAGTCTTCCCATTTCCAGTATGGCATGGTGTAGCCGAGGGTGCAGACATTCATATACTGTCTCAGCACGAAAGGAGTAGTGACGAGTTTAAGAGGCTGGTCTGCAAGCTTTTCAGGAAGGTCAATGTTATTGACAGTCCAAGTGGACAGACCGTAATGGTTGGATGTCACATAATCATAGAAACCACGGCAGACTGCCACAGCAGAGCTTCCCTTTACGGTAAGTTTGCCTTTCTTCACCTCTGTAGAGAAATATTCGCTTCCCTCCATAGGACCGGTTACTACGAGTTTCACATTGGAAGGTTTTCTTCCGAGAGTTCTCGTGATAACTCCTGAGGCCGCTTTCTCAGCTGCTTTGAAGTCTTCTTTCTGAGACGCTGAAGCGGAGAGGCATAAAAATACCGCTCCGATTGCGCAGATAAATTTCAATTTGTTGATTATCATATACTTATAGTTTTATTTCTTGATTTCTCTTATCTCCATCGCATATCCGCCGCCTGCAGCACACTTCTGGACGAGCTTCGACTTGTGGTCAATCTTCATCTTGCGGATAGTGTAAGCCTGTGGGTTTGTCTTGTAGTCCGCATCCGGAGCATCAGCATAGAGCGTGGCCTCATATTTCTTGCCCGGCTCCAGGAAGTCGAACGATATCTTGGAAACGTGGCCTTCTGCACCTGCTGTGGAGCCGACAAACCAGTCTCCTGAATCCTTTACCCTGCGTGCCGTGGTGACATATTCGAACGGCTCGGCCTCCAGATATCTGGCCTCACTCCATTCCATCGCCACATTCTTTATGAACTGGAACGCATCCGGGAATCTCTCGTAGTTTTCCGGAAGGTCGGCAGCCATCTGCAACGGAGAATACATCGTCACGTAGAGGGCCAGCTGATTTGCAATAGTGGCATTGACGTGAGACTTGTTGCCCGGACTGAACTTGCTGATATTCATCTCGAAGATGCCTGGAGTGTAGTCCATCGGACCGCCCAACAGCCTGGTAAACGGCAATATGCAGACATGTCCCGGCTTGGAACCGCCGAATGCCTGATACTCGGTTCCTCTGGCAGACTCGTTTCCGATAAGGTTAGGCCAGGTCCTGCACAATCCCGTAGGACGCACCGCCTCATGGGCATTGACCATTATCTTATATTTGGCGGCCTGGGTGACGGCATACAGATAATGGTTTACCATCCACTGGCTGTAATGCTGTTCCCCGCGAGGAAGCATATTTCCGACATAACCGGATTTGACGGCATTGTAGCCGTTGTTTTTCATAAATGTATATGCGGTGTCGAGATGCCTTTCGTAGTTTCTTACGGAAGCGGAAGTCTCGTGATGCATGATCATTTCCACACCTTTGGACTTGGCATAGTCACGGATTTCCTCAAGATTGAAATCAGGATAAGGAGTCACGAAATCGAAGACATAGTCCTTAAGATGGCCGAACCAGTCTTCCCAGCCCACGTTCCAGCCTTCGACAAGCACCGCATCGAAGCCGTTTTCAGAAGCAAAGTCAATGTATTTCTTCACGTTCTCAGTGGTGGCTCCGTGATGACCGTGAGGCTTGACTTTCGTATAATCGGTCACGCCGAGCTGAACGGAAGGCAGATCCCAGGTGTAGGACCACTGTGATTTTCCGGTAATCATCTCCCACCACACACCAACATATTTTATAGGTCTGATCCAGGAAGTGTCCTCGATCTTGCAAGGTTCATTGAGGTTCAGCGTCATACGGGAAGCAAGAATGTCGCGTGCGTCGTCACTGACAATGATTGTGCGCCAAGGAGTGTTCAGAGGCGCCTGAAGATAGCCCTTGGCACCAGTCGCATCAGGATTGAGGAATGATTCGAAGACGAAATTCTTGTCATCCAGATTCAGATGCATGCAGGCATAGTCCACAAGAGCAGCCTCGTGGATATTCACGTAGAGGCCCTGGTCAGTCTTGAGCTGAAGTGATGTCTGCACTCCGGTAGGAGAGAACATGTTCTTGTTCATGCGCTTGCTGTTCACTTCCCTGATCTCGGAAAGACGGCAACACGTGTAGTCATATTCCTGAGTAATAGTCGCCCGGAATCCACCACGCGGTGATATCTCCCGGCATGGCGAACTGCGTGCGCTCTTCCTTGAGCACAAAATAGACAAGTGACTGCTGCTGAGGAAATTCGTAGCGAAATCCTACACCATCGTCATATACCCTGAACCTGATATCCATCCTTCTTCCGGTCTGACGCTGCATCAAACTGACTACAAATTCGTTATAATGATTTCTGATGGAAGTCTCCTCACCCCATACAGGGCTCCATGTCTCATCACAATCGCCACGAGATGTACCGGTGATTTCAAAGTCCCTATCCAGATGAGACTTCAGGTCATCGGACTTGCCCACCAGTTCGAACCCCATACCGCTTGTCAGCACGGCAGGCAATTCGCCGCAATCCACCGAATACTGGGGACGACCTTCTTCTGACAATGAGAAAGAAAGTTTCACTTTTCCGTCGGGAGAATAAACAGTTTCCACATTTTCAGCAGAAAGGGTTGTGATGCCGAATGTTGCAATTGCAAAGAAGGCCAGTAGTCGTTTCATTAACATTAGTGTTATTATTTTACGAAAGATATGTAACTTGAAAATCAATAACAATATGTAATAATGAAAATATAAACGAATTTAAAACCTTAATACTTGATTACCAACGATTTAATCTAAAATATACTACTAAAAAATATAAATGGAAAATAAAACTTTTTTGTGCCTAAATGGATGAAATTCCCTTAATCTGCTCCTCGAATTCCTGAGGGGAAAGAGCTTTCAGACGGGTCCTCGAACGGTACGCATATATGGTGGAACGGGAGTATCTCAGAAGTATGGAAATCCTGTCCGTGCTGTCGATTCCCAGACGGATCAGAGCATAAATCCTCAGTTCCGGGGTCAGGACATACGGGTCCTTGATCGAAATTCTGTACTCCGGCTGAAGGAAATTATTGAAATCCGCGATGAAAGTAGGGAACAATGACAAGAAAGTCTTGTCAAAAACACTATAGAACGACGCCCATTCCTCCTCAACCACGGCATTCGACTTAAGGTCACGCTTAAGTGTCTGGATATCTCCTGCGATGGCTTTCTTGTTCAGATTCTTCCTGTACTTGTCCAGCCGCTCTATTCTGGAAATGCACTCAAGCATCAGCTGGGTGATATAGGTATTCTTGATATTGCTGGACTCCTTTACTATCCTGTTCGCTTCTTCCTGAAGTGACTGGGACTCAGTGAGTTCGTCTTTCATCACTTCAAGTTTGCGGCGTTGGCTTTTGTTCACGAACAGGAGCACGGTCATCAGCAGGACCAGAAAGCACAGCATCCCCAAGCACACATACAATATCTTGAGGTCTTTCTTCTTGGCTTCGAGATATGACTCATTGACAATGGAGATGAGAGGTGCCAATGCCTCCACCTTCAGCCTTGCCTTGCAGAAGTTCGCGTCGTCCAGGGCCTTGTTCAGATAAGAGTAGGCCCTCTTGATGTCCCCGTCCTCGTAAAGCATCGTAGCAAGCATCCTGAGCGCCACATATTCCTTCTTGGCATTGACAATATCCGAATATGCGGAAGCTATCATATAATCCTTTGCGGCATCATTCCATCCTATTGAAAGATAAATATCCGCAATGGCAATGGCTACAGGGCCGTTTTCGGGAGACTCCGGAGAAAGCGAGCCATACTTGCGCAGTAGAACGTCCAGGGCACTCTTATAGTCCCCTTCAAGCAGGAACCTCTCACTTTTGCCCACAACATTGTCAGGAAACTGGCTGGCAATGGAATCTTTGTACACGGAGGCTTTGGAACTGTAATACTGTTTCAGGCGCTGGTCAATGCCAAGTCCCTCAAGCGACTCATATATGCTCATATAGAAGAGGTACAGCTCCTCCCTGCTTTTTTCGGACAATGCACTCCGGTCCACCCGGTTCAGAGTTGCCAGGGCATCATAACTCATTCCCGATGTCATATACTGCTTGGCCAGAGCCAGAGATGATGCGCTTATATAATCCTGACGGCCGAGTTCTTTGGCCGCGTCAAGAGACCTGACCGCATAGAAAGTCGCGGAATCCGTTCTGTACCGGTCAAATGTCCGGCGCATTGTAAAATACAGCAAGTATTTCTGTTCCAATGTCTTACTATGCGTCAAGGCCGTCCTGCAAGAATCCAGGCGATCTTCCCTCACTTTGTCATATTCACTTGCGTGGCGGATAACATTGTCCAGGTCAGACAATGTGATTTTGTCCTGAACATGCCGCTCAGCACCCTGGCAGAGTGTCGAAAGCAATGAGAATATGACAAGTAGAGTTTTCAACATAAGAGATGAAGGCTTCAAAATCAAATGGTAAATTTACTAAAAATATCTACCTTTACAATCGGAGCCGAATGGCAAAGTAAATATGAAACAGAATGGAAACACATAATTCAACCCTGCCTCAGATCAAGCTCGGCATGCTTCAGGCATCGGACCACGCCATCATATTCGACAAGATAGCCATAATAGATGACAATCTGGACCCTGAGCAGAAGGACAAGCGAATCGGCGCGCCTGTCAACAAGCCGCTTCCGACGAAGATATTGGTAGGCATCTGCCTGATGTGCATTGAAGGAAGCATTGACCTGAAACTGAATCAGACAGAGTACCATATGGAGAAGAATGACTGTCTTCTCGGAATGCCGGGCTTCATTGCGGAGCATATTTCAATGTCGGGAGAATGCAAAATGATCGTCATCGCGGCCGCACAGGATTTTCTGGGGAGATCTCCGATGAAAGGCACTGAGACAGCCCGCAAGTGGATGATACAGAAAGGGGAACCTTCCGTGATACATTTCCCGGATGAAATCTGCAGTTCATTCCTGTCAGGATACAAATGCTTCAGACAGACTTACGATTTGGCTCATCAGGATTACAGGAACGAGATACTTATCTGCTTCCTGCACACGGCATTGGCACTGTTCTCATCTTGGCTGAAACAGACGGGCGAAACAGAGCACGGACTCTCGATTCCGAGAAAGAAGGACCTCGTGATGAAGTTCCTCAATGATGTACACGAATTCTGCAACAAGGAAAGAAGCGTGAGTTTCTACGCCGAGCGATGCTGTCTGTCACCCAAGTACTTCGCCAAGATCATCACTGACGCAATGGGCAGGAAGCCGGGTGACATCATCAAGGACAATGTGATACTTGAGGCAAAGGTCCTGCTTATCACCAAGTCATACTCCATCCAGCAGGTCAGCGACAAGCTTAACTTCCCTAACCCGTCCTTCTTCTGCAAGTATTTCAAGGCTGCAACAGGAACATCTCCGCGAAAGTATCAGCTTCGCGGAGATAAAGTTTCTGAGGATGCCAAGGATTCTACTTTGTAGGAATGCGGAAGGCGTCAGACGGAAGCGAGGTGTTCTTCTTCACCTCTTTCATCTCATAGGTATTGGTGATGCCCACGGTCTCTTCCATGATCATCTTCACCAACACGCAGTCGGATTTGCGGTAGGTCAGGACAATCTTGGAATAGCCCCTGTGCCCCGCAGCCGAAGCAGTGAGCGTAACCACGTATCCCTCAGCCGTTTCAGAAGCGGCAAGTTTCGCGTTGTTGGCCGCTGCCACAGTCTCAGGATCGCCTTTGATGCAGTTCACAAGTGTATTTGCAAGACTCCCCATCAACGCGTTCTTGGAAGTGTCGAAGGTCATGGCCTTTCCACCCTTGTTCATATGGAACTTGTTTCCGTTCACAACCAGCAGCTCGCCGGCAGGTTTGGAATAACGCATCGTAAGATGTCCGTCAGGAGTGAAGTACAATGTCCCCTCAGATGCGATCTTACGGCCTGACGCCTTGATGGTCTTTACCTGAGTGAATTTGCTCTCGATATTCTTTACAGAAGCATTGGCCTTCAATATCTTGGCTACCATAGGCGAAGACGCAGGAGCTGCGGCAACCGCCTGGCCTTCAGCAGCAGAGACAACAGATGTGTGGCAGGACAATGCTGCGGCTGCAAAAGCAGCGATAATGGACATGCATCTCATATTGATTCTATTCATAAAGACCGCCATTGATTCCGATAGTCTGGCCGTTGATGTAGGCAGCCTTGTCTGAAACGAGGAACGCCACGAGCTCGGCCACTTCCTCCGGCTCTCCGAACCGTTTGGCAGGAATGGTCTTCTTGAGTTCAGCCTCATCGAGCCCTTCGACCATATCAGTACGGATAAATCCCGGTGCAACAGCATTGACAGTAACCTTTCTTGCAGCGACTTCCTGGGCGAGAGCCTTTGTGGCAGCGACGATTCCGCCTTTGGCCGCTGAATAGTTGGTCTGGCCCGGCAGGCCTTTCTGTCCGGACAATGATGCCATGTTCACGATGCGGCCTCTCTTGTGCACCACCATCGGCTGGAGAAGAGGACGGGTGACATTGTAGAAACTGTCCAGATTGGTCTTCATCACCTTGTACCAGTCGTCCTGTTCCATCCACAGGAGAAGGTTGTCGCGACGGATGCCGGCATTGTTCACAAGCACCTCGACGAACTCGTCCGGATGCGCCTGCTGCCATGCTTTCAGGGCAGAGACTGTCGCCTCATTGTCGCTGACGTCGAATTTCAGCAGCTCGGCAGAACCGCCTGCAGCAGTAATCTGCTCCAATGTCGTGCGCGCGGCCTCGTCGTTCGAGACATAATTTATTATCACGTGATATCCTTCAGATGCCAATTTGAGGCACACGGCCTTTCCGATTCCGCGGCTTCCGCCTGTAACCAATGCTATTTTCATTGTCAATGTTTTTTATTCCAAAAGTGTAAATTTAGTAATCCAAAATCTCTTTTTCAAGTGATTCGGCATCCAAGATGAAGCCGCAGGTGATTACGGATGTCTTGGAAACGCCGAGAATGCCGTGCAGATTCAGGCTCTGTCCGGTCAGAAGCAGGTTCTGAACAGGAGTGCGCGGCGAAAGGAACGTCGTGAGCGGGTTGTGATAATCTTTCACCACACCGAAAGCGGCTCCGTTCGGAGACGACGTGTAACTGTGCCAGGTGAGCGGCGAACTCATATAGATCTTGTCAATGCAGTCCCTGATGCCATGGATACGGGCATTGAGCAGGTCCAGACACTCATTCAGTTTCTTCTGCTTGACCGCCTCATACTCAGCGCCCCTCGTGCCAGGATTCATCCCGTCCCACTCGCCGACAAGGCTCCAGTCCATAGGAGAGAGTATGTCAATGCATTCCGCATACTTGCCCTGCTTCGGAGGATAGAAATGCACCATGATGCTGTCTGTATGGCTATAGTCTGTTCCCCATAAATCCACGTCGTGGGTATGCACGAACAGGTTTTTGTTCATATACGGCAATGTGTCCGGCTTCAGGATGACATTGGCCGTGAACACTCCGTAGGAGTTCTTCAGATGGGACATCCTGTTGCGGAAGACCTTCTTCACCTGCTTGCACTCTTCGATGAGCCCGACGGTAAGCGCGGGATGGATGTCGGAGATAACCCAGTCAGCGGTGAAGCGTTCCACCTCGCCTGCGACATTGACAGCATCCACGCTGGAAACGCGTCCGTCATCCGATATGTGGATAGTATCCGCTCTCATTCCGGTAAGGATGCGTCCGCCACGCGAGCGGAGTTCCTCGGCAAGTTTTGCAGCTATCAATGCTCCGCCGCCAAGTTTGCGATTCTCGTCATATCCCAGACGCCACGAGCTGTCCACGAATGAGTTGGTCGCCTGCACATAGACATACATAGGAAGCGTCTCCCTGTCCAGTTCCATCTTCATCATCGAGCCACACAGGATATCACGCAACCTCTTGTCGGTTATGGAGTTGCACAGAAATTCATACGCTGACTGCCCGAACATGTCGAACATGTCGGTCTCAGGCTTGAACGAGTCGAACATCCTGTCGCCGATTTCCTTCAGTATCTTGGAATATTTATGGAGTTCCTCCGCATGAGTCGGGAAATATTCGGCCAGCCGTTCAGCAAAACGCAGATGACCGGACGGCACGGGATATGAGGCCACTTCCTGAAGGTCCTTGTCCGCGAAGGAAATCTCATCGAAACAGTCCTTGTCCAGGCAAGTCCACGGCAAGTCCATCAGGTCGAAATACTTGAACAGCGAATAAAGCGGCTGTCCCGGTTCTAGTCCCCCTACGTAGTGGAATCCCGTATCGAAACTGTGAGCCTTGCCATCTGAGCCCCTGCGGGTGAATGTCTGAAGATTCCCTCCTATCTGGCGTTCCTGTTCAAGCACCGTCACGTCGAAACCGTGCCTGGCGAGAATGACTCCACACTCCAGCCCGCCGATTCCGCTGCCTATTATTATTGCGCTGTCCTTCATTATTTTGTGATTCTTTTCGCAAACCTTCTGATCTTCAGCATCTGGCGGAAGAAGAACGGTTCGAGAGTGTAAGTTATAAGTATTGTGGTGACCATTCCCATGAGCGTACTGAACCCGATGGAACGGATTGCAGGATGGGTCGCGAAGAACATTGACAAGACCACTACTATCAGCACGAAGGCAGAGAAGAAGATCGCCGTCTTATGCCATTCCAGCAGGCTTTTGCGGCCGGAACGGGCCTCCGCGAGAAGTCCTTCCATCACGAATATGCTGTAGTCCACGCCGATTCCGAAGATGAATGTGGAGATGATGATATTGATCAGATTGAACTGTATTCCGAACAATGCCATAAGCCCCTCGACCACATACCAGCTGAACGCCATCGGCATAAACGCTATCAGCGCCACCAGGATATTCCTGAATGAGATCAGGAGGACGATGAGGACGAAAATGGAGGATATGAGCAATATCACATTGAAGTCATCGTGCACGATGGACACCATGTTTCCTGTGTAATAGAACGGGTCAGCGACTATTATATGAGGAAGTTCAGCAAGCCTGTCGCTCACCTTCATTCTCAGGTCCTGTTTCAGCTTGACCGGCGTGAACACCAGGAACCTGCCGTCATCCATCTTTTCCACCAATGTCGTGCTCAATCCGTCCGGCAGAATCTGCTCATCATAGAGCGAGCCAGGTTCGTAGTCCGCCTCCAGCATTGCCGTAAACGGAGCGAACATTGACGGATTGAGACCGTATTTCCGGGCAGCATCGGACACGAGCGAAACCGCTTTCTGTGAACGTGTTACGCCATCGCCGCCATTCCACCACGAGTTCCATTTGGCGATACGCTCCTGCTGCTCGGCCTCAGGCACGAACAATACGGATGCCATCTTGGAATAAGACGTGAGCATCCCCGCCTGCTGCATTGAATCGCAGACATTGACAAGTGCCTTATTGTTCACCAATGCCTCGTCGAGGCTTTCTCCCGCCGCAGCGAAATAGACCTGCACGTCATTGCCCAAGTTCTTCTGGGCGTACAGTGCCTCCGAAGCCCTGGTCTGCGGTGAAACATAGCCGATATTCTTCAGGTCAGAATCGAAGGTGACCTTGCCGGAGAACGCCACGCCCACGACAATCAGTGCTATCACGCCGCCTATGAGCCACTTGTTCTTGTCATAAGGCATATCATTGAACCTGGCCACCATCGCAAAGACCTTCTCATTCTTGCGTGTATCGTCCTTCTTCAGGAAGTGAGGCAGGAAAATCAGGCCGAAAAGCGTGCTGGCAATCAATGATACGGACGCGAAGATTCCGAAGTCCCTGAGCAGGTCACTTTCCGTGAAAAGCAGGCCAAGGAAGGCTCCGACCGTAGTCAGACAGCCGAGGCAGACCGGCACCGACTCATCCTTCAGCACCGCCGCCGAATCGCCGACATACTTGAAATGCGTCAGAATATGCAGGATATAGCTTATCGCCACGCCGAGGATAATCGACCCGATGCCGAGTGCCATCAGCGACATTGTCCCTTTAAGGAAATACATGAAGGCCAATGCCACGAACGCACCGAAGGCTACAGGGAGCACATTCATCGGTATAAACGAGAAGCTCCTGAACGACAAGCACAGCACTATCAGTATGATTATCAATGAGATGCCTACAGTCATGAACAGGTCCCGCTTAATCACTCTCGAGTTGCCGAAGCTGCGGACCGGTGCCCCGTGATAATACACCTGCGCATCAGGATGAAGCTGGGTAAACTCCTCCGCAAGGGACTCGATTTCGCCTACCAGCTGCGAGCTCGCGCGTGTGTCGAAGGCGGTCAATGCAGGTGAGACGAAGGCCAATGCCACTGTGCTGTCGGCGCAGAAAAGGTGCGAGTCAATGATGGTGAACCCCGCTGATGATCCGGTATCATTCTTCCCGAATCCGAGCGAGCCGGCAAGGACGTTGCGCAGGCCGAGCGGGTCGGTGGAAACCATCTGCGTGGCGGAACCGGTCTCATCATTCATCACCGTTTCATAGTTCACGGCCATCATGCTGTCCACCGCGTGAGGTGTCAGCAGATTTTCGAACTTGCTGTAGCAGGATGTGTCCACGAATGAAGGCACGTGCGCCATCGCGAAGTCCAGCGCCATGAACGGCAGGTCGTCGTCGATTCTGTAAAGGACATTGTCAATGTAGTGTGACGCGGAATCTCTCACCATCAAAGAGTCCACGAATTCGTCTGCATAGGATGACAATGTATAGATGTCCAGGGTGGTGTCGCGGGACGTTATCTGGATGAAGATCTTGTCCTTGACTTTCAGATTGCCGAAAGCCAGGCCGCTGTCAGATGTCGCGGCTGACGGAAGAAGCTTGGTAATGTCCTCTTCGTACTGGACTTTCAGTCCGAAATAGACAGAAAAAACTACAAGCGCCCCGAGAATGGTGTACATCAATGATTTACGATTCTCGAAAAACTTGTAGAGTGAAGTGAAAAACTTTGTCATCTTACTATTTCAATTCCTTGAACTTGGACTTCCACTGTCGGTAGAATTCCGGTTCTGATGGTTCCAGAACTCCATCGGAAGTGGTAAAAAGCTGTATTGTGGAAGCCGTGAGCACTACTTTATCATCCCGCTCACGTCTTATCTCATATTCAAAACAAATTTTCGCGCCTCTTGACGGCTTGTATTTTATTGTCACAAGCAGCTCGTCATCATAAGAGGCAGAATGCATGAAGCGCACGTGGTAGTCGAAGATGGGGCAATAGTATCCGTTCTCCACTATTGTGACATAGCTGAGGCCATATTTCCGGCCAAATGCTTCACGGGCGTCTTCCATATATTTCAGATAGTTTCCGTGCCACACGACACGGATAGGATCGACTTCCGAGAATCGCACGGCAACTTTTACCGTTTCACTCAATTCCATCGTTGCTATTCTTAATTTATCCAATTATTCTATTTGCTGAAGTTCAGCTCTGTTCGAGAGGTTTCCCTCTGCTGGAGGACGCAGGCCAGCGCACTTCGTTTCCTTCCTACGTTACCCCCTCCCTAAATCCCTCCCCTCGGGGGCGGGACTTACTATCGCCTTGCAGGCTCTAACGTTTAATCGACAATGAAGATCTTGATATCTCCATTGGCAAGCATCTCGCCGCCGGAGAACGTTTCCGTATGGACCAGCGACATTCCCATCGCCTCCCCCGTCACGGTAACACGCGTCCGCAAGTTCTCACCTGCAGCAGGCCTTCTGCTAATCCTGAAAGCCTTGATCTCACCAATCAGCCCGATATGCGGCTCTTCTCCTGCAATAAAATACCTGTAGCCGGCAAACGCAGCAGCACTCTGGGCCGAATGTTCAATGATTCCAGGTTCCAACAGATGACCGTCAATGCAGAAAACATTGTCCTCCAATACTGTAAGCCCCGTCTCCCCGCCATTTTCATCAGCCGAGAAAAGAGTATCCACCATCGTCATCGGAGGCCGCTGCGGAATGAGGCGGAAAATCTCCTCGCCCCTCGCGAGCACCTTGTCATCCATAGAACCTGAATTCATATTGAAAATCTAATTACATTCTGTCATAGACAAAATCATAGAGGGCGCCGAATGTCTGAATCTTAGACACTTCTGAACCCTGGATCTTGATACCGAAGTTGGACTCGATCAGAGCAACCAGGTCCACGAGGCTCAAGCTGTCAAGCTCAAGTGTATCCTTGATAGGAGCGTCAGGTGTAATGACAGACTCATCCACTTCAAATTCCTCTGCGAGCGCAGAATTGATTTTTTCGATTAATTCCTGTTTTTCCATTTCTAAAATATGTTTATTCGATTATTACTACCTACAGATTACGCACAATCAATGTCGAATTGGTTCCGCCGAAGCCGAACGAGTTGGACAAGAATGTGTCGAAATGCTTTTCAATCCTCGTAGCAGGAATCAGCAGTTTTGCCGAATCCTCATCCGGATTTTCGAAATTGAGGTTGGCAGCGATAAAGTCATTCTTCATCATCAGGATTGAATAGATGACCTCACTGGCACCAGCCATCCACATCTCGTGGCCAGTCTGCGACTTGGTACTGGTAACCTCCACCTTCTGGTCGCCGAAGACATTGAAAATAGCCTTGGCCTCATTGGTATCACCCACGTGTGTAGATGTAGCATGAGCATTGATATATCCGATTTCAGCCTTGTTGATGCCGGCACGACGGATTGCCATCTCGAGCGAACGGCTCGGGCCCTCCACGTTCGGAGATGAAATGTGGTCACCGTTGCCTGAGAAGCCGTATCCGAGAACCTCTGCGATGATAGGAGCACCTCTGCGTACAGCAGACTCATAACTCTCAATGATGACTGTCGCTGCACCGCCACCAGGCACCAGACCATCACGGTCACGGTCGAACGGACGACATGCCTTTTCCGGCTCGCTCTCTCTTGTAGAGAATGCTGAAATACCGTCGAAAGAACCTACTGACCAAGGATTCACCTCCTGGGCACCACCGCAGACAACCATATCCTGAAGACCGTTCTGGATAAGCAGAGCACCAAGACCGATAGCATGTGAACCGCTGGCGCAAGCTCCTGAAACTGTGAGGTTTATACCTTTCAGTTTGAAAAGGCAGCCGAGGTTCATGGTGACAGTACTGTTCATTGACTGGAAGATAGCACCCGAGCCGCAGAGAGTCGTGTCCTTCTTCTCACGCATGGTATCAACAGCATTGACAACAGGCACGGTAGAACTGTCATTTCCATAAAGGAGGCCCACCTCGTGCGAATTCAGGTAATCCTGGTCGATTCCCGCATTGCGCAATGCATCTCTTGTCGCGCAGTAAGCATATTTTGCCTGCTCCGGCATAAACACTCTCTGAGAACGGGAGAGCTCTTTTCTCAAATCCGGTTCCACAAGTTTTGCGGTCAATGCAGAACGGAATCCCATCGCCTTGCGTTCCGGGTCGAATATGATGCCTGACTTGCCGTTGTACAACGCATCACGTACTTCATCCAATGTACTGCCGAGACAGGAATATATTCCCATTCCGGTAATTACTACTCTATGTTGTTCCATTTCCAAATAATTATCTTGTTATGTAATACTCTTATAATGAACTACTTGCCCAGCACATTATCAATATTGGAGAAGAGTTTCCTCCTGTCTGAACGCAGACGCTCCAAAAGGCCGGATTTTTCTCCGTTCAATGCCTTGATATCCCTGATCAGCTCACTCACCCATCCGGCATAAGCCCACTCGAAAAGGCAGAGCGCAGGGAACAGCGCCACATAGACAATTCCGGCCAGAAGACTCGCCTTCATCCAAGTAATGATGAACGTGATGAGTCCGAAAACCGGAAATATGAACAATGCGTTGAGTGCGATGAGGAAGGTTCCGGAGAACATCTTGTCCTCAGCCCTGTCAGCAAAATATTTAGGTATGAACCACGCAGGAAGCGCCGGCCACAATGCGAACACTGCCAACGGGGCAAGAATAATCAGGACAGCCACCTGCACGAGCATATCCACAAGAGAAGGAGTCTTGTCCAGTTCTTTCTCGGAGAGTCCGCTCTTCTTCAGATCGGCGCAGAAGGTCAATGCTTCTGCATAAAGATCATTGACAGCAGCCTCGTCAGATGCCTTGGCCGCGTCCAGCGCAGCTACGAGCTTTCTGTCGGACTCGAGTCTCTGCGGGAGCAATGCCGGGTCGAGATTCTGTGTCAATGCGTATTTTTCTCCATATGAACTCTGTCTTATGAAGTCGATGGCATCGTAGTTTTCCACGTCATCGATACTCAGCATCATCCCCTTGATCTGCTCACGTACAAGGGCATTGACCTGCCTCTGCGCAGTCCTCGGCTTAGTCTTGTATAATTCGTAAAACGGCTTCAGAGATATCGGAGTGCCGTATTTTATCAATGTCTCGGTACGCAACCATCTATATTCGGAATAGTGGTTGCAGCTCGGCAGGATGAAGATTTCCTTCTCGAAGTCGCTCATCTCAGCAGCATCGAATGCCATCTTCGTATATCCGTAAGAAAAGGTTCCGAGCCAATGTTTGTCCTGATGTCCGGCTTCAGGGAAAATCACGACTGTATTACCGTCGAGAAGGGATTTTTCGGAATCACGAAAAGTGGCGCCGTTGTTTTCCAGTGCCTTTTCACCTTCCCAGTTCAGTCTGAAAGCCGGCAACAAGCCGATGGAACGAAGGAATTTGTCTGCGATTGGACTCAAGGCGAATACATCTGCCCTGACTATCAGGTGCACCAGCCTGTCTCTGATGGACAGCAAAACACCCAAAGCGTCATTCATCGCGTTCTGGTGATCTGACACGACAAGAAGCGGAGTTCCATCCTCTGGAACATTCTCGGTATTCAGATAATATACTTTTTTGTAGTAGATTTTTTCTGTCAAAAATCTAACATACGCCTTAAACCAGCGGTACAATACCGGCATATTGGCCTTTGCCATAAACAATAAAGTTTCTATCCCGACAATTCGGGGAGGTTTTAGTCTGTAAGCGTGAATAACATCTGCCGCTTACTTGCACGCATATTTTGCAAATATAGGTATTTTTTTTGACAATATGGTCCATTTTGAATTTTGGCAGCGGCTCCGTATCATAGCGGCTGTGGTGAATGCGGATAAAGTGTTTACCAGCAGGAATAAACAAAAAAAACAGACTCACCATAATAGTGAATCTGTTTCTGAATTTGTGGAGATAGACGGAGTCGAACCGACGACCCTCTGCTTGCAAAGCAGATGCTCTAGCCAACTGAGCTATATCCCCATTGCTTTTAAGCGGTAGACCTGAGCAGATTTGAACTGCTGACCCCTACATTATCAGTGTAGTGCTCTAACCAACTGAGCTACAGGTCTATATAAATAATGAAAGATTAAGCACAGGAATTTTTCAAGAATTCCTTGCACTCCAACCGCGAGCTCGTGTCGGATCTCACTCCAAA
>ULUV01055249.1_pt1 | contig 38775 bp, 38 predicted proteins | sample 1958921 | NCBI WGS metagenome assembly ULUV01 (sample SAMEA4835772, study PRJEB28245) | human gut metagenome | biome: gut microbiome; material: fecal sample | place: Denmark | collected 2008
AGGTTCAAGCTGTGCAATAGAATTGGATAGTGGCAAATGCTTTACCGCAGCGTTCACACCAACACCTTTAACAAGAGCAGAGTGTGAAGCACAAAAAGGCGAACTAGGGATAGAAAACTGCTCTTATAACGATGATTACTGGGCCGGTGCCGTGAAACACTGCGGCGGTGTAAAGAACATGCCGACTAGGGCTGACCTCGGAAAGCTTGCAAGTGCAATATACAAAGGCAATCCAAGTGTTGGGGAAAGACAGGATGTGTACAACCTGACTTACATAGCTGGCACAGCAACCTCTCTAGGCTTACCAGAACCCAGCTTCTACTTGTGGTCTGCTAAGGAGCACTTTAGCCCCAACGCAGGCTACCGTTACTTCCACTCCACGCACACGGACTGGGAAAACATCGGCGGCCGCAACTTAAGTCACATTCAGGCGGTGTGTTTAACTGATTAATATAAATTTTTAAGTCGGAAGCTTTTTACCGGAAGTGCTGCCGCTTAATTATTAGTTTGAATAAATAAGCTGATAATATCATTAACAACCGCAAACTGTTTTTGATATTTGTGAGCTTGGGCTTCCAATACGTTAATCTGTTTTTTATATTCTAAGATATTGTTCTGGCAATCTCTTGCTGATTGATTAAGACTTTCCTGAACCTGCTGGGCTTCCTGAAGTACTCCTGCCATAGATATTCCTAAAGCTTCCATTGTCTGTTTAATAATTTGAGCCCCTGTTTGTTTTGAAACTCCTGAAGGCAGCTTTGCTATTAACTGTTTTAATACCGCTACATTAGCCGGCAATTCCATATCATCCACTGCCCCTGTCTGAAGTTCATTCATAGAAGTAAGGTTTTCTTCCTTTTTCTGACCAAAATTAAATGAAGGCATAACAGGTTCGTCCATATTGTGTAAAATAGTTTCTTCCTCTGTATGAGTAGCTATATTTTCTGTTTCAAAATCAGGATTATTAAAAACGACTTCATTATTGTCCGAATTTACCGGAGTAATTTCAATATCGGACTGTTGTTTTAAAGCTTCAACGATTTTTTTGCCTACACCTTCTGTAATTCTGTTACTTGCCATTTTCCCCTCTATGAATTTTATCTGAACATTGATAATTATATTAAAGACAAAAATATATTTCAACAAATTAGTACCAGAATAGCCTGTATGATTACGAAATAATAAGCTGATTGAAAAGAACTTTATTTTATGATAATTTAGGGTTTAAAGGAAGAGGGATTTATGGCAAAGAGAATTAATGTAAAATTTTTTGATAAAGCTGAAGAAAAAGGTGCTAAATGGAAAAAAGAGGCAGAGTATGAATTTGCGCCTCATAAAGAACTGAAGTTTGGAGAAAACCCGCAGCAGAAGGCAGAATTTTATAGTTCTCCAGAAATGATTGATTATGAAATTATTGATGATAAAGAGCTTTCTTATAACGAGATAATGAATGTTGTGATTGCTACAAATATTGTCAGCGAATTTTTTGATGTAAGCGCTGTTGCTATTGTTAAACATGCAAGCCCTTGCGGAGTAGCGCTCGGGGTAAATATAGAAGATGCTTACAACAAAGCTTTTGATTGCGACCCTATTGCTTCGTTTTTTGGTACTATAGCTTTTTCGCAGAAAATTAACTATGAAGTTGCAAAACACATTAATTCTATGTCGGTAAAAGTAGTTGTTGCTCCTGATTATGATGAAAAGGCGCTTGAACTTTTGCGTGAAAATTTATTTTTAAAAATTATTAAAATTAATACACCATTAAAAGAATATAGAAATTATACGCAAAAAGATATTAAAATAACTCCGTTTGGAACGCTTGTTCAGGACTTTAATAAAAGCCAGCTCAGCAAACAGTCTTTCAAAATTGTCACAAAGACAAAGCCAACACAGGAACAAATCGAGGATGCTGTATTTGCATGGAAAATCTCAAAATATGCAAAGACAAATTCTATAGTAATTGCGAATGATTTTAAAACAATTGCAATTTCGCAAGGGCAGATTAACCCTGTAACCGCAGTGGAAGCTGCGCTTGATACTGCATGCGACGGGTCAAAAAATGCAATTCTTGTTGCAGATAATGCTCTGCCGACTATCGATTGTATAAATGCAGCAGCTCAGGGAAGAATTTCAATGATAATACAGCCCGGCGGCTCTCCAAAAGATACCGATATTATCGCTCTTGCTGATAAGTATAATATTGCGATGATTATGACCGGTATAAAAAATTACAGGCATTAATCACTTGCGGTAAATTCGTTCATAGAGTTCAGGGTAGGCTTCAAGTACCTGTTTTAATTGTTTATCGTTTCCGCCTTGCTTGTTCTGGGTAAATAACGTAAACTCTCCTGTATTTCCTCGTTCTCTCTCAGGATTAATATAGGTCAGTGATTTAATATTATTTTTTGCAACATAAATTTTTGTATTATTTAAAAGAGCCATAGCCCAGAACCAGATGTCATCTCCATGAGGTGCAAGCATTGTAAATTGTTTTATATCATCAATATTTTGATTAAGACTATTTGGAGGATAGAGCACACCGCCGGCTCCGGTGAAAAAGTTAAGATAACTTAAATTTGGACCGCTTATCTTTTTCTTCCACTGTTTATACGGCAGAATTTTTTTGCCCTTGTCAAGTTTAATTCTATGCGCCCTGTGACAGATAACTGCATTAGGATGCGTAAGATAAGATTTGTATAAAGTTTCAAGCCATTTTGGCGGATAAAAAATGTCGTCATCTGTGGTTATTAAAATAGCATTTTTAAATTCTCTATATGCCGGAATTAACTTTTTATAAGAATATAAATTTTCACACCATTTTATAGTTAATCCCTTATCTTTTAGTTTAAGCACGTTTTCCGGTATATCTTTTTCTCCGTTAGGAAACTGCTCAGATGCAAGCCATAATATTACTTCGTCAGGCTTCAAACTTTGGCTTAACAATGAATAAATACAGTAATGTATGTCATACATCCTTTCGGGAAAAGAAGTTAGAGAAACAATAAGCTTTCTTTCCCTGAATTTTGTATTCAAGCCGAATGTTTTATTTTCCAGAATTTCTTTATCTAATTCAGACTTGTTTATTCCTTTGAGACCTTTTTTAAATTTAAATAAATCGAAAATTTTAACCATCACCAACCCCTGCTATGACTATAGTATAATAAAAAAGAATAAAGTCAAACAACCTTTGCAGTAAAAATATTTTGTACTAATATATGAATATAGAAAAAACAAAAAAGGAATAGGAAGTATGGAAATTAAATCGTGGGAAGAATATTTTTTGGACTTGGCAAAAACTTGTGCAAGCCGCTCAAATTGTATTAGAGCCCAGGTAGGTGCAGTAATTGTCGGAGAAGATAAAAAGATTAAAGCAACCGGCTATAACGGAACACCGTCAAAGGTAGAATCCTGTTATGAGAGAGGTGAATGTTACCGGATAAAAAATAATATTCAATCCGGAACAAGATACGAAACCTGCCGTTCAATTCATGCAGAGCAGAACGCAATTATTCAGGCCGGACAGGACAGATGTAAAGGCTCTACAATGTATATCTGGGGGCACAACTTTATATGTATATTGTGTAAAAGATTTATTGTGCAGTCAGGAATTAAAAATGTAGTTTTGCGGAAAGATGAAAATTCTCCGGTTCTGCATGTCACAGTCGAAGACTTACGACGTGAATTGGAAGCCGAATAATAAATGTAAAAAAATATTAAGTTCAATTTGAATAGCCTAAAATTCACTTATACTCTGAGATAGGATAGGATAGGATAGGATGGGGTGGGTGAGTAACAATCTTTTCGTGTGAATTGTTTTTATAAAAATACAGATTGCTTTGTAAATTGCCTTATTAACGGGCAATAGTGCAGTTCTGGATAAACACGAAAGGAGATAATATGTTTGAATTGAACTCTATCGGGCAGGTTCCGCCTCAGGATGTGAAAACTCATTATAACAGTCGTACAAATAAAATGAAAGAAACTGCTATAAATTCTATCTTGAACTATAAACCTGGTAAAACCAATAAGACTGACAAAACTACAGACGATGGAATTATAGCGAATAAAGACGGAACTTTTTCACACACAAGATACGATTCAGAAGGTTATCCTGGTGAAACCAGAGTAATCGATGCTAATGGCAAACTTGTCTCCCATTCATATTTTCTGTATTGCGATAATAAAGATCGTAGATCAGAAATAAAATGTATTTATAATGATGGCGGACAGGTTGTGAAAAGGGTTTTGACAAACACTGATAAGAATAATGTTGTTTACAGGCAGGTAACAGATTGGAACCCTGATGACAAAAAATTAGTAATTTGTGATTATGATGAAAATGGTGAGCTTGTAGAACGCTGGGAAGGTTCCAGCGACGGACTGCCCGACAGCTGGAAGATTGATGATTACTGTATTGAAGAAGGTGTAGTAGAAGTTACATATAAACGTGATGATAAATAATTTATAAAAAAGCTCCTTTTAAAAGGAGCTTTTTTATCTCTGTTAACATGACTTTCGGACGAAAATCATTAAATATAAGTTGTATGTTTAGTCGGTATGTACTAAATTCATTCTGTTTTCTACATAGAATGGAGGATTTTTGGTGTATTGGTTAAACAAAATTAACAAAAATACGTTAGAATAAATTAGGAGGCTATTATGAGCAGTTTTTATCCGCAATATGATTTGGCAGGTAGAATTCAGCACACGAAATTAGATTCGGGTGTATATGGTATGCCGTCTGCCAGATTAGACAGAATGGAAAAACCTGCAACACAGGATTTTAAACAGGTTTTTTCAGGACTTGTGGAAAATTTTAACACTGAACTGAATGCCCCGGATAATATGTTAAAAGATGTAATGTCCGGCAATAAAAACATAGATATTCACGATGTTATGACAGCTATGGCAAAATCAGAAATCAGTGTTAACGTTGCAACCCAGATGGTGGGAAAAGTCATACAGGCGTATGACAAAGTTATGCAGATTCAAGTGTAAAATATACTTGTATTAATTATAATTACAGACCGGGGAAAAGATGGATTTTCAAAAATTACTGGAAAACAAAGCACTACTATATGGAATTATCGGCGGAGCCGTAATTGTACTGGCTATGATTGTTACAATTGCTACATTTGCAGGAGGCGGCAATAAAGGCACAGCACAGAACGTCAGCGAGCAGCCTATTAAAGAAGATGTTATACTTCTTACAACAGATAATATAGGCAAAGCTCTTGAAATTCAGGCGCTTCTTGCAAAACAGGGAATTGCTGCAAGCCGTACACTTGATGGTACAAAATCAAGTATTGTGCTTAAAAAAGGCGACTGTACTACCGGTAAAAAGAAATGTACAACCGAACAGCGCGATATTGCTATTATGGAAATCGTTCAAAGCGGTCTGATGGACCAGAACGTAGGTCTTGAAGTTTTCGATAAAGGCGACTTTACTTCTACAAAAGAAGATAAGAAAATAAGGCTTACCCGCGCAATTAACGGAGAACTTTCCAGGTTAATCAAGAGAATTGACGGTGTAGAAAATGCCTCTGTATTTATTTCAATCCCGGAACAGACAATGTTTACATCAATGCAAAAACCTGTAACTGCAACAGTTCAGCTTGTTGTTGCAAATGGTACAAAACTTGACCAGCTTAAAATTAAAGCTATTACAAACCTTCTTTTAGGCAGTGTTTCCGGTTTGAACGCCGAAGATATTGCTATTTCTGATACAAACGGTAATGTTTACCACAGTATTATGAACGCCTCTGATGAGATGCTTGCCAAACTTGAAGAAAATGATAAATATATGCAGCAGAAAGTTCAGCAGCAATTGGACAGACTTATTGGTAAAGGAAATTATGTTGCAACAGTAAGCACTTTCCTGCGTCAGGCTCCTGCTGAAAAATACAGCACAGACTATGATCCTGAAAGAAAAGCTTCTGTTAACGAACAATCATTTACCGAAGGCTTAGGCGACCAAACACGTGATAGCAATAAGAATATTAATGCCGTAAGTGTTTATCTTCCTAACGGTATTGCCGGAGGCGGAACAAATTCAAGCCAGGACAGAAGCTATTCACGTTCCGCCAGAGAAACCCAGTATGGTGTAAGCAAAACCCAGCTGAATGAATATTTAAGACCAGGTATGGTTGAAGAAATTTCAGTTGCCGTAACTCTGGAAAAAAGTGCTCTGCCGGCTGAAACAACTCTTGAAGAATTAAAAGAATTAATTGCTCATGCGGCAAGTCCAAAAGTTGATCCGGAAAATGTTTCTATAGCGTTCTCAGATTCTGTAGACCCTTATCTGGCATCAGACAGACCTGTAAATCTTCCGAAACCTGATGAAAGCGGAAACCCTTGGTGGTTAGCTGTAGCATTGAGTGCAATCGGTTTGATAATAGTATTCAGAGCAGTATCTAACAAAGTTCATCAGCTTCAGGAAGCTAACGCTATTGAGGTTGAACGCTTAAGACAAAAAGAAGCTGAACAAGACAGAGAACTTAGTGATGTAAATATGAGAGCAGCCCAATTAACTGACAGGCAGCGTGAACTTGCAGAAGGACTTCTCGAACAGCAAAACAGAGAATATATAGCAATACGTTCTCCTCAGGAAATGATTAGCGCTCTTGAAAATATGTCTGCAAATCTTGATGAAGCAGATAGCGAAGAAGCTGCCGATAAGATTAAGAGCTGGATAGAAAAAGGTTAGTGTAAGAAAATATGGCAATACAAGGATTTGATTACAAAGGATTTGCGCAGAACTTAGCATTACAGGCTAAGGATCTTGTGCCGCCTGATTTTGATGAAAACCAGAAAGCATATGTAACAAATACGCTTCTAAATTTTTCAATGTTAGCAGGAGAAGCTCTCTATAACGATAACGAGCTTGGGTTTAATGCCGAACAGGCAACAATGATTACCCAGATTATCGCAGAATGGGCTTATCATAAATCAGTTGACCTTGTAAGATCAGGCATTCCCCAGCCTTATTGGGATCCTATTATGCAGAAGATTGCTTTTACAATCTTTGAAATTGCAAAACAGACCTTTAAGCAGGGGCTGCCGCAGGATCAGATTTTACAGTTAATCGAACACCACGTAAAAAAAACATACCTTGAATCAATTGCTGAGTTAAAAGATAAAAATTTGATTGATGACAACCTGATGGAAAAGGCTTCAAAGCAGTCAAATATTGATGCAATGATGCAGCAGATGCAGGAAAGCGGCGAAGTTGATGCCGCAGCAGCAGCTCAGGAAGTTGCCCAGCAGCAGGTTCAACAGGCTCCTCCGCCTGCTCCGGTTCAAACACAGCCTGTTCCCGCAGCAGGACAGGCAGGAGTTCCTGCCGTTCAGGAAGAGGCAGGGGTTCCGGCGCCGCCGAAAAAATCCCCTTATGCACCTCCTAAACTTTTAAAGCTTGTAACTCTTGCATTATTATTAAAACGCGTGGATGAAGAAAAGGTGCAGTCAATTCTTGAACGCTTTGATCAGGATGTTGCAGGTACAGTTATTAAATATATGTACGTTGACGGTCTGGAAGAACAGGTAGATCCTACTTTGACAATGAAATGTCTTGATGATATTGCAGAAGAAATGCCAGGCGCAACAGAAATTAACAAAAATCACTTAGTCGAAAAGGTTAAACAAATTGCTGAACTTTATGACAAAACAAAGCTGGAACAGATGTTACAGCTTGAAAGACAGAAAGTCAGACGTTTTGTTTTTAATGCTCTTGAAGGGGAATATTATGACATTCCTCCGCGTGTTGCAAATGTTATTGCCACCCATCTGCAACATGGTGTATAATAAAATTAAATCATGATTATTAAAAAGAAAAAGAATATACAACCTGAAGTACTTGAGGAGAATTCTATTGAGCTGCCGTTAGATCAGGAAGATGACCTTCCTGAAATGGCTGAAGATTATGCTGCCGAAGAAGCTGAGCCGGAAGATGAAGCTTTGGAAAAAGATATTACAGAAATAGAACCTGATGATGTTGACTTGTTTAATCTTGACAATATTGATTTTAAACAGCGCCAGGAACGCAGAAAAGGTGATAGAAGACGCGGCTTCCGGCGTGTGGATGACAGAAATCTTGTTTCCAGAGCCCGCGAAGAAGCTGCTTCGATAAGGGAAGCTGCTTCTAAAGAAGGTTATCAGGCAGGATTGGAGCAGGCAAGAGAAGATGTTCTTGCATTAAAAGATGCAATCGGAATTTTCTTAAATTCTAATCAGGAGGTTTATGAACAGATTGCACCTGAGATACTTTCTGTAAGTGTTGAAATTGCAAAAAAAATTATTAAAAAAGAAGTAAGTGAATCGCCTGAAGTCCTTGTTAATACTGTTATCGAGGTGCTGAAAGGTCTTTCAAAAGAAGAAGCAAAGGTTATGCTTCGTGTAAATCCGGTGCAGGTTGATATTTTACGTCAATCGGTTCCTGAAATTCTGAACTTAACAGGGCTGGATGCAAAAGTATCAGTGCTTGCGGATGAAAGTATAAGTGAAGGCGGTTGTCTTGTTACAACCACAAACGGGGTAGTAGATGCGACAATTGAAACACAGTTGTCGGTAGTGAGTGAAGCTCTTAGGGAAGTTTGATGGCACAGGAAGGCGGAAATTCTAATAGTTTAAGCGAAATTTTTATGGCGTTGTTTGTATTGCTGCTCATCGTCCTTTTGCTTGTTGAGCTGCCGAACTGGGTTGTAAACGTTTGTATCAGCTTGAATATTACGCTTGGCATAGTCTTACTTATGATTTCGTTATATGTAAGAAAAACGCTTGAACTTGCGTCATTTCCGTCAATTATCCTTATTGGTACAATGTTCCGGCTGGTGCTTTCAATTGCGTCAACAAGGCTTATTCTCTCAAAAGGTGAGGCTGGTGAAGTTATTCACGCGTTTGGAACATTTGTAACCGGCGGCAACATGATTGTAGGTGGTGTAATCTTCCTTATTATTACGGTTGTTCAGTTCATGGTAATTACAAAAGGTGCTGAACGTATTGCGGAAGTTGCTGCCAGATTTGCATTGGATGCGATGCCTGGTAAGCAAATGACTATTGACGCAGATTTTAATGCCGGCTTGATTTCTCCTGAAGAAGCAACTAAAAAGCGTGAAGACCTGCAAAGAGAATCAAATCTTTTTGGTAGTATGGATGGTGCGATGAAGTTCGTAAAAGGGGATACTATCGCGGGTATTATTATCGTTTTGATTAACATTATCGGCGGGTTGTGTATCGGTTGTCTTATGAACCAGATGCCTATTGCTGATGCTGTTTCAAAATATACAATCCTGACAATCGGTGATGGTTTGGCTTCACAGGTTCCTTCACTTTTGATGTCAATTGCAGCCGGTGTATTTATGACTCGTTCTTCTGCTGCTAACTCATTAGGTACAGATGTTACAGGGCAGATTGTCAGCAAGCCGAATGCTCTGTTCCTTGCTTCCGGGTTTTTATGGTTTTTGGCAGTTACCGGTCCGACTTTTACCGGACTTCCGTTCTGGCCGTTCTTCCTGTTTGGTTTAGGGCTTGCTATTGCAGGGTTCTCTACTCTTATTAACGCGGATGTACAATCACAGCTCGGGCAGTTGGAAAATGTTCGGCAGAACATGCAGGATCTTGTTAACCCTAACAGAATGTATGAACGTTTAGGTGTTGACGTATTGAGTTTACAGGTCGGTTCAAATCTTCTTGTAATTGCAGATCCGGATCAGGAAGGTCAGCTGCTTGCGAAAATTGCTGCTCTCCGTCAGAGGGTTACTGATGAACTCGGTTATATTCTCCCTAACATAAGAATTATGGATTCATCTGCTCTTGATGCAAATGAATATCTTATTGCGATTAGAGGTAATACAGTTGCAACCGGATATGTTTATCCGGGAAGATTAATGGTAATTGCAGACCAGTGGGACTCTGTCAAGCGTGAAGTTCCACAGGATGCTATTATTGGTATTGACCCTACTTACCAAACTCAGGCTTACTGGATTACCACAGACGATGCCAAAACAGCTCGTTCTGTTACTGCAATTGATTCTACTGATGTTATCGTTACCCACCTTCAGGAATGTGTAAGAAAACACGTTGATGAGGTTATGACAAAGACCGATGTTCTTAAGCTTATGGAACTTGTACGTTCACAAGATCCTACGCTTGTTAATGACCTTGTTCCAACAATTATTTCTACAAGTGATTTGAGAAAGATTTTTGTTAACCTTATCAGGGAAAAAGTTTCTATTAAAGATATTATTTTTGTATTTGAAAGACTTTGCGACTACGCCAGATTTTCAAAAGAACCTGATATTCTTTCAGAACGTTTGAGGGCTGCTTTGGGACGCCAGATATGTCTTTCTAATGTTGGAGATGACAAAGTTTTGTATGCTCTCACATTGTCGCCTGAATGGGAAAAAACTCTTGATGACAGCTGTCAGAGAACAGAGCTTGGAACAATGTTCCTGTTAAATCCTATGCAGGTTCAGGAGCTTATTGAATCTGCCGCAAATACAATGATAAGAGCACAGCAGGCTTGCGGACAGCAGCCTGTAATCCTTTGTTCTCCGAGAATAAGGCTGCCGCTGTACCAGCTTCTTGAACGTCATATCCCGACAATTGTCGTTATTTCTTATTCAGAACTTATTACTGATATTAAGGTTGAAGCTGTTGATACTATCGGTGATAATTTTGCAATGAGTTAGCTTAAGGACGATATTTAATGAAAAAGTTTGTTTTGTTTTTAATCGGAATTTACCAGAAGATTTCAAAACATACTCCTCCTTCGTGCCGGTTTTATCCTACCTGTTCGGAGTATACAAGGCAGGCAATTGTTAAATACGGACTTTTAAAAGGCGGCTGGCTTGGGATAAAAAGAATTTGCCGATGCCATCCTTGGAATCCGGGTGGAAATGATCCGGTACCGTAAGTATTGAAAATTCCAAAAAAATGTCTTATAATAAAAACAATACAGTGGACTGTCAATTCTTTCAGTATGTGTATATCTTTTCTCAAACACGCTTCCGCTCTGCTCACGCTATCGTTTCGAAAAGATATACACATACCAGAGAAGTACAAAGCAGACACCAGCACATTAAAAGAAACAATGCAACTTTTTTGGACAGGCTCACCCTGTTTCCGCTATCTTCTTAAAAAGTTTCATTGTTAGTTTAATAAAAAGAAAAACCAAAGAAAACAAATAAGAAAAAATATTTGTTAGACGGCTGGAGCGTGTTCAAGAAAATAAATACAGCTAATAAAAAAAGAAAAGAAAGAATAACAAAGGAGATTGAATTATGGAAAACACAGTAATAGCAAGACTTTCCGGGGGGGGGGCAAGGTAATTTAAGCTCCTTAACGGGTATTGGCGCAGGTAATAAACCATGTAGCGCCGCGGAAAAAGATATGTGTAAAAAAGGCTTTACCCTAGCAGAAGTGTTGATAACTCTGGGGATAATTGGTATTGTCGCGGCAATGACCTTACCTGCGTTAATTCAAAAGCAGCATAGGAAAGAAACTTCTGTTAAATTAAAAAAGTTTTACAGCCAGATGTATCAGGCAATTCTTCTTGCACAAAGTCAATACGGGGAAATAGAAAATTGGTCAAGAACGGGAAATCTGCGTGATGAAGATGAAGATAATCAGAAAATAAAAAATTATGAGGAGATGAAAGCTTATTGGGAAAAGTATTATCAGCCTCAAATAAAAACTTTAAAAATTGAAAGGTCTACCTCTAATAATAGTAATAATGCTAAAATTTATTTAGCTGACGGTTCAACTATTGATGCTTGGAATGGTGGTTGTATGACTTTTACTTATGATGTAAATGGCAATAATAAACCAAATAAAAACGGCATTGATATGTTCGGGTTTAATCTTTGCGAAAGCCGTGAGCAGCGTATTTTGTATTTTGGAAACTTCGGAGAAAAAATGATAATCGGTCCTCAGATGTATAGAACTATTAATAACAGAGATGAAGCATTGGATTATTGTAAAAGCAGCGGGCAATGTACACCTTTATTAATGCTATATGATAACTGGGAATTTAAGAAAGATTATCCATGGTAAATAAGCCATGGATAATTTTTAGAAAGTCTGCCATAGAAGTTTAAACAAGCCGGTCTTTGTCTATTTAACCCATTTAAAGCTTCTGACGTAGCGGCTTCCATTAATGTCACCGTCAATGTCTGCTACAAATATTTTAAATATATTATTACTGCTGTTGTAATTTGGTATTTTTTCAACTTCTGAGAGAAGTTCAGGTGACAGCTCATTTTTGTTTAGGAACGGAATGGTATTTAATAATGTATTCAATGAAGCATTTTTAAGTTTGCCGAAAACAGTTGTAATATTATTTGAAATACTTCCGTATACGTGCATTTCAGCAATTGAGGTAACGATATTGTATGCCCCTGAAACATATATGTTTAAATCTCTTCCCTTTGAATAAATGTTGATATTTTGGGCAATACCGTCAGAAACAGTATAATCTCCGCTTATGCTTTCAAATTCTCCTGTTTTTAAAGGTGTAATAAGATCAATAATACCGTTGATAGACAAGCCTGTTATTCCGCCTGTTACAAGGTTGCTGGCTTTTAGAAGATACTCCAGCGACCCAAGCTTCGGCATTCTGCCATGTGAAACCATAAAGCTGCCTTTACCGGATAAAGTCCTCAGGCAGTTATCCTGTGATTGCCCTTCACAGGCAAAATCCATTGTTCCGGTTGTTGTTCCGTACAGCTGACCTTTCAAATCAAAAAGAGATTCTGAAATTATCTGTGCATTTGCATCGTTAATCTGTGCGTGTACATTTACTTTTTTGTTATCAAGGTTGTATTTCACATTACCGTTAACATTCCCTTCTGCAAGTGTAAAATGGTAATTATCAACATTAAGATTCATATTTGCATCAAGGTTCATTACAGCTTTGAAATCCTGGGCTTTTAAAGCTTTCAGGGTTATGTTGTCAGCAAAAACCTCTGCTTTTTTTATACGAAGCTGCGACATATCGTAATCTTTCATCTGCTGTTCTGATGCTATTTTTTGTTTATACATATCTGCATCATAGTTTTGAAGCGATTCTGAAATTCTGTTTAAGTCAAGATTTTGGACGTTCAGCTTCACATCTTCAATTACGTAAGGCGGGGTAAGCTTATTTCTAGCAACTGCATCTACAGTAAGTGTACTGTTTAGTATGCTGCCTTTGGATTTTACAATAATATTGTTCTTCTGGAAGTCTAAATTTGTATCTGTTATACGCATGTCAAAAAACGGAACATCAATACTTGTTATATTAAGTTTGCCGAAAACTCTAGGATTAAGCAGCTCTCCGTTTAGTACAAGGTCTGATGTAAATAATCCCTGTTTCATTAAAGGTTTTTTAAAGATGATGTTAAATATTTTTGCATCCGTAGGTGTTTCTGTTTTAATTTTAAAGTTATGAAAACGTACGTTGTTACTGCTCAGAAGATCAACAGAGCCGCTTGCGGTTAATTGGGTGTTTGCAAACTGTTTATTATTCTGTGAAGTTATGATTTTGTCATATTTAAATTGGTTAATCCTCATACTTTTCGGGCTTGTAACACTATCAAAATAAATTCTTACAGGATTAAACGCATCTCCGACAGTTGCGCCCATATAGTAAAGGCTTGCACCCTTATCCATCTTAACTTCGGTTTTAGAACTTAAGCGGCTTTGCGGTCCATTTATGGTTGTTGTGCATAAAACATCGCCTTTGAGTTTAATTGGATAAACCGATTTGTTATTAAAGAACTGGTCAAAAAATTCCTGTGTAGGTTTTGCATTGATATAAATGTCTGCATCAGGATTTTTGTACACATTTGAAACTTTTCCGTTAATGAATATTGGCATTCTGCCTATGAATGAGTTTATTTTGCTTAAATACAATACATTATTGTTTAAAAGCGATTGACCGTTAAGAACTCTTACTCTAAGGTGTTTCGGTTTATATAAAAAGCTTATATTATCAAGTTTTGTGAATAACCTGAGGTTATTGTTATTCATTTTTGATGCAATATTAATTTTTCCTTCAAAGTTACTGTAATCTTTTAGCTGTTTTGCGTACTGAGGTATAATTTCACTGAGCGGTTCAATTTCATTCAGTGTTTTTAAGTCAAAATTCCGCATAACAAAACTTCCGTTAATTATTCGTTTTGGAGAGAATAAATCAATAATGTCAGCCTGAATAGTGTAAGGGTTTGACATATAAAATCCTTTAAGTTCCGATGTTGTCAATCTTCCCTTATCAAGTTCATATGTTCCGTTATTTACGATAACTCTGCTTTTTGCCCCTTGATTATTATAAATCTTTCCTTTTATGGAAATTCCGTCGTAATGGATTTGTCCATCGGCTTTGCCTTTATAGTGGGAAACAAATGCAGTATTGATTGATTCAAAATCTTTTAAATATGGAATGTTTTCATATTTTTCGGATGCAACTTTCAGCGCATCGCCTGCTATAAACTTATCAGAAACCGCAACGGCATTAATATTTTCATTCTTAATTGTTCCGTTTGTACGGACTTTGGATTTTCCCAGAGTTGTTTCAATATTAAAATCCCCGTCGTTGTTCTCAAAGTTTATTTTTCCGGAAAGATGAGTAAATTTTGCCGGAAGTTCATGCAGTACAAGTGTATTTGAATACAGGTCAATTGTTCCTTTAGCAAACAAATTTTCATTAAAAACAATTTCGGTATTACTTTTCAGGTTTCCGGTTAAATTAAGTTTAAAATCGGTTTTTCCCTCAAGTGATTTAACCGGCTTTACAACTTCCTGAAGTTCTGCCAGCATTGGTGAAGTTTTTATTGTTTTAATCAGAGCCGCAGAATTTTGTCCTTTTGTAACAGCTGTAAAATCCAGATTGCCTAAAAGGCTGCAAGTTCCCTCAACGCTTACAGGAACACCGTTCAATGAAGCTTTGTTTGTTTTGAATTTGCTGTCCCTGTCATCAAATGTTAGTTTTCCTTCAAGATTTTTTATTTCCAGATTATGAATATCATTGAAAGCTGCATTTGCCTTTTTAAAGTTCATTGTCCCCCAGGCATGAGGATTTTGCTTGTTGCCTATAATATGCAGGTCTATGTTTCCAAACCCTGAAATTGTCATCATAGGAACAGGACCAATATCAAATTTGATAATGTTATGCAGCGGCAGCAAAACTTTTTGTGCTTTTTGCAGGTTAATATTTTTACTGCTTTTTATATAAACATCAGATGTTTTATCTCTAAACAGTATAAATTTCCCTTTTACCGTAACCGTTTCACCCGGATCTGTAGGCACAAGAGTGTCAAGGCTTAAGATATTTTTATTTAACTCTATTTTTATCGTAGCACCTGACGGCGTATTTGGAATTCTGGTTGTCAGGTAGCCATCGTCAATTAATACTTTTCCGAATAAATCCGGAGAATTTGCCTTGCCTTTTATATCAATATGTCCGTTTATTAAGCTGTAAAATATATGCTTTTTCAGCAAATAAAAGTTAAAATCAGGTAAAAGATTTTCTTCCCCCGGCAGGAGCGGAATAACACTCTCTGAACGCGTATTATGCACCGTTGCGCCCAGGTCAAGGTTTGGATATTTTGCATTTAATTTTGTGACTTTTCCTCTTACCAGCAGTGCTATATCTTTTGACTTTACTGTAAAATCTTCAATATTAATGCCATTTTTTAAAGTATTGATACTGCTTTTGACTTCAAGTTTATCATCGCAGTAAATTGATGAAGCTTTATCTTTACCTTTGAGCGCAAAATTATTGAGAACAAATTCACTTGTGATGGTTTTTTGCCCATCCTGCTGTTGTGTTGTTTTTGCAGTATAGTTCAAAATCCCTTCAATAGTTTTAAATTTTCCTTTTGAAAGCACTTTTACATATGCGTTAAAATCAGATAAATCAAGATTTTGAATGTTCCCATCAATCTGGAACTGGTCTTTGCTGACTTTATTCAGCGGGAGTTTTAAATCGACATCCAGATTTATGGTAGAAGCTTTTTTCCCCACATAAAGATTAGATGCTGTTGAAAATTCTATTTTTTTATCCGGTACAAAATCTGATAAAATAAAGTATTTCCCGTCAACAAGGATTTTTTTATTTTGTACTTCATCAGTAAGATTTATAGTATATTTATCAAGATTTATGACGGCTCTTTTAAGTGTAACTTTTGAATTTGAATTCATTATCAAAGGATACTGCCCGAGCTTTAACTTTGAATTTTTATCGAATATTAGCTGAGCTTCGGTATTTTGGGCAGAAAAGTAGCTTATTTCTGCTTTTTTTACAATAAACGGCAGGAGATTTATTTTCAGTACAGGGTTCTGAATATCAAGAGCTTTGGAATTATCATTATTGAGTACTGCAAAATCCTCTGCTTTTATCCATATTGCTGGCAGAATTCCCATTTTTATTTTTGGGTTTTTAATATCTATTTTATATCCGGTCTGGACAGCTATTTTATTTTCAATAAAATTTTCAAAATGAGATTTGTTTACAAATGCCGGTATTCCCCAGTAGTAAGCCCCGTATAAAAAGATTATTGCACATATAACAGCTGCTGTAATTTTTCTCTTCATATTCAATCTAATTATATGACTAACCAACCAAAAAGCCAACAAAATTGACAAAATCTTAGCAATTTGTAACTCATATATTCTAATCTGCTATCGCATCTTTTTGCCGGTTAAAGACCGCTTGCAGCTGTCCCCATTTAACCCTCCAATCTAAACTTTTGCACGATGAAACGTGAGCGGGAATTTCTTTCTGTATATTACGGAGAGGACTGGTTTTGATAGCGTTTATAACAGGTTTTTAGTGTTGTGCCCTGTAATACAAACAATTACAGGGCTTTTGATTTTGACTGCTGTTAAAATTTTTCGCATAAAATTTCAAAATAGCCTTGAGGATGGTGGCAGAGCGGACATTTTTGAGGCGCATCTTTGCTTTCAACTATATAGCCGCATTTTCTGCAAACCCACTTTACAGGTTCTTCTTTTGAAAATAATGTTTTATCTTTTAATTGCTTTAACAGTTCAGCATATCTTTGAGAATGGTGTTTTTCTACTTCTCTAATCCTTGCATAGGTTTCTGCAATTTCATCAAATCCTTCTTCTTTTGCATCATCTTCGCCTTTTTTGTAGAGAATATCATATTCTTCAAACTCTCCTTCTACACCGCTTTTTAAGTTTTCTTCGGTTGTACCTAATTCAAACGGATAATCTGCATCAACGTGTCCTCTTGTATCTCCTATATATTCATAGAAAAGTTTTGCGTGTTCCCTTTCATTTTCTGCTGTATCAAGAAATATTTGTGAGATTTTTTCATAACCTTCTTTTTTTGCAACTTTTGCAAAGAAAGTATACCTGTTTCTTGCCTGGGATTCTCCGGCAAAAGAATTAATCAGGTTCTGTTCTGTTTTTGTTCCTCTAATGTTTTTCATATTATTTATATCTCCTTTTTATCTGTATCTATAGAGTAGAAATAATTATTTTCTCAAACACGCTTTTGCGCTGCTTCCGCTATCGTTTAGTAAAACAAATATTTCTACTAAAACATCAGAACTATTTTAAAATTTTTTTATAGTTTCTTCAATTAGATTAGAGGATTAGCCAAACAGCTGATATACAAAATAAAAGATGATACTTTGCGGGGATTATAACTATTTAAAAAAACATAATAATATAGTCAGGTAATAGTCGGGAATGAAAATTATGAATCTACTTGCTTATACAAAAAAATTATATGAAAAAATAAACTTCTATGACAAAGCTGCGAAGAATACCTATCCTAATTATTCTTCAAATCCTTTCTGCAAACCGGTTAATGTTACAATTATATGGGTGGAAGATAAAAAGGATGACAAATTTTAACATTTTTAACAAAATATAAGTTATAACTATCGAAATCTCGGAGTTATTTTTAAAAACATCAATTGTAACAAAATGTTAAAACGAATGTGCGGAGGTCTGAAATTCAATTATACTCTGAGATAGGATAGGATAGGATAGGATAGGATAGGGCGGGGCAGTGTAAAGTCTTTTTCAAGCCTGCCGATATATACTTTGTAAGCAATTTACAAAGTATATATCCCAAACAATGTTTCCTTGAGGCGGCTGAAAAGTCGTCTTTTTTATTTAATTCTGCAGCCGTTTTCTTTATCAAAAAGGTATATATCTTCCTTTTTTATACTCAAATCCAGTTTTTCACCAAGCTGATAATCTGCAGGAAGTTTGGCGGAACACTTATTTTTCCCGATAGAAAAATATGCGATTTTTTCGCTTCCTAAAAGTTCGGTCAACTCAACATCAACGGTTAGGCTTATTTTATCCGCGGATGAGATGTTTTCGCAAAGCATCTTTTCCGGTCGTATACCTGCTGTCTTACCGGCAAATTCCTCAGAAAGTTCTTCTCCGTCAATAAAATTCATCTGGGGAGAGCCTACAAATCCTGCTACAAAAGTGTTTTGAGGATTATTATAAATCTCTTCAGGAGTGTCAACCTGCTGAATCTTTCCCTTGTCCAGAACGACAATCCGGTCCCCCATTGTCAAAGCCTCTGTCTGGTCGTGGGTTACATAGATAAATGTTGTTTGCAGTTTTTCGTGCAGTTTTTTAATTTCTGCCCTCATCTGTACACGAAGCTTGGCATCAAGGTTTGAAAGTGGTTCATCCATCAAAAATACTTTTGGATTTCTTACAATTGCCCTTCCCAGAGCAACTCTCTGGCGCTGTCCGCCTGACAACTGTTTTGGTTTACGGTCTAAGTATTCTGTCAAATCAAGAATTTCAGCAGCTTCCTGAACTTTTTTCTCAATTTCTGCTTTATCAACTTTTCTCATTTTTAAGCCGAAAGCAATATTTTCTCTTACAGTCATATGCGGATATAGTGCATAACTCTGGAAAACAAAGGCTATGTCCCTATCTTTTGGCGGAATATTATTGACTTTTTTCCCGCCGATTAAAATTTCTCCGCCTGTAATCTCCTCCAGTCCGGCTATCATTCTTAGAATTGTGGATTTCCCGCAGCCTGAAGCCCCTACCAGTACCACAAATTCTTTATCTTTAATAGTCAAATCAATATTATCTATGACAATTTTTTTGTCATAAATCTTTCTAACATTCTTTAATATGACATCACTCATTCTGTTGAATTGCTCCCTTTTCTACCGGCAGAATAATATTAAATATCGTACCTCTCATAACTTCTGTCTGAAGCCATATAGCGCCGTTTAAATGTTTTACAAGTTCTTTTGCCGTACCAAGGCAGAAAGATCTTACAATATTTTTTTTATTTACTTTATCCAGTTGTGTGTATGGTTCAAAAATTCCTTCTGTTTCGTTTTCCTGAAGTCCGATGCCGTTATCCACAATCGAAATTAGCAGATAAGATGCTTCATTCGCATTCTTTATAGGTTTTATACCGACTTTTTTAATCAGTTCGGGATCAGGGTTAGAAAGTTCAATATTAATTGAACCTATTTCAGTTAGTTTTATAGATGTTTCAAGTATATTCTGCATAATAACCTTTACCGCATCCATATCTGTATAAACGGCTTTATTCAAAAGGTTTTCCGATGAAACATTTACTGTAAGATTTTTGGCTTTTATTGCAGTTTCATTGTTTTTTATTATAGTCTGCACTGTATTTAAAATATCAAAAACCTGAAAATCAAAATCAAAAAGCGAAGATTCCATTTGAGAAAATTCAAAGAATTTTTCCATAAAATAAAGGGAATCCGCAGCATTTTTATTTATTATTTTTACATATTTTTCTTGTTTTTCATTAATTGTTCCGCCCAGCCCGTCTTTCAGTGCCTGTGAAAATCCTATAATAGATTGAAGCGGTGATTTAAACTCATTTGCGAGTTTTGAAAGCATAATATTTTTATCTTTATTCAACCTTCCTGTTCTTTCGGCGTTTACCAGAACAGTAGTCATTGCAGTCACATCTCTTATTGTAATAAAATACTGCTCATCAAGAAGTGCAGCATTCATTTCAACAAAAAATTCTTTTTCATTTACAACAGCTCCGCCTATCACCGGAACATCCTTTATAGATGACTGTTCTGCAAGCTCCATCCCTTTATTAACTAAATCATCAAACTTCAAATTTTCCATTTCATCCCTGACTATTTCAAAAATATTTGAAGCTTTTTCATTTATCCAGACGATTTCCCCGGTTTGTTCATTGACCACTAAAACCGCGTCAGGCAGATACTTTAACACTTCTTTAGGATTAATATTGCTGAATAAATTAATCAGGTTCATAGGTTGCATTACTTCCATTTATAGTATATACTAAATGATAACATAAAAAACGGAGAGAGATTTTTTATATTAATTTTTGTAATTTTTTGTTTACAAAATAGCAAAAAAATTCCTTTTTGTGTTTTAAAGCTATAAACGGATTAAAGAAAAATCGCGGACGGTTAAGAAACTGTTCAAAAGAAAGAAGGATACGGCTATGAGAGAAATTCAAAATAACACAGGAGTTCCATTTTCGCCGAAAGTTGAACCGGCTAAAAAAGATCCTGCCCAATCTCAGGAAGTAAAGTCTGAAACAGAGGCTAAGAAAACTGTTGGCACAGATGATTTGTCTAAATCACCTGAGGCTGTTATTGGTCGTTCCCAGATTAACCAGAAAAACCCTATTGAGCAAATGAAAGCTGTTGAGGGTGATGTTAAAGCTATGATGGAAAATCCGGAAGAAATTGAAAGAGTTAACAAATTCTTTGATATGGCTTACAGCTTTACCGGAAATTATGAAAAATCTGCAGAAATGGCGGATGTTTTTAGAAGTGAGTTTCTGTCGAAATAATTAATCTTCATTTTTTTTATTATTATTTTTTAAATATTCAACTAACCCATTTAGCCCCAGTTTATAACTGTTAAAGCCAAAACCGCTTATTTGTGCAATACACACAGGTGCAATGAGTGATTTGTGTCGGAAGTCTTCCCTGCTGTGGATATTGGTCATATGTATTTCTACTGTCGGGATTGAAACTGCAGCGAGAGCATCTCTTATTGCAACGCTGGTATGAGTGTAAGCGGCAGGGTTTATAACTATTCCGTCACAGTTATTGAATGCAGAGTGAATTTTTTCAACAATTTCACCTTCGTGATTGCTCTGGAATGTTTCTATGTCAATACCAAGTTCAAATGAATGTGCGTAAAGCTCCTTTTCTAAATCTTTTAATGTCATGGTTCCATATTTTTCAGGTTCCCGAATACCAAGCATATTCATATTTACACCGTTTATTACAAGTATTTTCATAAAAATTCTCCTTGCATACAGTATAGTATAAAATCAAGTAATTGTAAATTTTTATTAAATTTGCTGGTACACATGTAACAAAAAAAACATGCTTGGCTTATCATGCATGTACAACTATCCCCAAATCTCCTCCCAAGATTATTGTTCAAGCTATACACAAAATGTGTAGCTTTTTTTTTTGACTATCTTGACTTAAGATTAAAAATAGCTAAAATATATTATATAGGGTGAGGGTTTTATGCGATTAGTAGAAAAGCTTAAGGAATATGAAAATCAATATATGTTTATCCGCTGGGCTACAGGCGGTGAGTATGGTAAACTCATATATGCCGGCACAGATTTTATCGAGTTTAATGTGATTAATGTTGATACCATGGAATACAGTGAAACTGTATTAATTCACAGTCCTTTAATTCTTGAAGTTTCAATCGGCGGTTCCGATGTTGCAAGAATTGTTGCTGAATTATCTTCAAAGATTTCTATGGATTAACCGGCTGTTTTTGGTCGTGTTTGTTAAATATTAAAACTTTTTCTTGCGCCTTCTTCATGATAGAAGCCTCCTCCGCATATTGTTTCAACTACTTTTAAAACAAACTCGCGCGGAGCATCAACCTGATTTAAATATAATTCTCTGTTTGCAAGATGGCGTATTTTCAAAACTGAATTCTGGCTGGATTCTGCCGGTACAAAAAGGGATGCAACTTCATTATCAAGAAGCCTTACCATTTCTTCATCATGGTCTTTCACACCTGCCATAATTTCATTGTAATTACCTCTTATTGCCATAATTCTGCCGGAAAACATATGTGCTCCATTTTCTCTGTACAGAGCCTGCGGCTGGAAGTTACAGCGGGTTGTGAAGCTTATTTTATGCCATAGAATATTTATGATAACAATTGATTTTTGAGGATCTGTATCAACATATATATTCTGTGTGGTTACTCCTCTTGAAGAAAATGCTTCTTTGAGTATTTCACATACTTCCTGAAGGTTATCAATCATGCGGGTAAAAATTTCGTTAGTATTAATTGTCGCGTGCTGATAATCAAGGAATTGTTTATACATATGAGTAGAAACAAGCCCTATTCTCTCCTGGATAAGCGCAGATTTTCTTGAAGATGTTTCAGAATTATCAAAGCTTTCGTAATTGTTTAACAATTTATAACCCGTCCTATTTTACCAATCATGTAATAATAAACATGTTTTTATGTAAAGATTATAAAATTTTTCTTTACAAAAGTGAATACATAGTTTTCTGTAATTGCAATAGTTCAAATTTTAAAGTTAAAATCAAAACAGGAGATATTTCTATGTGGAATTTGTTCCGGAAAATATCTCCTGCTTTAGAAAGTTCTATTTTTTTACTATTGAAAGTACATAATTTGAATTAAAGTATTTATTTGCAACATTAATAATGTCGGATTCTGTTACTGAGTTAATAAGTTTTTCGTAATCGTTTACAAAATTATAGCCGTAACCGGCTGTTTCAAACCATCCCAGAGTAATAGCTTTATCCAGATTGGTTTCCTGTGATATAGTGAACTGGCCGATTAATTTGTCTTTTGCTTCGCGCAGTTCTTTTGAGCTGACAAACTCTGTTTTTAAGCGGTTAACTTCTCTGAACAAACCGGTTTTAGCCTGTTCCAGTGTCTGTGGATTTGTGCCGATATATACCACAAAAGCTCCTCTAAGTTTGTTTGCAGAATAACCTGAACCGAGCTGATAGGCTAACCCTTCCTGGTCACGAAGGTTTTTGAATAATCTGGAGCTCATTCCTGTACCTAAAATAGAATCGATTACCTGAAGTGTCGCGTAATCTTTCCTGTTATTAAGTCCGGCTGTCTGCCAGGCTAAGAATATCCAGTCTGTATTTGTGTCTGGTTTTGTAATTGTCCTTGTTCTTGCGGAAGAAACCGGTGTTATCTCTCCGGCGTGCTTGGCGTAATCGAATTTGTCACTGCTGTTAGATTTAAACATTGTTGAAAAAGCCTGTACTGTTTTATCTTTATCAACATTCCCGTTTATTGATACAATGACGTTTGCCGGAGTGAAAATATTATTATAGTAATTAATAATATCTTCTCTTTCAATGGATGGAATATTTTTTTCCAATAGATGTGTTGAATTTGTGTATGGTGTACCTTCAAAAATCATATCTTTGTATTCTTCAATAGCAACATCAAGCGGAATGTCGCGGGATTTTTTCAGTGCATTAAGTTTTTCACTCTTAACTTTTTCAATTTCATAATTATCGAAAGTTGCGTTATTAATTATTTCATTTAAAAGTTCAAGTGTTTTATCATATTGATTTTTTGTTGTTAAAACGGTTACAGAGAAAGCATCAGAACGGATTCCCGGCTGAATTTTAATACCGTTGTCCTCCAATTCAAGGGCAAGTTCGGACGGCGAATATTTTTTTGTACCTTTCACCATTGTAGAAGCCGTAAGGATACCTGTTCCATATTTATTTTGTGTAAAGTTGCCGCCTTTTACAAATATGCTGATTGCAACAATTTCGTTTGATGTATTTGGTGTCATCAAAAGTGTTGCACCGTTTGACAGGTCATATTTTTGAGTAGTTTTATTTTCACTTACAAACTTAGCCTCTGCCGGTGCCGGTGTTACATTTGAAATCTTTACTTCTCTGGCGCTTTCCGGCAGGACAATGGAAACTGCTGATTTATTTCTGCCTAAATATTTATCAGCAACACGTTTAACATCGGCAGGTGTTACCTTTTTAATATTTGCAACATAATCATCATAAATTTTTATATCGTTTGTTGTTGTCATAACATAGCCTATTTCCTGTGCTATGTTTGAAATAGATTCTCTTTGATAATATGTATCACGTTCTATAATATTTTTGGCAAGCTGGACTTGCTCTGCTGTAACACCATTTTTTTGTATGTTGTCAAGCTCTTCAAAAATATTTGCTTCCAATTTGTCTAATTTGTCGGGAGTGAAACTTGCTGATATATAAAAAATTCCGTCATCCCTGAATCCTGCATTAGAGGCTGAAATAGAGAAAGCAAGCTGTTTTTTATCTTTAATATTCTGATAGAATACTGAAGAACGTCCATCGCCCAGAATTGTTGCAAGAATATCAAGGGCATAGCTATCTTTATTTGCAAGGCTTACCCCGCGGAAACCTATTAACATGTAGCCTGATTGTGCTGGCAGATATGCTGTTTTTCTTGCTTGTGCAGTAAGCTGTTTTTCCTTCGGATAAGTTACCTTAGGCGCTTTTACTGCTTCTCTGTTAAAGTTTTGTTTTACCTTAGCCAGAATTTCTTCGGTATTCACATCACCAACGATTACGGTCACCATATTTGACGGGTAATACCATTTATTGTAGAAGTCTAAAATTTCATCTCTTGGAATTGTTTCTATTATATTTTTTGTTCCTATAACTTTTCTCTTATAAGGATGGTGTGTATATAACATACTTACGAGATTATCGTAAACAACACTGTTTGGAGAATTTTCGTCTTTTGAAATTTCTTCAAGTACAACTTTGCGTTCTCTCTCGAGTTCCTTTCTTGGAATAAGCGGATTAAGAAGCATATCCGCATGAAGCGACAATGCTTCATTAAAATATTTTGAAGGAATTGTTATATAGTAATGTGTAAAGTCTTTGCTGGTTGCTGCATTTGTTACTGCGCCTTTTGTTTCAAGAAGCTTGTCAAATTCCCCTGGTGCGTGATTTTTAGAACCTTTAAAGAATAAATGTTCCAAAAAATGGGCAACCCCGTTGTTTTTGTCTGTTTCATTTATTGAGCCTGTCTTAATCCAGGTATCAACTGTAACAATAGGGTTTGTTTTTACCTCTTTAATAATTACGGTTTGACCGTTATCGAGATTGTAAACATTTTCTGTGGCAAATGCGGCTGCACTCAATAACATTACACATATTGCAATAATAAGTTTCTTCATTTTATCCCCTTATAAAAATACTCTTCTTTTTTATATATTATACTACAATTTCCCTGTGGATAATTACCGTCATAGATAATATATTGTAAATTTTTATAAATAACTGTCAACTTTTACTTTTAGCTGTTTTAATATTAAAAATAAAATATTTTCAAGAAAGGAAATTAAATGGCAATAAATTCAGTTACCGCAGATAGAAGAGCGCAGAATAATAATTTATATGCAGGAATAGGCGCTGCAGTTGCAGGCGCCGGAGGTGCTCTTGGCGGAAGCTATATGGCTCCCAGAGCTGCAAAAACTCTTGATGATTTGGTTTTTGGCGATGCTGATGTGTTTGATAAATCTGTTAATAAAATGAGAAACAGGAATATTAATGCTTTTAATGAAGCAATGCAAACAATTATCCCGGCAAGAGCATTTAAAAATTCTTTAAACAACATTGTTGATACTTCATTTGCTGAAGAAAAGGTGCCGCTGGAAAAGGTAAATGAATTTATAAAAACGAAAGAAGGTCTTATAAATGAGGCGTTTAATGGCTATAATGCTGTAGTAGAAGAATATTCAAGCACGTCTAAGGTCTTTACTTTAAATGAACTTTATGATGACCTGCTGAAACATAAAGCTCTTACTAAAGAAAGTTGTAAAGAAATAAAAGAACTTATGGCAGCTTCCTACGGTGAAGAGGTGCTTGATGCACCTACCGTAATGGATGCTGAAAAGATAAAGGCTTTAACTGCTGATAGGGATCGTCTTGTTCAGGCAGGAAACTTAGAGCTTAACCTTTATAAGAAATTTGCTGCTCTTGAAAAGGATGGCGTTGTTCTAAAGAAAGATATGCTTGATACTGTAAAATCAGAAGCTAAATCAATGACAGACCCGTTTCTTACAAAGACTTCTTTTGACAGATTTAAAAAATTCGTTCCCCGTAAAGGCGCAGCTCTTTATGCTATGGCTGCCGGACTGGCTTCTGCTTTAATCGCCGGCGGGGCAATAAAACTTTTCGGTATAAAATCTGATAAGGCTTGAACGCCGGATTAAATTTTTATCTAAAAAAGTTAATCTATCAATATTGAGCCCGCTGTAATCGTAATATTTCTTATAAGAATAAGTTAGGGGCTCTGTATATATCTACTTCAAATCTTGCAAAATATTCAGTTGTATTTCAGGCTTTTTGAGGGCAGGTCTTTTCTTTGAATATTCTTTCCCCTTCGCGTTTTGCTATTCCGTTTTTACAAAATTTTAGGATATTTTTCTTGTAATCAACTATTGTCAGTGGTATGGTTTTATTGTTAGTAGTTAGGGGGGTCCACCCCGGGGGCAAATGTTCATTTAAGTGTTGTTAATTGAACCTGGATTTGCCGCAAAACCCAAAAGGACATGAAAGGTTAAAAATGGAAAAAAACAAAGAAACTCTGGGTGTTTTAAGACACTCTGCATCTCACATTATGGCACAGGCTGTTCAGAAGCTCTTCCCTTCGGCAAAGTTGGCTATCGGACCTTCTACAGACACCGGCTTTTATTACGATTTTGATTTGACAGACGGGCATGCTTTCACTGAAGATGACCTTCAAAAAATCGAAGATGAGATGAAAAATATTATTAAACAAAATCTTACTTTTGAAAGGTATGTTATTCCTGATGTTGATAAGCAGATTGCTGAGTTTAAAGCAGAAGGCGAAATTTACAAAGCCGAATTGCTTGAAGAACACAGAAATGATAATCCTACATTATATCTAACAAAAGACAAAGACGGAAATGTATTGTTTAATGACCTTTGTGCAGGTCCTCACATTCCGAATACTTCATATATTAAAGGTAATGCAATTAAGTTATTAAAAGTTGCCGGTGCTTACTGGCGCGGAAACGAAAAAAATAAAATGCTCCAGAGAATTTATGCAACAGCATTCTGGACAAAAGAGGATTTGGCTGATTATTTGAACTTCCTTGAAGAAGCTGAAAAACGCGATCACAGAAAACTTGGTGCTAAACTCGATTTATTCTCTACAAGAGAAGAACTGGGAGGCGGGCTTGTATTGTGGCATCCTAACCTTGCTGTAGTTCGTGAAGAAATTGAAAATTACTGGAGAACAGAACACAGAAAACGCGGTTATGTTATTGTTAATACTCCGCATATTGCTAAATCTAAATTATGGGAAATCTCAGGACACGCTGATCACTACAGAGAAAATATGTTCTTTATTCAAAAAGATGAAGATAGTGATGAACAGTTTATCTTAAAACCAATGAATTGTCCGTTCCATATTTTAATTTACCAGTCAAACAGATATTCTTACCGTTCTTTGCCTTTGAGAATGGCTGAGCTTGGAACTGTTTACAGAAAAGAAAAATCCGGAGCATTATCAGGTTTAACCCGAGTTCAGGGCTTTACTCAGGATGATGCACACATTTTCTGTACACCGGAACAGTTAGTTGATGAGATTAACGAAATCATAGACTTTGTTGCAGATACAATGGAAATGTTCAATATGAAATTCGAGGTTGAGCTTTCTACACGTCCGGAAAGTTTTGTAGGTGAGATAGAAAACTGGAACAGAGCGGAAGCAGGCTTGAAAGAAGCTATGGACAGACGCGGTATGGAATATGAAATTAACGAAGGCGACGGTGCTTTTTATGGTCCGAAAATTGACTTTAAAGTTAAAGATGCTATCGGAAGAACATGGCAATGTGCTACTATTCAGTTAGACTTTAACCTGCCGGAAAGATTTGATATTAAATATCAGGACAAAGACGGTCAGATGAAAACTCCTGTTATGCTTCACCGCGTAATCTTTGGATCAATGGAACGTTTCCATGGTATTTTAATTGAACACTATGCCGGTGCATTCCCGACATGGCTTGCTCCGACACAGGTTGCAATTGTTCCTATATCTAATGAAAAACACGCTGATTTTGCAGCAGAAGTTTACAAAAAAATGCGTGCCGCAGGTATTAGAGCAAAACTTGACGACCGTTCCGAAAGTATGAATTACAAAATCAGAGAAAGCTTACAGGATAAGAAAATCCCTTATGTTGTTGTTATCGGCGACAAGGAGATTGAGGCTAACTCTGTTGCTGTTCGTGCCAGAGGTATCGGACAGGTTGGTACAATGAACGTTGAGGAATTTATTTCTAAAGTGGAAGAAGAAATTCACACAAGACGTGCAGAATCTTTTGCAAAAGAGCTTGTTAAAGCTTAAATTGTGCAAATGTAATACAAAAAGCTCCCTTTCAAAGGGAGCTTTTTTCTATAAAATGTTATCGATAAAGTAATTCATGACGTTATCAACTATAGAAATTATATTTTCTTTTGCTTTTTTGTCAGCATAGAAGTCTAATTTTTCCATAAACTTTTTATCTTCATTCATTGATTTAAGAGTTTCAACTTTATAGGCATTTGCTTGTGGAACGCTAAGCTTACTAATATCGTCATGTGCATATACAGCAGTTCTAAAAATATCATAAAGTGATGTTATCGTTTCTGTATGTCCTTGTGTTGAATTGAACATTTCTGTATCATTGACTTCATTAATTTGTTTTAATATTGGAACAAATTTTGTCCGCTTATCTTCCGGAATTTTTGCAAATACAGCCAGCGGTTCTGTTGCATAATTTAATTCATGCTGGGCAAATTCAAGTATTGCAAATCTTTCATCTTCAGGTTTTCCGGCAGTCAGATTTATTACTCTTTTTACAAAATGTTTAGATGGTGCTTCACAAGAATTTTCGTTTTCAAGTGTTAGAGCTTCCTGAACAATATGCGGTTTTTCTTCCGGGTTGTTGACTTTCCGTAAATCTGTTAATATCTCTCTAATATCATCTTCTGCAAATTTACGGTATCTGTGCTCCCTTACTTTGCGAAGCATTTTTATACATGTTTCTTCAATAAAATCCTGACCTTTTGCAAGACCGCAAAAAGGAATATATACGCCTTTTTCCGTATACAATGATTTTTGAACGGAGGAGCCGCTACCTGATACAGCTTTGCTTTTGTTTTGTTCAGGAACTGTATTTTGGTAATTTTGATATTGAAGATTAACTTTTTCTATTTTCATATTATTGCTTTCATTTTAACCCATATATACAAAGTAAGTAAAGTCTAAAAATTGCTTTTTTGTTAAGCTTATTTACAAAATATTTAAAAAAGTGCAAGAATAGTTTATAATAAAAAGCAGAGGAAAATATAATAGAATAGCTATATATATTTTCGAAACGATAGCGGGAACGGAGTGGAAGCGTGTTTGAGAAAACATATATAGCTATTCTATTATCAGAACATTAAAATCAGAAATACAACTTTTTGAGTCGAAAGTGGTGTCTGAGGCACGACACAACCAGGGTAAACGAAAATTTTATCAGGTATACTGAGCGGAAGCAATAAAAACAAATAAGAAAAAATATTTGTTTTCGAGGCGATAGCGAGAGCAGGGCGAGAGCGTGTCCGAGAAAATAAATATTTTTTCTTAAAAAACAAAAATAAACATTACAACTAAAAAAGGAGAATGAATTATGGAAAACGCAGTAAAGACAAGACTTTCCGGGGGGGGGGCAAGGTAATTTAAGCTCCTTATCGGCTATTAGGGCGGAACTCAAAAACCTCAGCAAAGGATTTACATTAGCAGAGGTTCTAATAACACTTGGAATAATCGGTATAGTAGCAGCAATGACGCTGCCGGCTGTAATAAATAATACAAGAAATAAACAGCTGGAAACTTCATTAAAGAAAGCATACTCTTTACTTGCTCAGGTTACCCAGAGAGTTGTCGTTGAAGATATGGGCGGGATGCTTGATGTAGACAATGCAAGAGATCTTAGTCCTTATTTTGTAAAATATTATAAAAATAGTTCGGTATGTCGCGGTACAGATAAAAAGACAGGATGTCCTAATTCTGGCGGTACTGGAACGAATTTTTGTACATTTATGCAGAATACCTATAAAACATTTAATGGTAAATCAAAAGCTGCTTGCGTAGGTAATGATGCCATGTCCAATACTATTGACAATACTACAATATATTTTGATAGAGCTGGAGAAGGTGAAGGAGAAGCAACTACAGGAAAAATTTTGATGGCAGTCGATGTCAACGGTTGGCAGAAAAATCCTAACAGGTGGGGGCATGATATTTTTATGTTCCAGATAACTAAATCAGGAAAGCTTTTGCCTATGGGTGCAGATGATACCTCATACCCGGTTGACACATATTGTTCATTAACTTCTACCAATAAGGCGAATGGCTATGGATGTACAATTAAAGCTTTAAATGATAAAGAATATTTCAAAAATTTGCCAAAATAGTTTTCTTATAAAAAAAAGCCTTCCATAACAGGAAGGCTTTTTTTTATGTAATAGTTTATTTTTTCTGGGGTGATTTTTCAAATTTGTCACCGCTGTTTACGGCAACTTCTTCTGATTTTTTGTTTGAAGTAAATGTATCTTGTTCTAATGTTTTACCGCCTGCGGCTGTTTGGTTATTCTGCGGAGCTTTCTTTACTCTGGCGGCTTCTCCTGCCACTTTCTTTGAACTACTGAATTGTGTTTGAATTCCCAAGTTTTTCATTAGACCACTAATCATTTTTCCCCCTTTTTTTAGTTATACAAGATTTACTGATTTATGTTTTTCATAAATAGTTTCAGCCATTGCATCAAGTTTAGCAAAATCTTCTTCTTTTGGTTTACCTTTTATTAGAAGAGGTTCTACCATTTCAAGTTTTAAACCTGAAAGCATTTCTCCGAGTTTGCCTGTAAGGTTGCCGCCCCATCCGTATGAGCCGACAATAGATGCAAATTTTGTTTTTGGTCTTAACAGGTTAGCAAGATATGCTACATTTGCAGCCATCGGATGCGGACCTGCAAGAACCATAGAACAACCCATTACAAGAGTTGTTGCGTCAACAAGCCCCATAGCAAGATCGCCCAGGTCGCCTGTTACAATATCAAATACCTGAGTGTCTATACCTTTTGATGCAAGTTTTTTTGCTAGATACTCAATCATTTCTTCTGTACTTTTATACATAGACACGTATGGAAGCAATACTAAGTTTTTACCTTCATCTGCACTCCAATCTGCATATAAATCAAGGATAAAATCCGGATTTTTATATATAGGACCATGGCTTGGCAGAATCATTTCAGGCTTCAAATCCTGAATCATTTTGGTATACTTTTTGCACATTGTTCTGAACGGCATCATTATTTCAGCATAGTACCTTTTGGCGCTGTGTTCAATTGCACAGTTGTCCGGTGAATATAAATTGTCAAAAGTATAATGTGCACCTAAAAAGTCACATGTACATAGCAGGTTGTCTTCCACTATATGTGTAAACATTGTATCCGGCCAATGAACACCAGGCGCAATAATAAATTTTAAAGTTTTGTCGCCAAGAGAAAGTTCTTCTCCATCGCTGATGACTTTAATTTTAGCTTCATCAACATGAAGCATTTCTATAATATTTTCTTTACATTTCGCATTTGTTACTACAATTGCTTCAGGATATTTTTTCAACAACTTTGGAATACTGCCTGAGTGATCCTGTTCTCCATGGTTAGCAATAATGTAATCAACATGAGTAATATTATTTTCATCAAGATTTTTAATATATTCATCTGATTTAGGCGGGTACATAGTATCTATGATAGCGATTTTTTCGCTGCCTTTAACCAGATAAGAATTGTAGCTGGTTCCATGTTCCAGAGGTATAAGTTCATCAAATATTCTTCTTTCACGGTCATTTAATCCGCAGTAAAATATGTTATTTTTAATTTCCTGAAATTTCATTTCCTTCTCCTTGTATATTTATAAATTATTTGGGGTTCTTTTTATAAAAGAATGTTTCATCATGTTTGCATAACGGACAGAAATCAGGTCTATCCTTCTGCACAATTACAGCACCGCAGGCAGAACATTCCCAGATATAATTTCCGTTTTCATCAGGACTGAGATTTTCATTTTTTAACGCCTGAAGCATTTTTTTGAATTTTTCTTCGTGTTCGACTTCTATTTCCGCAACACGTTCAAAAAGTCCTGCAATATGCTCAAAACCTTCTCTTCTGGCTGTTTGGGCAAATTCAGGATAGTGAGATTTGCCGGCATCCTGTTCGGATTTTACAGAATCCTCCAGGTTAGCCAGAGTTTTTGTAAATTTACCATCATTTAGCCATTTAAACCAGATTTTAGCATGTTCTTTCTCATTTTGTGCAACTTCTTCAAAGCATTTTTGGATATAATCCTGTCCTTCAAATTTTGCAAGAGAGGCATATAAAGCATACTTAAAATAATCAACGGCTTCTTCTGCAAATGCTTTTTGCAGATTCTGTTCGGTTTCACTACCTTTAAATTCTGTCACATCCCACTCCTTTAATTTGCATTTTAATCTTATCATAAAAAAGAGGCTTTGCAAATTTTGTAAAGCCTCTTAAAAGATACTAGAAATTACTAGCTTTCATAAAGAAATATGCTTTCGGGTGCTTGCAAACAGGGCATAGCTCAGGAGCATTTTCGCTCTCAATTGTATGACCGCAGTTTGAACATTCCCAGAGTACTTTTGAAGGTTTTTCAAAAACGGTGTTGTTTTTAATATTTTCTAAAAGCTTTCTATAGCGTTCTTCGTGTTCTTTTTCAATTTTGCCTACCATTTCAAAAAGAATTGCCAGCTGATCAAATCCCTCTTCTTTAGCTTCTTTAGCGAATTGGGCATACATTTCTGTCCATTCGTAATTCTCTCCGTTAGCGGCATCTTCAAGGTTTTTGATTGTTTCCGGGATTTTATTTCCTTCATTCAAAAACTTGAACCAAATTTTAGCATGCTCTTTTTCATTATTTGCAGTTTCTTCAAAAATTTTGCTTATTTGCACGAAACCATCTTTTTTTGCCTGTGAGGCATAATATGTATACTTGTTTCTTGCTTGAGATTCTCCTGCAAAAGCAGTCTGCAAATTCTTTTCGGTTTTAGAACCCTTTAATTCAGGCATATACTTCTCCTTACTCTTAATTCAGCCGCAGAAAATCTGCGGCTTGTACCATTAAAATTCTTATTCCTCTTCAAACTGGTCTTTACCAACACCGCAAAGAGGGCATACATAATCATCCGGCAAATCTTCAAAAGCTACATTGTCATGTTCTGCCGGATCATACTCATAACCGCATACTGTGCATACAAATTTTTTCATAAAATTCTCCTTTTCTGTTTTCTAACCTTCTTGTCTGTTTTTGCATTCTTTACAAATTCCATGGAACACAATATCGTGTCCAAGGATTTGGAAATCAGTTTCAGCTTCTGCTCTTTTTACCAATTCAGGAGCAATAGCAGAGCTTATGTCATAAACTTTTTTGCAATTATCGCATATAAAATGATAATGTGCATGGGTATTATGGTCATAATGTGAGGATTGTTCAAGCCCGTCGATTTTTTTGATTATACCATGTTCTGCAAGCTGATTTAAATTTCTGTAGAGAGTAGCTAAGCTTATTTTAGGGTTTTCCTTTTGCAGTATTGAATAAATATATTCAGCTGTCGGGTGAACAACATTTGATTTTAATGTATCAAGAATTATTTCGCGCTGCCTTGAATAGTTCATTAAATACCTCTAAGTTGATAATAATTCTCATTTTATATTATAAAGATAGAAATGTCAATACTTTTGTAAAGTTTTAAAACGAAATAGCAATTTTAAGTTATAATTTGTTTTTTTATAAATATGGTGAGTGTTCCGAATAATAGTGTAAATCTAAACATGAAAAATCCGGATCTGCATGTAGGAGTAATAACTCCTCCTGACAGTCATTATAAACCTGTCTTATATTCGGATAGAGAGGCTTCTGCAAAGTTCAACGAAATGAATGCCGATATTTATTCTAAGCAGAAGAAGCTTGATTTTGAGGATACGAAAGATACTCCAAAATCCGTAAAATATATTGGTGCTGCCGGAGGTATTGCAGCATTGGCTTATGCTGTAAAATGTTTCATAACGCGTAAAGCTTGAATTTTTTAATTACATATCTTATAATAAAAAGCAGAGGAAAAACTAAACATTAGTTATATTCTTTTTCAGTAAGTGGTGAAATCAGAGCGCCAAGCATGAACAGGAAAAGAAGCAGTCAGCACATTTTAAGTAACTAAAAAGCTTTTTTCGGACACGCTCTCGCCCTGCTTCCGCTATCGCCTCAAAAAGTTTTATAGTTACTTAAAATAAAAAGCAACAAGCAATGCCAAAGAAAGACAAAAAATAACTAATTAAAAAAGGGAAAAATATTTGTTTTCGAAACGATAGCGGGAACGGAGTGAGAGCGTGTTTGAGAAAATAAATATTTTTTCCTTAAATAAAGAAAACAATAAAAAGCAATAAAATAACTAAAAAAAGGAGATTGAATTATGGAAAACACAGTAAAGACAAGACTTTCCGGGGGGGGGGCAAGGTAATTTAAGCTCCTTAACCGGTATTGGTGCAGGTATCGAGCCATTTCGCGCCGCCGGAAACCCATTCATTAAACCCGGTTTTACGTTAGCCGAGGTATTGATAACCTTAGGTATAATAGGTGTTGTTGCGGCTATGACTTTACCTTCTTTAACCGCTAAGTATCAAAAAAAGGTTACAGCTGTCCAACTGAAAAAATCATACTCAACTATTCTGCAAGCATTTACAATGGCGCAGAAAGATTACGGGGATATAAGCGGTTGGGAGTTTGTACCATCTCAATCCGTAAATGGTGAAGATTTATCTGAACTGAGGGATTCTCTCAATGTTTTTGCGCATAGGTATTTAATACCTTATATAAAAATTGTTACTGATTGTGGAGCCGGTAAAACATCTTCAAAAAAGTGCTTTTATAATTGGTATTACCATGATGGCACCGTGTTGACATATGCCCCGAACGATAATACATACAGATTTATTGTTAATAATTCAACTCTTGTATCGCTTGTTTATGATAATTATCAAGGTAATTACGGCGGTAGAATTTTATTATTTATTGATATTAACGGATTTAACAAGCCAAATACTTTTGGAAAAGATATTTTTGTAATGGGATTAACACAGTCTAATTCAAAGTTTAACATGTTTGGATATGAACATAAATCAAGAGATACCCTTATGAACCACTCCGGCTGGGGATGTGCATCTTCAAGGAATACCTATTACTGCGGAGCTTTGATACAGCAGGATGGATGGGAAATTAAGGATGACTATCCATGGTTTTAATTATTTAACATTTCTTTAGAAAACTGTATTTTCAGAACCATGTTTTATTTTTAGTGTAAAATGTTATAAGAATTTATTACAAAGAAAGAGGTATTGATGAATACAGTTGTCTTAGTCGGTCGTGTCGGCCGCGATGCAGAAATAAAATACTTTGAATCAGGAAAAGTTAAAGCAAATTTTTCTGTTGCAGTTAACCGCTGGGATTCCAAAACAAAATCAGAAGTTGCAGACTGGTTTAATGTTGATGTTTGGGATAAACAGGCTGAATTTGCCGGTGAGTATGTAAAAAAAGGTATGCAGGTTGCAGTAGATGGCAGAATTGCACAAAATCGCTGGACAGATAAAGCTACCGGCAATGAAAGAGAAAACTTCCTTGTAGTAGCTACAAGCATAAGATTGTTAGGTTCAAAAAGAGATGCTGAAGTATTATGATAATTAACTCTACAACAGTTGCTATTATTGCCGATGATCTGACCGGAGCAAACGATACTGCTTTACAGTTCCATTTAAAGGGTGCAAACACCCAGATTTTGCTCAGTGAAGATATTGATCCGGTAAATGCTAAAAATACTCAAACCTGGGCGCTTTCTACTGAGTCAAGAAATATTGAACCGCATGAAGCGTTTGAAAAAGCTCAAAGAGCAGCGCAGTTTTTTGTTGAAAAAATCAATCCGGATTATTTTTATAAAAAAATTGATTCTACAATAAGAGGTAATATTGCGGTGGAAGTGCTTGCCATTCTTGATACTCTTGAATGGGATGCCTCTATTATTATACCGGCGTTCCCGGCAGAATCCAGAGTAACAGTCGGCGGCTATCATCTTTTGAAAGGTGTTCCTATTGAACGAACAGAAATGGCAAGAGATCCGCATTCTCCTATTTTTGAATCACATCTGCCAACATTGTTGAAATCCCAGCTTCATGAAGAAAACAAAGACTTAGTCGGGTCAATCGAACTTTCTACCATTATGAAAGGTGCCGGACCTATTTTAAGAGATTTGAATCATCTTATTAAATCAGGCAAAAAACTCATTGTAATGGATGCGGTTTCTACAGTTGACATTGAACAGATTGTTCTTGCTATGGATAAATCAGAATATAGAATTCTACCAACCGGTACAGCAGCGGCAGCACAGGTTTTAAGTGACTTGTGGTTTTCTGATTTTAAATCCGAACATATTACAAAAACGCTTCCTGAACTTCCAAAATTTGTTGTTTCCGGCAGTGCTACACAAATTACAGCAAATCAGATTGAAAAACTTGAAGAAGCTGATGAGTTTGAAAACCTGCTTGTTATAAATCTTGATATGAAAACCGTTCTTGCCGGTGTAAGTGATGAAATCGTTAACAGAATTGTTAATAATCTGGGGCAGAATAATATTGTTGTTGTTCATACCTCAACACTTGTGAGAGATTTTGATGGATTTTCCGAGGATTCACTAAATGCCGAGCTTACCAAGGCGAACCTTGCGAACGTAATTACAGATTTTCTTGCTGAGCTGACTCAGAAAGTTGTGGCGCAAAAAGAGTTAATTCTTATTACTCTTGGCGGGGAAACCTCATATAAATGCTGTTCTGCAATAGGAGCAACCCAGTTGCAGCTTATTGATGAGGTTGCGCCGGCTATAGCATTAAGTCTTGACCATAATGCGCAGTGGATTGTCACAAAATCAGGCAATCTTGGCGGGGTTAATACTCTTATTGATATTTTAAAATATTTTGAGCATCATGAATAACTACAGTAAAAAAATTGCAATTACGACAGGTGATCCTAACGGTATTGGTGCAGAGATTACCATTAAGGCTCTGAATAAACTTGATTTGCCTGAAGATAAAGTTGTACTTGTTTCTAATAAAAAAATATTAGATTTTTACGGTCATTTAAAACGTGCCTATGAAATTATTGAAATCCCTTTTGATGCTGATAAGATTGAACCGGGAAGGATTACGGCTGATGCCGGGGATTTTTCTTTCAATACACTGCAAAAGGTTTGTGATATAAATCCTAAGGCAATTGTTACGGCGCCGGTAGCCAAAAACGCGCTTCACCTTGCCGGACATATTTTTAACGGGCAGACTGAAGTTTTGCAGAAATTTCTTGCACATAACGGACAGCTTGCAGAAATGCTTTTTGTTGCCGAAGATTTTAGGGTCTTGCTTTTGACAAGGCACTGCGCTCTTAAAGAAATAAGTCTTACAAAAGAACTTGTTATTGAAAAAATCTTGAATTTGAAAGAGTTTTTCTGCAAGCATTTTAGCATTGAAAATCCTTCATTTGCACTGTGCGGCTTTAATCCGCATTCAGGTGAGGACGGAATATTAGGACAAGAAGAGATTAAAATATTAACTCCTGCATCAGAAGAACTTTGCAGATTAGGCGTTGATATTACAAAACCGCTTCCTGCAGATACTTTATTTGTAGGTGCAGGAAAGGCATTTTATAACAAAGAACGCTGTCCTTATGATTGTTATATTGCAAATTACCACGACCAAGGTTTAATCCCGATTAAGACTGTTGCCGGTGACGAAACAGTTAATATGACAATTGGTTTGGATATTATAAGAACCTCTCCCGGTCATGGCACAGCTTTTGATATTGCCGGGAAGAATATTGCTTGTGAAGCTGGCATGATTTCAGCAATCAGGGCAGTTATTAATTAGAATTTATACGGATAGTCTTGAGGAAGTTTCCAGCCGTTTGACTGTATAAGCCTTGCACAATATGCTTTTGCGTGAACCGGATTTTTTGTGTAGCATCCATAATTTGAATTGAATTTTAGTTCTTGTTCATCTTTTTGTTGACTTCCGTAAGTGTTGAATCGTTTGGAGTTTGATATGTTAAACCCGAATATAAAATCATCCACTCCCTCTACTGTTTTTTCTTCAATAAAAGTCTTATAATTCGGATAATAGTGAACATGTATATACCCGCCGGAAAATCCGCTCATATTTGCTACGCTGCCATCTCCCAGTATAAAGGTTATTCCTCCATCTGCAAGTTTATTATCTTTTATAATTTTTCTGTCTATTATTCTGATGTTATTAAGATAAGGTGTCCAGTATTTGTTAAACCAGTTTAGTAGTATTTTGTTGTTACTCTCTCCATCCGCAGGTACCCAATCCCAGCAGTCAACATCTCCATTGTCATTTATTGAACGAAGCTGGGCCTGTGCCATTGTAGAATTGAATTTCTGTAACTTAGTTATTGTAACATTTGCACGATACTTACTCATTAGTGCAGGTAATGTCATTGAGGCAACAATTCCTATTATCCCGAGTGTTATTAAAACTTCTGCTAATGTAAATCCATATATCTTCATAAACAACCTTTCAAATAAAATAATTTAACAAGTAATTTATAAATAATTATAAAAATTTATAA
>ULUV01028770.1_pt1 | contig 38708 bp, 37 predicted proteins | sample 1958921 | NCBI WGS metagenome assembly ULUV01 (sample SAMEA4835772, study PRJEB28245) | human gut metagenome | biome: gut microbiome; material: fecal sample | place: Denmark | collected 2008
CCACGATGGATGCCTCCTCCGGGACGATCTCCGGTTCTCCGTCTGCACCCTTGCGGTATCCCAGAAGGCACTTATAGTTGAATATGGGCTTGCCCTCCTGAAATCTCTTACGAAAAGTCCAGGTGACATTCTTGCTGATGCTTTCGGATTCGGACTGTGCGAACCCTGCGTAGATGACCAGATAGAGTTCGCTGTCGATTTGCAGTGTGTCTATATTTTGCTCCTCGAAGTAGATGCCAATCCCTCTTGCCCTGAGCATTCGGACATGGTCCAGGCAGTCCACTGTATTACGGGCGAAGCGGGAAACGGATTTCGTGATGATATAGTCGATTTTCCCAGACAAGCAGTCGTTGATCATCTTCTGGAACTGGGGGCGCTTATCTGCACGTGTCCCGGAGATGCCCTCATCTGCGTAGAGTCCGGCGAACTCCCATTCGGGCTTAGCGGCAATCATCTCGGTATATACCTTTTTCTGGTTGGTATAGGATGTGAGCTGCTCCTCGCTGTCGGTGGATACCCGGCAGTAGGCAGCAACCCGCCGCTGATGATACTGCTCCCTGTTGACGATCAGGGAGCGTTTTGGCTCAATAACCGATATTGTTTTCTTGGGTATCTTGGTTACATTCATTTTCTTCATCTCCGATCTCGACATCGGTTTTGGTATGTAGGATCACCTTTCCTCCGCTGCCAAGCGTCAGGTAGGCGGCGATGTCACTAAAGTAGGCCGGGCTGAATTCCTCCTGGGGAGTCATCAGACTTACCCGCTTTCGGGCGATGGATGCAGCAATCTGTAGATGGGCATCGCTCTCAGCATAGAGCCGCTCTGCCATTTCGATTGTTTTGACGATAATCAGTGCATCGCTGGGGTCATCCCGCTCCAGTTCGGCATCAATTTCCCGGTTGATTCGCTGGGCTTCCGCCGACAGCTCTTTTCGCTTTTTGGGGCGAGGGATGAGCAGATAGCTATTGGCGATGATGCGGTTCATCAGGATTGCCACCTTTTCCAACAGGTGTGTATCGGAGATCCGGATGCGCTGACCGCAATCAGGATTAGTGCAATCCCAGCTCTCGCGAATCCGGTGCTTACTGCTCACCCTTCGCCGCATAGGGGCTCCGCACTCCGCACATCGGACCAGATCCCGAAGCAGGTCGATCCCCTCCAGATTTTTTTCGAAGGTGTTCCGCTGGCGGGCTGTTTTCACGGCAACCGCTTCCTCATACTGCTCTTCCTCAATGATGGGGTCGTATTCCCCATCGCCAATGTATTTGGCGTTTCCAATGATCCGTGCGATACGAGCTTTATCCCACACATCCGTTCTCTCACTGTAGGGGATCTTCCTCTCAGTCAGCAGCTCGGCAATACTTTGGAGGGAGGCGCCGTTGATGTAGGCGCTGAATATCTCGCGGATAATCGCAGCTTCATCCTGTGCGATGACTGTCCTTCCATTTCTCATAGTGTAGCCGTATGGGATATAGCGTATCTTCTTCATGGCGAGGTTCCTCTCTGTCAGAGCATTTCTGTGAATCTCAGCCCACCGATAAGGGTGACTGTCATTTCATCTCGGCGGCTGATACTGATGGCCTGAACGATCTCGGCAAACAGCTTCTCATCGAAGCGATCCAGGGGTTCCTCGAGCTCTTCCAGCAGCTTTTTCAGCCGTGTCAGTTCCTCTATCATATTGGTAATGCCCGAGGAGAATTCACATTGGCGCTCCCGCTTCAGCCGGCGCAGTTGATCGTTGATCTCCTGCACCTGGGCTTTATGGACCTCGTCTTTGAGATATCCCTTTGCATGGAGCTGCTCCACCATCACCAGCTTGGCGTTCAGATCTGCGATGCTCCGGCTGATCTCCCTTGCGGCCGTGTTTTTCTGCTTTCGCTTCAGCTCAGCGGATTCCAGACGGAGCAGGGTCTGACCCAGGATGTCGTATTCAGAGAACCGAAGCTTATTGACCATGGCGATGAAGGCATCGTAGATCCTCTCCTCGCTGTAGTAGTTTGAATTGCACTGAGTACGATCCTGAATGTGTTTGGAGCATCCCCACTTTACTGTCCCGGAAACCTGCCGCCTACGAAAATACGAGCCGCACTCAGAACACTGAATGCGGCTCGTAAGAGGGTAGATATTTTGCGTTGTGGATTTCCCAAAGACATCCTGTCGCTTTTTCAGGAGACGCTGAACCTTGTCAAAGGTGTCTCGGTCAATGAGCGGAGCGTGAGTCATGGAGGCGTAGAACATATCCTCCTGACCTCGATTTCGGAACTGTTTGAAAGGAACTGTGGTGTCGCGATAGGTTTTCTGGTATTTGCAATCGCCACAGTACCGCTCATTTCCAAGGATGTATGCTACCTTGGTGGAACGCCAGACGGATTTTCCAGTTTTGGTTTTGATGCCGCGGCTGTTGAGATCACGGGCGATTTCCGATGTGGACTGGCCGCGCAGGTAGTTTTCGAACATCATGCGGACGATGGCTGCCTCCGGCTCATAGACCACCAGCGCTTTATCCACCAGCCGGAAGCCATAAGGGGCGTTGCTGTCCACATATTCCCCAGACTGCATCCGCTTCACGATGGAGAGGCGCTGGTTCTGGGAAATTGCCTTGGACTCCTCCTGTGCGATGGCAGAGAAGGTATTGAGCAGCATCTCATCTCCGAGGGCCAGAGTGTAGATCCCCTCTTTCTCGAACTGCACCCCCACGCCGAGCAGTTTCAGCTTCCGGACATATTCCAGAGACTCCTTGGCGTTTCGGGCGAAGCGGGAGACGGACTTGGTGACGATCAGGTCAATTTGGTGCTGTTCGCACATCTTGATCATTCGCTGGAATTCGGTGCGGTTCTGTGCGTTCATGCCAGACAGACCTTCGTCAGCGAATATCTCCACCAGCTCCCACTCTTTTTTCCTCTGAATGAGGCTGGTATAGACCCGGATCTGGTTGGCGTAGGAGTTCTGCTGATCCGCCGAATTGGAAGATACCCGGCAGTAAGCGGCAACCCGGACTTTGCGAATTTCCTGCCTGGTGATAGGTGAGATGAGTTTGGCCTGCGGCATCAGCGCCCCTCCTTTCTGGCTAAATTTTGGATTGTACTACATTTTGGTACAATCCACTTTTCCGGCTTAAGCAACATTATATTCAACAAAGGTGCAAAGTCTATTGAAAGAAAGCAGACAAAGGAATTTCTACATAGTCAACAGACGGTGGTGCTCAAAACCCATCAGATTAGACTATGCTGTTGTAGTGGCTAATTCGCAATGACAAGGTCGGAGCCGGTGAGTTTCTGGTAGTAGCGCTTGGCTCGCTCGTATTCGGCAGGGGTGATCACGCCGCCGTCCCGCATCGACTTCAGTACGGCCACGATAAACAGGTAGTTTGCACTTTTGGTCTGTGATGTGGCAATCATGGTGTGATCCCTCCTAAATATGAAAATGAATTGATACCACAAAAATAGGGGCCACCCGGTTTGGTTGCGTAAGCATTGGCTTGCTTCGTTACATGGTGGGTGACCCCCATTGCTTCTGATATCAAGACAGTTGTTCATCTTGGTTTGCCTGTATTCGACACTACTTCCCCAGGCCAGGGCGGTCAGCTAAACTGCGGCGGGCGCCGCACTCCGGGACTCTCACCCCTCCGAGGATCTCTCCGAGCTGCCCCCATTGCTTGAGACTGTGGCTGGGCAGGGGTACCATAGTAGGCGAACAAGGTCTTGGCGAAACAGGCTGCCACGCCTGCTTTTGGATTGGTGGACCCGCTGGGCACCTTATTGGCCGTCATTGATAGAAGAGAAAGAGGGCTTTTGCCCTTTTTTCTCCTACAGGTGGTCATCGCGCACCGTCCGCATCGCTCGCTCATCCGCTGATGTTATTTAGCTGCCGGATATTCAATTGAGAAGGTTCAGCGAAGGTGTCCTAATAAACCCCTTCACCTTACAACGGACATCTTTTCTGCAAACCACAACCATCAGCCAAAAATATTTCTGGCTTTTTTCTGAATGAGTCGGATTGCATTCTGGACACTCTGATAGCTAACTCCCATTCGATCTGCATAAGCCTTGTAGCTGATCCCATTCAGGATGCATGCTTGGTAAATTCCATATTGGGTAGGAGTCAGGCTTTCTCGCAGGCTTTGCTCCAGCAGTTTCGTGGAGATTTCTTCTGCGTAATCGACAGTGTCTGCAAGCCAGCTGGAGTCTCCCACATCTTCAGGGAGTACATCCAGTGAGAGAATTGTTGGTTTGGACATTCCATCTCTGTGCTCACCCTGCTCCGGAGATATGGCCCGCCGCAGCCGCTTCTCCTCCGAACGCAGAGCCTGCATGACAGAGCGCTCAACCTCCGTTATCTCGCCGGTAGCCTTGACTCGCACCATACATCTTCCGTCTTCTGTGGTCCACAGGTCATAATCGAATTCAATTGGGGTCTTGGGAATACTCATTGTCTTGTCCTTTCCGCCGGCGCAAAGCCGGGGAAGGGCAAGACAACAAAAGAGCCGCATGACGGTAAGTCACAATCCAATACCGAATAAACAGAAGCTTTAAATTAGCAACTCTGTTCATGCGGCGTTAGGAAGACTCACCAGTCAGCGGCTCCACAGCACAGCTATCAAATATTTATTTGTTGTTCTCTGCCTATAACGCTTTCGTTAAAGGCGGAGTCGTAACCGTCTCATACTGAGGACATCAAAAACGGTCTCCCGTCCACAGCGTTTACACTTCGCCTGGACATGGCCGCGTGTGTCCTCAAAAACAACGATTGTGTTATGTTGACAATAGGGACATTTCACCATGCGTGTCTTCTGAGAGGCAATCGCATGACGAGCCCGTTTGATTTTCTCTTGCATTTCCAATGAGGGTTCTGTTACCCGGATGTCTTTTGCCATCACCACACCTCCAACGGGTCAGAATATTCTTGGTACGGGCGATCTTCGATATAACCGAGCTGCCTTAGCCGAATCACAGCTGCAGACTTTGATACAGCGAGCTGCTGACACAGCATTGTCAATGACAATTTGTCTCTGTATGCGAACACCCCCTCGTAGTTGATTAGTTTCTTGCCTCCGGCGAAGTACCACATGGCAAGATCAATCTCTTTCTGTGGCATCAAGATTGCCGCTCCAAGGACATTCGCTTGCCACTCATTCCAGTCCTCACGGGTCTTCAAGTCGCGGAGCGAATACGCTGTCCGAGCTGAGTATTTCTGAGTACAGGAAGAACGGACAGTCTCGCTCTCCATCTGAAATAGAATCTGGTGGGCGCATTCATGGGCAAGGGTAAAGCGTCGCTTGCCGCAGAGCTTATAGACTTGCCCTGGTTGAATAAAGCTGGCATCCATCAGGATTTGATTTTTTCTTAGCGGGATGACACGTTTAACGCCCATTTCTTCAGTAATATACTCGGTGTCCGCATAGGCGGTCAGCCCACAGATGCTACCATCTGATGAAAGGCGGGCAAACGAAACAATCATGCCAAGGTATTCCTTTGCAAACTGGTCAATTGGTGTCCCTCGCGCCATGCGTCGGGTATCTTCGGAGCTACAGCCGAAGTAGAATTCGTTAAAATCCTTTGTCACGGCTGCTGCGATTTCTTCGATGTTCTTCTGGGACAAAATCATCGTCAGGTCTCCTTCGCTTCAACAAACCACTTGCTCCCCTCCTGAAACAAATAGGATTCTCTGCCACGGATCTGCACTGTGTAACGGATGCCGCCACCGCCTACCTTCTTGGAAGATGCGCGGCACTTATACAAGATTCGGTCGATCTGAAAAACCAGTCCGTTTTCCCACCGAATGAAGCGGGGATGAAATACTCCCTCCTGATCCACATCCAGATTAACCGAAACATAGGCTTTCCTACACTGTACGCTCATATTTCTCCCTCCTTGCTGCGTATAACGGACAGTGTGTCGGTAATCCTCACATTGTCCGACACTCGTTGCCAATTTCGGGCCTAATATAAACTATTCTTCATTTTCAGCCTGCGCTCTTGACGAAATGCGCAAACCGATATACAATAAATGCGTAAGGCGATTACGCAATCCCATTATAAGAAAACCGATTACTTGTGTCAAGGGGTTTTCGAAAATGAAGTAATCCGTTTACTTATTCCACTCTAACAAGTAGGAGGATAAGCTATGAGGTTTGGAGAAAAGCTCCGCGCACTGCGCAGGGAGAAGGGGCTTACCCAGGCGGAACTTGCAAAATTAGCGGGGGTAGGTCTTAAAACTATCACCAACTATGAAAAGGGTAGCACATACCCTCAGAACCGAGAGGTGTACGGTATTCTCGCTGGGATTCTCGGCTGCGATGCAGACTATCTGCACAACGAGGGAGATGATTTCATTGCGATGGCCGGGCAGGAATACGGTTATCGCGGCAAGAAGGGCGCTGAGCGCTTGTTGAAAGAAGTGAGAGGGGCGTTTTCCGGCGGCGAGATGGCCGAGGAAGATATGGACGAGCTGATGCTTGCCATTCAGGAAGCCTATATTGATGCGAAAAAGCGCAACAAAAAATATACGCCGAAAAAGTATCTAAAGCAGAACGATACAAAGTGAATCCTTAGTATTGGATTTTTCACCTGCTATACTGAAACTGTGCCATTCTGCCCGGAAGGGGTGATATCACCATGCTGATTCGTGCTGAAGAAGCCATTCGAAAAGCCAATCGCATTGTGCGGCAATGCGGCACAAGAAATGCTGACCAGATTGCGCAAGAGTTGGGGTTGATCGTAATGCCTCGTAATTTCTCTCGTCAAAAAGGCGCATATATGGTAATTGAACGCAACCGTTATATTTTCATCAACAAACATCTTGATCCCGTGATGCACGCCATTGTTTTGCTCCATGAGATTGGACATGACTGCCTCCATCGCAGAGAGGCAATCCAAGTTGGAGGTTTGCAGGAATTCAACATCTTTGATATGAGAGATCAGCGCATGGAATACGAGGCGAATATGTTTGCCGCTCAAATCGCCCTTCCGGACGATGAGATTTTGGAATACATATATGGCGGCTATGATGTCGGTCAGATCGCACGAGCCATGGATTCAGATATAAATTTGGTGGCGCTCAAGGTCTCGGAGTTGAACACACGGGGGTATCGCTTCCGCGAGCAGGAGCACCGAAGCAATTTTCTGAAATAATCGAAGTAGATTGACCTGGACTTCTGCCGGTGCTGGGACAGGGGGATTTTCTACAAACAATCGGGAGGGAGTTTTACAGGATGAATCGGGCGCAGTTGAAGCAATACATCCTTGAAACCTACAACTGTGAGGCAGATCACCCATGGATGAATTTTCCCGGCAATGAGGTGTTCCGGCATAGTAATAACCGCAAGTGGTTTGCGCTCATCATGGATGTTCCGAGGGAGAGGCTGGGTTTGGCCGGAACAGAGCCCTTGGATGTTGTCAATTTGAAGTGCGATCCGATTTTAATCGGATCATTTCGTCGAGAGATTGGCATCTTTCCAGCATACCACATGAGCAAAGCGAACTGGATTACCGTCGCATTGGACGGAAGTGTACTAAGTGACACAATTAAAATGCTGCTGGATATGAGCTTTGAAGCTACCGCCTCCAAAATCCGACGGGAAAACCACGGCGGATAGCTCGGGAAACTTATGTTCAGAAGAAGGGGGGCCACCGAAGGATGAAGCAGCGCACCTATATTGCCATCGACCTCAAGAGCTTTTATGCCTCGGTGGAATGTCAGGAGCGGGGGCTTGATCCCATGGACACCAATCTCGTTGTGGCGGATGAGAGCCGCACTGACAAGACCATCTGTCTGGCGGTCACACCATCCTTAAAGTCTTATGGCATCTCCGGGCGTGGAAGGCTCTTTGAAGTCAAGCAGCGAGTCAAGGAAGCAAATGTTGGACGTCGGCATGATGCTCCCGGCAGAGTGTTGGAGGGCAAGTCCTACTTCTTCTCTGAACTGCAAGAAAACCCGAAGATGGAGATTGACTTTATCATCGCACCACCTCGGATGGCCTATTACATGGAATACAGCACCCGGATCTACGAGGTCTACCTGAAATACATTGCCCCGGAGGATATTGTTGTCTACTCCATCGATGAGGTGTTCATAGATGTGACCGACTACCTTGCCACCTACAAGCTGACGGCCCGTGAACTTGCCAGAAAGATTATTCTGGATGTGATCGAGACAACCGGCATCACGGCCACGGCAGGGATTGGCACCAATCTCTATCTCTGCAAGGTAGCGATGGACATTGTGGCAAAGCACATCCCGGCAGACGAAAACGGGGTGCGCATTGCTCAGCTGGACGAGATGACATATCGGCAGACCATGTGGTCACACCAGCCTCTCACCGACTTCTGGCGGGTAGGCCGTGGCTATGCGAAGAAACTCGAAGAGCATGGGATGTTCACCATGGGCGATGTGGCTCGGATGTCCGAGCGTAACGAGGACTTACTGTATCAGCTCTTTGGTAAAAATGCGGAGCTTCTCATCGACCATGCCTGGGGCTGGGAGCCAACGACCATTGCGGCCATCAAGGCATACCGGCCAAGCTCCAACAGCTTAGGCTCTGGGCAGGTGCTTCATTGTCCTTACGAAGCTGCGAAGGCAAGGCTTGTCCTGCGGGAGATGGCTGATATGCTATCGCTGGATTTGGTGGATAAGCAGCTTGTCACAGATCAATTGGTGGTTACGGTAGGCTATGACATTGAAAATCTCACCGACCCGACAAGAAAAGCAAAGTATCATGGCCCAGTTGTGAAGGATCACTATGGACGGCAGATCCCCAAACACGCCCATGGCACAATCAATCTGGATCAGTATACGGCTTCTTCCAAGAAGATCATGTCTGGTGCGGCAGAGCTTTTCGACCGCATCGTAGATCGGGACCTTCTCATACGGAGGCTGAATGTAGTAGCAACGCATGTCATTCCGAGGGATTCTGCGCCCAGAAAAAATGATGCCCCCCTGCAGCTCGATCTTTTCACGGACTACGCCGCACAAGAGGCTCAGCAGGAGCAGGAGCAGCAGGAGTTAGAGCGGGAGCAGAAAATGCAGACGGCCATGTTGACCATCAAAAAAAAGTTCGGCAAGAATGCTATTCTCCGGGGGATGAACTATGTGGATGGCGCAACGGCCAAAGATCGAAATGAGCAGATTGGTGGCCACAAGGCATAATCATCTGTGCAAATATAATCGCAAAAAACAATGAATGGTAAGAGAGGTGAGCCGTATGGGAGCTTATGAAGATATCGTCCATTTGCCGCACCACATCTCTAAAACAAGGCCGCAGATGTCCATGATGGATCGTGCCGCACAATTTTCCCCCTTTGCAGCACTCACCGGCTACGAGGACGCCATTCGAGAAACTGGACGTCTGACCGAAGCGAAAATGGAGCTTGGGGATGAAGCGCAGGAGTTACTGGATCGAAAGCAACGGTACCTTCGGGAGATCATAGCCAACAGGCCGGAGATCACAGTTACTTACTTCATCCCAGATGAGAAAAAAACGGGTGGCGCCTATACTTCACTCACCGGTAATCTGAAACGGATCGATTTGTATGAGCGGTCGTTTGTGATGACCGATGGAAAAAAGATTCCATTGGATGAGATTGCTGATATAGAGAGCGAGTGCTTTTCCGGGGTTCTATGATTATATGTTCAGGCTAAGACCATTCATGTAGCACAGTCGTTACTGGTGCTGTACTCATCAGATGGGGATCAGGAACCACTTCATGAATGTGGCTTAGCGGCTGGAATATCCACGAGAAGTATGTGCAATACCATTTAGGCGCTCTACTGAACGATGGCTAAAAACTGATGTTCAACAGCTACATTCCTGTACCTATTCTGGGCTCGTCACGAAATTAGATTATTCTCAGATTGCGCTTGCTAAAAGCTATCCCGGTTTACCAAAATGGCAAACCGGGATAGCTTTTAGCTTCTATATTTTGAGCTTGGGGCTTGAAATAGGCTCCTTCATATTTGTTGAAGCCTTATTTATTTGGGTCAATCCCAAATTCCGTGTAAACACCATTTGAGGTGCGAATAGAGCAAAATTTATACAGGGCGGTAGCCGGGAAAAGCCGGCTGCCGCCTTGTCAACAACATAACGCCGGTGGGGGCGGATGTCAAGGGCGGCGGAGCCGTTCATCTTGCCCTTGGCATCCGGCCCCGGCGGTGTTACTCGGGCATACGCTCGGCAAAGTAAATAGCCATCTGGGCGTGGATCAGGCTCCAGTCCTGCCGCCGTCCAGTCCACTTTTTCGTAATATCCATCATAGCCAGATACAGCATTTTCAGCAGGCTGTCATCGGTGGGAAAGACGGACTTGGACTTGGTCACCTTGCGCAGCTGGCGGTTGAAACCCTCAATGGCATTGGTGGTGTAGATCAGCCTGCGCACTTCCTGGGGATACTTGAAATAGGTGCTGAGATTGGCCCAATTGGACCGCCAGGACTGGGAAATTTTCGGGTATTTCTTGTCCCAGCGCTCCCCAAAGGCGTCCAGAGCATCCAGGGCTACGTGCTCATCCACGGCGGCATAGACCGCCTTCAGATCGGCCATAAGGGCTTTCAGGTCCTTGTAGGACACATACTTGCTGGAATTACGCAGCTGGTGGATAATGCAGTTCTGGATCTCGGTTTGAGGGAAGGTGGCATGAATCGCCGCGTCAAATCCCGTCAAATTATCGGTGCAGGCAATGAAAATATCCTCTACACCCCGGTTTTTCAGGCCATTGAGGACAGTTGCCCAAAACTTGGCGCTCTCGTTTTCGCCAACCCACATCCCCAGGACGTCTTTCCGGCCATCCAGGTTGACTCCAATGGCAATGTACACTGCTTTCTTTACGATCTGCCCTTCGCTGCGGACATGATAGTGGATGGCATCCAGAAATACCACGGCATAGATAGGCTCTAACGGCCGCTGCTGCCACTCCTTGGCGACGGGCAGAATCTTGTCCGTGATTCGGCTGACCGTGCTGTCCGAGACAGAAATGCCGTAGATGTCCTGAACGTGAGCTTCAATATCGCTGGTGGTCATACCCTTGGCGTACATGGACAGGATTTTCTCCTCAATGTCCTGGCTGATGCTGGTCTGGTTCTTTTTCAGCACCTGGGGCTCAAATTCCCCCTTCCGGTCCCGGGGAACCGACACATCCACTTCGCCAAAGCTGGTACGCAGCGTTTTGCTGCTGTGGCCGTTACGGCTGTTGTCTGTGTCCTTGTTCTTGTAGTCGTATTTGCTGTAGCCCAGCTCATCATCCAGCTCTGCCTCCAAGCCATTCTCCATAAACTCGGCAATGGTTTCCTTGAAAAGATTCTGGATGTCATCCATACTGCCGATGTTTGCCATCTGCAGCAGTTCACGGATCTTCTCTCGCCGGGCAGTTTCTTCCGGGGTACGATTCTTTCTGGCCATATGTATAACCTCCTGTGCGGTGCTTCTATTCTACACCACACAGAAGGTTTACACAAAACTTGGGATAGTCTCATTTATTTTGTCATTTCGTGCGTCCGAGTGGCCTTGCACCATCCGGACGCCTTTCCGTTCTCAGATTACCCATTTTTGTGACGGTTATGAATTCTGCGCTTTATAATTCTCGCCCCAATTCCACATGGCGTCCAGGATCGGCTTCAAGCTGTACCCCAAATCCGTCAGCGTATATTCCACCCTCGGAGGAACCTCCGCATAGACGGTACGGATAAGAAGGCCGTTCTCCTCCATCTCTCGCAGCTGAGCGGTCAAAACTTTTTGAGATACATGGCCGATGGATTTTTTCAATTCACCGAAGCGTTTCGTGCCGGGGAGCAAGTCCCGTAAGATCAAAACTTTCCATTTATCGCTGATCAATGTCAGCGTGGTTTCAACCGGACACGCTGGCAATTCTTTTGCGGCAGTTCCCATACGGATGCCTCCTATTCCATTAGTTTCTGTTTTGCTCTTATGTCTATATATTACCCTTGGTTTCTAAAACGCGTCAAGAAATTTTTATAAAATTTTTTGTGAATTGGAAAGGCTGAAAAACCCTGAATTTATCAAAAAGTCACCTTTTGGTAACTGTCAAATTGTTACCGCAAGGTGCCTATCCCACAATATTGTGCGTACTTTTCAGCCTGCTTTTCCTGCGCTATGATGAATTTGCAAGGACGGGGAACACCCCGATCCCAAGAAGAATCAGGAGGTATTCCCCATGAGTATCATTGAAAAGCTGTTCCACACGAACAAGGAAAACTCAAGCGATAAGGAGGACAAGAACATGAAAATCGCTGTTATCTGTGCCAATGGCAAAGCCGGCAAACTGATCGTGAAGGAGGCCCTGGACCGCAAGCTGGATGTGACTGCTGTGGTTCGTGGCGAGAACAAGACGGAGGCCAGCCAGGTCATCACCAAAGACCTGTTTGATCTGACCGCCGCCGACCTGAAGGGCTTTGATGTGGTCATCGACGCCTTCGGTGCCTGGACCGAGGACACGCTGCCCCTGCACAGCACTTCCCTCAAGCACCTGTGTGACATCCTCAGCGGTACGGACACTCGCCTGCTGGTGGTGGGCGGCACCGGAAGCCTGTATGTCAATGCCGAGCATACCGCTCAGGTCATGGATGGCCCGGATTTCCCGGATGTGTTCAAGCCCCTGGCTTCCAACATGGGCAAGGCGCTCTCTGAGCTGCGGCAGCGCAAGGATGTCCGGTGGACCTACATCAGCCCTGCCGGGGATTTCCAGGCAGAGGGTGAGCGGACCGGGAGCTACCTGCTGGGCGGTGAGGAACTTACCTTGAACAGCCGTGGCGAGAGCATCATCAGCTACGCCGACTACGCCATCGCTATGGTGGACGAGGCTGTGAAGGGCCACCACGATCAGCAGCGCATCTCCGTGGTTCGGGCCTAAACTGCGGCACACCGCAAAACACAATCGTTACCAGCAGGTAACTATACCACAATATTGTGCGTACTTTACGCAGCGAAAGAACGCTGTTACAATCAAATCAGAAACAGAAAGCAAACCCTTTCTCAATAACAACAGCAACAGTTTGGAGGTTATCTATTATGAACGAAGTCGTGAAATTCCTGAACGAAAACCCTGTGCAGTACCTCGCCACCGTGGGCCGGGACGGGAAGGCCAAGTGCCGCCCCTTCATGTTCGCCGGTGAGAAAGACGGCAAGCTGTGGTTCTGCACCAACAACCAGAAAGATGTCTACAAGGATATGCAGGCCAACCCCAACATCGAGGTTTCTGTTTCCAGCCCGGCGTATGCCTGGATTCGTCTGAACGGCAAGGCGGTCTTTGAGAACAATATGCCGGTCAAGGAAATGTGCATCCAGAACCCCATCGTCAAGGGCCAGTACCAGACCGCCGACAACCCGATCTTTGAGGTGTTCTACCTGGCCGACGCCCACGCCGTGATTGCCGACTTCTCCGGCAATCCTCCCAAGGAGTACGACCTGTAATCCTAAAAATCCATACCGATCTTTGGGGCGGGGTGAAAGTCCCCACCGGCGGTAGAGTCCGCGAGCTGAACAGCATGAGCCGGTGTGATTCCGGCACCGACAGTTACAGTCTGGATGATAGAAGATAGGCCAAGGCCGCCCTGCAATCATGTGGGGCGGCCTTAATCTAAAGCCCATCTCATAAGGAGAGTTATGAACAATCAGTCTATTTCCGTAGCTGCTGTTACAAACAGGCAAGCCGCCTCCCTTCGCAGGACTCGTACCATGACAATGATTTCACTGCTGGCGGCAGTATCCTTTGTTTTGTCTTTTTTTGAGTTCCCTGTGCCGCTTTCCCCTTCGTTTGCCAGAATGGACCTTTCGGACTTTCCGGCGCTGGTCGGCGCAATGACGATGGGGCCTTGGGCTGGCGTATTGGTGGAGCTGGTAAAGAACCTGCTGGGATTGCTCAGCACCAGTACCGGCGGTGTGGGAGAACTGGCTAATTTCCTGATGGGCGGAACAATGGTCTATCTTGCAGGCATGATCTATTATAAAAATCATCGTCCGGCTTGGCTGGCCTGTCTGACGGGGGCCATTGGCATGGCGATCATGGCGGCTGTGACGAACTATTTTATTCTGCTGCCGCTGTTTGAAACCTTTATGCCGCTGGATGCGCTGATTGGATCTTTCGCTGAATTTATCCCCTTCATTCATACCAAGCTGGATGTAGTCTTATGGAATGCGATTCCGTTCAATCTGCTCAAAGGGCTTGGGATCGCTTTGGTGACATTGGTGGTATATCCCAAACTGACGCCGGTTCTCCGGGGGACAAACAAGGGGAGGTAAGCTATGACAACACAAGAGATTCTGAACATTCTCCAGTCAGACATCCATTCCGTGGTGTTTGCCACTTTGGACGAACACGGCCTGCCCCAGACCTGTGTGATCGACCTGATGCTGGCGGATGATGACGGCCTTTATTTCCTGACCGCAAAGGGCAAAGCATTTTACCGCCGTTTGATGGCAAAGCCCTTTGTCGCTATTTCGGGGATGAAGGGCGGAGATACCCTGTCCACCACGGCAATCTCGGTGAGAGGGGCAGTACGCAGCATTGGGACAAAGCGGTTAGCTGAAATCTTTGAAAAGAACCCCTATATGGCGAAAATCTATCCCACCGAAAAAAGCCGGGAGGCTCTGGAAGTGTTTCAGCTCTACAAAGGTCAGGGCGAATATTTCGACCTTGCCCAGCTTCCGCCCTATCGCCAGAGCTTTTCCTTCGGCGGTGAGCGTGTTCAGGAAAGCGGCTATCGCATAATTTCGGAAAAGTGTATCGGCTGCCAGGGCTGCCGGAGCGTTTGCCCGGTGAATTGTATCTGCAGTACGATCCCACGAAGCATTGACACTGCCCACTGCCTGCATTGCGGGAACTGCCTTTCCATCTGCCCGGTCGGCGCTGTGGAACGGATCGGGGCAGCAAGGCAAGCCACAAAATAACAGCATTTCTGAGGGAGGACCCTTTATGAACCGTATCCAACAAATCCAATATTTGATCCAGGTGCTTCTCAAAGAGATGCCTGCCTACCAGGAACAAGCGAGGGCCTTCCCCCAGGATGAACTGTCCCAGCGGAGATTGCTCCGCAGTCTGATGAATGTGCGCCCGCCGATGCCTCTGGACCCGTCGTTCCTTGCGGTGCAGGATGCTTTGCTCTCGGCGGAACGGGAGGAAAAGGGTGTGGTGGAGGCCGACGCGCTCCCGGATCGTCCCGGTCATCCCGGTATCGCTGTCTGGCAGGGGGACATCACCAGGCTGAAAGCCGACGCCATCGTGGACGCAGACAATGACCGGCTGCTGGGCTGTTTCGTTCCCTGCCACGGCTGCATCGACAACGCCATCCACTCGGCGGCAGGGCTTCAGCTCCGGGACGAGTGCAGCCGTCTCATGGAGCAGCAGGGCCGCCCGGAACCCACCGGACAGGCAAAGCTGACCGGGGGCTACAATCTGCCCGCCCGGTATGTGCTGCACACGGTAGGCCCCATCATCCACGGGCGCGTTACCCCGCAGGACCGGGAGCTGCTGGCCTCCTGCTACCGTTCCTGTTTGAAACTTGCCTCGGAACATGAGCTGCAAAGTGTGGCATTTTGCTGTATCTCTACCGGCGAGTTTCACTTTCCCAATCAAGAAGCCGCCCGGATCGCTGTTCAGACGGTCAAAGAGTTTCTGCAAGCACCGACGACGGTGAGAAAGGTGATTTTCAATGTTTTCAAGGATATTGACGCAAACATCTATGATGACCTACTCTGAGCAGATCGAGCAGGTAAGGCAGGCGCTGCACGAGGCGGATGCCGTTGTGATCGGGGCAGGCTCCGGCCTGTCAACCTCTGCGGGACTGACCTATTCCGGTCCCCGGTTCCAGGAACATTTCGGAGACTTCATTCAGAAATACAAAATCCAGGATATGTACTCCGGGGGTTTTTACCCGTTTGAAACTCTGGAAGAACATTGGGCATGGTGGAGCCGCCATATTCTGATAAACCGATACGAGAAAGCCCCCAAGCCCGTTTATGATGAACTGCTGAAGCTGGTCCATGATCAGGATTACTTTGTCCTGACCACCAATGTGGACCATCAATTCCAGCTGGCCGGCTTTGATAAGGCGCGGCTGTTCTATACCCAGGGAGACTACGGCCTGTGGCAATGCTCACAGCCTTGCTGTCAAAAGACCTGGGACAACGAGGAAACCGTCCGGCGCATGGTGGCCCAGCAGCGGGATATGCGTGTCCCCACGGAACTTGTCCCGCATTGCCCGGTCTGCGGCAGGCCCATGACCATGAACCTGCGGTGCGACAACACCTTCGTCCAGGACGAGGGCTGGTATGCCGCTTATTCCCGCTACGAGGATTTCCTTCGGCGGCACGGAAACGCAAAGGTGGTCTACCTGGAATTGGGTGTGGGCGGCAACACGCCGGTCATCATCAAGTACCCGTTCTGGAAGATGACCGCTCAAAACGCCAAAGCATTCTATGTCTGCATCAATCTGTCTGAATCCTGCTGCCCCAAGGAAATTCAAACGAGGTCTGTCTGCATCAACCGGGATGTCGGCGCCGCGTTGCATGAGCTGTGCCTGTAAACGGAAAGCGCAGATCCGGCCCGGACAAGCTGACTTGCAAAAAAGCAGGAAACGGTGTGGCTTCCACGCCGTTCCCACTTATTATTTTGATACTTTCTTACCGGTAATTCCCATAGACCGCCCTTTCATCAAGTGGATTCCGGCTTGGCATAAAACCGTTTCGCCTGACGGCTGGCAGTGAGATATTGATTACCTGTTCCCCTGTGCTCTATTATTATGCGTCAGGTATTGTTTTCTTTTCAATAATCGTTCTTTAGAATTATTCATTGTTCTTTGGCTTCTGTATGAATCAAGCCATCACCACTATACTATCTTTAGAGCAACAACGCGTTCTAAAGGAGGAGGTGGAAGGATGGATGCAAAAGCAGTTGGACAAAGGATCAAGGCAGCAAGAGAGAAAAAGAACATGACGCAGGAAGACCTTGCCGCCCGCATTGATATCAGCCCGACCCATGTGAGCGTAATTGAACGCGGCACCAAGATTCCGAGGGTGGACACTTTCGTATCGATTGCGAATGTACTTGGCGTGTCCGCAGATGAACTTCTGGTGGATGTGGTGGATCGAGCATCTGTTGGGGTTGCATCAGAACTTTCTGCCGCTATCGAGGCACTTCCTCACGAAGAGAAGATGCGGGTTCTGAAGGTAGTTTCTGCGTTGATAGATAGATGAGTGTGGAGGGGCCCAGGGCTCTTCCACACTTTTTTCTGCCCTCCAACAAATTATGAGCGATTTCGACATTCCTTTGATGCTATACTTGCGCTAAAGAACAAGTATAAAATCTAAAGATGGAGGAATACTCATGAGAAACTTTGAGGAAATCATTGCGAAGGTTGCGCAGGAGAACGAAACAACACCTGAGGATGTACTTCGGGAAATGCAGTTGGCGATTGATGAAGCATACAACCACCATGATGAAGAGGCGCAAAAGCTGTGGGACATGATGACATTCAAAGGTGATAGGCCGACACCAGAAGAGTTCATCTTTCAGGTGGCAATGATGATGGATGAGGGAAGAGGATTACTGCACTAAATAGGATGCGCCCCTGCACGAATGGCAGGGGCGCTCTGTCTTATATTTGAGCAAGTAGTTCATTTCTATACACAGAATCGAGGACTATGCGATGGAAGTCAAGCGCCCGATGTTCTGAGCACAATCTTTCCCCTAATCTTGTTAGAGGGTTGCTCCGAAGTGTCCGTGAGATGTCCTTTTCATTGAAGTACCGCGCCCATTCAAAAGCTTCGGATACTGAGGCTGTTTCAACGGCAATGGGAATCAAATATTTAGCTAATCGAACAACAGATACCTTGTTGATATCCATCGGTTCTGTGTCGTTTTGTTGATCAAGTTCAATGGATAGGAAAGAGTCAATCTTTAAGAAATGCTTCTCATCCTCTCTGGTGAGCGTTGCGCAAATATCTATCTTTCCGCTCGGAACATAGACATACTCTGCTAACTCAAGTTCGTGCAGGAATCCACCAGCAATTGTTGTAAAATTGAACATTTGGGTGATACAAGCAGACTGCTCAGAAAAAGAATCTTTGTCCAGAAATCCGATAGGATTGTATTCGGTACACTCCCAATTAATAGTACCTTTTTCGGTGAGTTTTACAATCTGATCAAAGTATATCTTCTCTTCCTGCTTCATAAGATCATTCATCATCTGGGAGTCCATCCTTTGCACATTATTTATGCTTGAAAGACAACACCACTTCACCATCGGGAGCAATGGACATCTGCATGGTTCGGATATGCTGTGCCATAAACTGTTTCTTCTCTGCTTCGCTCATTTCAATGCGTGTTACCTTTAGCGCCGTAGCAAACATTTCATTGACATTTAGATGGACGGAGCTATCGATGTATCGGTACATCTCCTTGATAAGTGCGCCGAATTTCAGATCTTCGGCATTTCCCGAGTAGAAGTCATCTATATAGCAGTAAAAGATGCCCGTGCTAACCAAGGCTGCCTTCAAGTCCGGTCCGCTCTTTTCGTGCTCAATCATCATAAGGAAGCGAGCATCTGGCAGTGAGGAAATCAATCCCCAGTAGTCTGAGTCGCTGGACACGATAATGAAGGAAGCTTTGTACTGGATTTCTTGACAAAGTTGATCCCATCCATACTCAGCTGCCGGATACTGTCATCCGGCACATATTCTGGCATGGAGAGAATTGTTCGATAGTCCGTTCGCATTGCCCCGTTGATGTTCCGGAAATTTCGCTCGATGGCGGTTCGGATGATGCACAGATGACGGATAATTCGTGCAGCCTTATCCGACTCAAGTCGCTGAAAAACCTCCATCTGTGGAGCTTCATGCTCATTTTCAAAAATACCTCGGGGAACACCAATCAGATATGCCACCTTGGAAACAAGCTCATAGGTGCTATCTTTGTATATGATTTTATCTTCATTGGCGGTAGTAGCACCAACAGCCTCTGGGACTTCCATTTGAGCTTACCTCTCTGTTTCGTTGTGTGCAGCAGGAAGGCTATTATAAAACCTTCTGAGTTCATCAAGGCTTTTCGTTCGGTTCTTAATGGGGAGTGATGACCACGTGATGTCATGGTATCGTTCCGCCGGCTCATCTCTCAGCCTTCGATCAATTATACAGACAATGCCGGTATCGGTAAAATTCCGTATTAAGCGCCCAATGCCCTGCTTGAGCTTGATGACCATTTCCGGAACATTCACATCCATCAACGCATCCTTTGCAATAGATGCTTTATAGTTTATGATGGGGTCAGGAACAGGGAAAGGAAGTCGAAAAATCACTACATTTGATAGGCTCTTGCCCTCAATACTAATCCCTTCCCAGTATGCACCTGTTCCGAGCAGCACGGAGTCTGTGTTTTCTTTGAACTCGTTGAGAACTTGATCCTGCGATGATCCTGATTGTTGCATCAGGATTTTGTATGGCAGATCTCTCTGACTCAGGATGGCGTACACTTCTTCCATATCGCTCTTGGCAGTGAAAAGAACCAAGGCTTTACCACCTGAGATATCAAGGACTTCAATCAATCGTTGCACGCCCTGCTCAATGAAAGCCTCATGCTCTTTAGTCGGGTGAGGCAAATCATCACAGTAGTAAATCATGGAATGTTCATCGTAGGGATACGGAGATGCCTTTGGCTCCGACAGGCACCCGTGTTCGTCAGTCGGAAATCCCGTATTACTGATGAAATAGGCATACTGATCCTCAAGGCTACCCTCGGTTGTATTGGTCAGTGTTGCCGAAGTCAGAATGGTTCGCGCATTTCCGCTAAAATACAAGCGGTTGGTGATTTCTCTGGTGTTCTTCGGGCAGTAGACAAGCTCAGCTTGGTTACCTTTGCGCTCAATCCAGAGAAGGTAATCATCCAACTCCTCAATCATCTCGACGAGGCTTTCACTTAATTCGTCAAGTTCATCCGAGGCTGCCATTGAACGGTTGTTATAATCAAAACTTGCATAGACCTGAATACTGAGAGCTGCGCTTTTAATTGCATTGACCATGGCTTTCAGAATGTTGATGGACTCTGCGCTGCTATCGAAGAAAAAACGCTCTGCATAGCGCATATCCTGCTTCGCATCGTTGATTTGGTGCTGCACCTGTGCCTTGAGGCAATCAAAGAATGTGCGAATTTCCTTTTGCGCATCATTGGTTTCTTGATAAACATTTTGTCGGTCTGCAGGCTTCACCTCATTGGTCGCACTTTTGATTAGTCCGAGGAGTTTGCCTTGATTAATGCGCTCTGTCGTTGCGCTTCGCACTTTGTCGTCTAAGTTGTGCGCTTCGTCCACAACAATCAAATCAGCCTCTCGGTTTATTAATCCATCCAGTCCACGCCTCACCTGACGAAGATGTGCAGTTAAAAAATCCTGATTACATAGTACGATTCCATCGGTATACCTTAATTGAGAACGGATGGCATAATAGAGACACTTCTTTTCGCAAGAGCCACAGTTTCGCATACTAAACCGCTGGATATTCACCTTGTCCCAGATGTTTTGCTGTAAAGATGTTGGGAATTGTTTACGCTCCTCAAAACCTTTCGCTACACCATCAGCAAGTTCTTGAGGAATGATGCTGTCACTCGTGTTTAGGTACTCATTCGCTCGCTTGTGACAAAGATAGTGTGTCTGTCCCTTTGCAAGAATAACCTCGGGCTTTGTGCTCAGAAGAGGCATAATATCATGAACATCATTCCATAGCTGTTCTTGGAGAGCAATCGTAGAGGTGGCGACAATCACCGGTTTATTTGTCTTCTTGTTGTAAAGCAAGACTGGCACCAGGTAACCATAAGATTTTCCAATGCCGACCCCCGCTTCGACTGCAAAATGCTGGTTATGAATGAGCGCATCCACTATCTCAAAGGACATATCCTGCTGACCTTCTCGCAATTCAAAACCATGCTCTGGGGCTATGTCCCAGAAAAAGCTCGTTACTTTCTCGCCAATCGCTTGCAAATCGGCCTTCCGCCTTTTTTCCCTCTCTTCTGGTGAATTGAAACCGAAATAGAAGCTCAAATCGCTTACCTCCACATGGCTCTGTTTACACCCCGGTGTTTGTTATATTATGGCCAATCTCATAAGCTTCCGTCCCCTTTGTTACCACCAAATTCGCAACCGTGCTGATGACCGTGTCCATAATACCAGCGCCCATGACGGTAGCCATAGTGCGGAGGGCAGTTTGAGCAATCCCCGGTGCAGTGTCCTGGATGAGAGACATGAGAGGACGAAAGTGAGCCAGCGACTCCGATCCCTGCAAATAGTTTTGCAAGGAAGCCGATTTTAGGGGCTACTGGTATCGATTCATCGTGAATGGCACTTTCATGCACATTTATTTCACTTCCATAGTCAAACAGCTTCACATGATTTCGGGCAGCTGCTCGTTCAAGAACATCGTCATCCACGGTTCCCCACAGGTCTTCTAACTGCTCTTGAGAGAAGTGGCATTTTGCTGAATCCAAAAGGGCATTCATAGTTTGTTTATTACAGCAGATAGAAAGATCGTATATCTCTTCTGGAGTAAATTGAACACCATAGGCCACGGCCTTCTTAATGAGCCGGGATGCAGCTGCCTCATCCATGTATTCCTGCGCCACCTCTGTAACCTCAGAGGACGCGCCAAAAGAAGTCAGAGAGGACATCTTACGGATTTGGGTGCTTGTCGCCCAATCATAGAACTTTTCGTAGTAAGTGTCCCAGTCCATCCATATCCGCTCCCTTCATCCGCTGGGTTCATTCCACGCCCAGTGCTTTGAATACAGCATCCTCGGCGCTCTGATAGAAAATCAAATTGAAGCAGCCGATCAGATCAGACGGCACCGATCCCAAGTCTGCTGCCGAGGTGATAGGCAACAGCACCTTCTTTGCGCCGCTGTCCAGACAGACTTGCAGCGCATTTGCCAGCTCATCCACCTTCATCATCGTACCCGCAATGCTGATCTCGCCCATGACCGCCAGACTGCTCACAGTGGGCTTATTCAGTGCAATGGAGGCGAGCGCAATCAAGGTGGGAAGAGCGAGCCTCGCTGTCATGCCGATTCCCTGCAAATCCTGATAGTTGACGATGTAATCCTTCGTCGTGGTGCTGATCGTTCCGCTGATGTGTCCTGCGTTGGCTTTGAGGAAGTTGAAGGCAGTATTCGTCGCTTCCTTCACCTCCCGGTCTGAGCCAAGACCGGTGCGCTCGAACTTTCCGTTGCCGGGAAGCATCTGCGACTCCAGACGGAATACGCCAATCATCCCGGATTTTCCCTGTGATACGGTATAGATCTGGCCGGGGTTGCACATCCCCTCCGGGATCAGCTTGCCGCCGCCCTGTTCCGGTACCGACACATAGGTTTCCTCGAAGCTGTCCTTGTCAATGTAGGAGAAGTTCACATCGTAGAACTCCATGCCGCCCAGCTTTTTCAGCTGCTCTTTGACGCGGCGGCGCATTTCCAGTGCAAGCTTTAGGATCTCTTCCAGCTGCTCCTTTGTGAACTCGCCGTCAGGATAGACCAGCTTGACCAGTCCATCCACCATTCGTCTCACCGCTATGGTGTCTCGCTGATTGAGGTTAGAGCCTAAGCGGAAATACTTATCAAGGGCATCTCCGTATTGTTCCTTGCGCAGCTCGCGGATAAACTCGGCCAGATAATCTGTGATAAAGCCGTAGTCATCCGTGAAATGTTCTGGGCGGAATTTCGGAATCTCCCAGCCAGGGAGATAGCAGTGGATGCGGTCAAGGAAGGCCGTATCGGTTCCCATCTCCGGCGGGAAGGGGTCAAACAGGCTGGAGGTCTTGAGCAGCACATCCACGCTTTGGTTGATGTTGCCCACAAAGACCATCGAAGCACTGGCCGCTTTTTCTTCCTTGCCACGGGCAAAGGAACCGGAGGCCATATAGTCCTTCATGATCTGAACACCATCTTTGTCCTTGAACTTGATACCGGCAACCTCATCAAAGGCCACGCAGTCCCAAAGGCCAACCAGACCTACGGTTTTGCGCCCCATGTTGTAAAAGAGATTGGCGACGGTGGTCTGTCCACCAGAGACCAGAATGCTGTTGGGAGAGATCTCTTTGTAAAGATGGGATTTGCCGGTGCTTCGTGGTCCCAGCTCGCAGAGGTTGAAGTTGTTTTCCACAAGCGGCAGCATACGGATGATGAGCAGCCACTTCTCGCGGTAAGAAAGCATATCCGGCTCCATGCCGATGGAGCGCAGTAGCACATCCATCCACTCGTCTTGTGTGAACGCCTTCCGCCCTTGTTTCAGATCAGCGATATCCACATGGGGCATCTGGATGGGCGTGAGCTTGCGGATGCGGATCGGTGTTCCATTCCGGTCTTCTTCCATGTACTCATAATCCAGCTGAACAATACACCAGATGCCGCCGCAGAGCAGCCGGTCAAACTTGGCAGGATATTCTTCATCAATGGGGATGTCTTTCAGGCCGAGATTGGAGAACTCGGCCTCGTAGTAGTCTCGCTTGATGTTCAGGTTGACCGTGATCTTGTCGATCACGGTGTAGCTGCCCCGCTGCCGCAGAACGGAGAGGATCTTCTGCGCCTCATCTGGCCGAACGAAGTTGTCCGCCAGAATACGCTTGACATTGTTCACCCCGTCCTCAACGACTTCCGGATCATCGGAGCTGCAATACTGTCCCAGAAGGAACTCCAACACATAGACAGGGACGTTTGCCCCCTCTTTGATTTTTTTGGTCAAGTCCTTGCGGACAATCTTTCCATCGAACTGCTGCCGCAGTTTCTCTTTGATCACAGACCGTTTATCTTCGGTCTCCATAAAATCAGCCATTGATACCGCCCCCCGTCATGGTCTTTTCTCAAAACCCATAATCATCGGCAAACGCCAAGTCCATGATGACAGGGTGACGGAACACTTCAAGCCCTGTTGCATCGTCGCACACGACAAAGAAATACTGCTTGTCCTTGTCGTACTTTTTGTCCTTGAACTGGAACTTCATGCGGAAAATACGTTTCTGCGCATCCTGATCTCGGCTATCCGCAATGTAGCTGTTCTCGTTGGAAATGCGCTCGTTATCTTCGGAGAGGAAGAACAGCCGGTAAGTCGCGGGCTTCACCACATCGCTGACCGGCTCAGACTGGATGAAGTCCAGAATGGTGATCTTGTTGGTGATCTTTCGCACCATGCTTACCAGTGCGATTCCAGCATTCCGCGTCTCCATGTGGCCGCGCTCCATCTTGATGTCAAGCACCGGCACCAACATCTCTTGCGGAGAAGATCCGCCGTGGACATAGTTCTGGCCGCCACCGGCCACCTTGAATACATCATCGCTGATTGGAAAGGACACCCATTTGCCGTCTGCATTTCGAAGGACCGTTCCCATGCTCATGCTGGCAATACCATCCCCGGGAACAGGCCCCGGTGCAACCACAAAACGGCGGTTGACAAATGCGGTCTTGCTTTTAATGCCGGCGATCTTGTCGCTCTCGGCCACCTTATCCCGCTTGTAGATAAAGCCGTGATCCGCAGTGACGATGAAGCGGTATGTATTGGCACTGGTTGAGATGCGCCGGATCAGATCGATGATTTCTGAGATTGCCTCACTGCAAGCAACAAAGACCTCATCCTCAGTGTTCGGCTTATCACCTCTTGCATCGATCTGGTTATGATAGACATAGACCACCTGTTTGCCTGTAAAGACGCTGCGCAGTTCAGCGACCTTCAGCGACTTGATGCTGTCGAACTGTACACAAGCCGCATCGCCGTTGTACTTTTGCAGGATGGCTTCTCGCTCTGAGAGGTTCTCGCAAGGAAGACTGTCCACCAGCACCTTGAAGTCATCGGTCATGGTCAGCTCAGTATGCGGGAGCAAAGCAGCCATGCCAAGGCGGGTGTAGGACGGCAGCACACTCAGCTGCGCCTCCAGCTTTGCCGAGCACTTGGGATCGTCCTGCATTCTGAGGAACAGTTCTCTGCCCACTTCATAGCGCATTGCGTCCGAAATAATCACCACGGTGCGCTCCTTGGCATTTTTAACATTCCGAGCATAGAAGTCCCGCTGCAAGGGCAGTTGCATGAAGGCATCCGGCTCCTGCATGGCGCGGTTCCACTTGGGCAGCAGCGTCTCCAGATACTCGTTGGTGTAGATATTCTCCACAAGGTCACGCAGCGGCTCAAAGACCGTGGTGTCCTCGATCTGGTCATAGGCAGAATAGAAGCGGCGGTACTCGAAGTCAAGCACAAAGTCTGTTTCCTGATACTGTCGCAGGATGTCTTTGAAGCCGTTCGGGCAGTGGTAGTTTCCGGCCTGAATCATCTGGTGCGCACTGCTGAGCATCTGATACCGACTTCCGAATTTTTCACCGAAGTGCATTTTGCTTCGCTTCTCACAGATCTGGGGAATGGTCAACTCGTCCAGCTTTGCGCCGGTGTCTTCGGCCACCAGCCGCTCCACAAGCCACTTTATGAGGATTTGGTCGATGACAGCAAAGGTATCGCAGTTCACCAAATCCTCTGGCGCGTAGTCGGAGAAAATGATCTGTGCATTCAACCCGGCAGCGACATGGGCAGACAGCTCATCGTATCGGCTGCGGTACAGAATATTGTTCATCAGGTTGTCCATGAAGGCGATGATGTTGCCCGCCTTGTAGGAGGAAAATGCCTTCCACGGCTTGGGCAGCTCGGACGGCACATACTTGGCCGTATAGGTGACGAACATGGTCACGACCAGCTTTTCCAGCGTGGGCTTCACATCCGCATAGCCGAAGTGCTGCTCGCACAGCTTCCAGAAGTCATCCCAAAGCCCATACTTCTCTGTCTCGATCAGGAATTTGTTATCTTCCAGTGTGCTGTCGGTCAGCATAACCCGAATGACTTCTTCAAAGGAGCAAGTCCTGGTGCGGCAAATGGCCGACAGAAGGCCGGTGATAATGTTCTCCTCGTTGAAGTTTTCGATTTCGAGATCGTAGAACCGCTGCGTCCGATCCTTGCTGGCAAAGAACTTGATGTGCTTTTCTATGATGGATTTGTACTTCTCATCGATACCCAAGTCCACCGAGAGCAGCGAGGCGCGGTCTGCAAAGAATCGCTTGGAGTACAGCATGGTGTCCTCCAGATGGTTGTCCCGCACATCCGGCTTCGGAAAAGGAGCATAGATCAAGTAATTGGTCGTGGTGTCCTGACGCTCCAGAAAGAACTTAGTGGCAAACTGATTGTCCGGCTGCAAGAAGTAGACCTTGGCGTTATCCAGCGTCACGGTCTGCATATCTTCCACAAACTCACCGTTGTCATCGTACCAGAAGACCAGTTTTCGCGTGTCTCCCGTAAACTCAGCGTTGAGCCGATCTATAATTTGTTTGATGTTCATTTCTGCCATTCCGCGTTTCTCCTTCTGAATCAGCACATAGCCGGCACTCGGCACTTGGTATCATTGTTCTCGCTTTTGGTCTCATGATTGTTTTCTAATTATTAAATAGGGAAAACAACTCAGGTTTTCTGCACCATCTCCACAATTATTTTAACAAACTCGTCCCATCCAAGAACAATGCCCATAATCGAACTTATAAGGCCGACGATTGTGATAATATGCGCAATCGCCTTAAACACGATGTTACTATGTACTGCAGAGTTGTTGCGCTCGCTGATAATGCCCGTCCAGAAGAGAATATCCACAGGAAGGCCAACAATCCAGCGTATTCCTGATGCAAAGCAGAAAAAGGGATTCCACTGCAACTTCTCTTCACTCATAATGCTCCGTTTTAGTTCGCCGCAGTGTTTGACCAGGGCATCGTCGCACAAACTGAAAAGCTGCTTCATGCGCTGCTGGATACTCGGGCTGTCCAGCATTCCTTCAAAGAGCTTCATGTCGGGGAGCGTATTCACAAGAAGCTGGAAGTCACGCCCTTGCATTTTCTTAACGGGGTCCGAGAAAACCGCAATAATTCCGTCATCACCAAGTTCTGCTTGCATTGCATTTGCGTCCTGAATGCACTCAGCATACAATTCATAGTTTACTCGGTAATGCTCCGTGTAATAATTTACAAGGTCAATGAATTTGTCTCGGTACTGATTTGTTTCGGTATACCTTCGCTTATAGCGGGATATGGAGACTCTTGAGCGGATGTGACCTATGAGCATAACCGCAAGAGTAGCTATTATTGGAATCCAACGATAGCTCACAGGACACCTCCCTCGTCAAATCTTAGCCAGAACAGGATATTTCTTCCCGTCGCTGGCGGTCTGGATCTTCTCGTAGTTGACCTTCACGCCATCGTCCAAATCCAGCTCAATGCGGCTCAGGGCGAGGTGACCAATCATCTCGTCATATTCCCGGCACTCCTTGAGCTGCTTCTGGAGCTTTTCTTTCCGCTTGGTGGAGGTGGCCACCTCACGGGCATTGGTACTGTGGTCGATCATATCCTGCATACGGCCAATCTCGGACTCATAGACTCGCTGCATCTTATGGAGATAGTCCACCCGGAGGTTGCCGATGGTGTCTGGCGTGTAACGGTGGAGGTAAATCAATGCCTTGAAACCGTTCTGCTTGCCGCTGTCAAAGAGCCAGCAAATAGGCCGCTTCTGGTAAATCTTGCAGTGATCCTTGAAGAAGTCCTTGAGGAAATAGCTGCGGATGATCTCCCGGCTGCTGTCGCCCTTGGTGCCAAGAGCTTTTGCGATGAAGTCCAGATTTTCCTCCAGCGTCTCCTTGCCGTAGACTGCGCTAAGCCAGCTGCATAGGCGGGTGACAATATCATCTCCCAAATACTCTTCGTCGGTAATGGGCAGAATACCGTCTGCGTCCGGGAGAAAGGTCTTGTATTTGCTCTCGTCCCAGTCCCCACCGGCATAGGTCAGTCCTTCTGTGTCCAGCGAGTAGCGGCCAAACATACAGCCCACGGCATAGGACAGAAGGCTCTTGATGTCCCGCTGTAAGTCGGCCTTGCGGACGGTCACATCCTTGTCCTCCACCTCCGGCGTCAGCTCATCCTGCAAGCCGTAGATATCGATGAAGATGCGGTTCAGTTCTTCCTCGTTGGCTTTCAGTTGGGTGAAGCGATCCTCACATTCTTGCGTCCACTTCTCATAATGCCACTCAATACGACCGAACTTTTCCATGCGGGATGAATGGAACTGAGATGTTTCTTGTTCTTGTCGTTCTTGCGCAAAAGGAGCAAGAGGGTGTTGCTTGAAATCCCATGAGGTCTCAAAGGAATCCCAGTCTGTCTTTGCCAAAAAAACATTACGGTCAACAATGGCTTTGATAGAAGGCTCCATTTTACAATCGTAAATAATTGGAACCCTTCCGACGGGCCCTTGGCTGTAATCAAGAGTTGGCGCTAACAGCGTTAGAAACAACATAACAACTTTGCTATTCAAAACACCAAGGATATATGATATCTGGTCACCGTTCTTGAGATAGCATATTGATCCTTTTGTGTTCATTGTATATCCTGGTGGAGTGTAACGGAACGAAATGATATCAGAGCTCAAGGTGCTCCATGTTAATCCTTCCAGAAAGTAGTATTGAGAACTCCGTGGTGCGCTACCAGGGTACTTCCTTATCTCTTCACCATCGTTAAACCAATTAACAACATATTCATTATTCCCATACCATTTTCTCGCGCCTCCACCCTTTGTATGAGGAAACCATTTTTTTTGTGAATTGATAGCCTCTTGCGATGTGCGTGATGTGTATGAAATTCGGGAATGCTCGACTTCATGCCATAGTCTCAAAAATAAGTCATTATTGGCAGTCGACATACCTTGCTTCAAGTCTGCAAATTCGCTTAGGACTTTTCCTAATTCATATCCACGGTAGACACCCTTGGAAATCCAGTATGCAACGGGACTGCCTGGAATCTTTGAAAAGTTTGACTGTAGAGAGATATAGCGATTTTCCCCATCAAGGAACATTTTTTCTTTTCCCTGTTGGTTGGTTGGCTCGATAAGACGACAATATGTGCCTCTGAAATCGGCCACACAGTTTTTGCGTAACACAAAACTGGTCGTTTGCACCACCTCTCCGCCGATTTCCTCAAAAGCTCTTGGGCCCAGATGGGCCATGTTTACAGTATCCGTTTGAAGAATCTTTTCGCGCAGTTTCTCAAAGCTGGATAGGAACATCCATGCGTGTTGCGTGATCATGGCCTGATAGCGGTTTTGACCTGTCATTTCACCACAACGCTCCATAAATATCGAAAACAGGTCAGTCTTACTGTCAGGGTAGTTCTTTTTAACATATTCACTGAGTCGTGCGCCGCCGTTGCTGACCGCCATATAGGGCGGATTGGTAACAACCACATCGTACTTTCTCTCCATCGTCTCTGCGATATCGATGAGGGCCAACAGTTGTTCCACGGTTCCTTCCAAACCTGCGCTGTCCATCGAAATCTGCTCTCCAGCATCCGCAGTGGACACGAAGCGGCGCAGCAGTTTCCAATTATAGGTCTTCATCTTGAGGATGGAACCATACTCTTTGGCATCCCGCAGAGCGTCCAACAGATCTTCCAACTGCACACGGGCGGTGTTGACCTCCAGATCATCCATCCCGGCGCCAAGGTATTTCAGGTGGGTACGGTTGGTGGTGTTGCTCTCCTGAATGGCGTAGACATGGCAGGGCGTTTCACCGCTGAGAATACGGCGGTTGTATTGCCGCGCCTTCATCATCACGGCAAAGTAGGCCAGCTGGTAGGCGCGGTCATCGATATCGAGACCATAGAGGTTGTTTTCCAGAATGTTCTTGGCCGCATCCCGCTGGCTGTACCCGGCATCCTCATACATCTGCATCAGCACATCGAAGGCATAGACCAGAATATGGCCGCTGCCCATGCAGGGGTCGATGACTTTGATGTCCCGCACATCCTTATACTCGCTTTGTTGCTGGATCTCATCGAGCTGCTTACGGACTTCCTTTGTCTGTGCGGCTTCCGGCAAGTAATACCTCCAGCCCATCTGCTCAGCAATAAACTCTTCGTTGGAAATCCGTTTCGTCTCAATCTCATCCCAAGTCATTTCGTCCGGATCACGCCCATCGGCAAAGACACCCTCGTTTTTCCGCTTGTCAATGAAGAGACGGCCAAGGCTGTTCTGCACCATGTAGCGGACAATCCAGTCCGGGGTAAACAGCTGGGTCACGGCGGGGATCTCGTCCTTGGTGATCTTGCCGTTCTTGGCAAAGGCGGCGTTCTTCGGTTCGGTGTTGTAATACTGGTACAGCCAGCCGATGATTTCCACCTGACCGCCTTTTTCGATGTTGAAATCATCCTCGTCGATGTCATGAATGAGGCGATAGACCACGCCTTCCTGATCCACCACAGAAAGGTTCAGCAACACCTCGGTGTAATCGCTTGTCTTCTCGAAGAGGGCAGGAAGAATCTCGTTCAGAGCGTTGCACTGCTTGATGAAGAGCAGGCGGAACAGTTCATCCAGCGCATTCTCTGTTTTCAGCCGCAGGATAGTCTCTTCCTCGGCTGAGGTGAAGTCCAGATCGGAGTCAAAGGGGGTCGTAACCAGATCAGGCTCTACCTTACCGCTCTCGGAGGACAGAACACGGATGTGAGAGGGCAGATAATCATTGACCTCCATGAAACGGACGGCGATGAGGCGATTGAACCAGGTGTAGGCCACCTCTTCCAAAATGTACTTGTAGGCGGTGGGATAGTCGCTTTCCGCTTCCTTCCGGCGGATGGCTTCCACCAGCTTTTGCCGCTGCCGGATGGCCTCGCCGGTGATGGAGAAAGGCTCCGCAGTGCCGATGTCATAAAACTCCATATTCTGGGTGGACTGAGGCAATGCATTCTTGATGCCCTCTGCTGTAATGCCCATCAATCCGGCGCGATATTGAATATCCGCAATGAGCTTGTTCCGCGCCCAGATTGCATAATTTTTGATTGCGGTTTTATTCATGACTTCCTCCTGCCTGACGCTTCTGAATTAGAACTCCACATTCACAATCGTGTCCTCTGCCAGCTGTGCCTCCAACGTTTCACGCAGACCGGCGAGATACTTGTCGATGTCCGCCTTGCTCTCCAGACGCCAAGAGGAAGTCCCGGTCATCATTTTGATTGAGACATTCTTGGTCTTGCGGATTTTCACTGGAGCAGGGGCATCCTCTTTGGCCGCAGGAGTTCCGTTATGTCTGGCTTCTTCCGCTTTCCGTCGAGCTTCTTCCTCTGCCCGCTGCTGGGCCAGCTTGTTGTCCAACGCATCCATCTCGTTGAGCAACCGGAGCTTTAGGGCATCCGCCTTGTCCGCATAACTGCGGAGGGAGGACACATTGTTGCAATGCTCTGCGCCATCGCGGATTTCTTGGAATAGGGTGAAGTAGTTGTTCCGCTTTTGCTCGTTATACTCCTTTGCGGACAACACTTCCAGTACCCGAGCTCTTGCCTGATCGATGGAATCCAGCACAGGGGCAGACTCGGCTTGCAAAATTTTGACATAACAGGACATAAACTTCTCACGCAGTTCCGGCAGCCTCGGAATACTGGCGTAGGGCTTATCCTGACGGACAATAGAGCGCATCTGCTCCACAATACCCTCCAGCTCAGCGTTCACGATGTAGGTCTTGCTGTCATCGTAGATTGCCAGCATATCCAGAGTGCGAGTGAAGATTGTCAGCTGCTCCCCGGCAAAAAACGCTTTAATGGGTTCATAGTCCTCGGCGAAATCGTAGAAATCATCCCGTTTTTTGGAGACGGTCACAAAAAAGTCCATGGCGGACTGAATCTGCACAACGGCCAGCATCAGATTTTTCCCGGTTGCCAGAACTTTCTTGCCTGGATAGCTGTGATCCTTATAGTAGACCTCCAACCTTTCTATTTCATAGATGGTATTCTGCGCATACCGCTGGAAGTTCTTCATGATGGTATCCTCATCTTCCGCCGAAGTAGAGGTTTGGAACACTTCCTTCATAACATCCCGAACGGCCTTCTTGTCCTTATCCGGAACACGGGTACGCTCTTCCATCAACAACTTCTCTACAAACGCTTTTTTGGTGATGAAGCCGATGATTTCTTCCTCTGTCTTGTTGTTCAGGCTGACAGTTGCTCCATTGACGGTGAAGGTCAGGTCACCACGTTTGAACAGACGGGCAACCAGCCAATGCACATCGTCCTCCACAAAGCCATAGGGAGCTTTCATAAAGCGATCCTTCACGCTCTTCATGGAGGTCTTCATGTGATTGCGGGTATTCATGGAAATGAAACCCTGCACATCATCCAGCGCATGAGCGTTGCTCTCGGTACCGTCATCCAAGCCGAGGGACAGCTGGTTGCTGGTGTGGAGCATCTTACGAATCTCCGGCTCTCCCATAGGAGTGTCGATGTAGGACAACTTGTGATAGACGGTTTGCACCAGACGACCAATGGCTTCATTGATCCGTGCGCCGACCTCTTTGCCATTCACACGTGCTATATCGCCGTTGACATAGATGGTAGCCTCTTTCAGCGCCTCGGTCAGATAGAGCTTTGCGTTGGCGTTGCGCTCCCGCATCTCCACCCGCTTAGCTTCTTTGATGGTCTCATACTTCGCCAGCTGGGTGGAGGTATTTTTGCGCAGGAATCCCTCAATTTTCAGGTAAGACTGAATTTCTTTCAGGAACTCCGCGTCGCTGGGAAGAACGACAAGAACTTCCCGGCTCTGCCCGGACATCATGCGAAGAGTGGCGTCGTCGGTACTGCCGTCATACCACGGGGTCAGAACACGAACCCCCACATCGTAGCTCTGGTTTGCCTTATAGGGACGGTCATCCACTGACTGATTGAAGGAGAAAGCATAGCGGCCATTGAAGGCGGGGTAGGTGTATTTCTTGCCGGGGAAAATGTCCTCAAAAATCATCTCTGAAACCTTGGTGATGATCTCAGGGGTTTCCACATTTTCCTTTTCAATCTCGTTGTTGACTTCCTGCTCTTCATCGGTCAGGAAAACATAGATGCTGCCATTTTTCTGCACGAGCATCTGCCGCATCAGAACCTTCAGCGCATCCTCCACACGGCACTTCAGCTCAATGCGATCATCGTCGATGTTCTCAATCATCAGGCTGGTGATGTTGTCGATGTTCGCTTCAATCTCCAGCACATACTTGATCATGAAAAGGGTTTTGAGAACGTTGATGGCAAAGACATCCCTTTCCTTCTTCTCCGGGTTGATGTAGCTGTTGTCATAGGCGCGAATAATGACTCCGCTATGGCTGTGATCCAAGAAATTCTCCAGCGCATCATAGAAGCGGTGGAAGGGCACAATCACACCCATCTCTTCGTTCATGATATTGACAGCGGACTCCTTGAACAGCGCCAGCATGGAACGCTCACCGCCAGACAGGTGCTTGCCGGACGCACCGTGGGTACGAATGGAGGTCAAGACACTGGAGAGCAGGTTGAACTGATACGGCACAAAGGGATAAACCTCTGCAAAATCGGTTTCGCTTGCATACAGTTTTTTCTCTGCCGTGTCGTTGAATACGATGAGGTTCTTGATGATGGTTGCCTTCTGCTCATAAAGCAGCCGGAGGGACTGCGCCGCTGCATCCGTCTTTTCGAGGATTCGCTTCTTGATAACCGCATCCACATTGGCGGAAGAGAGGGAGAGGCGAGTGTCAAAGCGCCCCTGAATTTTGGAGAAGTCGTTGCCCTTGACCTTGGTGATGGAGTCGATGTCCTGCTGGCTGGTTACGATGACCCACGCCTTACCCATGCACTCCTTGCCCAGTTCCTCGGTCACGGTCTGAAGGTTAAGCATGAGTTTAGAGTCGTCTCCGATGTATTGGCCGATCTCATCCACGAGGAAAACAACATGGTGGTTGTTCCCCTTGCGGTCAATGTAGGACTTGACACGCTTTGCGAAGTCCTCAATGCTGATGGTGTACGGCTCCACCGCCTTCTCACACCAGTTCCGCGCAGCAACTTCGCTCATGAACTCCATAGAGACGAGGGCATCCACAACGCTGTCCTGAATGAAGTCGAAGTCCTGCCGAGATGCTTCCCAAGGTTCGCCGTATTCTTCCTCAAAAGCAGCTTTGAACTCCTCGTATCGGCCTTCTTCAGACAGTCGGCGCTCCAGATCGGCAACATGAGGGATGGAGCCGCAGAAGCCCTGCATCTGGTTGAAGACCTTGAGGAAAACATTTACGATGGCGTCCTTGTTTTGTTTTCCTGTGGACTCGCTCTTGGAATCAATGTTAAACAGAATGACATCGGTAGAGGTCTCAGCAGCTAACTTCATATCGGCAAGTACCATCGGATCGATGATCTTTTTATCGTCGATGAAGTAATCAAGAGCCTTCTTGCCGCCCACCTCGCGATTCTCCAAAAGGTAGGAGAGGATTTTCAGGAAGTGAGATTTACCGCTTCCAAAGAAGCCAGAAATCCAAACGCCCATCTTCGGGGTAGTTCCCACGATGCCTTTCTTATAGGAAGAGTAGAAATCGGCGAAATGCTTTTGCAGTTCACGTGTCACAACATATTCTTCGAGCTCTTGCGAGACATTGGCATCCTCGCCCTGTCCAACAATGATTACGCCTTGAATCTCTCTATCGATCTTCTTGGCAAACATTTCTTTGATCTGCATGGCACTTCCTCCATCACTTCACAAGCCGGAAAGCTCTGTAATAATTATCGTCTTTTATCTCATTGAAGAGTATCAGCTCTTGCTCGTTGTATGTGCCTGGGAAGAACATGATCACTGGTGCGCGGAGATAGGACTGATGAAGATTATTCAACACGTTATGGGAACGCAGGAGAGGGTAGCTTTTACCTACTCCTGTCAAAAAGACAATGGCGTTTTCCGGCGTGTTTTCCTGAATATGCCGAACTATCAAGCTGTCACTTTCGCTCACTTTCATGGAGTTGCTGACCGCCTTCACAATCCGCTGGATGCCGTGTTTTTTTTCGAATTCACAGCACTTGTCAACGAACCCCTTGCGCTCCAAAAAGTCTATAATGATGTCATAGAGATCGAAGACAACCAGCCGGTACTCGTCTGTACCTTTCTGGTTCTTGTTCTTCATATACTCGATTCGCTCACGTACTTCCAGTTCCTTTTCTGGCGGATAATCAAAAATCCAGTAGTTGACCTCATTAGCCTTTCCGCTGCTCTGCCGGAAAGAAGGTTTTTTGATTGCCGCCTCCATTGCATCCAGTCTCGCGGTTAAATCCATTACCTCACCCCCGTCAGTGCCTTCTCATAGATTGCCATATTATTCTGCTCCAACCAGCGGGACAGCTCAGGGTCGAAGATCGGTTTCAATATTCTTCTTGCCGTTTTCGCCTTATCAATCACACCTGCTTCGTAGAGCATTGTTTTGTAGCAACGACCCAAGCGAACTAAAGTTGCGTCTGTCCATCCGGCCACCTTTTCATTTTGTTGCTGCTTGTCTTTGAAAAAGATGCGCACATCACTGTCTCTCAGTTCGTTGTTGCCAACGATCATCTTCTCCCGAATGACCTCATAAACAAAATCAAAGAAGAGCGTGTCATACGCCATTGCTGCAATCAACGCAAAGAGTTTCTGTGTCGCGAGATCGCTGGACAGAAAGACAGGAATGAAGCTTTGCTTCAAACTTTTTATTCTCCCAGCCACAGTATTAAATATTTGATTGGATCGCAATGCTGTTGGTGCTGCAAAGATATTCTCTCTTTGCGCGAGTGCTTTCACCTCGTCCATGTTTTTCCCGTCGTGAAGAAGCTGAACCATCTTGCGGAACTCAACAAACCAGAAGGACATCTTCACGGCTCCCGCGCTATATTCTTTTCGCTCCATCCTGCTGTTTGTTCCTCCCCATATTACTCTACACCTTTGCCTGTCCCATTATCGGGACTGTCTGGCAGGATTTCCATAATATCATTAATTCCGCAGCCGAGTTTGAGGCAGATTTTCTCCAGAACCTCGACAGTTGTGTTCTCACCTTTTTCCAGCTTGCTCATAGTAGAATAGCTGATACCGACATAATCTCGAAACTCTTTTTTCTTCATATCTCGGTCAATGAGAAGCTTAAATAGCTTCTTGTAGGATACAGCCATTTTTTGCACCTCTTCTTCAAAACTACATGGTTGCAAAATTATAGGTCCATTATAGCACACCTCATTGTGAAAGGCGAGAAAATTCATGCGAACGCATAATATTTTGTTCAAAAGAAAAACAGGGATTTGCCGAGAGCATATTCTCGACAAATCCCTGCTGCTATTACCAAAGATGTCTTTTCTCTGTCCTAAATCTCAGTTAGAGTGAGTCCTTCTGGGTGGTTCACGATGAACCGCCCCTGGGTCCAGCGAACGGGCGCAGTTCTCCCTTGGCGGAAGATTTTGAAATTGCCATTGATTCAGAGAGTGGAGTGGTTTGTACTACATTTTGGTACAAACCACTCTCTCTTTTATTTTACGGTATAGAGATTGGAGGTGCTGCTCCCATTCGGCCTGTGCCGGGAATCCTTTTGGAGATAGCCGTGCTGCTCCAGATCGTGCAGCGCCCGCTTGACCGTGGAGCGGGACAGCTTCAGATTCGAGGCAATGGTCTTGATGCCCGGCCAGCACTTTCCCTCGGCATCGGAGCGATCCCGCAGGTACATATAGACCGCCTTCGCTCTGGAGGGAAGCTCAGTGTCGGCGTAAATCGTTCCGAAGTAGCTCATCGTTCCTCCTCTCCGAATGTCTTCATCTGCTTTCCTCTTTTTACGGCCCTTTCCTGAGCCGGAGCATGGGCGATGCCGCCCCGGCTGGATACCGCATAGCCGCGGCTTTCGTCCATCTCCTCCGGCTCACTGAGCTGCGGGAGATTCCGCTCCAGATCCACCCGGTTGGCATAGGCCACCGCTCGGTTGGCTCTCTCCGGCACCACATACGGCTCCCCGAAGGTAATGCCCCAGTTTAAGAAGAGCTGGAGCCGGGTCCGCATGGGATGGGTGCCGGTTTTCATGACAATGAAGCTGCCCTTGGGAATGGATTTCAGCTCGTCGGGCGTCAGCAGGGCGCGCTCCATCATCTGCAGGCTCTGGCTGGGATCGTTCTTGCCCCGGCTCACCGAGCCGGAGAGGACGGTGCGGCTGCCCAGGGCTTTGGACAGCACTTCGGCGGTCTGGCTGTTGGGTGCAAAGCCGCCGAAGATGGTGTCCTGGCAGTTGTCCTGAATGATCTCGCAGCCCTCTTTTCCGTAGTTTTTTTCGAGCTGCGCTAAGGACTGGATGATCGGCACGAGCGTTAACCGGCGAGAGCGTCCAGCGGAGAAAAGGGGCAGTATATCAAACGGGGGCATGGTGCCGAATTCGTCGCAGAAAAGCGCCACCCGGTTTTTCAGCTTGCCGCCATTCTCATCGGCCACGGCAAACAGCTCCCGGCTCAGGTTCTGGATCATAAGACCGGCCATGAAGTTCTTGGTCGTGTCTTCTTCCGGCAGGATCAGAAAGATGGCAGACTTCTCCGAAGCAAACTTCTCAGCGTCAATGGCGCTGTCGAAGCACAGGATCTGCTCCAGCTCGCTGTCCAGAAAGGCATTCAAGCGGGACAGCACGGTGGACATGACGGAGGCCATTGCCTGCTCGGCGCTGTTGAGGGCGGCACCGGCAAACCACCTCGCCTTGTGATCCGGCGGCAGTTTTGCCATCAGGAGCTGGAAGTGGCTCTTGCCCTTGACACGGCTGGGCTCCAGAAGATCCTGCACCAGCTTGAACACGGAGACGATATGGCGGCGCTCCTGGGGGTGATCTTTATCGGGCGGCAGGAACTCGGCCAGCATCAGGATGACCGAGGTGAGAAGCCCTTCCGCCGCATCGTAGAAGAAAGCGTTCTGGCCGCGGTTGCTGTCATCGCCGTCCGGATTGACGATGGTCTTGGACAGGATTTTGGCGTATTTCTCGGCCTTGGCACGGGCCGCGAGATTGTTTGGGTCACTCCGAGCAATGTCCATATACCGGTTGACCAGCGTCAGCAGATTGTTTCCGTCTGAGCGGGTGGGATTTCGCAGGTCGATCACGGCCACATTCTGATACCCATAGCAGTTCTTGGCGATGGCGCCGTAATTGCGGGCGAGGTCGCCCTTGCTGTCCAGCGCCAGCCAGCTCATGCCGCTGGCGCAGGCGTACTCCAAATTGGGATAGAGAAAATAGGCGGTCTTGCCGATGCCGGAAGCGCCGATCATCAGGCAGTGGATGTCATCGCTGTCCACGAGGGCGGTGAGTTCGCCCTTCTTGCCCTTGCACCCCAGCACCAGCCCCTGCTCCGTGGGCAGGTTCTGGCCGCTGCGCCATTTCTTCACCTCGAAGGGGACATGGGCATAGGTCTGCCGGATCTCTTTGGCTGTGGCCCATCTTGCGGTGCCGTGCTGGCCGTCGCCGACCGTTTTGGATTTGATCCCGCTCAGGGTGTAGTAGTGGGACAAGGCGGCCAGACAGCCGATGACCAGAAACATCAGCCCGCCGGCGGCCAACAAAATCAGGACTTGGTGTGGCATGGTTAACCCCTTTCAGGGCACACCACTTCCTGCTCGGTTCCATACTTCTGAATGCGCACATCACTCTTGTTACGGCCTACTTCGGACGAACAGGAAGTGGTGTGCGTTGTTGTTATTTACTGCATGACTTGTGTATAGGACGGTTCCTCAGCGATCAGGTCATCATTCCAATCCTTGTGTGCGGGAATGAGCCTTTCCACTGTGTACCTCTCTGCCAGCTGTTCCTTCATGCGCCGGCTGGCCAGATGGCCAGCCTCGTCATTGTCGAGGCAGAGCAGGACCGTATTGATTTGCGGC